>Ga0070699_100000185_pt1 | contig 60797 bp, 45 predicted proteins | sample KBSK1503metaG_FD_65473 | JGI IMG/M metagenome (GOLD analysis project Ga0070699, IMG submission 65473) | Corn, switchgrass and miscanthus rhizosphere microbial communities from Kellogg Biological Station, Michigan, USA - KBS K1-50-3 metaG | ecosystem: Host-associated > Plants > Roots >... | reverse complement strand
CATCCGCTTGAGCGCCATGTCGAGGTGCGCAATGCGGAAGATGTCCGTCCGGGTCACCGCGAGCGCACGCTCCTCCATCTCCTGGAGCGGCATGCCGACGGCCCAGGCCGACGCGACCAGCGCGCCCATGCTGCAGCCGATTACCGCCTGGGGGACGAGGTTCCGCTCTGCCAGCGCGCGGAGCGCGCCGATGTGCGTGAGCCCCTTGAGGCCGCCGCCGCCGAGGACCAGGGTGAATTGGGGAGAATCGATCATGCGAAGCATATTACAGCATGACTTCGATAACCGCGCCTGTGCGCTCGCCGTACGACGTCGCGGCCCTTCGCGAGGCCGAATTTCCCTGGGCGCACGACACGATTTACCTCAACCACGCGTCGACCGGCCCGCTGCCGGCGCGCAGCCGGAACGCCATCGACGCCTGTACGCATGAACGGGTGTCACCCGGCACGATCACCGACGACCGCCTGATGGGGATTCTCTCCGACGGGCGCGCCAAGGCCGCTCGACTGATCGGCGCCGAGCCGGGGGAAATCGCCCTGACCACCAACACCAGTTTCGGTCTCAACCTGGCCGCGCGGATGCTGCCGCTCGCGCCGGGCGACGTCGCGCTGGTCAGCGATCAGGATTTTCCCGCCAACGTCTTCCCGTGGCGCCAGATCGCGGACCGCGGTGTGCGGCTCGAGATTCTTCCCCGCACCCCTGCCGGGTGGCCGGACGAAGCGCGGATGCAGGATCGTATGAGGGACACCCGCGTGAAGGTGCTCGCCGTGTCGCACGTGGAGTTCCACACCGGGTACCGGCTCGATCTCGACGCGCTCGGCGCCGCGGCGCGCGCGACCGGGACGTTTTTCGTGGTCGATGCGATCCAGGGGCTGGGGCATGTGCCACTCGATGTGCGCGCCACACCCGTGGACATTCTCGCGTGCGGGGCGCAGAAATGGCTCCTCTCGCCCTGGGGCTCGGGATTCATGTATGTCCGCCGCGAGCTCATCGAGAGCCTCGTGTCGCCCCTCGCAGGATGGAACGCCTACGAGGGAACCGACAACTTCTCCACGCTGGTCGATTACAGTGGCCGGCTTCGGACCGATGCCCGGCGCTTCGAGCTCTGGACGCTGCCCTATCAGGACTTGCTCGGGATGAATCAATCGCTCGATCTGCTCGACGAGCTGGGCATCGACCGGATCGAGGCGCATGTGGCGGCCATCGGACAACCGGTGCGCGAGTGGGCCCGCGGCGCAGGGGTGCGCCTGAAATCGCCGGTGGGTGCTCGGGATTCCGGAATCATTTCGCTGTCGGCCGAGGATCTTCCCGGTGGTCTTGCCGCGCTCCGCGCGGCCGGTGTGGCGACGTCCGTGAGAGAAGGCGGCCTCCGCCTTGCCCCGCACTGCTACAACACGATCGAGGAAATGGAGCGGATCGTGGAGCTGCTCGAGAAGAGTCTTTCCCGTTGACCGTTCGCGCTATTTCTTCGCGACGACGTCCTCTTTCAGGAGTTTTTTCGAGATCCAGAACACGACATAGGCGACGATCAGGAAATCAATGAGCGCCCCGAGCACCTGGCCGATTCCCAGGGCGATGAGGGGCGCATCGGCGGTGCCGCCGATATTGATGGTCGCCTTGCGCCAGTCGGTACCGGCGGCACCGAGCAGGGGCGCGAGCAGCGGCATGAAAATCCCTTCGACGAACGCCGTGACCAGGCCATTCAATTTGCCGCCGATCACGACCGCGATCGCCAGACCGATGACACCGTAGGTCTTCAGGAACGCCATGAAATCCTTGCCCATGGAGCCCTCCCTTTCAGGTCCGTAGTTCGCCGGTACCGCCCGCATCCACCATCGCGTACTGCTTCTTGCCCTTCTGGAGCACGATGAACCGCCCCGCCAGCAGGTCGCTGCGCGTCAGCGGCCGTTCCGCGGAGATCCGCTCGCCATTGACCGAGTAGCCGCTGCCCTGGATGCCGCGGCGGGCATCCGCTTTGGATGTGGCCAGGCCGGTGCCGATCAGCGCATCGACCAGCTCGTATCCGGCCGCGAGGGCGGCGGGCGCGACTTCGATCACCTGCACCTCGCCGGCGACGGTGGCCAGGGTCGCCGGATCGGCCGAGCGGAGATCGCCTCCGCCAAAAAGTATGCTGCTCGCCTCCAGCACGCGGCGAACGGTGTCCTTCCCGTGCACCCGGGTCGTGACATCCTCGGCCAGGAGGCGATGCGCGGTCCTTTTGCCGGGGTCCTTCGCGGAGGCCGCGACCAGCGCCGCGATTTCGTCGAGTGGCCGGAAGGTGAATATCCGCAGCAATCGTTCGACATCGGCGTCTTCGACATTCAGCCAGTATTGGTAGAACCGGTACGGCGTGGTTTTGCGCGGATCGAGCCAGACGTTGCCGTCTTCGCTCTTGCCGAACTTGGCGCCCGAGGTCGTGGTCAGCAGCGGGGCCACGAGCCCGTGGACCTGAGCCCGCTCCCGGCGGGAAATGAGCTCGATCCCCGCGGTGATGTTACCCCACTGGTCGCTCCCGCCCACTTGCAGCTCGCAGCGCTCGGTTCGGTAGAGGTGATCGTAATCGTGGGCCTGCACGAGCATGTAGGCGACTTCGGTGAAGGAAATGCCTTCCTCGAGGCGCGACTTCACCGATTCTTTCTGCAGCATGTAATTGATGGTGAAGTGTTTCGCGGTGTCCCGGAGAAACTCCAGCAGCCCGAGCGGCCGAAGCCACTCGGCGTTGTTGAGGAGACGCGCGGCGTTGTCTCCTTCGAAGGAGAGAAACCGCGCGAGCTGCCCTCCGATCGCCGCCGCATTCGAGGCCACCTGGCTCTCGGGCAGCATCGGGCGCTCGCTGCGCTTGCCGCTCGGATCTCCCACCAGGGCCGTGCCGCCGCCGACCAGGGCGATCGGGCGGCCGCCTTCGCGCTGCAGCCAGGCGAGCACCATGACCGGAATGAGGCTCCCCACGTGGAGCGAGTCCGCGGTTGGATCGAATCCGGCATAGGCCGTGATCGCGCCGCGACTTAGCCGGTCCGCAAGACCCGGCGTGACGTCGTGGACCAGCCCGCGTTCGGTAAGGATCTGAAGCAGAGAGGTCACCGGGGCAAGAGTAGGGGAGTGACTGAAAAGCGTCAACACTGCGGGTGAGCGGTAAGCGGTAAGCGGTAGGCGGTAGGCGGTCAGTGGGAAGGACCGGCCCCTCTCACCGCTCACCGCTCACTTATCTTCCAGCATGGCCCCAGCCCTCCCCTCCCGCCTCACCCGCTGGTGGCATTTTCCGCGGCGCCGCAGGAACATCCTCGTCGGGCTCCTCGCCACCGGACTCTTTCTGGCGGCGCTGCTTGCCGGTGCGTGGACCCGGGTCTGCGCCGGCGGAGCATGCCCGTCGATCGCGGGCCTGACCAACTACGACCCCGATCAGGCGTCCAAGCTGTACGCGGCGGACGGGCGGCTGATCACCGATTACGGCCTGCAGCGCCGCACCGTGGTGCCTCTCAAGCAGATGTCGCCGGCGGTCGTGGCGGCGTTTCTGGCGGTCGAAGATCGCCGGTTCTACCGGCATCATGGGATCGACTGGATCCGGTTCTTCGGGGCGCTCAAATCCACGCTGATCGGCAATCGGCAGGGCTTTTCCACCATCACGATGCAGCTCGCCGGCAATCTCTGGCCCGAGCAGATCGATCGCAAGCAACGCACCGGGTTGAAGGGCCTTTCGCGCAAGATCCGCGAAGGCAGGATGGCGCTCGAGATCGAGCGCAATTACTCCAAGGACAAGATCCTCGAGCTTTACCTCAATCAGATCGATCTCGGCAACCGCGCCTACGGCGTAGAAGCGGCCGCCCAGCGGTACTTCGGCAAGTCGGCCCGGACCCTCAACGTCGCCGAAGCCGCCATGCTGGCCGGGCTCCCCAAGGGTCCCACGATCTACAACCCGAGAAAAAGCCCCAAGGCCGCGGTGCAGCGGCGGAACCTGGTGATCTCGATCCTCGAGGACGTGGGCAAACTTTCCCGCGAATCCGCCGAGGCATGGAAGGCATATCCTCTCCACCTGTCCTCGCGATCCGACTACAGCGGGGTCGCGGAGTACTTCGTCGAGTACATCCGGCAGATCCTGTCGGCCCGGTTCGGCGCGGACCTTTACCGCGCCGGCTTCCGGATCTACACCACGCTCGACCTCGACATGCAGCAGGCCGCCGAGCGTGCCCTCGAGGCCCAGCTCCAGAATATCGAGGACGGGGGCACCGGCACCTACCGGCACCGGAGTTACCGGCAGTATCTCGATCAGCGCCCCGAGCGCGGCGGGCCGGAAGCCGACAACGGTCCGTTCAGTCCCTATCTGCAGGGCTTGATGGTGACGCTGGACGCGAAGACCGGCTACATCCGCGCGATGGTCGGGGGGCGGGATTTCGAGGACAACAAGTACAATCGTGCGACCCAGGGGATTCGCCAGGCGGGATCCGCATTCAAGCCGTTCGTCTACGCCGCGGCCGTTCGTGCCGGCATCCCGTGGTCGTCGATGTGGGATGATTCTCCGATCTCGATCGAGATTCCCGACCAGCCCCCCTGGGAGCCGAAGAACTACGACAGCAAGTTCGAAGGCCCGATGACGATGCGGCGGGCGCTGTTCATGTCCCGCAACACGGTCGCCGTGCGGGTCGGGCAGGAGGTCGGCGAAGATGCCGTCATCGCCGAGGCATCGAGTTACGGGATCACCTCCCGCATCCCCCGGGTGCCTTCGATCTTCATCGGCTCGGCCGACGTCACCCCGCTGGAGCTGATCGGCGCGTACACCGGGTTCGCGAACATGGGCGTGGTATCCACCCCGCTTGGCATCCTTCGCGTGGAGGACCGCGAAGGCCGGATCGTCTGGCAACCGGAGGTCCGCGACCACCGGGTCATGGATCCCGAGCACGCCTGGTTGATCCTCGACGGGCTCCGCGATGTGGTGCGGCACGGCACGGCCTACAGTGCCGTCGTGGGAAAGGGATTCACCATCCCGGCCGGCGGAAAGACCGGGACGACCAACGATGGGATGGACGTCTGGTTCATCGGCTTCACTCCGGATCTGGTGACTGGCGTCTGGATGGGGTTCGACAAGAAGACGGTCATCAAGTCGAATGCGCAGGGCGCTCTGCTCGCCGCCCCCGCATGGACCACCATGATGCGCGAGGTCTATGAGCGGAGAACCACGCCCGGTCCCTGGGCCATGCCCCCGGGGATCGTCTCGGTGGAGATCGACGCCAGCACCAATGCGCTCGCGACCCCCTTCTGTCCGAGGGACAAGGTGGTACGCGAGATGTATTATCCCGGCACCGAACCGACCGAGCACTGTCCGCTCCACAGCCCCTTCCGCGGGGGGTGGTGAGACCGCTTCGCCTCCGGGCGCGCTGGGCGCTGCCGGTCGACGCCCCACCAATCAAGGACGCCGCGCTCCTGATCGATGCCGACGGACGCATCACGGCCCTCGGTCCCCATCCCGGCATCGCCACTCCCGAACACGCCGAGACCCATGACCTGGGCAGCGCCACACTGCTGCCGGGATTGGTCAATACGCATACCCATCTCGAGCTCACCGGGTTCGAGGAGCACGCGCCGGAAGTGGAATTCCGCGACTGGATCCAGGCCATTCGGAGGATCAAGGCGGCCCGGGCGCCGGAAGATTTCCTCGCCGCGGCCCGGCGCGGCGTGCGCGACTGCTGGGGCGGGGGAGTCACCACGGTCGCCGACACGGGTGACTCGGGGAGCGTCATCCAGGCGCTCGCGGAGCTCGGGGGCAGCGGTCTCGTGTATCAGGAGGTTTTCGGTCCGCATCCGGAACAGCTCGATGAGAGCTTTGGCGCCCTCCAGCGGCGGGTCGGCGAGCTGGTCCGCTTTGCCGGGAGGCGGGTGCGCCTCGGCGTCTCGCCCCACGCGCCGTACACCGTCAGTGGACCTCTCTACTCGAAGGTCGCGACCTGGGCTCGCGCCGAGAGTCTTCCGCTCGCGGTGCATCTGGCCGAGTCGCTCGAGGAGGCGGAATTCGTCACATGGCAACGCGGCCCGTTCGCCGATGCGTGGAAGCAGCGCGGAATTCCCCTGCTCGACGACCAAAGCCATCAGCCATCAGCCGTCAGCCCTCAGTCCCCAGTCCCCTGTACCCAGTCCCCGGTCACCTGGCTTGCCGCTCACGGAGTGCTCGGCCCTCGCACCCTCTGTATCCACGCGATTCAGCTGTCGGCCATGGACATCGCCCTTCTGGCGTCGTGTGGCGCGTCGGTCGCCCACTGTCCCCTCTCGAATGCGCGCCACCGCCACGGGTCGGCACCGCTCGGGGCACTCCGGAAAGCGGGGATCCGGGTCGGCCTCGGTACCGACTCGGTGGCCAGCGTCGGGCGGCTCGACCTCTTCGCGGAAGCGCGCGCGGCGCGGGCATTGGGCGGACTCACCGCCGAGGAGGCGATTGCACTCTGCACGCTGGATGGTGCCCGGGCGCTCGGATTGGACGGGGAGATCGGCAGCCTCACCGTGGGGAAATGGGGGGACGTCATCGCGGTGGACACCGGCGACGGCACGGAACTCCCGGCGTCTCCCTCGGAAGCCGTGCTGTCGGCCGCCTCCGCGTCGGTCCGCATGACGGTGATTGCGGGTCGGGTGGTCCATCGGTCCGGGTCCCCGCTTGATCTGTCGCGGGGGTGGTCGGTATGATGCAGCAGCTTTCCCGTCGGAGAATGGCGTGCGCTGTCTTGCGCTGAATGCGTCCTTCGAGCCCCTGACCATGGTGCCCGTCAAACGGGCACTGCGCCTGGTCATTGACGGCAAGGCGGAGATCGTCGAGGCGGAGACAGGAGAGCTGATAAGAAGTCCGCGGGTTTCGATTCCGAAGCCCGCGATCATCCGCCTCGTCAAATTCGTTCACGTCCCCCGCAAATTCCGCCGCCAGGTTACCAACACCTTCCTTTTTGCCCGGGATGACTACCGGTGTCAGTACTGCCACCGGACCCAGGCGCAGCTGCGGCCCCGGGAGTGCCTGACGCGGGACCACCTGTTGCCGATCAGCCGTGGGGGCGGGAATGCGTGGACCAACTGCGTGACCGCGTGCAGTACCTGCAACACCAAGAAGGGGAACCGGCTTCCCCAGGAATGCGGCATGTACCCGATGCATCCTCCCCTCGAGCCGCACTTCGTTCATCTGACCTGGGCGGTACGCCGGCTCACGGCGACCCAGGCCAAATACATCCGGTACTTCTACGGAGCGGCGGCGCTCCGGGCCCTTCGGGCCTAGGGTCCCGTGGTTCGTGATTCGTGGGTAGTGGGGTTCCTCACGAACCACCAACCACGCACCACGCACCACCACCTCACCTCACCCGAAACCGCTCCGTCTTCACATTCAGATCCTCCCCCGGTAGTCCCGCGAGCCTGAGCAGAAACCGCCGAAACGATCGTCCCAGTGAGCTGCGCTCCGGCCGGGCCGGCGTCGCGGAGCCGCCCGCCAGGAACTGCTCGATTTCCTCCATGTCTTCATCCGACAGCGCAGAAATCCGGAGCTTGATGTCGTAGTAGAACACGCCGCCGCCCACCGGGAGTGCATCCACCTCGCGGGTGGTGCCGATCCAGCGCGCCAGGTCGTCGCGGGTGGGATACCGGGTCTCGACCGGTCCGCTCAACAGCAGATCGGTGACTTTGTACTGATCCTGGAGCGGCTCGTATTGAATGACCGTAGACCACTCCGTCGCCCGCTGAAACTCGTCGATCCATCCGTCGCGCGAGCGCCAGATCTCCATCCGGAAGCTGAGACGGATGGGGAACGACTGATCCAGCGCCTCGGCCCAGCGCTGGTCGGCAAAGAGACTCCGCACCTGGACTCGCGCATAGCGCGCCCCGCGCCGCAGCGTGTCGGGGGGGCTGAGCGACACCGAAAGCCCGACCCGTGGTGTCTGGGCGATGGCGGGGGTGCTGAGCACGCACCCAAGGGCGAGACCGGCGGCGAGGAAGCGGCGCATCAGAATCGTCGCTGCAGCCGTGCGGTCAGGGTGAGCGGGCGGCCGCCGGTGAGCGGCTGGCTGATATAGATGCCGATCCCGCCGGCATCGAAGCCGAAGCCGATGTCGCTCGCCCATTCGCGCAGCACCGGAATCCTGTCGTTCGGGATCCGCCCCGGGCCATTACCGGTGATCCACGACTTCCCGGCGTCCGCGAAGATCACGACGTCGGGTTCCCTGATGCCGAGGAGCCGTTGCGCCGCGGACAGGTAGGGATCCGTGGTGGCCAGCGGCAGCCCGAGGCGAGTTCGGGTGCGTACCTCGACCTGGGCCGCGATCATCCGGTCGCAGAGCGCCGGAAGCGAAGGATCGGTGAGCGAAGCCGGCGCGCAGTTGAGGCTCCGGAACGGGTACCCGGGCAGGATGTCGGGACCGCCGAGGCTCAACCGCCGCTGAATCGGGAGTGGATCACCGCTGATCCATCCCCCGGCCATGATGCGGGCCGCAGCACGGACCGCGGGATTGAACCGGGCATAGCGCACCGCGTCGAGCCGGATGCGGGAGAATTCGTAGCGCCCCGGCGGGATCGGATCGCGCACCTCGGGCGGCAGCGAAATCGGCGAGGCGTCGTCGCTTCTGCTTCGTTCCCACGAGGTGTGCACCAGCCAGCCGGATGTCGGGCTCTCCGGATCATTCCGGGTGTCGTAGTCGAGGGCGACCCGCCAGGTCAGGTAATGACCGTCATCGACCAGCGGGTTAGGCCGCCAGGCGTCGTTGCGAAAAACCGATATCGGGTCGTTCGCGGGCACACTCCGCTCGTCGTGGCGGCTGAGCGAGGTGCTCACCCGGAGCCCCCGGCTCACCGCGTACGACAGATATCCGGAAACGCCCTGCGCCTGATAGAAATCCCGGTAGTCCCGCTGGAAGAGGATCGATGACCAGCCGGTTTCGGTCCGCGAGAGCGGCTGCTCTTCGACCGGTACGACGAGCCGCGAGACCTGTCCCACCGCGGTGAGCCTGCGGGATTCGCCGAACCGGAATTCGAGTCGTCCGGAATAGCCGAAGTCGCTTCGGCGATTGGTGCGATCCGGCGCCGTCCACGCGATCCCCCGCAGATCGAGTCGGGCCTCCATGTTTGGAAGGCCGGTTCGCACCACGGAGGGACCAAAGACGATCGGGAGTCCTTCGACCCGGTTGTACGTCCGGTTGGTTTCGGCGGAGAGGATGGTCTCGAACCGTCCGGCGGTGAATCGGGTGCGCGCGGTAGCCATGTCGCCCAGCGTGCGTGGCGGCTCCCGGCGCGCGAGGAGGCCCCCGCTGGTCCGGACCAGAAGGGCCGGCTGCCGGTACTCCCGCCGCCGGCCCTCGATGCCGCCGCCGGGCCGCAGGAAGATTTGACCCCCGACGACGAGCACGTCGCCGACCACGGTGGCCCCGGGATCGACGATCAGATCGCCATTGATGACGGTGACCCGCCCGATCAGCTCCCCCGACACGCGAAGCGTGCCCCGGAACACCGCGATGGGACCGTCATGACTGGTCCCTGCCGGGAGCAGCAGCGGACCATGCACCTTGGTTGTCAGTGAATCGTTGAAGGCGGCGATGAGCTCGTCCACGACGCCCGGCGGCAACGCGGCCCGGCCCGCCGAATCGGGCACCGGGGCTTCGGGCCGGATCTTGAGCACGGTGTCGGGGGGGATTTGGGCGAGCGCTGGTACAGGCAACAGGCAACAGGCAACGGGCAACAGGCATCGGAAGATCCTCGTTGCGCGGCCGGTCCCGCTCACCGCTAACCGCTCACCGCTCACCGTGTTCATAGGCCGAGCCGCTTCATGCGGCGGTACAGATTGGCCCGGTCGGTCTGCAGCGCCCGCGCCGCCTCTGCCACGTTGCCGGTCGCGCGGCGGAGCGCCGCGCCGATCAACGCCCGCTCGTAGTCGTCCAGTACATTCGAAAGCGACCGGCCCGCGAGATCGGCAACCGAGTAAGATGTGCCCGACTCCGACACGGATGGCGCGTCGAAGCGAAGGCTCCCGGCCCGGGGGAGAACCTGGCGCACCAACGCGGCGTCAACTTCGTTGCCACCAAGAATCGAGAGTCGCTCGATGATGTTGGCCAGCTCCCGGACGTTGCCCGGCCATTCATAGGAGGCCATCAAAGCGAGCGCATCGGCGGTGAAGCTCGCCGCCTGGTGCGGGCGCACCCGCTCGGCGAGATGGGGCACGAGATCCGGCAGGTCCTCGAGCCGGTCGCGCAGCGGCGAAAGCTCCAGCGGGAAGACGTTGAGGCGGAAGTAGAGATCCTCCCGGAACGAGCCGGCCGCGACCGCCTGCTCGAGCCGCTGATTGGTCGCGGCCAGAATCCGCACGTCGATCCGCTGCACCCGTTCGGCGCCCAGCCGCTGAATCTCTCCGGCCTCGAGGACTCTGAGCAGCTTGGCCTGGGCCTCGAGGTTGAGATCGCCCACCTCGTCGAGAAACAAGGTGCCGCCGTCGGCGAGTTCGAACCGGCCGAGGCGCCGATCGGTCGCGCCGGTAAACGCGCCACGCTCGTGGCCGAACATCTCCGATTCCACCAGGTCGCGGGGGATCGCGGCACAGTTCACGGAAATGAAGGACCGTCCGGCACGGTTGCTGGCGCGATGAATCGCGTGCGCCACCAGCTCCTTGCCGGTGCCTGATTCGCCCATGATGAGCACGCGGGCCTCGGTTGGAGCCACCTGGGCAATCAGCGCCCGGACCTCCTCCATCTTGCCGCTCTTCCCGACCAGGTCGGCACGCGGCCCGAGCTGGGAACGCAGGGCGCGATTCTCGGCTCGGGCGCGGGTCAGCTCGAGCCCGCTCCGGAGAGCGACCAGCACGGCTTCGGGGGTGAGGGGCTTTTCGAGGAACTGGAACGCGCCAAGCTTGATGGCCTGCACGGCGTCGGTCAGCTGCGCCTTGCCGCTCATCATGATGACCGGCGTCGATACGTCCCGCTCCCGCAGCTGGCGAAGCGTCTCCAGGCCGTCCGGGCCCGGCGGCATCTGGAGGTCGAGCAGGATCGCATCGGGATGCACCTGGTCGAGTGTCAGGAGCGCTGCGTTTCCGTTGGGCGCCTCTTCGGTCTCGAAGCCCTCGGCCTTGAGCAGCGCCGCCAGCATCCGCCGGATGTTGGCCTCGTCGTCGACGATGAGCACACGCGGCTTCATGAGCTGCTTCCTCTCCGGTCGGCGACGCGACGTTCCACGGGAAGTTCGGCACGGGGCACGGGGCGCTCGTCCTCCGGGCTCCGGGGAAGGCGGATCGTGAATGTCGCCCCCCCTCCCGGAGTTTCCGCGACCTCGATCGCCCCATGATGGAATTCCACCGCCTGCTTGACGATGGCGAGGCCGAGGCCGGTGCCTTCGACTTTGTCGGTGACGTACGGCTCGAAAATCCGGTTGCGCCGGTCTGCCGGCACACCGGGCCCATGATCGGCAAGGGAGACGCGAGCCCCCTCGCCGTCCGGTGAAACAAGGACGTCGATCGAGCCCCGGCCGCCACAGGCCTCAACCGCGTTCCGTATCAGATTGCTGAATGCGCGGCGGAGCGGGTCATAGTGACCGGCGATGTGCGGTGCTCCAGGATCGACCGTGAGGGAATAGCGCATCGGTTCCGGCAGCGAGGTCCGCAGGAGCTCGTTCAGCAATTCTCCCAGGTCCACCATCGCCGCCGGGCCTTCGGGAAGGCGGCCGAGGTTGGCAAAATCCCGGGCCAGGTGCTCGAGCCGGGCGGTCTCCACCCGTAGGACTTCGAGCGCCTCCTGTTGCTCCGGCTGCGCCGTCTTGCCCAATTGCCCGATCGCAAACCGCACCGGCGTCAGTGGATTCTTCATCTCGTGGGCAACGCGGCGGGCGACTTCCCGGAACGCCCGGAGCCGCTCGGAGTCGAGTTCCGCGTGCCGGGCCTGCTGCAAAGAGGCAGCGGTCTCCCGGAGGGCGGTCCGGAGGGAGGCGAATTCAGGCGCGCCGCGCCGCTCGGCTTCCTCGGGCGGGAGAGATTCGTACCGCCGGATCCGCGCGGTCCAGCCGAGCAGTTCGTCGATGGGTTTGCTGAGCTGCCGGGAGAGGCTTCGCACCACAAGGACTGCCGTATACAACAGGAGGAGGCTCAACGCCGCCACGGCGAGCGCCAGGCCCACCGTCTTGTACCGGCTGTAGAAAAACCCCTGCTGGGAGCGGATCAGTGAGGTTTCGAGCGCCCGAACGTGGGCGTGAAGCGCGCGATGCTCCGCCTGGCTCAGTCTGGTGGTATCGAGGACTCTGAGCAGCTCGCGTCCACTGGTCTTGACCGGCTCGAGGGCCGCGCGGCTGGAGCGGGCGGGATTGATTCGAAGGAGGGTTGCGGCCCATCCGCCTCCGAGTAACGCGGCCGGCACCGCGCCCAGGAGCAGGAGCACCAGAAGAATGCGCTGGCGGAAGGAAATGGGAGGCAGGGGCATCCTCCTCGAACAATAAGGGATTGCGGAGTGCGGGCGGGAGAGGTATTTCAGTCCGGAGTTCGGAGGCGACGCAAAGGCCAATCGGCGCTATCGGTTAGACCGATTTTCGTCTGTGGGGATGGTATTGTGGCAAAGACTCTACAGAAATCGTAATATTAACAATACATAATGTAATGATCGGTATAAGTGATTGCGGTATATAGGGTTTACACATTTTGATTCCACAACCGTCAAGGCGTGATTCATGCTCAATAGGTACGCAGTGCTACATACTTTGCCGGGACCCACCTGATGCCCGAACGACAAATCCTGGTGGGCAATGCGCCGCCGGTGCGGGGAGGAGATTTTTCGGAGGACCCGGGGACCGCGTGGCGAGTGATCACATGGGTGGGATTGGCGCTCGCAGTGGTCGCCTACGCTGATCTGGGGCTCGCACTGGTTCCGGTTCGCGTCGGCAACCCGCAATGGGAGTTCGGAACGATCTCCCGGGTGTTCGACAGCCTGCCGCTCGCAACGATGGCGACGCTGCTGTTCTTCTCAGGGTCGATCGCGCGGGGTCGTAAATCGGCGGTGCGGGTCGTGGGAACGTGGTCGGCGGTGGTTGGCGTGATGTTGCTCGTGGCGACGGTGCTGTACGTGCTGACGGTCCCGCTGGCGTTGAAGGCGGTTACCGAGCCCCTCGCCGTGACGGGATTGAAGAAGGCGATCATCAAAGCGTTGATTCAGGGTACGGTGTACCCCGTGGTCTTTCTCGGTATCGGTGTCTTCGGGTGGCGAACGCCGTCACATTCGAGAGTTCGCACTCCCTGAGGGTTCGGCGAGTTCACTTTTTGGGGTTCCAGGAGAGGTGTTATGAGATCCATGCGGTTCGTAGGGCTCGCCGGGGCATTACTCGCCACCGCGCCGGCGGTGCAGGCCCAGTTCCCAGCCGGGTTCGGCGGGAATTACTGCGGGGGTTCCGGCTTTACCACCTGCGCATTCTTCTCCGCCTCGATCGTCGGCAATGTCGTCACTCTCAAGGTGACCAACACGTCGGGCGATCCGGCCAGCTTCTTCACCGCGATCGGGATTTCCAATCTCGGCGCGGGAGTCAGCGCAACCAACTTCTCCTTCGCCAATCAGGGTACCTCGACGAGCAACTGGACTCTGGGAATCCCGCCGAGCGGGTTGAGCGGTGCGGGGATCATCGGGATCGCCATTGGCGGTAGCGCGAACACCCCCAGTCCCGACCCCGCCAATTCCCTGAATAACGGAGAAGAGGTCTGGTTTACGTTCACCCTGACCGGAAGCTACGATCTTTCGAATGTGCAGTTCGCCCTGCACGATCAGGGTGGCAGCCCGGGCGGGATCTGCGCCGCGTCCACCAAGCTCGTCGTCTCGCAGACATCACCCACTTCGGGGACGTGGGCTGCGAATTCGCCGCCCGCCGGGTGCGAGGATCTGACCACCGTCCCCGAGCCGGCGACGATGGGACTCCTCGCTCTCGGTCTCGTGGGCATCGCCGGAGCCGGCGTCGTCCGCCGCCGCAAAGCTTCGTGAGATTCTGAGCGGCGTTCACCCGCTTCGATCGCGCGCCCCGGCCCTGCCGGGGCGCGCTGCTTTTCCCCCTCACTTCCCGCCAGCGGTTTGCGATTCTCCAACCGTCAGGGAATCGAATGCACACCAGGAATCAGCCGAGTATGTTTGCCGCCTCACAAAACTGCCAATAATTCGAACTGTTTATGACGATCTCGCGCGCATTGCTCGTGCGCGCGTAATGATCCAGTCGTGGAACACCTCTTGCCTTGAACATGCGCGCGAAGCGCTCGATGGCGCACGCGTCGTCCCGGGTTCGACTTTTGGAGTTGTTCAGTGACCTACACCAACCAGCCGTCCCGCCACTCCGCGTCGAATGAGCACGCCATCCGGCTCCTCAGGCCCCTCGCACTCCTCCTGATCGTCCTCCTCGCCACGGCATGCGGCCAGGGCGAGCTCGTGAGCCCGCATGTGCCGGACATGGCGCCGGCCACGGCGGGCTGGCTCTCCCTCACGTTCCTGACCCCTCGTGCCGATGATGGCGCAGTCCAGCTGACCGTGCTCGGTCCCGCGATGGACTCGCTTCAGCTGGCCGGTGTCGCTGGTGTCGCCTCGTCGAGCGCCGGCGTCGCGCATTTCCTCGTCACCGGACGAGTTGCCGGCGGCGTCCTCGCCCGGTTCTGGGTTCCGGATACCCGGAAGGTTTCGCAGTACGTCGCTCGAGTGAACGAGGTGGCGGCTCGCGGAACGTACCAGCTTCAGGATCTGAGCCAGGGCTATGGCGCCATGGTAACGCCATGAGATACGAGTACCTGATCCTTCCTCCGGCGCCGGAGTCCTGGCATCAGAAGCTGCTGCGGACGATCCGCGTGCTCTTTCAGCATCCCGGCCGGGTGCTCGTGGTCGGGTTGCTCCTCCTCTTCGCCGCCACCCAGTTGCGTGCCCAGCAGCACCCGGCCCACCGCGCCGCGCGTATCGCGCTCAAGGACAAAGTGCGCGCCGCGGGCTACCGGGTGATCGTGGGCTTGCGTCCCGATGCACAGTCGCGCGGAATGATCGCCCCGGGCCGCTCCGCGGTCAGCGACGTCGCGGCGCAGGGCATCACCCGCACCCTCGAGCGGAAGGGACTCCGGGTACGCGGCCGGGTCAGCATCATCCCGGCGGTGTTCGGCGAGGTGGCCGAGGCGAGTCTCGACGCACTGCTCGACGACCCGAATGTCGAATATGTCGAGGCGGACGTGCCGGTGCCGTTGGCGGTCCGTTCGTCCGGCGCACGCGTTCGGTATGCCGAGGAGATTCCGTGGGGCATCCCCCGTGTCACGGCGCCCGAGGCCTGGGCACTTGGCGGATCCACCGCGTACGGCGCCGGGATCAAGGTGGCCTACCTGGATTCCGGCGGAGACGCCGGCCATCCCGACCTGGTCTATGCAGGTGGTTTCGACGCCCGGACGGGGAGCACCTCGCCTTCCGCCTGGGCGGACGACATCGCTCCATGTGATGGACACGGCACTCACGTTGCTGGAACCATTGCCGCTCGACGCAATGCCCTCGGCGTGGTCGGCGTGGCTCCCGACGTCTCCCTCTACGCGATCAAGGTGTTCGAGGATCTGGGCGGATCGTGCCTGGCCTACCAGTCCCGGCAGATCGCCGGCATCAATTGGGCGGCCAACAACGGGATCAGGGTCATCAGCATCAGCATCGGCGGAGTCTCTACCAACGCCAGTTACCAATCGGCAATCTCCTCCGCCACCGCCCAGGGAGTTTATGTCGTGGCATCGGCGGGGAACAACGGGACGTCCGCGCTCACGTATCCGGGCGGCTATCCGGACGTACTGTCGGTCGGTGCACTCGATGCCGAGAACAACCGCTCGGCGTACTCGAATTACGGACCGACGCTTTACCTCGCCGCCCCCGGCGACGAAATCCTGAGCACAGTGCCCGGCGGCTATGGATACAAGTCGGGGACTTCGATGGCGGCGCCGCACGTGGCCGGCCTGGTCGCGCTTCTCCTCGCGCGCTATCCCGGAATCAGCCGCGCCCAGCTCCTCACCCGTCTCCAGCAGGGTGCACTCGATCTCGGAGCCCCCGGGCGCGACGACCTGTATGGATGGGGCCTTGCCCGCTCGCGGGAGTCGATGGCGGGAGTGTCGACCCTTCCTCCCCCGCCACTCGTCATCGGCAGGGAATCGCGGACCGTGTCGAATGGCAGCAGCAGCGATCTGGGTCACGCTGCAGCCGGCGACTCGATCTACGTCGACGCAGCACCGGGGCTCACCTGGTCGGTGCGCACGACCGCCCCCTGGATCGGACTGTCGACCGCATCGGGCCAGGGCCCGGGATGGATCTCCTGGCACCGCGATTTCAGCGGGATGCCGTACGGCATCAGCAGGGATTCCCTGGTGGTGTCGACCGGATCGGGACTCGGCGGCGAGGTGTTCCTGGTCGTGACGGAGACCATCGTCTCCGGTGCCGACGCGGTCACACCGGATATGGCAGCCTCCGCGCTGTTCGGAAGTCCGTCGATGAATGCGCTGCAACGGCAGATGCTCGACCTGCTCAGCAACGCGAACGGACGCTATGACGTCGGCGACTTTCTCGCGTACTCCGACCGGACCGGCGCCAGCGCGAGTGCGATCCTGATGACGAAAGTTCTCGAGCTTCGCGTGGGGTCGCCGCAGCTTCGATAACATGCTGGACGCCGGTTTCCGGATGCTGGGCCCTGGCGCAAGCCGGGGCCTGTTGCTTTCCCCCCACAGCATGCACAGCTTTGCGCAACAAGTGTTGAGGGCATCGCCAAACTCCGCCGGGGATGGGGGGCAAATTGTGGCATCCCTCCTGCACCGCAATCACCAGATTACCCAAGGCGAAACATCTCCGCCGATTCCACCGACCGGGAGCGCTATGCGGGCGTCCGTGGCTCTGAAGCGAAGTAACCTTCTGCTCGGCTTGGGCTTGGTGAGCCAGCTCTTCGGTGGTATCTCGCCCGTCGCGGGCCAGAGTCTCACCTCGGGCAGCCTCAGTGGCACCGTGCAAACTGCCGACGGGGAACCGGTTGCCGGCGCGGCGGTCACTCTCGAGTCCCGGGCGGGGGCCCTGCTGCTCTCGCTGGAGACCGACCGGGCCGGGCGCTTCGACGCGCGGCTACTCACGCCCGGCGAATACCGCGTGCTGGTGGAGCAAATCGGCTATCAGCCGCTCCGCTCCACCGGGGTGATCGTCACAGCGGGGACCGCGACCGTGATGGTCATTACGATCGAGCGGCGGCCTCCGCCCATCACCACGGTGACCGAAGTTTCGAATCCCGGTGCCCGCGGTGGCGCCACGGCAGGGGTGCTCCTGTCGGGAAGCGCGCTCATGCCCTTCGACCGGCCCGGCGATCTCGCCGGTTTAGGCCGTGCGGCGACTTCGCTCATTGCCCAGGGCGACGGACGAGGCGGCCTCGGACTGGGTGCGGCGGGACTCGCGATCTCGGAGAGTCGCGTCTTCGTCGACGGCGTGCTGGAGACGATGCTCCGGCATCCGGGGCTCCGGGCAGAGCCGCTGACGACGCCGCTGTTCCAGAGGAATGCACTCAATCAGGTTCAGTTCCTCGGCCTCGCGAGCGATGCAGAGTGGCGCGGTGTTCCGGGGACACTGGTGTCCGCCCAGAGCCGCAACGGCAGCGGGCGCGGCTTCTCGTTCGCGCCCTACGCAAGCTTCTCCTCCGCGAAGCTTGGTCAGAACTCACTCGACAACCCCGGGGACAGCAGCGGCACATCGTTCCAGGTGGGCGCCGCCCTCAACGCCGCCATCGTTCCCGATACCGCGCACCTCTTCATCGAAGGCGGATACCAGTCGCTGGAGCAGCCGACCGCGCTTCCATGGGCGAACGACTCGAGCCGCTACATCGGCCAGCCCGCGTCCCTCGCCGAACAGGTGCCGGCAATCGGCTCTTCCAAGCATGGGACCGACCTGGGGCTGTTCGCCGCTCCGGTGGTGCGAACCTGGAAAGGCGGCCACGCCCAGGCGCGGCTCGATTGGCAGCTCGGGCACACCAACCACCTGCTGGCGCGGCTCGGCTTTGCAAGCTGGAAAGAGGGGAGTCCCCAGCTCGGATCGGACATCTTCAACGGGGCCGGGACCAGCCTCAAGGGAAGAGATGTTTCCGGCGCCATCGGGTTGACCTCGTCGGCCGGCGACATCGCCAACGAGCTCCGTGCCGGATTCAGCATGGCAAAGCGGGAGTGGCTGGGCAGCACCGTGACCGGGACCGTGATCTCGGGTGACGGAATCGCCTTCGGCACTGCACCCACGCTGCCCGCGACCTTCGACGTCAAGCGGGTGGATGTTTCCGACGCCGTGCAGTACGTGTTTGGAACCCACCGCCTCAAGGGCGGCGTGAATCTCGGTCTGGTGAGCTTCGACCAGGATTACCGCTACGGATCCTCCGGTCTCTTCCACTTCGGCGATCTCGATCGCTTTGCGGCGGGTGAGGGAACCTTCTTTCAGGTGGCGGGCACGCCCGGGTCGGCAAAGTTCAGCGTCAAGACACCGGGCGTCTTCGTCGAGGACACCTGGAGCGCGTCTCCGGATATCCAGCTTCAGGCCGGTCTCCGATACGAAACCCAGGTGTTTCCCAAGAACAAGATCGCCTTCGACTCCGCGTGGGCCACGGCGAGTGGCATCGCCAACAATTTCACTCCCGGGGCCAGTAAGAACGTCTCCCCCCGCCTCGGCTTCGTCTGGAATGTGCGGGGCGAATGGGTGGTGCGCGGCAGCGGCGGGCTCTATCAGGGAGAGTTGGATCCGTCGGTTTTTGCCGAAGCGCTGCTGTTCGACGGCGGGTCGACGGTCTTGCGAGGCCAGGGCTCGTTCCCCGGCTGGCCCGGGATACCCGCGGCCGCGACGGTGGGAAAGCGGCTGACGCTCTTTGCCGATACCTATCGCACACCGCGCACGGCCAAGTTCGAGTTCGGCGTCGCGCGGAACATCCGCGGAGGCACCACCTTTTCCGTGGGGGGGAGTTACGGTCACAGCGATTATCTGCTGCGCCGCACCGACCTCAATCGCGCAGAATCAGGCGGACGGACCACCCAGGAAGGGCGACCGGTGTTTGGCACTCTCGCAAAACAGGGTTCCCTGATCACCGCGGCGCCGGAATCGAACCGGCTCTTCGACACCTATGACCTGGTCAGCGGACTCGCCCCAACGGGATATGTAGACCACTACGAGGTGAACGCGACGTTGGACCACCGGGTCAGCCGGGGGCTCTCGCTCGACGCCTCCTACACCTACGGGAAGACGACGGACAATCTCGTGGGACTGCTTCAGGCCGATCCCGCGGATCAGCTCGATCCATTCCCGACCGGCCTCCCTGGCGGCGGCGACTGGAGCTCGGGGCGCTCCGATCTCGATGTGACCCACCGAGTCGCGGCCTCGCTCGAGTATCGCTCGACCGGGAACCGGCCGATGGTGTTCGGCGCCAGATGGCGCTGGCGGTCGGGACTTCCCTTCACGCCAGGCTTCCGTCCCGGAGTCGATCTCAACGGTGATGGCGGCGGGAACAACGACCCGGTGATGGTGGAGCAGGGCGGCCTCGCGGCTTGCGCCGATGCCGCCGGCGGAAGCTTTGCGCCGCGCAACAGCTGCCGGGAATCCGGCGTTCAGGCGCTGGACCTCCGTCTCGCGGTGGGCCTTCCGGTCACGCTCCGTTCGGGCGGGAACCTGTTCCTGACGGTGGATGCGTTCAACGTCGTGAGCTCCGCCACCGGAGTGGTCGACAAAGCGGCCCTGCTGATCGACCCGGCGGGGCCGCTCGGATCCGGCAGTGGCGGCACGATCACCGTACCGTTCATCGCCAACCCACGATTCGGCACGCTGCTGAGCCGCCGCGCGGAACCCCGGCTCCTCCGCGTCGGCCTCAAGATGGAGTATTGATACCGTGCGCACTCAATATCGGGCAGCACTCGCCCTAACGATTTTCGGTGGCGCGGTCGCGTGCAGCAACGCCGGGAGCGATCTCGGCTTCACCTCGTCGCAAACCAGCGCGGTGACCGTCGGGGTCTACCTCGACCGGGATGGCTCCCGTACGCCCACGGTTCCTCTGGACACGCTCTTTGCGGGCGCGCGAGTCGCCCTCCTCGCATTCGGCAGCGGCGACACCCTTCGGACCGCCATCTCCAACATCGGGGGCGTGGCGCGGTTCGAAGGAGTGCCGGTCGGCCAGTACCGGGTCACGGTCGTGCCCTCGAGCATCGGCGACTCGATCGAGGTCGCGTCCATCGATTCACCGGTCATCCAGCTGGCGGCCGCCGACACCAACGCATTCGTGCTGGTCCGGCTCGGGTACCCGGAGGTATCGATCCGTGCGGCGCGGGCGCTCCCGCCCGGCCGGCGGGTCTTCATTCGGGGGGTCATCCTCGCCGGGGTCCAGTCGTTCAGGGATACGACCTCGCATGTCGCCGACAGTTCGGGGCAGATCCGGCTTACCCGTGTCGTGCTCCTCGGGGGTCTCCTGGGCAACAGTCCGGGGGACAGCGTCAGTGTGCTCGGGATCACTTCGTCCCGCGCCGGCCAGCCGACCCTCGACAACGCGAGGATCGCCTCTTTCGCGACTCGTCCTGCTCCGATTCCGCTTGCCGTGAGCACGGCCATCGCGGCCTCGGCGAGCGGAGGATTGCTGGACGCGGGGCTGGTGCAGATCACGGGCGGCATCATCAGCGATACCGCGACCATCGCGCCGGATTTCCGGATCACAGTGTCGGACGGATCCGGCACACTGCTGATCATCATCGACGGCAACCTTCAGATACCCCGCAGCATTTTCAAGCCGGGCTCATCCATGATCGTTCGGGGCGTCCTTGTGCCGGATGGCTTTGGCGCCTGGACCCTCAAGCCGCGCGCCGGCGGGGACATCGTCATCAACTGACGCGCGGCCGTTTCGCATTCTGACCGTCATCGGGAGAGCCCCTGGTGCGATCGCAGTCCTGTCTGGTTACCGGCGGAGCCGGCTTCATCGGGTCGCACGTCGCCGAGCGCCTCGTCCGAGAGGGGCACACCGTTCGGGTCGTGGACAACCTGTCCACGGGTTTCGAGTCGAATCTGGCGCATCTTCGGGGCGACCTGGAGCTGCTCGTCGGGGATTTGCGGGACCCGGCCGTATGCCGCGCGGCGTGTGCCGGCGTCGAGCTGGTGTTTCATCTGGCCGCCCTCCCGAGCGTCCCCCGCAGCATGGCGGATCCCTGGGCCTCGCACGACCACAATGTCAACGCGACCGTGCAGCTGCTCCTCGCCGCCCGGGAGGCCGGGGTTCGGCGGATCGTCTACAGCAGCTCGAGCTCGGTCTATGGAGACACGCCGGTTCTGCCCAAGGTGGAGAGTGCCGAGCCCCTCCCTCGATCGCCCTACGCCGCGGCAAAGCTGGGCGGAGAGCAGAGCGTTCTGGCCTATGCGCGCTCGGGAATCCTGGAGGGCGTGGCGCTCCGATACTTCAATGTCTTCGGGCCGCGCCAGAGTCCTTCCTCAGCGTACGCCGCCGTCATCCCGGTCTTCCTCGCCGCGGCGCTGCACGGCACCCGGGCCCCTCTCAATGGCGACGGGGGACACACTCGGGACTTCACATATATAGACAACGTGGTCAACGCGAACCTGCTCGCCGCCGAGCGCCGGGAAGCCAACGGCTGGCCGATCAACGTCGGGGCCGGGGAGCGGACATCCCTCCTCACGCTGCTGGAGCTGATCGGCAGTGTGACTGGTGCCGCCGTGGAAGTCGAGCACCGGGAAGCACGGGCAGGCGACGTGCGCGACTCGCTGGCGGATTTGTCGCGGGGAGCAGAGCTCCTGGGATATGCGCCGACCGTCACCCTTCGGGAAGGGCTGCGGCGGACCTGGGAATGGTTCCGCGAGTCATCGCCAGTGCAATGAGTGGCATCCGCGACGCATCTTGCAATTTCGGAGATTGGCTTTTCTGAACAATCGATGAAGAAGAATAAATGATACAGTGCGATTCTAATACGCATGCACAACTGCCTATCCTGCAATAAGATACAAACTTATTATAAGCTAAAATAAGCGCAAATAATCGTCATAGTATAATGAGGTAAAGGCCCGAATCCTGCCCAAGCAGAGACTAGCGATGGCTTTTCCGCCCCGGGGAAGCCGAAGAGAGTCTCTGAAAGGGTTCGGCAATGACATTCCTGCACAAGCTGGCGAAGCGGCTGGCACTAATCCCCACCGTCTCGGTTCTTGCTGTGCATCTCCTCGCCTCCTGTAGTCCAGGGACCAGCCAGGATTTCCTCGGTCCCGACCCCAGCAAGCCGAATCCCACAGGCTCTTACATCGGACTCAGCGTCACGCCCCACGACCCGCAGCTCGTGCAGGGCGACAGCATCCGTCTCCAGGCCAGAGCTTGGCTCTCCAGCGGACTCAGCTCGCTCGCTTCCGTCTCCTGGTCGGCGGCCGGGGGTGCCGTGTCCAGCGACGGCTGGTATCGCGCGACGAGCCCCGGGGCGTTCCGCGTGCGGGCCGTCTCGACGGCGAACTCCTCGCTCTCCGACTCGGTCACCATCCTCGTCATTGCGCCGGGCGGGATCGCCCGGTTGGACATCACGCCGTCGGCGGCCCCGCTGGCCGCCGGCACGAAGCAGCAGTTCACCGCCGTGGCACTCATGGGCGACGGCACCATGATGTATCCGACGGTCAGCTGGTCCGCGACCGGGGGCACCATCTCTTCCACCGGCCTGTTCACCGCCGGCAGCCCGGGCGCCTATACCGTGACTGCGAGCACTATCGACGGGGCGCTGCTGGGCCGGACCGAGGGCATCGTCGGTCCCCCCGCCTTGCTGTGGATCTCGCTCGATCCCGAGGCCCTGATGACGGAAGCGGGCGTGGTCACGCAGTTCACGCCTCATGCTGCATGGTCCGACGGCGTCACGTCTGTTCCCGCGCTGGCGTGGTCCGCCTCGGGTGGGGTTGTGACCCCCTCGGGCGTCTATACTGCTGGAGCCACTGCCGGCTCCTACCGCGTGATCGCGTCGAGCACGCTCGGGAAGGCCGACACCGCCAACGTGATCATTCTGCCCCGAACCCTGGCCATCCGACTTTCACCGCTCACCGCCATGCTGGCCCTCGAGGCCACTCAGGTGGTGAACGCGTACGCGATCCGCAACGACGGCACCGAGGCGCCGGTCAGCGTGCAGTGGAGCGCCCAGGGCGGGACCATTTCGCCTGACGGCACGTACACGGCGGGCACCACGCCGGGGAACTACGCGATCGTGGGTACCCTGACCACGCAGGACGGTCGGGTGCTCAGCGACACCGCGCATTTCCAGGTGGGTGCCGATGAGGCCACGGCCGTGCAGATTTTCGTGAAACCGGATACCACGGTGGTGCCGGGGAGCAAAGTGCAATTCGTCGCCTCGGGCTCGAGCACCGGCGGCTCGACCGTTCCCGCGGTGACATGGTCGGCGACCGGAGGCACCATCGACTTGCAGGGTCTCTACACCGCCGGCTCGACGACCGGCAACTTCCGGGTCATCGGCAAGCGGAAGAACACCACCAAGGCGGACACGGCGGTTGTGATCATTCAGCCTGCGCCCGTTCTCACGGTCGCGGCCTTTACGATCGCTCCCCAGTCTGATATCATTGCCTCCGGACAGTCTCGTCAGTTCAGCGCAACGCTGAGTTGGAGTGACGGGAATGTTCATCCATATGACATCTCATGGGTCTCCGCCGGGGGCACCATCACTCAGAACGGTCTCTACACCGCGGGGACACTCGCGGGCGCATACCTTGTTATTGCCACGTGCAGCTGCGGCGCAGCTGACACGGCATCTGTCACGATCCCCGCGGCCACTGCGCCGCCGGTCACGCTGTCCCAGCTCGTGCTCTCGCCGCCCACCGTGCAGCTCGTGTCCGGCGCGTCGCAGGTCTTCACCGTCGCCGGGGTGTGGAGCGACGGGGCGAGCTCGCCGCCGCAAGTGACGTTCGCCGCGACCGGCGGCACGATCACCCCCGCCGGCACCTACGTCGCCGGATCGCTGCCCGGCACCTACCGGGTCATCGCGACCCAGACCGGCGGAACGCTCGCCGATACGTCGATCGTCACCATCCAGGCGCCCGCGGTCACGCTCACCCAGCTGGTGCTCAATCCGTCGTCGGCCACCGTTCCTTCCGGAGCCACCCAGGCCTTCGTGGTCTCGGCATCCTGGAGCGACGGATCGTCCACGGTACCTCCGGTGACGTTCAGCGCGACCGGCGGAACGGTCACGCCGGCCGGCGTGTACACGGCGGGAACGACCGCGGGATCCTACAAGCTCATCGCCACGCATACCGGAGGCACCAAGGCCGACACCAGCGTGATCATCATCCCGGCCGCGGTGACGTTGACGCAGGTCGTCATGACTCCGTCGACTCTGAGCCTGGCCCCGTCGGCAACCCAGCAATTCGCGGTGACCGGTACCTGGAGCGACGGCTCGTCCGTCGCGCCCTCGGTCACCTTTACGGCGACCGGCGGTACGATCTCGGCGACCGGACTCTACACGGCCGGATCGGCCACCGGATCGTTCCGGGTCATTGCCGTGCAAACCGGCGGCACCAAGGCGGACACCAGCGCCATCACGATCGCGGCGTCCGCTCCGCCGCCTCCGACTTCGGTGGTGATGCCCGAGCTGCCGCGCACGTATCTGAACACGACCTATCAGCGTCCCGCGGGCACGATTCGCCGGGTGGCGGTGGGTGGAGATTTCCAGGGCGCGCTCAACGCTGCGCAGTGCGGCGACCGCATCCTCCTGGCCGCCGGAGCGACGTATACCGGCGCCTACATTCTGCCCAACAAGAACTGCTCGACCTGGATCGAGATCAGCACCGAGACCACGCTGCCGGCCGAGGGCGTGCGCGCCACGCCGACCACGGCGTTAGGCTACGCGAAGCTTCTTTCACCGGGCGCCAATCAGCCGACGCTGGTGGCGGCGAAAGGTGCCGGCTTCTATCGGATCATGGGCGTCGAATTCGGCTCCGTGGCGAGTGCGACCATTCTGGGCGCCATCGTCGAGCTTCATGCCGACAACATGACGAGCGTCGCCGAGATTCCGCACGACATCGTGTTCGATCGGGTGATCATCCGCGGGCACGACCTCCTGGGCCTCCGGCGCTGCATCTTGCTCAATGCCGTTCGGGCCGCGGTGATCGACTCGTATCTGGCCGGGTGCCACTACAAGGGATCGGACGCGCAGGCGATCCTCTTCTGGGATACCCCGGGGCCGATCAAGGTCGTGAACAACTATCTCGAAGGCTCGGGTGAGAACCTGATGATCGGCGGGGCGGATCCCAAGCTGTCGGGCGTGGTGCCGTCCGACATCGAAATCCGTGGCAACCATTTCTTCAAGCCGGCGGCGTGGAAGACGAGCGGCGCGTGGACGGTGAAGAATCTGCTCGAGCTCAAGCTGGGCAAGCGGGTGCTGATCGAAGGGAACGTCTTCGAGAACACCTGGGCGGATGGCCAGGTCGGCTATGCCATGGTGCTGAAGTCGGTGAACCAGAGCGGATCGGCCCCCTGGTCCGAGACGAGCGACATCACGATCCGGGGCAATGTCATCATGAACGCGGGTCACGGGATCGATATCTCCGCACACCCCGAGCCCTACCCGGCGGTGTGGCTCTCCCGTATCGCGGTGGTCAACAACCTGATGTACAAGCTCGGGGTGACCTCCATCTTCGGCGGCACCGCGGCACGAGGCCTCATGCTGGACGGCTCGACCGCGAACGTCACGATCGCGAACAACACCGTCGTCGGTTCGACCGGATTCGCGCTCCTCCTCTATGGGAGCAAGAACGGCGGAACCCTGTCCATGCGCAACAACATCTTCGAATCATGGATTCAGAGCGCCGACGGCCTCGGCTGGGGGAATTTCGCCCTCAACGGCCACCTGGCCTCCTGGGATGTTCAGGGCAATGGCTTCGTGATCAGCTACTCGAACGTGGTGGCCGAGAGCCCGACCGGGAATCAGTATGTGAGTAGCCTCAGTGGCGTCGGATTCGTCAACCTGGCTGGGAACGACTACAGGTTGTCCTCCGGGAGCTCGCTCAAGGGACGGGCGGTCGGGGGCGGCGATCCGGGTGCCGACGTCGCCGGTGTGACCGCGGCCACCGCGGGAGTACGCGTGCCCTGAGGAGTCGTACCGGACAAACGAAGCGCCCCGAAGGGGGGCGCACGACTGAGAGCGTGAAAACCGACGCGGCGAGCCTGCTGTCCCGATCCGGGATCAGTCGGGCCGCCGCTTCGATTTCAACCGGCGGAGGAATCGCGCCACCCGGGCCGCGGCGGGCCGGGGCTCGAGCTCCCACTCTGCCCCCACGACCGCGTAGCTGCCCTTGAAATACCGCTTGAAATCGGAGATTCCCCCGAGAGGGTCTGCGCCGCCCTGCGTTCCCTCGGTAATCCCTCCGAAGTCGAAGAGCTTCGCGCCCTGGGCGTGTCCCCATTGCATGAGATCCCAGGCCAGGCCATAGGCCATCGGCAACCGCAAGTCGGCGGCCCTGGTCGAAGCGGCGGTCGAGTATTGCACGTGGTCTCCGTGGCAACATCCCCACGCATACGCCATCAAGCTCTCCGGCTCCGGGCGATCGGTTCGAAACAGGCCGATAACCCGTGATCGATCGGGATGAGCCGCGGAATAGGGGAGTATGCCGTGCCATTCGCGCGGCGGGGTGTGGCCACCGGTGCGCTGCATCGTATCGCGCAGGAGCTCATCCATCCGGGGAATGAGCGCCGAATCGGTGACCGGACGGATCGCGACCGGAAACTTGCCGACCGCGCGAATGTTCTGCCGGGCCGTTGAGTTGAATCCGGCCAGAATCGCGGGAACCTCCCTGGCGAGATCGATGAGCGAGGTCGGACCGTAACATCGCGGAGCGGCACTTGCCAAAAGGCCCGCGGCCCGGGCGGCATCACCCATTCGAGCCAGCGCTCCCGCATCGGCCGAGAATGTCTCGACGTGCAGTCGGAGAATTCGCCGTGAGGTTCGCGCGATCCGGGCGAGCGCCTCGAAGGTCGCATCGTAGGCCGACGGATCGACGTTCGCGCCCAGTCGCTCGACTCGGAGTATCCGGAACCCCGGCAGGGCGCGACTAGGATGAACCCGGATCGCCAGCCCCCCGCGACAGAGGCCGGCTTCGTTCTCGATACCGAGAAACCAGGTCGTGTGGCCCAGACTCTCCGACCACTCGCCATAGTCCGTCATCGGCAGCGGGAAGCCCGACGCATGCAGGCGCCACTCCCACAAGATGCGGGCAGGCCCCGGCTGATCGAGGAGGGCAAATCGATACCGCCCGCACGAGAACGGGGAACTCATTCCGCGCGTCGCGGGGGGCGGATGCGTCGGAAGCCGGAGGAGGTGAGCAGCAGGCCTTGCGCCTGGTCCGGGTAAGGAAACCTCGGCAGCCGGAACAGCCGGTCATCGGGGCTCGACGACCCATCGACCGCCGCATAGGACGGCGTCGTGGTGACGGCGGCCTGAAGACCTGCCTCGCGCACGAGATCCATCTCCCGCCTGCCGTAGCCGCCGTTCGGGTAGGAGAATACCGGAACCGCCCTGGCATCGACCTCCCGCAGGCGGCGCCACGATTCGGTGATCTCGAACGCGGCGTGTACCGGCCCGGTGCGGGAGAGCACCGGATGCGTCACGGTGTGCGGGCCGAAGGCGACCACCCCACTTGCGAGCCGTTGCACGGAATCCCACGACATGGGGCGGAACGGCTCCGGCGCCGATTCCGGCAAGACGACGCCGGCTCTCGCTGCGAGGTCATCGACCAGCGCAAGCAGCTCGCCATTCGGGATGGGTGTCGACAGGCGGCTGATCTCCGCCGCCAGCGCTATCAGCCGGCCTTGCGCCGGCGCGTCACCGAGCTCGCGAGCCAGCGACGAGGAAAGGCGGCGGAGCTCCCCGTGGGTGAAGATGAAACGCACCTTGTCCCACCAGAGCCACGTCGTCCGGTCGAGAAACCCGGTCACCAGGAACACGGTGACCGGGCAGTCGTAGCGCTCGAAGACCGGCGCGCCCATCTCGGCAAAGTCGAAGTAGCCGTCATCGACCGTGAAGACCACTGCGCGCTTCGGCAGCGGTCGCTGCTCTCGCATGGCCTCCACCACGGCGGCGAGCGGAAGGATCGCGATGCGCTCCCGGCGCAGGACCGCGAGGGCCGCTGCCAGCTGCTCCGGATCATGTCCCGCCACGCCGAGATCCGGCACCGCAAAGCGGTGCAGGGTAAACAGACTCAGCTGAGTTCCCGGAAGACTCCCATACAGGCGGAGGAGGGGCGGCGCCGCCAGCAGGGATCGGATCGCGGACTTGATCATCGGGGTGTCATGGCAAGCGAGGCCGGTGGGCCTGCGTCAGCGTTCCGTGGCACGGGTCGGACGAACTGAGTAGACTCATCTGCCGGGAGAATAATACATCGGCCCCCTGCCGCCCCGGCGATCGTGGAACCCCCTGCATGCATGCGAGGCGCCCGTGCGAGTCCTGCACCTCCTCGACAGCTTGAGTCTCGGAGGCACCGAGCGCAATGCCGTCCGGGTGCTGCGGGAGCTTGGCGTGCTGGGGGTGGATGCCAGGCTGGCGGTGTTTCGCGATGGCCCGCTCCGCACGGACATCGAGGCGGCCGGGATTCCGCTGCTGCGACTCTCGCTGTCTTCCTTCTACTCCCCGGCGCTGCTGCGAGAGTCGAGGCGGCTTGTCCGGCTCGTCCGGCAGGAACGGATCGACCTGGTCCACGCGCACGATCGTTATTCGAACGCCTTCGTCGCCGTCGCTCGACTCCTCGGTGTCCGGGTTCCCACGATCGCAAGCAAGCGCTGGGACAGCCGCGCCGACCCGCATGCGATGCGCGTGGCCTCCCGGTTCGCCTTTCACTCGGCGACTCGCGTGCTGGCCAACAGCGCGGCGGTGGCGCGCACGCTGACCCGGGACGAGGGTATTGCATCCGGGAAGATTCGCGTCATCCCGAATTTCGTCGACGATGGCCTCCTGGAGGCGCGGTCCGCCGATCTTCGGGCCGAGACACGGGCCGAGCTCGGAATCGGGCCGGACGAATTGGTTATCGTGTGTGTCGCGAACCTCCGGCCGGTCAAGAATCATCTGCTCCTGCTCGAGGCGGTGGCCAGCGTTCGCATCGCCATTCCGGAAGTTCGGCTGCTGCTGGTTGGCGACGGATCGGGGCGGGAGGAGCTCGAACGCCGCGCGGACGCACTGGGGCTCCGGACCGTCATCAGATTTCTCGGACAGCGTCCCGACGCCTGGCGGCTCCACGCCGCGGGCGATATCTCGGTGCTGACGTCGGACTCGGAGGGGTTCCCCAACGCGCTCGTCGAGGCGCAGGCACTGGGCATCCCCGTCGTGGCCACTGCCGTCGGCGGCGTGGGCGAGGTGGTGACCCATGAGCAATCAGGCCTGCTGGTCCCTGCACGCGATGCCGCCGGCTTGGCCTCCGCGATGCTCACTCTCCTCGACGACCCGTTTCTGCGCGCCGCCATGGGCACCGATGCCCGCGCACTGACCAGGGCGCGTTTTGGCCGCGCGGACGTCATGGCCCGGCTGCTGGAATTGTATCGGGAGATCCTGCCGTCCGGATCGGTACCGGTTCGGGGGGCTCAGGATGGGTGACGCGCGAACACGAACTCGTTGCAGCCGACACTCCCACCGCACGTCTTGAGTCTCGTCAGCACGAAGCCACGAGCCCGGTAAAAATCGAGAATCGCCTCCGGCGTGGCGACCTCGAATGGATAGCCCCCCAGCCAATCGAACCAGTCGTGCGTCACCGACATGCCACGCCGCTGCCGGTACTCGCGATACTGCCGCAACGGATTCCGCAACCAGATCAGGTCCGCCGCCAGGTTCCGGAGCACCCAGTACGGGATGGTCACGCCGGCGACGAGCGCTTTGCCGAGGACTCCCGAGCAGTAGAGCCGTTTGATTCGCCGCCAGCGCGCGGACCATGCACCCTGGTCATTGTAGATCGCGACGAACAGACGCCCGCCGGGCTGCACCGCCTTGGCCGCCAGATCGAGCCCCTTCCACATTTCCCCGGTGTGATGGAGCACTCCCCAGCTGTACACCAGATCGAAGGTCCCGAGGCCGGACATGTAATCGGGGTCGATGGCGGATCCCGATTCGACATGCCAATCGGCATCGTCGGGCGCGAACCGCCGCCGGATTTCCCGGGTGCATGCCACCGATTGTGGATCGTAGTCGAAGGAGGTCACTCGCGCGCCGAGACGTCGCGCCGCGAGACTGGACAGACCGCTCCCGCTCCCGATGTCGAGGAAGCGGAGACCGGTGAGATCGGCGTCGCCCAGCATTCGTGCCAGTGATTCGGTCGCGGCAATCACGCGAGCCTCGTCGACCACTCGGAGAAACGCGGTCCAGTTCTCTCCGAACGCGAAGCGCTCGCCTCGGGCCACTTCGTCCGTATGTGCGGGGTTGGAGATCGGCGTGTTCTCGTCGGTGGCGATCGGCATGGGACCCGGAGCAGCAGATTTCGAGCCATCGCGCGGGTGGGCTGGCGTGGTCCTTGCTCAAATGTAACCGATTCATCAGGTTCCGTCGCCGGATACCGCTCTCGAAGAGGTTTGATGCCGCACCGCCGGGCCCTTGCCCCATTGATCCGCGCCGGGCAGGAGCTTCGCAAGCAGCTCGAGCAGCGCCGTGCGCCGAGGGCCCCAGGCACGTTGCGTGCGGGTCCGCCGCGCGTTCCCAGGGTGGCGTTTGCGCGGACCGGCCTGCCCCGCGAAGCCCGGGACGCCATTCTGGCCGAAGCGGCGATGATCGCGGAAGGAATCTGGCCGGTGTACGGCGAGGTGGCGCTGGCGTTCGGGGAGTCGGGAGACTGGCGCGCCCACCCGACATCTGGTCAGCCTACACCGTTGAGCCACTGGTCGCTGATCCGGTATATGGACGGCGAGGCTGGGGGAGACGTCAAGCAGATCTGGGAGCTGAACCGGCATCGCGGTCTCCTGCGGCTGGCCCAGGCATGGTGTCTCGATCATGATGCTCGCTGGCTCGATGGGCTCGGCATTGGCCTCGACGCGTGGATCGCGCAGAACCCCGCCGGCATGGGAATCAATTGGGCCAGCAGCCTCGAAGTCGGGCTGCGCGGAATCTGCTGGACCTGGATCCGTGCTCTCACCGCGACGTCCGACCTCTGGACCGCGGCCAGGGACGAGTCCTTCGCGAAAATGCTCTGGCACCACGGGCGCCACCTGTCCGTCTATGACTCGATTCATCACAGCCCGAACACCCACCTGACCGGTGAAGCGCTCGGGCTGGTGCAGCTCGGGCTGGCGTGGCCGGACTGGCCGGAGGCGGCGGGCTGGGCACGGTTCGGCGGATCGATCCTGCGCGAGGAGCTCGACAGGCAATTGCTGTCCGATGGATTTCATTTTGAGCTGGCGCCGGGGTATCACCGGTATACGGCCGAGTTCTACCTGCTGTGGGCCGTCCTGGCCAGGCAATCCGGCGAGGCGTTGCCCGGCGATGTGCTGTCCCGCCTCGCGCTCATGCTCGATACGCTCGCCGCGCTGCGGCGTCCCGATGGTCACTTGCCTGCAATCGGGGACGAAGACGGCAGCGTCGGCCTTCCGCTGGCGGTGGCGCATCCGCGCGACCCGGCGCCGTTGTTGTGCGCCGGCGCCGCGCTCTTCGGGCGGCGCGATTGGCTCTGGGGACTCGCGCCGGCCGCGTACGATCTCGCCTGGTGGATCCTCGACGAGGACGACTGGGCGCGATTGTCCGGCATGCGGCCGGAGGCACCTGACTGGACGACTCGGAGCTTTCCGGTCGCAGGCTACTATGTGGCGCGTGAGAACCCGGCATCGGCTCGGGCGGGATGGTGGACGCTCGTGGATGCGGGTCCTCACGGTGGCGAGCGCACCGGCCATGCCCACACCGACCTCGGGCATCTCGAGCTCTCGCTTGGCCCGCGGCCGATCGTGGCGGATCCCGGCTCGCTGGTCTACACCTGCGATGACGTTCGGCGGGGATGGGATCGTTCCCTCGCCGCGCACGCCTCCCTCGCCGTTGCCGGCGCGCCGCTGGACGAGCCCGCCGGGCCGTTCAGCTGGCGGCGAACGGCGCCGGCACCGGTCGCGGGAATCACCACGACCGCTGGAGCTCCTCGCATCACCCTCAGCTATCGGTGGCGGGCGGACGACGGTCGATGGCTGTCCCACGAGCGGCAGGTGATGCTGATCGACCTCGGCGGCGTCGTCGTGGCGGATTGGCTCGCCGGCGCCGAAGGCCGCGAGGTGACGCTCTCCTGGCCGTTGCCGATGCCGGCCGATCAGGTTCGCCCCCAGGCGGGAGACGCCCTGCTGGCGGGCGCGGCGGTGCGGATGGCGTGGGCTTCGAGCGGAGGCCGGGGACTCGTGTCCCGGCTGGTGAGCCAATCATTCGCGGATACCTATCGCACGCCCGTGCCGGGCTCGCTCCTCCACCTCTCCGATCAGGCGGGATCGCGCTGGACGGCCGTCACCTGGTTTGCCCGGGCGGACGAATACCTGGATGTGACGGTTGACGGAACACGGATCGGTGTTGCGACCGGGGACGGGCGCACGTTCGCGCTTCGTCAGGGTGGCGGCTGATGTGCGGACTGTGTGGGATCGCCTACCGGGATCCGGCGCGTCGCGCGGGGCGATCGACGATCGAGCACATGAACCGGGTGATTTCCCATCGGGGTCCCGACGACACGGGCGTGCTGCTCGATGGACCGATCGGGCTCGGGCACCGGCGGTTGAGCATCGTGGATCTGACGACCGGCCACCAGCCGATGTTCAATGAAGACGGTACCGTCGCCATCGTGTTCAACGGTGAGATCTACAATCACACCGATTTTCGAGAGGGCCTGACCGCCCGCGGACACCGGTTTCGCACCCGCTCCGACACCGAAGCGATACTCCATTTGTATGAGGAAGAGGGCCCGGGCTCGGTCGCCCGCCTGCGCGGGATGTTCGCCTTTGCCCTGTGGGATCAGACCGAGCGGCGGCTGGTCCTTGCCCGGGACCACACCGGCATCAAGCCCATGTATTTCGCGCATACCCCGAACGGAGATCTGGTCTTCGGCTCGGAGATCAAGGCGCTCTTTGCCAGCGGGCTCCTCGAGCCGGCGCTCGATCCGGCAACCCTGCCGGAGTATCTCGCCACGGGGCACGTGTCGGGATCGCGAACGATGCTGCTGGGCGTGCAGAAGCTGCCACCGGGTCACTGGCTCGTCTGGCAGGATGGTCGGATCGAGATCAGCTCGTATTGGGAGCTCCCTCCCGCCGCGCTGAGCTCGGGGGGCGATTCCCCGCCGGCACTCGCGGCCGCCGCCGAGGAGTTCTGGCGACGGTTCGTGGACGCGGTTCGGTCCCAATTGATGAGTGATGTGCCGCTCGGTGCATTCCTCAGCGGGGGACTCGATTCCTCACTCCTGGTCGCTGCCATGCACGAGCTCGGCGTGGCGGAGACGAACACCTTCTCGGTCGGCTACACCGAAGCGGGATCGAGCGAGCTTCCCTGGGCCCGGATCGCCAGCCGGGCGTTCGGGACCAGGCACCACGAGGTGGAGCTGGACGAGGCGCGCTTCTTCCAGGTGATGCCCGAGCTCACCTGGCACCGCGATCTCCCGTTGACCTTTTCGGCCAGCATCCCGCTCTACGTCGTGAGCGAGCTCGCCGCGGGAACGGTCAAGGTGGTCCTGACGGGAGAGGGCTGTGACGAGCTGTTTGCGGGTTATGGTCGCTATCCCCGGGCGCTGTTCAATCTCAAGTGGGGACAGCGTCTCGACTCCCTGTTGCCGGCGCCGGTGCGGCGCGGGCTGGCCGGCGTTGTCGGCAGCCTCGGTGCGGGCTACCTCGGCTCGAGGGCGCGTCGCTCCTTCCTGCGTCTCCCGGCGACCGTGGAGGGAGTCTACCTGGAGGCGTTCGCGGATGTCGATGCGAGAGGCCGCGCGGCGTTACTGGGTCGTTCGGCGGATGGGTGGGCGTACCAGGAACCGGCTCGCCTGCTCGACCGCGGGCTGCTCGCCGCGAGCCCGCTCGAAGCGCTGCTCCGTCTCGACCAGCGGACGTACCTCGAGGAGCTGCTAATGAAGCAGGACACCATGAGCATGGCGACGTCGATCGAGAGCCGGGTGCCGTTTCTCGACCATCTCCTGGTCGAGTGGGCGGCGCAGGTTGCCCCCGGCCTCAAGCTGCGGGGATTCACCGGGAAAGCGGTGGTGCGCGCCGCAGCCGCTTCCCGCCTGCCCGCGGCGCTGCTCGCCGGGCCCAAGCGCGGATTTCTCGTGCCGCTCGCCGATTGGCTGCGAGGCCCGCACGGGCGGCCCCTCGTCGAGGACATTGCGCTCGGTCCGCAGGCGGAACCGATTCTCGATCGCGACGCCATACAGATCCTCTGGAACGGACATCGCGCCGGGCTCGATCACACGGCTCAACTGTGGCGGGTGCTCGCCCTCCGTCTCTGGCAAGACGACACCCTTCCGCGGTTCCGCACCCTGGCTGCGCGCGGGCGGGCCGAGTTGACCGGATGAACCAGCGCGACATCGTCTGCTTCGCCAACGACTGGACCGCCAACCCGACCAGCAAGCATCACCTGATGCGTCGGTTCGCCGAACGCACCCGTGTGCTGTGGGTCGAGGCGGCCGGAATGCGCCGGCCCAATCTCGGCAGCGCCGACGATCTCGGACGCATCGCGAGCAAGGCCAGATCCCTCCTGGCCCCGGCCCGCCAGCAGCTGCCGCGACTCTGGTCCTACGGGCCCCCGTCGATTCCGCTGCCCGGATCGCGGCTCGCGTCGCGCCTCAATGCCGCCCTCTACCGGTGGACCATCGGCCGCGAGATGACGCGCATCGGGTTCGACCGGGCGCCGGTGCTCTGGGTGTATGGTCCCCACGTCGCCCCCTGGATCCGAAGACTTCCTCGCCACAGGCTGGTCTATCACTGTGTCGATCGCTGGGGAGCGTTCCAGGATTACGATCAGGCGTGGATGGAAGCGTGTGAGCGCGAGCTGTGCCGCAGGGCCGATGTCGTATTTGCCAGCGCCGAAGACCTCGCCGAGCATTGCCGGGGCTACGGCGCGGAGGTGATCTACGCACCGCATGGCGTGGAACACGCCCATTTCGCCCGCGCGCTGGAGCCCGGCCCGTTGCCTCCCGAGCTCGAACGCATTCCGGGTCCGCGGATCGGCTTCTTCGGATTGCTCCACGAATGGGTCGACACGGAGCTCATCGGTGCGCTGGCGGACCGGCTTCCCTTCGCGTTCGTGCTGCTGGGCGGCTCGAACCAGGATCTCTCCGCCCTCGCCGCCCGGCCCAATGTGCACCTGCTCGGTCCGAAGCCCTACGCCGACCTCCCCGACTGGTGCCGGGGGTTCGATGCCGCGATCGTCCCATTCCGCATTTCTCCCCTGACGATGTCGGTCAATCCGATCAAGCTCCGTGAATACGCCGCCGCCGGTCTCCCGGTCGTGGCCACCGGCCTGCCGGAGGTTCTACGATGCGGTGACATCGCCGACTGCCCCGACGGGGTGGATGAATGGACCGAGTCCCTCAAGGCTGCCGTGCGCCGGGGCGCGGATCCCGCGGAGCGGCGCATGCAGTCGGAGCGGGTCCGTGACCAGGATTGGAGCGAGGTGGCGCGCAGGATGGGAGCAGTCCTCGCGGCCTCGTCTCAGCGTGCCGGAGGCGAGAGCCGATGATAGAGCGCCTGCCAGCGCTCCCGGACCGATTCCCAACTGTACTTCTCCAGCGCCTGCGCCCGCGCGGCGGCGGTCAGCCGTCCGGCGAGTCCCGGCTCCCGCAGGACCCGCAGAGCGGCCTGTGCCAGGGCGCCGTCGTCGCCCACCGGCACCAGCAGCCCGCTCAACCCATCCGCGACGATGTGGGGAATGCCGCCGGCGTCGGTGGAGACGATCGGTAACCCCGCGGCAAAGCATTCGATCAGCGAGTTGGGCATGTTGTCGATATTCGGAGCATTGAGGTACACGTCGGCTTCGTCGTAGAGCCGAGTCATTTCTCCCGGCGCCACCGCGCCGGCGAACCGCACCTCCCGCAGCCCGAGCTCCTCCACGAGCGCCCGGATCGTGCTTCCCTGACTTCCTTCGCCGACCAGGGTCAGGGTCGCATCGGGGATTTCCCGCTGGATCCGCGCAAACGCGCGCACCACGCAGGCAACATTGTAGAGCGGCTCGAAATTCCGGTTGGCGAGGATTCGGGGTCGCGGGTGGTCGCGGAGCCGGAACGGTATGACTGCCAGATTCACGAAATTCTCCACCGGCTCGGCCACCAATCCGTGACGGGCAAAGACCTCGACCAGATAGCTCGAGGGCACCACGATGGCGTGCGCGAGTCTGATGACCGGCTTGGCATGCCATCCCCATCGCGTGAGATGGTCGTCGGCCTCGCCGCTTCGATAGTTGAGGACGACGCGCTTTCCCATCAGGCGAGCCAGGAGAATGGCCGGTGCGGGTCCCAGGAGAAACGAGAAATAGCTGGCGCTGAAGATGTGAACCACATCGACCCGCGGAATGCGCACCAGGAGGCCACCCAGATATGCGATCTCCGTCACAACGGTTCGGACGAACCGCACCCGTTGCAACAGGCCGAGCAGGCCGGGGAGCGGGGGGTCTGTCGCCTGAAACGTGGGCTCCAGCGCCGGTATCGTCCGGAAGGATTCCAGGAGGCGGCGGGCCTGGATGGCCTGTCCGCCCAGCTTCCTCAACGAAGGGCCGACCAGGAGGATCCGGATCGGTCTATCGCTTCCAGACATCCCACTGTCCTCGGAGACCCTTCCAGGTCGCCACGACGATCGCACCCTGCATCGAAAGTCCCCAGATCAGTGCGCTGCGAAGCCGCGCTCCCGCGCCGGTACGCCACAGGAGCGAAAGCAGCAGCAATGCCGGCAGGGCTCCGAGGAGCAGCCAGCCCAGCCGAACGTCGCGCGTGAACGCGAGGCACAGGATTCCGAGCCCGAGACCAAGCGCCGCGAAGGGTGTGAGGAGCCGCAACAGCTTGTGACAGACGAATTGAGGCCAGACCGGATTGCGCCACGGAAGCATGACGGCGGGCATCCACGCGATGAGCTGGAAGTTGCCCGTCAGCGTGCGAACCTTGCGGCGGAATTCCTGACCGGGTGCGGTGCTCCTGGTGTCGAACGCTTCGGCCAGCGGTTCGAATCCGACTCGATGCCCGCCCAGCACCAGCTGCATCGGGACCCACAGGTCGTCGAGGATCAAACCGGCGGGGAGAGCGCTCCACAGCGAGCGCCGCATGGCATAGATGGAACCCGAGACGCCGATGGTGGAATGCAGCTTCCCCTCCGCCTCGCGCACGCGTCGCTCTTTTTCCCAGTACCGTGAGAGCAGGGAGCTGCGTTCGCTCCCCAGCCGCAGCGCACCGGACACGGCCCCGAAGCGCTCATCGGAGAGCGCGGCGGCGAGCCGGGGGATCGCCTCGACCGCAAACCGCTGGTGCGTGTCGGTGAAGACCAGGATATCGGCCGTCGCGGCGCGCACTCCGGCGTTGAGCGCCGAAGCCTTCCCTCCAGGCGTGTCCGCCCCCACGACCAGCAAACGCTGTAGAGCGGGAGCCAGCTCGGGAAAGCGATAGGACGCGGGATCCCCGTCGACCGCCACGACGATTTCGAGGTTTTGTGGGGGCCAGTTCCCGCTCAGGAGATCCTCGATTCTCGCCCGGACGTCGCCGACCGGCTCGCGGGTCGCGACCACCACCGAAATGATCGCATCGCCCGGGGGTGCGCCCCCGACCGGCGCGCGATGGCGCGCGGCGCGCCGGATCATCAGCCAGGGATACATCACCCACGGCAGCGCGATGAATCCGGCGGAGAGGAGGAGGAGGGCCAGGCAGGCGGGAATCATGCCCGGCTGGTCAGCCAGAGCTCGAGCACGAGGAGGCGCCAGAGCTGGTAGCTGTGATCCCGGCGCCCCCCGAGGTGCTCATCCATGAGTCTTCGCGTGGCGTCCGGATCGCACCACTGATAGAGCGGGGAGTCGGCCCACCGCAGGCGATCCAGCCGGTGACGCAGCGGGCCCCGCAGCCAGTCCACGATCGGCACGCCGAAACCCTGTTTGGGCTTGATCAAGACCTCTGAGGGGACGAGCTCCCGTACCGCTTCACGGAAGATCCACTTACCGGTCCCGTCCCGGAACTTGAGACGGGTTGGCAGGGAGAGCGCAAACTCGGCGAAGGGATGGTCCAGAAGCGGGACTCTGGCCTCCAGCGAAACCTTCATGCTCATCCGGTCCACTTTCGTCAGGATGTCGCCGGGCAAATAGCTCATCACATCGACTAGCGCCATGCGGGCCGGGAAATCGCGACCCGCCGTGACCTCGAAGAGATGAGCGAGCACGTGCTCGAGCTCCGCGTGCTCTCCGGCCACCTCGGGGCGAACCACGCCGCCTTCCTGCACCAGAGCGGGGAACGCGACGGTCGAGGCGTAACGACCGGCGGCGCTCCGGCTCTGATTGAGGATCCAGTTCCGCCCCCGGGCGCCGTGCGGCAGATGGCGCCCGAGGACCCGGATGGCGCGCCGCAGGAGAGGGCCCGGTCCCCGGCTCTGATAGTCCTCGTGATACCGGCGATACCCGCCGAACAGCTCATCACCCCCGTCGCCCGACAGCGCGACCGTGACGTGCTCGCGCGCGAGCTTCGACACCAGCCAGGTCGGCAGGGCGCTCGTGTCCGCGAACGGCTCATCGAACGAGAGCACCAGCTCCTCGACCAGGGCATCGATGTCCGGGGTGAGGACCCGCTCGGTGTGGTCCGTGCCGAGGGCCGCTGCCACGCGTGCGGCGCCCGGCGCCTCGTTGAATGCCGCCTCGGCAAACCCGATCGAGAAGGTGGCCACCCGCTGCTTCGTCAGGCGGGTCATCATGGCGACGACCGCGGAAGAATCGACGCCGCCACTCAGGAACGCGCCCAGCGGGACGTCGGACTCCAGATGGCACTCCACGGCCTCGCTCAGCAGCCGACGCAGCTCCTGCTTCGCGTCTTCTTCGCCGATCCCGCTCTGCTCGGCGACCAGTGGTGACCACCAGGCCCGTTCGGTGAGGCCCTCGCCCGCCGTCCAGACCGCGAGATGGCCGGGAGGAAGCTTATGAATCCCGCGCCAGATGCAGAGCGGATCGGGCACGTATCCGAGCGAGAGATATCGCAGCAGGGCGGTCGGATTGAGCTCGGTCGGAAAGCCGCGAAGCATCTCCAGACTCTTGAGCTCCGACGCGAACGCGATGCCCCCCGAGTGAGGCCAGAGGTATAGCGGCTTGATGCCGAATCGATCGCGAGCGAGGAGCAGCCGCTGGCGCGGGATGTCCCACAGGGCAATGGCAAACATCCCCCGCAGGTGGCGGAGGACGTCATCGCCCCATGCTTCGTAACCGTGGACGATTGTTTCGGTATCGGAGCGGGTGTGGAACGTGTGGCCCAGCCGCTCGAGCTCGTTCCGCAGAGCCCGGAAGTTGTAGATCTCGCCGTTGAAGACCACCTGGATGCCGCCGTCTTCACTGCCGATGGGCTGCGACCCGCCGCTCACGTCGATGATGCTGAGACGGCGCATGCCGAGCGCCACGGGCGGATCGAGGAGCCTGCCCTCGCCGTCCGGCCCGCGGTGCCGGATGGCGGCGCACATCCGCGCCAGAAGCGGCGCCGCCTCCCCCGGGTCCAGGGGCAGGCCGGCGAATCCCGCAATGCCGCACATCGTCAGGACCTTCCGGGGTGCAGGATCAGGACCGCCGCGCGCCGATGTTGGAGGTTCACTCCGCCACAGACTAGACTTGGATCGTCGGACACCGAATTCTGGCGAGGATCAACGCCCGGGTGCAATAGCCGTGCCGACTCCGTCCTGCCGGGCGCTGCCCGGATGGCGTAAGGCTTGCACTCTGGCTCATGCTTCCATCCCTTCTCACGGAACGAGTATGCACCGCCCGCGGAGAGACTGAAACATGCGACGAGGGGGGCGGCTATCCGCGTTGGCGCCGCGAGGCGATCGTGCGGCGAGCCTGCGGGAGAAACCTGCCTCGGAGGGAGTCCCCCTCGGTCGGCCCGATGGAACTCCCCTCTGGACCGTCGGGTTCGTCGCGCTTCTCATGTACATCTTCGTCATCCATAGCTACAAGCTTCCGCTGGGAACGACATCGATGGTGGTCGGTCTCGCGGCGGTTCTGCTGGGCGGAAGGCAGATTCGCCTGCCGCCGGGCTGGCTCTGGTTTTTCGCGCTCGTCGCCTGGGGCGCCATCGGGTATCCCATGTCCGACTATCCGGACTCGATCCCCGACCGCCTTCTCGATGCGGCCAAACTGCTCGGAGTCATGCTGGTGGCCGCAAACGCGGCGAGCAGCTCGAGGCAAATCCGGGTGGCCATCGTGTTCTGGCTGGCGATCTTCGCGCTGTATCCGATTCGAGGCCTGCTCTTCAATTTCGTGTTCGGGATCGGGGAATTCGGACGCTATGCCTGGAATTTCGTCTTCTCGAACCCCAACGAATTCGCCGGCTATACCCTCCTTCCGTTGGGCATCTGCGTCGCCATCGCCCGATCGGAGTTCCCCAAGTGGGTCCGCCAGGCGTCGCAGATCGGTGTGGCCGTCCTGACGGTGGCGATCTTTCTCACCCAGTCGCGGGGTGGATTCCTGGCACTCGCCGCCTTCGGTTTGATCGTATTGGGCATGGAACGCCGCCGCTTCAGGACCGTCGCCATTGTCGGGGTCCTCGCCGGAATAGTCGTGGTCACCGCTCCCTCCGATGTGTGGACCCGGATCGCTGGAATCGGCAAGCTCTCCTCCACCGAGACCATCGACGAGGCCGACCCCGAAGGCTCGGCCGCCAGCCGCTACGCCATCTGGGGGGTCGCGTGGAGCGTGTTCAAGGATCACCAGGTCACCGGCGTCGGGTTCGGGATCTACGACGAGGCCCATGCCGATTATGCGCTCAAGAGTGGCAGCCCCAGGATGGCGAGCATTCGTGGACTCCGCGACGCGCATAGCGCCTATCTCAGAGTCCTCGCGGAATCGGGTATCGTCGGCTTCATCTGTTTCATTGGTTTTCTCTGGAGCACGTTCGCGTATCTCTTCAGAACGATTCGGCTTCTCAAACCCGTGGACGAGGTCCGCGCGCGTCACATCCAGGTGCTGGCCGCGTGCTGGGCCGCCTATTGGATCGCTTCGCTGTTCGCGGGTCTCAATCGGGTCGCATTTCCCTATCTGTTCGCGGGGCTGGCCTATTCGCTCTCGGAAGACTATCTGCGGAGCCTGGCGCTGGAATCTTCGCGCGCTCGGGCCGGCGGAGCCGAGGCGATTCGCGGGCCGACTCCGGGACCCCAGGGCATCAGCCGCCTCGGGCGGGCCGGACCAGGCGGCCGATGACATCGGTCCACGTGCCATGGGGGATCAAACATGCCATCCTCAGGGCGCTCCGGACCGCGGGGTGTTTTCACCTGCTCGCGGAGTCGGGCTGGCGTCGGCGACGGCTGCCGATTCTCTGTTATCACGGTTTTTCGCTCCGCGACGAGCACCTCTGGAATCCGGCACTCTTCGTCACCCGGGAACAGTTTGAAGGCCGGCTCTCTGCACTGAAGCGCGGGGGTTACTCGGTCCTGCCGCTCGGCGAGGCGATCGAGCGGCTTCGGCGCGGCGAGCTTCCCCCGAAGGCGGTGGCGATCACCGTGGACGACGGACTCTTCGACTTCGTGGCGGTCGCGTATCCACTCCTCGAGCGATTCGGCATGCACGCGACCGTCTACTCCTCCACCTATTACGTCGTGCGCCAGGGCCCCGTGTTCACGGTGATGGTCTCCTATCTGCTCTGGCGAGGAAGCGAGAACCGGGTGGGGACGGCCCACATCAAGGAATCGGGGTTTTCATTTCCATTGGGCTCACGGGCCGAGGCGGTTGCAGCCGAGGAGCAGGTATACCAACGGTCGGACGGGGAGGGATGGACCGGAGACGACAAGCATGCGTTTCTCGGAGCGATCGCTTCGGCGGTCGGTGAAGACTGGGAGGCGCTGCAATCGAGCCGGATGCTCGGTCTCATGACCACGGAAGAAATCGGCGCTCTCGATCCCGGAGTGGCCGATGTCCAGCTGCACACCCACCGCCACCGAGTGCCACGCGATTCCAGCCTCTTTGCGCGGGAGATCGAGGACAACCGGTCCGTCCTCGCGACCGCCGGCCTCGACCCGGCGCATCTGGTGCATTTCTGCTACCCGAGTGGCGTCCACCACCCCGAGTTCCTTCCCTGGCTGCGTGAAGCTGGGGTGGTGAGTGCCACCACCTGCGTCGCGGGAATGGCCTCCCGCCGGGACGAGCCCCTGCTGCTGCCAAGAATCATCGACACGATGCTGACCCCGGAGGTGGAGTTCGAGGCGTGGGCCTCGGGGGTACGCGGGCTGCTCAACCGACGCACCTTCGGGCTGTGACAGGGCCCCCGGACCGGAGCGAATCCGCCCCGCCTCTCAGCGGCGGACACACGCTGGCCCGCGGTGTCGTCTGGATCGGCGCGTTTCGCTGGTCGACCCAGGTCCTGACGTGGGCGGTGACGCTGCTCGTCATCCGGCTGCTGTCGCCACGGGACTACGGCATCGTCGGCATGACCACGTTTTTCGTCGCGTTGATGAGCGTGGCGGCCGAATTCGGCATCGGCAGCGCGCTTCTGGCGCTGAAGGAGCTCCCGCTCTCCACCGCCTGCCAGCTGCACACCATCGCGATCGGGGCCGGTGCCCTGGCGACCCTCGTTTCCGCCGCGATCGCCTGGCCTCTGAGCCGGTACTTCCATGAGCCGGCGCTCACGGCGGTGCTGATGGTGTTGGGCGTCTCGTTCTGCTTCGACGGACTGCGTGTCGTGCCGGTGGCGCTGCTCGGCCGGGCGCTCGAATATCGAAAGGCCGCCAGCGTGGATCTCGTGCGGGCGATCACCGCCGCGCTCGTCGTGCTCTTCCTTGCCTGGCGCGGGGCGGGCTACTGGGCGCTGGTCATGGGCACGGTGCTCGGCTCCGCGGCGGCGAGCCTGTGGGTCTTCCGGCTCCGCCGGGTGGCTTGCGAGCGGCCTCGCCTGGCCAGCCTCACGGAGCCGCTGGGCTTCTGCCGCCATCTCCTCGTCGGCCGGGTCGCCTACTACGGCTACCAGAACTCCGATTTTCTCGTGGCCGGACAGATGTTCGGCACGGTTCTTCTGGGGCAATACAACATTGCGTGGACCATCGCCTCATTGCCGGGTGAAAAACTGACCAACATACTTTCGGCGGCCACCGCGCCATTCTTCGGTTCGATTCAGCACGACCGGCCTGCGCTTGCCTCCTACTATCTTCGCCTGACCGCGTTCCTTGGCCTGGTGCTCTGGCCGGTGCTCTTCGGCTTTCTGGCAGTAGCCGACCTCGCGATTCCGGTGATTCTCGGCGAGAAATGGACGCCGGCCGTTCCGGTGGCACGCGCCCTGATTTTCTATGCCGCCCTGCAATCCGTCAGCACCCTGAATGCGCAGATCCTCCTCGTCACGGGCCGCTCCCGCATCGGTATGGTCTCGGGGCTGCTCGCCCTGGCGCTCCTGCCTCCGGCGTTCTACCTCGGGGGAAGGCTCGGTGGCCTCATGGGCATCGCATGGGCCTGGGCCGTTGGATATCCGCTGATCGCCGTGTGGCCCTTGCGCGCGGTGCTGCAGAGCCTGCAAATCCCGCTGGCGACCTATCTCGGAGCGTTCAAGCGCGCCGGACTCATGGTCCTCGGTATGGTGGCAGGCGTGCTCGCCGTGCGCCGGGTAATCCATCCTGCGGTATCCGCTCCGGCGGAGCTCGCGATCGCGATCCTCGCGGGCGCGCTGCTCTATGGCATGCTGTGTCTTCGGTTTGCGAGGCAGGACATCGAGGTGATGCTGCGAAGCATCCGGGGCCGCTGACGCTCAACCCCTCCGACGGAAGGCACGGAAACACCAGCGGAGCAGACCGGGCGACAGGGTGCCGAGCCGAATGACCGCGGCAAGCTTGGGGGTCCCCAGGTATCGATTGGCGCGCTCGAAATGGCCGATGGCCTGCCGCGCGCTTCCTTCCAGCAACTCGAACTTGCCCTGCTCCAGCTCGAGGTGCGCTCGCAACCGCTTCAGCTCCCGCGCAATCAGGTCCCTCTGTGCGGAAGTGAGCTCGTACGTCTGTCCGATCCGCGTGAACACATTGATCTCACGCTGCACCCGGTTGACCGCGGTTCCCGAGAGGCTTCCCTCGCGCATCCGGTATCTCAGGAGCACGCGCGATTGGTATCCGATTCTGGCGCCCCGGAATGCGAGCCGCATCCACATCTCGGCATCCTGCGCCCGGATCAGCGTTTTGTCGAACAGCCCCGCCTCGACGATGCGCTGTCGCCTGACCATGGTACCGGACGTGATCGGGTGGCAGCTTCCGTCCACCAGCCGCTCGAACGTCGGCGTACCGGTCGAGGGACTCCGGGTCATGTGGGTGGATCCCTCGCCCGGCCCCTTTCCGAAAAGCAGGGCATCCGAGTAGACCATGTCGAGACCTTCCCGGTCGAGGAACTCGCATTGCGCCTCGAGGTATTGGGGGAGCCAGATATCGTCCCCGTCGAGGAAGGCCAACAGCTCGCCCCGGGCAGCCCGGATCGCGGCGTTCCTCGCTTCGGCAGCACCCAGATTCTCCTGCTTCAGGTACCGAAGCCGGTTCATGTATGGGGACAGGATCTGCTCGAGGCTGGCTGTGTCGGCCGACCCGTCGTTCACCAGCACGACTTCGAAATCCCGGAAAGTCTGGGCAAAGACCGAGTCGAGGGTTTCGGCGATGAAAGGGGCCACGTTGAATGCCGGTATCACGACGGTTACCCGCGGTGACCCCGCAGCGCTCTCGTTTGGCTGTGGCGAAGTGCTTCGAGACGCGTCGCTCATCGACCTCGAAGATAGCAAGCGCGCTGGCTCCTTCGAGGTTCGAAAGCTACATTCTCCCTGCGCGACAAAGCTCGAGAAGGCGGCGGGGTGGCGCGGACCTGTGGCCGCCAGGTTTCGGATACAAGGGATGAAGTCAGTGCATGTGGTGAGCGGTCCACAATTTGGAGGTTTTGCCGCCACGCCCGCGAACCTGGAATCTCTGATGCAAAGTTTCGGGGTCAAGTTGTAACCCATTGATTTACAATGAAATACATAATCGAACCGAATACTTTTTTTGCAGTATAGGAGTTGTGCAGCGCAGGCATGAGACATGCTTAATTCCCGGCCAGATCGTTATAACCTCTGCTTCGACAACCGACTTCCGCCTTGGTTTTGTAGGTAAATGATCTCGACAGGAGCTTTTCCAATGAGCCGAGCCCGCCTGCTTGCTGTGTCTGCACTCCTCGTGGCGGCAGTGCCTGCCACGGCGCGGGCGCAGTCGTTCTGGGATCTGGTGTCGCTCCAGAATCCAGGCGCGACCTGTTGCACGTACAACGCCAGCGCCACGAACTACACCATTTTCAACGGTGCGGAGTCGGTGTTCCTGTTTCAGGGAGACCCCTCGATCACGAACAACGAAGTCGCCCTGAAGTGGCACTCGGACAACATTGTGGCGCTGGACGAGAAGGGTGTGGGGCTGTGCCGGCTTACCTCTCGGCAGGTCTGCGAGGGCGATGAAATCGGCGATCCGGAGACCGGTTGGTTGGCGATCGATCTCTTCGGACTCGGGACCAACGTCGTGACGAGCGTCACCCTCGCTTCGCTGACAGATGGCGAGGCGTTCTGGTTTGCCTACTGCACGGATGGCGCGGCGACCACCTGCGACGCTCCGCAGTTCGGGACCTCGTTCGCCGGTGTCCTGACGCTTACCGCCCCGCAGACCCAGCGGTATCTGGTGTTCAAGAACGGCACCGGCGGCCCCATCGGGAACAACTACCTCGTGCAGGGCTTCACCACGACCGTGCCGGAACCGGGAACCATGGGACTGCTCGCCCTCGGCCTGGTCGGGCTTTCGGGTGCGGGTCTGGTCCGTCGGCGCCGGAAGGAAAGCAAGTAGTCTTCCAAGTCCGCTCGCCGATTCCGACACCGGAATCATCTGAAGTCCCCGGCGCTCTGCGCCGGGGACTTTTGCTTGCTCGTTTGGCCGGGCGAACCCGCGAGAAGTGCACCTTCAATTTCAGTACACTCGACTCTCACCACGCCAGCCGCTGCGCTCGGATTATCCCTCAAGTTTAGCTCTGGATTCCGTTGCATGACCGCAGCACCAATGGGCGTTCTCCTTGCCAGGCGAGGCGTTGCCAATCGTAACTCATTGGGGCGTCATGCGTTGCTCTTGCCGAAGAGAGGCGGAGACCTTGCATAAGTCGTGGCAGCGCCCGGAGCGACACACCCGGCTCTTCGAGCCAGATGCATCGGGGGCGAATAGAAACCAACCGAAATAAACGGCAGCAACGTCAGAACGCACACATTCATGGAGGTAGAGGTCATGGCAACATCGCGTATCGCCTTGCGGGGCGTCGCGGCCGCAGGACTGCTTTCGATCGCCCTGGCAGCAGCGTGCGGTGAGCAATCGGTTTCCGGCCCGGAGCTCAAACCGAGCTTCGCAATCATCACTCCCCCGGCCGGCCAGACGTACTGGAACTTCGTCACGCTCAATGGCGCGCCGGCTGCCGTGGGTGCCCCCGACATCGTCTATTCCCCCAGCAGGCAGGTCTGCAACAACCTGCTCGGCTGCGTCACACTCAGCACTAACACCGCCGGGGTGAATGTTCTTTTCAAGTGGCACAGCGATGACATTCAGCCCGAGGATGAACAGGGTGTCGGCCTGTGCAAGCCGTACAATGGCGTCTGCGAGGGTGACGAGGTCGGGAACGTGGACGGCGACCCCTGGCTGCTCCTGGACCTGAACGGTCTCGCCGCGGGGATCGAAGTCACCGGCATCGTGCTCGGCTCGCTCACGACCACCACAGGGGCGGCCGTCGAATCCTACAAGTTCGACCTGTGCACCCTCTCCACCGGCGGCGTCTGCGGCGCCGAGCTCACCGGGAACGGCTCCACGACGCAGAGCATTTACACGATTCCGGTGACGCAGGGCGCGAACAAATGGGTCCGTTTCAAGCCGAACTCGGGCGACTATACCGTGGCCGGCATCATCACCTCGGTTGTCACTCCCCCGCCTCCCCCCGAGGAGGGCGAGGGACGGATGACGGGTGGCGGGCGCGTCCCGCTGGGCGAGCTGTTGATTTCCTACGGCTTCACGCTCCATTGCGACATCCTGCTCTCGAACAACCTCGAGATCAACTGGAAAGACAACAAGTGGCATCTCGACAAGCCGATTACCAGTGCGGCCTGCAGCGACGATCCCCTGATCGCGCCGCCGCCGCCGGTGGCGCCGTTCGATACTTTTGTCGGGACGGGAATCGGCAAGCTGAACGGCGTGGCGGGCTCGCGAGTCGAGTTCACCTTCAAGGACGCGGGAGAGCCTGGCAAGGATGACTGGGTCCAGCTCAAGGTGTTTGCACCGAACAGCAACACCGTGGTGCTGGACGTGCCGCTCAAGCAGGTGAAGAACGGGAACATTCAGGCTCACTACGACCAGCCCCACGGAAACAAGCCCTGAGGTCGTGGTAGGATGCGGAAAGCGCCCCCTGGAGACGTCTCCAGGGGGCGCTTTTCCATGTCCCATACAAACCGCCGGTGATCTACGAGCTGTTGCGAAGGAGTTGTACCCGACGGCCCGCCAGGACCAGGACAGCAGCGACGATCGCAAAGCAGGCGGCTCCGCCGTAGACCTGGATATTGAAACGAATCGTCTCGGGCGGCGGAGGCGAGGCGAGGAGGAGCTTGGCGTCGAGGAGCAGCACGACGATCGGACTCAGCGTCACCAGGGCCATGCCGTACAGAAGCCAGGCCGTTCCCGCTCTGGATGAGCTGCCCTCGCGCAGACAGGAACCCGCCACGATGAGGGCAAGGCCCGCGAGAAAGGGAGCAGTGAGCCATGCCGCCGCCGTAATGAGTCGGAGCCGGCCCTGCGGGATGCTCAGGTCGCTGTCGATGAAATTGACCGCCAGCTCCGCCGCGACGCCGGCCAGGGCGACGCCTCCCATCACCCGTCCCAGCCGGGACAGGGCAGCGCCGGGGCTCACGGCGTATTTGATCGTGGACTCAGGCATTGGTGCGCCGTTCCTGTGACGAGCCGACCACGATCCCGCGCTGGGCCGCACCGCGTGTCTCGGATACCGGGGTCGCGCGCCGGATCATCCGGAACATCAGGAACGAGAAGAGGCTCCCGACCAGGGCGACGGTCAGCGCCCGAACGGCGGTGAGATCGAACGACATTCGAATCTGCGGCCGGACTGCTCTCCGGAGCAGCAGCGCATCGAGGGAATAAAAGGCCATGGCCGGAAGCACGAGAATCGCGAGCGCGAGGTGGAGGGCGGCCGCGGTCAGCAGAGTGCGTCGGTGCCCCAGGACCAGCGCGGCGGCCAGGAACATCGCGTCGGCCAGCACGAACATGGGCATCCGGCTGACGGTGATGCCGAAGAGACCGAAGCGCCAGCTCGCCACGCCTGGATGGGGCGGCAACACCATGGCGAGGAGCTCGACTACCTCGACGACCAGGATCACCGCGGCGCCGATGTAGAGGAGTTTCACTGCCTTGCGTGCCTCGCCGGACAGATTGATCACGGAGTGGTCCCCTGCGTCGAGGTGAGCCTCTGGTCGGGTGCCGCCGCGGCCGAGAGGGTACGGCCCGCGAAGGATGGCAAGCGACGCTCAAGCTGTGGAATGAGCTCGGCGCCGATGCTGGTCGCGAGCCGATCGGCTTCCGCCGTGTCTCCGGAGCGGAGCGGAACGACGATCCGGACGAGTGCTTCATCGCTGCGCCCGGTGGTTGCCTTGTCGCGCAACAAATCCCATTTGACGGCGTACTCGTTCGCCTGTACCCGCCCACGGCCCTGATACCAGTAGTACACCAGCGCCTTTTCGGCTTCCTTGCCGATGAGGTACCGGTTGACCCGGACGACACGACCCGGGATCGTGATCTCGGCTATGCCGGCCGACAACGGTTCCCATCCCGCTCCGGGAAGGCAGTTCTTCGGCGAATGAATGCTCCTCCCCTGGACCTGCTCCTCGTAATAGCCGACGTACACGGAGAACGCACGGGCAGCAGACGAATCGGCGTAGAGCCGAAGGAGAAACGTCGACATTCCGGCGATCCGCTGTTCCTCCGCACTGATCGGGATATCCTGGCCGATGTACCCCGGCTGGGTCACAGAGAGCTCCGACAAGGGGGCGGTGAGCGGCACGGGGTGCTGCTGACGAGAAAGGAGCAGGAGCGCGCATCCCAGCGCGAGGAACAGGGCCGGGAGCCACGGCGTGACCGTACTCAGTCTCCGCATCGGATCATTCCTCTCCGGCGGGCCGAAGTTTTCGCTCGACGACCCGGACCGCCGCGGCGGCCAGCGCGGTCAACGCGAGTGAGACTCCGAACAGCAGCCACCCTTCGGTGATGTGCATGAAGCCTTCACCCATCTTGGGATCGACATAGTACACGAGGAATCCGGTCAGAAAGACTCGAACTCCGTTGATGAAGATGGCAATGGGAATCCCGACGGCAACCAGGAGAATCCGGCTGATCGGGGAGTGCAGCCAGAGCCCGCCCATCAGGACCGCCAGGCTCAAGAGGGCGGTCAAGGACCGAAGACCGCTACACGCCTCGGTGACGAAGAGCTGGTGGTTGGGAATCTGAATGACGTTGCCGGAGAGGAGCACCGGGACGCCGCGCCATTCGAGCAGCCGGGCTCCCATGGCCGACGCCTTGAACTGCAGCGGCAGCGCGATGCCGCTGGTGACGAGCTCCGGGAGCGGAATGGACAACGCGATCAGGAGCAGCGGAAGCCACCAGGCGCGGACCTGCGGGAGCCCGCGGAAATACACGATGAGCCCGACGGCCGCCGCCAGCATGGAGGCTCGCATCGTGAACAGCTCGGCCGCGAGCTCGGCCGTCCCCCGGAGGAGGACGGCAAAGAGGAGCAGTGCCCCGCCCAGCACCTGTGACGGCCTGGCCGGCTCGACCCATCCCCGTTTCCAGGCAAGCCAGAGGGCGACCGGCGCGAGGAGCAGTCCGTGCCCCGCCTCCGGATTGGTCCACCAGTCGCGACCAAGGAGCGCCGCCGGCTTCGCAAAGAGGAGCACGAAGAGCGTCGCGGTCGTCGCCCAGAGGAGGTAGCCCCGACCGGACGCCGTGGAGGTCGCACGAACTACATATGTTTCGGGTACCGTCATCACCTCACCGGGATCCCCGCCGGAACAACATCACTGGAATGGTCTGAGCCATGATCCACAGATCGGCCCAGAATCCCTGGCGGGAAATGTAGTCGAGGTCGTACCCGACTTTCTGCTTCACATCGTCCAGACTCGAGTCGTACTGGAGATTGACCTGGGCATGGCCGGTGATCCCGGGACGAACCCGTTGCCGCACCTGGTAGTCGGGAATCTTTCCGCGGAGATCGGCGACGATGACGGGGCGCTCGGGGCGGGGTCCGACGACGTTCATTTCCCCCCGGAGCACGTTGATCAGCTGGGGGAGCTCGTCGAGGCGGAACTGGCGCAACCGCCGGCCCACCGCGGTGACCCGGCCGTCGTTCTGCACCGCCCAGACCGCACCGGTACCACGTTCCGCGTCCACCGTCATCGTGCGAAACTTGTAGATCTTGAACGGGCGCCCGCCGATGTCCTGCCTGCGGCGCGGGTCATCGGGACGATTGCCGGTGGCGCGCTTGTCCAGGCCCACCCGGGTCTGGGTGTAGATCACCGGTCCGCGTGAGCTCAGCTTGATCGCCACCGCGATGAGCAGCCACAGGGGCAGCGTGAGGAGTATCCCCAGCACCGCCACCACGACATTGAGAATGCGACGGGGTCCCTCGGACGCCGGCAGCTTCGCGGCCCTGCCCTCGGGAATGAGATGCAGGTGCCGCCGGCGGGCCGGCCCGGAACCTCGTCGCGTCCCTTCAATCGGCATGGTCATCGCATCGGGGCGGCCCGCCGGTCCTCAAAAGACCCGGGCGAACAGGTAAACCGTCGAAACGATGCCGCCGAGCGCATAGGCTATCGACAGGGGGTTGAATCCTCCGGCCCGCTTCCGCGGATCCAGCACCAGCTCGTCACCCGCGCGCAGATTGAGCTGGTCGAGGGTCTGACCCTGACGCATCGCTTCGAGGAGGGCCTCGCTGGACCAGATCTCGGTGATTCCACGACGCACGAAGATCTTCTTCGGATCGGCGTCGGACGCGGGGCCGCCTGCCACCATGATGGCATCGTCGGCTCTCACGTCGGCCGGAATCTGATAAAAGCCCGGCCGACCCACGGAGCCGAACACACTCAGACGGATCATCGTTCTGACCCGCACTTCCGGGTCGCGGATGTAGCGGGCCAGCTGCTTGGTGAGATACTCCTGGGCTTCGGATCGCAAGACACCCTGCAGCGGGATATCCGGGAGGCCCGGCAGTGACAGGACCCGACCGGAGCTGACGGAGAAGGTGTCGGAGTAGGCCAGCTGCCCGGCGACGGAGATCTCGAGCTGGTCGCCGACCTGGAGATCGCCGCTTTCCAGCCGCGACCGGATCATGGCCGCCTCCCGGGACTTCTCGTTTCGAAGTCGCGAACTGTATCCGGAAGATGCCGCGTATTTGTCGAGCTCGGCGAGGCTGGCCAACAGCTCCGAACGGGAGGCCTGCGACCTGCGCGCATCCTGGGCCTGGAGTTCGCCAGTGCCGAAGCCACCCACGAGGATCATGAGGGCGAGGAGGATGGAGATTCGGTCCAAACGTCTGTATTTGAGCAAGGTTCTCTCTCGTGGTTGCAGGTCCGTAACAGCAGGTAGTGTGCTCCGGTCGTCTGCTTGCGCCAAATGTATCCAACCAACAATCGTTCAAGGAGTTACACGACACCAACCCGAAGCATCACCCCCAGGGGCGAACTCGTCAGTTGCAACGACGCTACATGGTGTAGCGCCAAGTAAGCGCTGTTTCTCTCAATTCTCGGAAAACATTGGTGCCCTTAGCGTTCGCTTGCCCTCAATGCCGAGCTTTGATGCTCGAAGCGTAAGGATATTCAACAACGACGGAAGGTTTCTTGCTGTATCTCGAACCGATTCGGGCTGTGGTTCGCGTCGCCTTCCTGGCGGATACTTCCGGCCCGGAACCGCAATGGTTTGACGTGCAAGGAGTTATGATCCCAGTCACCCTCAAGATCCTGCTCCGGCCGCGACCGCCACGGCGAAAGCGTTGCAGCAATATGTTGCACACTCGCCACGATTCGTACAGCAGATGCGTGGGACGACGCGAGATCGCTCGCGGTTCTGGCGTGGACGGATGACGAACCCGGCTCTGTCGCCGGAAGCACGGAGTCGCCGCATCCTGATCGCCAACGACCAGGAATGGGCGGCTCGCGCCGTGGAAACGATCCTTGTCGCCGAGGGGTACGAGGTTCATCGCGTCTACACCGGCCGTCAGGCTCTGCAGCGTGCATTCGAGATTCTTCCCGACTTGATCATCCTCGACACTCAGATGCCCGACTTGAGCGGCCCCGAGGTGTGTCGCCAGCTGCGAGCCGACCCGCGCATCGGGATGGCGACGCCGATCCTGCTCAGCACTGCGGGGCCCGCGGGACGGCAGCAGCGCATCGAGGCCTACCAGGCCGGCGCCTGGGAGTTTTATGGGCAACCGCTCGATCCCGAGATTCTGCTGCTGAAAATCAGGATCTACCTCGACGTTCGGGCTACGGCGGAGCAGCTCACCGAAGAGACGCTGCTCGACGAGCTCACCGGGCTCTACAGCACGAAGGGGCTGCTTCGCCGGACCGATGAGCTCCTGGCCGATGCCCGGCGGACCCATCGCGAGGTCACCGTGGTCACCATCGCGCTCGACGACGCCGCACGCACCGAGCTTCTCGAGGAAGCGGGTGAGCTGGCCCGCCGAGCCGGGAATGTCGTGCGGAACACGGTGCGTGCCGCCGACGTCGTAGGCCGTATCGGACCGCTCCGTTTCGCGGTGGTGTCGTCCGGGAGTCCTCGAGAGGGAGCTCAGTGCCTTGCTGATCGTCTCGTCACCGCCCTCCACGACGTCGGCAACGGCACCGCGCAGGTCGAGATTCGCACCGCCATCCAGGAAACGACGACTGAGGAGCTCTCGACCACCGATGCCAAAACGCTGCTCGGCTCGATGGTCGCCTCGTAACTCTGCCCGACCTCAGCCGGGCTGTGCGCCCGGCTGCAGCTGCTCCGCCACGTCCTCCTCCGGATCCGCCACGTACCCGTAGCTGTAGCGATAGTACTTGTAGGACCCTTCCTTCAGACGCACGTCGTTCAGGATCGCCCCCAGGAGGCGTACCGGCAGGCGGTCGAGAATCTGCAGCTTGGCTTCCGCCAGCTGGCGATCGGTCTCGCCTGCCCGGAGCACCAGCGCCAGGTGTCCGGTCACCGTCGACAGGACGAACGGGTCGATGCCGGCTCCGAGCGGAGGAGTATCGACGATGATGACCTGGTACGTGTTCCGGAGGTGTGCCATGAGCTCGCGCATACGCGCGCTGCCGAGGAGCTCGGGACCGAGATGCCGCCGGGATCCGCACGGAATCAACGACAGCAATGCGTGCGTCGCCGGCCGGAGGATTGCGGCGAGCGAGGCATCCCCCGCGAGGTGATCGACCAGACCGGGGCGGCGGTCCACTCCGAAGGTGTGGTGCAGCGACCCGCGCCGGATATCACCGTCCACCAGGACGGTCCGGTATCCCGCTTCCGCGAACGACAAGGCAAGGTTGGACGCGATCAGGGACTTCCCGTCGCCCGGCGACGGACTCGAAATCGTGAGCACGATGGGGCCCGACGGATCGAAGCTGTGCGCCAGACTCATCCGGATCGAGCGGAACGCCTCGACCACCTGGGCGGCCTCGTCCTGCGATGCACTCAGCCCCTTGGCCCGTTTGATCTCCGGAATCGTTCCGAGAATCGGGAGTCCGAGGCCCTTGGACACCTGATCGGGGTAGCGGAACCTGGGATCGAACCGATCGACCAGCAGCGCGATGCCGATCGCTACCGCGAGCCCGATGAGCAGTCCGAACACCACTACGGTCGCGCTTCCGCCTCGCACCGGCCTGTTCGGTGTCACGGCCTCGTCGATGACCCGCACATCCGGGATTGCGCTCGCTTCGGCGAGTTTTGCCTGCTGGCGACTGTTCTCGAGGGTCCGGTAGAGCATTTCAGCCTGCTCCTGCTCGCGGCGCAGGCGCGCTTCGGTCTGGGAGCGAATCGGGATCTCGCGCATTTCCTTCGAGGCGATTCCGATGCGTCCTTCCATCTCCGCCTCCCGGTTTTGAATCTGCCGGATCAGCGCTTCGGCATAGATGGGGATCGTCTGTTTCTGGAGAAGCTCGATCCGGGTCCGAAGATTGATGACGCCCTTGTACTCTTCGGTATAGCGGGCGAGCGAATCCCGTAGCTGCGACTGCGTCATCGACAGCTCCAGGAGCACGCGCTGGAGATCCGGCGCCTGCCGGACCGAGGTGATCGTATTGAAGGCGTCGATCGCCACCTCGCCGGTCTTACTCCGGCGAAGTACCTCCTGAATCTCTTGCCGGTCCCGCCTGATCGAATCGAGCGCATTACGCTGGGCAAAGAAGCTGCCGTAGACGGTCGGCTGCGTGAAGGAGAGCCCGGGAGCGACCGGGGCTTCTTCACGGGGCTTGGTGACGGTGCCGACCCGGAACGATTCGAGCCGCTGCTCGGCGTCCCGCAGACGACGATCCTGATCGAGCACCTGGCTGTCGAGGACCTGCGCCAGCATCGTGAGCTTGGAACGTTTCTGCGCGGCGGCTTCGTCGACGAAGCGGCGGAGCAGTGTATTCATGGTCGTCGCGATCCCTTCCTTGTCCTTGTCGCGGAGCGCGAGGACGAGGAAGTTCTCTTCCCGCAGCGTACTCTGCAGGCGCTTCGTCAGGGCCACCGATGCCTCGCGGGGCGAGACGATCTCGAATTTGACTTTCTTGCCCCAGAACTCCTTACCCGGTTGCGGGACCCACATGAATCCGAGCTGCTTGCCCACCGAGTCGCCGACCGTGCCCGCTTCCGAATAGAACCCGCTCCTCTGCTTCAGGTCATAGCGCTTGCCGCCGTCTCTCACGCTGTATTCGAACGTTCCCGGGATGAACCGGCGGCTGTGCGAGAAAGTCTCGAAGAGCCCGAGGTTGTCGCGGTCGCTGACGGTGAGATAGAGCTTCCGGGTTTCGACCACGGGATCGAGCACCTTGAAACTGGTGAGCAGCTCGACCCACGCCTTGGCACCCAGCAGCTTTTCCCCCTGGATCGGCGTGCCCACGCGATTCTGATTCGTGGTCTCGATCCAAATTCTCGCCGAGACCTCGTAGTCCGGCCTGATGAACCGGGTCGCGACGATCCCGCCGCCGACGCCCAGGAGCCCGAACCCGACGATGAGCCACCGGTAGCGCCTGAGGGTAGAAACGATCCTGGACAGGCTGTTCGAGGTCGCGTTCTGAGAGAGCGGCTCGGCATACGCCTCGACGCCTGTTCCCCCACTCACGGCCGAAACCACCGGTTGGGACGTTTGACCCGGAACTATCGAATTGCGCATCAGGACTCTTTTCGTGGATTATCAAGACATCCGAACATCATGCTAGGAGACGGGTGTCGCAAGCCTGATACCACATGTGGCAGGGTGTCTCTCCCCTTGTCAGGACTGTAGTTCCGGGCCCGGTTTGCTGTTGCGTAAATGCATCACTTGCCGTATTGTATCATCAAGACGGTGCTGGTTCCTGAATACTTGTTGCTCGGACGCACATCGGGCATGGATTTCGCAGCACAGTGGATGCAGTATCGCAACAGAGCGGTCGGGTCACTCCTCACAACGGCGCAGGTTGGGAATGGGTAGTCCACCAACAACGATTCCAAGCGGCTCACCCGCCTTTCCGGACTCGGGGGGAACTCGCGATCCCCTCTCCATCCCGCCCGAGGTCAAGGCGAGCATCAAGATTCTGCTTGTCGACGATGAGCGGACGCTGCGGGAGAGCTGCGCCAGCGTGCTGCAGATGGACGGCTTTTCCGTGACCCTCGCCGGCCGGGGCGAAGAGGCGCGGGACATGGTTCGCCGCCGGAAGTTCGATATCGTGCTCGTCGATCTGTATATGTCCCAGGTGTCGGGGCTCGAGCTCCTCCGCGCGGCGCTGGACGAGCACCGGGACACGATCGTGGTGGTGATGACGGGAAATCCGAGTGTCACCTCCAGCATCGAGGCGCTCCGTGCGGGGGCGTGGGATTACCTGCCCAAGCCGTTCAGTGCGACCCATCTCCAGGTCCTCATCGGACGAGCCTCGCACGCGGTCATGATGAACCGCGAGGCGAGCGAGCTGCGGCAGCAGGTGCTCGACCAGCACAGTCATTCCGACTCGGTGGCGCTGATCGGCATTTCTCCCTTGTTCCGCAAGGCAGTCGATCTCGCCCGCAAAGTGGCGCCGACCGATGCGTCGGTCTTCATCAGCGGCGAGAGCGGCACCGGCAAGGAAGTCATCGCGCAGTTCATCCACCAACACAGCCGCAGAAACCGGAAGCCGCTGGTTGCGATCAACTGTGCGGCGCTGCCCGAGCACCTCCTGGAATCGGAAATGTTCGGACACCGGAAAGGGGCGTTTACCGGGGCGGACCGGGACAAGCCCGGGCTCCTGGAAATGGCCAACGGCGGAACGCTTTTCCTCGACGAGCTGACCGAGATGCCGCTTCCGCTGCAAGCCAAGCTGCTGCGGGTCATCCAGGATGGCGTGGTCCGCCGGGTCGGCTCGGAGTCCACCGATGCCAACGTGGACGTCCGCTTCATCTCGGCGACCAACCGGGATCCTCAGCAGGCGGTCGAGGGTGGCATGCTCCGTGGTGACCTCTTCTACCGGCTCCGGGTCGTCCCGATCGCGCTGCCTCCGTTGCGGAAGCGGCTGGAAGACATTCCGCTGCTCACCAACCACTTCCTGACGCACTACTGGGCCCGCCACCGCGGCTCCGCAACGCGTCTGCCTCGCCTGAGCGACGAAAGCATCGCCTTCCTTCGTTCCCGGCCCTGGCGCGGCAATGTCCGGGAGCTCCAGAACGTGATCGAGCACGTGGCCGTGCTCGTCGAACCCGATCAGGAAATCCAGCCCAGCGATATCCCGGTGTACGACGACGGCGCGGAGTCGGGAGTCGAGCGCCCCTCGCTGCTGCCGGTGAACGACGAACCCTACCACTCGGCGAAGGAACGGGTCGTGGCCCACTTCGAGAAGGAGTATTTCGCCCGGCTGGTGTCCCGCGCCGGGGGGAACATGTCGAAGGCCGCCCGACTGGCCGGGGTGGACCGGACGACCCTCTATCGTCTGATGGACAAGCATCACATCCCCCGCGATGAGCGAGGCGGAGAGGCCGAGTGAGCGGCGTCACCCGGGAGGAGCGGGGGCTCCGCCGCTTGCTCAGCGAAGCCGCCCTCCAGGTCACCGATGATTGGCACGTCGTCCGCCAGGATGCGGCCTCCCGTGACGACGTCGTCCGGACGCTCGCGGCGCTCACGACCCTGGTCGACGCCGCCCTCGATGGGGCCCCGCACGAGGCCGAGGACCTCGCCAAATCCCAGCTTCCCCGGAGACTGCTGGGTCTGCTCCGCAGCAGGGTGATCCGACTCGCGGGCGCGGAGGAAGCGCCACCCGAGGGACGCGATCTCATTTCGATCCTCCTGGCGTTCGAAACGGTGGGACACCAGCTGGAACCCAACTGGGACAAGCGATTCGCCGACCGGCTCACCGGTCCCGATGGCCTCGAGCTGGTCGTCGAGCTCGCCCACGATCTCCGTTCTCCCCTCACCTCGATTCTGTTTCTCGGCGAGACGATGAAGCGCGGACGAAGCGGTCCCGTGACGCCGCTGCAGGAACGCCAGCTCGGCCTGATCTACAGCGCGGCGTTCGGCCTGAGCTCGGTGGCGAGCGACGTGATCGAGCTCGCGCGGGGTGGCGACCGCCTGGTCGACCTGGAGCCGCTGCCGTTCTCGGTGGCCGATATCATGGAATCGGTGCGGGATATCGTGCAGCCGATCGCGGAGGAAAAAGGATTGGAGGTTCGCCTCGTGCCGTCCGAGCGCAGCTCGCGGCTCGGTCATCCTGTGGCGCTGAGCCGGATCCTGCTCAACCTGACGACCAACGCTCTCAAATTCACCGATGAGGGCTACGTCGAGGTGACCTGTACCGAGGTAAGCGACGTGGGCGTGGAGTTCTCGGTGCGGGATACCGGGCGCGGCATTCCGCCGCCGGCGATGGCGATGCTCTTCGAGCCCTTCCGCCGCCGGCAAAAGGACCGGGATTACGCCTTTTCGGGATCGGGGCTCGGACTCTCGATCTGCCGCAAGCTGGTCGAGGCGATGGGGGGGACGCTGCAGGTGGAGACCGAGGCAGGGCGGGGCACCCGCTTCTATTTCACCCTCGACCTCCCGCTCGCGGCCCAGCCGGAGCGCACATGAAGCTGGTGCACGTGGTCGGTGCGCGACCCAATTTCATGAAGGTGGCTCCGGTGCTTCGCGCGGGGCAGGCGGTCCCCGGCATTTCGCAGGTGCTGGTTCACACCGGCCAGCACTACGACCCTTCGATGAGCGATTCGTTCTTTCGGGACCTGGACCTCCCGGCTCCCGACGTCAACCTGGGTGTCGGCTCAGGGACCCACGCCGAACAAACCGCACGCATCATGCTGGCCTTCGAGCCGGTGCTCGATCGCGAGACTCCCGATTGGGTGGTCGTCTACGGCGATGTGAACTCCACGGTCGCGTGTGCGCTCGTCGCGGTGAAGAAGGGTATCCGGATCGCCCACGTGGAAGCCGGGCTCCGGAGTCGCGATCGCGGCATGCCGGAGGAGATCAACCGGATCCTCACCGATCAGCTCGCCGATCTTCTCCTCACGCCGAGCCGCGACGGCAACGAGAACCTCGCCGCGGAGGGGATTCCCGCGGGACGTGTCCGTCTGGTCGGGAACGTGATGGTGGACACGCTGCTCCGTTTGCGCGAAGAGGCCTCGAAACGCCGCATGCCGGAGCGATTCGGGGTCGAAGGCAGCGACTACGCATTCGTCACGCTCCACCGGCCATCCAATGTGGATGACCGGAGCACGCTGTCGGAGCTGCTCGGCGCGCTCGACGATCTGGGCGCCCGCATGCCGGTGCTCTTTGCCGTGCATCCGCGCACCCGCCGCCGGATCAGCGAATTCGGTCTCCCGGCACCCAACGGGCCGGTGCGATTGCTCGATCCGCTCGGCTACCTCGAGACGGTGAACCTCGTGGACGGCGCGGCACTCGTGCTCACCGATTCGGGAGGGCTCCAGGAGGAGACGACGGTTCTCGGTGTCCCGTGCCTGACCGCGCGTCCGACCACCGAGCGCCCGGTGACGATTACCGAGGGAACCAACCGCCTGGTGGCCTCGCGGCGGACGGCGATCGGCGAGGCGGTCGCGGAGCTGCTGGCCCGACGGGCCGGTGGATCGTTCCGTCCCGGTCAGCCGGAGGGCTGGGACGGACGGGCCGGGGAGCGGGTCATCGCCGCGTTGCTCGAGAGCGGCACTACCGTCGCCCCAACGACTTAGCTAACTTCTTCCCTCGGACGACCGGTTGGCCATTGGGGCCGGACCGGAATCCGAAACAGATGCGGCTTCGCCCAAGCGTGCTCCCTTCCGAATTCCTTGACCGCGACCGCGGTCCGGGAAGCGGCGGGAGCTCGAATGGGGCGGAGCTCGGAGAGCAAGAACAACGTGAGTCATCCGACCCATAGGGCTGGCCGACAGGCCGCCCAAGCGCCCATCGCGCACACTCCCCCCACGGCACATGTGCACCACGCTCCCCACGCCGCCCTCCTCATCGACTTCGACAATGTCACGCTGGGCATCCGGAGCGATCTGACCAAGGAGCTGCGCACACTCCTCAACAGCGACATCATCCGAGGCAAAGTGGCGGTGCAGCGGGCCTACGCCGACTGGCGCCGGTACCCGCAGTATATCGTGCCGCTGTCCGAATCCTCGATCGACCTGATCTTCGCGCCGGCCTTCGGAACCAACAAAAAAAATGCGACGGACATTCGCCTCGCAGTGGATGCGACCGAGCTGGTCTTTACCCGTCCGGAGATCGGCACCTTCATTCTGCTCTCGGGCGACAGCGACTTTTCCTCGCTGGTGCTCAAGCTCAAGGAGTACGGGAAGTACGTCATCGGCGTGGGGATCCGGGAGTCGGCAAGCGACCTCCTGATTCAGAACTGCGATGAGTACTACTCCTACAGCGATCTGGCTGGGCTGACCAAAGAGGCCGATACCCCATCGGCGCAGCGCGACCCCTGGGAGCTGGTGGGCGAGGCGGTCCAGCAGATGGCTCGCAACGGCGATGTGATGCGGTCAGATCGCCTGAAGCAGGTCATGCAGCAGATCGACCCGAACTTTGACGAGCGGAATGCGGGTTTCAATCGGTTCAGCAAGTTCGTGTCGGAGGCGGGAAACAAAGGCCTGCTCAAGGTCTCGAAGCTCGACAATGGTCAGTTCGAAGTGGGCCCCGCCGCGGCAACGGCCTCCACGAGCGCGCACGGCGAGACGTCGGGACGAAGCGGTGCGAGGGCCGAAGGATCGGGACGCCGCCATGGCGTCGCCCCAAGCGCCCGCGGCGCCCCGGCGGCTCCGAAGGTCGAAGGTGCCGAGCGTCGTCCTGAGGAGGGTCGGGGCCGACGTGGTCGTGGCCGGGGCCGGGGCCGCCCTCGCGGAGATGAAACGCCCAAGGAAAGGTCCGCCGAGGTCGTGACGGGAGCGCCGGCGAGCGGACAGCTCAGCCTCGCCGCGGCGTTCCAGCTGCTGACCAGGGCGATGGGCGAGTTGCCACTGCCGGTCGGAGGGGAAGCGGTTCGGGC
>Ga0070699_100000183_pt1 | contig 60921 bp, 51 predicted proteins | sample KBSK1503metaG_FD_65473 | JGI IMG/M metagenome (GOLD analysis project Ga0070699, IMG submission 65473) | Corn, switchgrass and miscanthus rhizosphere microbial communities from Kellogg Biological Station, Michigan, USA - KBS K1-50-3 metaG | ecosystem: Host-associated > Plants > Roots >... | reverse complement strand
GGGGCCGCGGGTGTCAACCGGGTCGGGTCGGAAGGCGAGATCTTCCGGCGGACCATCGGCTACAGCCTGATTCTCACGGCGGCGGTCGGTCTCGTCGCCATGATCGAGGTCTACCTGATTCCGGGGATCATCCCGACACTCACCTAGCACGGTCAACCCGCCACCTGTAAAGCCCCCTCCCCCGCTCGCGGGGGAGGGCAGGGTGGGGGCTGCCGGGGTGGGGGGTACGCTAACGAAATGGACGGGGCGGATCGCGAACGACTGCTGGCCCGCCTTCGCGAGGTGGTGGGCGAGCGCTACGCCTTTGCGGATCCCTACGAGATGCGGCTCTATCAATACGACGCCAGCCCGGAGACGGCGCTGCCGGATATCGTCGTCATCCCGGCCACTTCCGAAGAAGTCGCGCGAATCGTCAAGATCTGCGCCGAGTCGCGCGTTCCGCTCACCCCGCGTTCCGGGGCCAGCAGCCTGGCTGGCGGCACCGTGCCGGTCGAGGGCGGGGTCGTCATCACCTTCGCGCGCATGGACCGCGTCCTCGAGATCGACACCGAGAACCTGCGCGCCGTGGTGCAGCCCGGCGTCGTCAACCTGGCGCTGAGCCAGGCACTCAAGCCGCACGGGTACTACTACGCGCCCGATCCATCCAGCCAGGGCGCCTGCACCATCGGCGGAAACGTCGCCACCAATGCGGGCGGCCCGCACACGCTCATCTACGGGGTGACCGTCAACCACGTCACCGGCCTCGAAGTCGCGCTGCCCAGCGGCGAGCTGGTCCGGGTCGGTGGCTGCAAATCGGCCGAGGCGATCGGCTACGACCTAACCGGACTGCTGGTTGGGTCCGAGGGCACGATGGCCGTCGTCACCCAGGTCTGGGTAAAGATCCAACCGTTGCCGCCGGTGCAGAAGACGCTGATGGCCGTCTATCCCGACGTCGCCACCGCGAGCAACGCCGTCTCCGCGATCGTCCGAACCGGGATCCTCCCGGCTGCGATCGAGATGATGGACAAGCTTTCTATCCAGGCGATCGAGGCCGCCTCGCACGCGGGCTACCCGCTCGACGCCGGAGCGGTGCTGCTGCTCGAGGTCGACGGCATCCCGGAGGTGGCACAGGAGCTCGGTGAGCGGATGGCGAAGGTTTGCCGCGACAACGGCGCTACCGAAGTGCGGATTGCCCGCAACGAGCAGGAGCGCCAGGCCCTGTGGAAAGGTCGCAAGGGGGCGTTCTCGGCGATGGGCCGGCTGTCCTCCGACTTCTACGTCATGGACGGCGTGGTGCCGCGCACCAAGCTGCCGGAAACGCTGGCGAAAATCGACGCCATCAGCGAGCGCACCGGCTTCAAGATCTGCAACGTCTTTCACGCGGGCGACGGCAACCTGCATCCACTGGTCCTTTTCGATGCTTTCCAAGCCGGGCAGTACGAAGCCGTGCTTCGGATCGGCGATGAAATCCTCAAGCTCTGTGCGCAGGCGGGCGGCTCGGTGACGGGCGAGCACGGTATCGGCCTGGAAAAACGCGAGAACATCCGCTACGTCTTCTCCGACGATGACCTGGAGGTGATGGATCGGGTCCGCCGTGTCTTCGACCCACACCTCCTGATGAATCCAGGCAAGGTCTTTCCGGGTAATGGCCTCCAACCATCGGCGCTGCGCTATTCGCCTGGCTATCCACGGCGGCAGGCGGTCGCGGGAGGCGAAGACCTGTGGGTGTGAAAGCCGGCCCCCGGGTCTTGCCCGGGCACCAGATCACCGGTGCGGATCAGCACCGGCTCAGCGTCGACGACCTCTTGCCATCGAAGATCATGCATCCGGGCGACGCGGAGGATGCGGCGCGCGGACTTCGGCTGTGCGACCTCGCGCCGGCCTCAGTCGTGGTTTGGGGCGGTGGTACGCAAATGCGGCTCGGCGCCCCACCACGACGCTACGACATCGCCTTCTCGACGGAACGGATGACGCGCTTGCTCGAGTACGAGCCCGCTGACCTCACCTGCCGCGTCGAGGCGGGCATGCGCCTGTCCGATTTGCAGGCGGCGCTGGGAGCGCAGGGCCAGCGGCTCCCCTTAGACCCACCGCACCCACAACGCGCCACCGTTGGCGGGATGGTCGCGGCCAATACCAATGGGCTTGGCCGGGCGCGCTACGGGACGGTGCGTGACTGGGTGATCGGCATTGCCGTCGCCTACCCATCGGGGAAGGTCGCCCGCGCCGGCGGCAAAGTGGTGAAGAACGTCGCCGGCTACGACCTGATGAAGCTCCATATCGGGGCGTTGGGCACACTGGGCGTCGTGGCCGAGGTCAACTTGAAGGTGCACGCGATTCCCGAAAGCAAGGCGACCGTGCTCGGCCACTTCGAGGCGGCGGCGCCCGCCGTTGCGGCCGGGCTGCAGTTAGCCCGCTCCTACCTCGCCCCGGCTGCCGCGATCGTCCTTGACCGTCGGGCGCTCTGGGAATGCGGCCTCAGCGCCGACTGGCAGTGGACGCTTGCGGTCAAGCTCGAAGGCTACGCCCGCGAAGTCGAGGCCGCACGCGACCAGGCTGGCGGCATCATCCACGATGCCGGCGGTCGCGTCGAAACGGCCGATCTTCCGCCGACGTTCTGGGACGCGGCGCGCGATTGGTCCGCGCCCGATGGTGACGTCGTGCTCCTGCGCGCGATCGCGCCCATCGCCTCCACCCCGACGCTCTCCGACGCGGTCCCGCCTGAGGCTTCGGTCATCATCCAGCCGGCGGCCGGCGTCGTCGATCTGCGCGTGACGCCATCGTCCGCCGCGCCAACACTGCAACGGATGCGATCCCTGGCCGGCGACGGGGGCCAGGTGGTGGTGGCATCGGCGCCGCCCTCGGTGAAGTCGTCGCTCGATGTCTGGGGCCCGCCGCCGCCGGGCTTTCCCATCATGCGCGCCCTCAAGCAGGCTCTCGATCCCAACGGGATCCTCAACTCGGGCCGTTTCGTCGGCGGCATCTAGGAACAGCTGGTGCCGAAGCTCGCCACACTGGATTTCAACCAGCAGCTGAAGCGCGACGGCGTACCCGGCACCGCGCCCGGGATGGATATGGACCTGGTCAGAGACTGCATCCACTGCGGCCTCTGCCTGCCGAAGTGCCCGACCTTCCGGATCCTCCACCACGAGGGCGACAGCCCACGCGGGCGCATGTGGCAGATCAAGGAAGCTTCGCTCGGCCTGACGGCTTTCGATGATCCCCGCTTCCAGGCCCACATTTACCAGTGCTTCAACTGCCGCGCCTGCGAAACCGCTTGCCCGTCGGGCGTCCAGTTCGGATCGGTCATGGAGATGGCACGGGCGCTGACCCCGCCACAGAACCGCCGCGACCGGATGGTTCGGCGGGTTCTCCTCAATGGGCTCCTGCCGCATCCGCGGCGCCTCCGCATCGCGGGCTGGATCTATCGGGCGACGCGGGCCGCACGCCTGTCGACGCTGCTGTGCCGCAGCGGAGCGTGGAAGATCATGCCGCTAGGGAAATTTGCCGCCTTTCCGCCGGTGGGCGACGCAACGCCGGCCAAGACGCCGCTGCCAACACTCACCGTTGCGCAAGGCCCGCGGCGCGCTCGCGTGGGCCTGCTGACCGGGTGCATCCAGGACGAGATGTTCCACGGCACGAATCGCCGGACCGCGCTCGCGCTGGCGCAAAACGGCTACGAGGTGGTGATCCCGTCCGCGAGGGTGTGCTGCGGCGCACTCGCCTCGCATGCCGGTGAAGCGAAGACCGCGGAGCACCTGGCCGCCCAGACCATGGACGCGTTCGCCTCGCTCGGCCTGGACGCGGTGATCGTCAACGCCGCGGGCTGCGGCTCGAACATGAAGGAGTACCAGCTTCAGCTGCGCGGCGACCCGCAACGGCAGGAGGCGGGCGCCGCCTTCTCACGAAGCGTCAAGGATGCCTCTGAATTCCTCGTCGATAAGGGGCTGCGGCCGCCGACGCGAGCGATTCGCCTGAAGGTTGCCTACCAGGATCCATGCCACCTGCTCCACGGTCAGCGGGTGCAGCAGCAACCCCGGCAGGTCCTCAAGATGATCCCGGGCATCGAGCTGGTCGAGATGAAGGAATCCGACTGGTGCTGCGGCTCGGCCGGCGTCTACAACCTCACCCATCCCGAGATCGCCGAAGAGGCGCTGGGCTGGAAGCTGCGCAACATCGTGGAATCCGGCGCCCAGGTGATCGCCTCCGCCAACCCCGGGTGCATCTTGCAGATTTCGATGGGGCTGCAGCGCGCCGGCCACGACATCCCGCTGGTCCACGTGATGGACCTGCTCGGCTGGGCATACGGGGACGATGACCAGCGTCCCCCGGTCATCCGCCGGGCAATGGCGTGAGGGCGGCGGCCCTCATTCGCCGTCACGCCTTCGACGACCCCTGGCTGGATGACCTTTCCGCCAGCATCTGGTCGAAGCCCGAGTTCTCGATGGTGCCGATCGACGTCGAGGCGGTGCCGACCGGACCGTATGCCGGTCCGCGCCTTAACGAGCAGGGCCTCCGGGTGGTCTTCTGCGGCATCCCGTCGGACTACGGCACGGCCTTCCTCCTCTACCTGATCGAGCGGCGGGCCAACCTGGTCGCGGCCGTCTGCAGCACCCGGTGGCAGCGCACGCACCCAAAGCCCGACCTGGTCGCGAGGATCGCGGGGCACCTCGGCCGCCCGGTCGAGGTCACCGCCAACGCCAACGCTGAGCCGTTTGTCCGCTCCTTGCGCGCCTACGAGCCGGATGTCGTGGTGATGGCGAGCTTCGACCAAATCCTCGCAGCGGAGACGCTGGCCGTGCCCAGCCGGGGATGGCTGAACATTCATCCCTCCCTGTTGCCCCGGCACCGCGGGCCGGAACCGATTTACTGGACGATCGTCAACGGCGACGCCGAGACAGGCATCACCGTCCACCAGACGGTGCCGCGCATCGATGCCGGGCCGATCCTGGCGCAGCGCCGAGTGACGGTGTCCGATGACGACAATGCCGGCACGCTGAGTAAGCGGTTGGTGGCCGAGGGCCTCCCCGCGCTGGGCGAGACCCTGGCCCGATTGGAAGCGGGCGACGTTCAGGTTGTTGCACCCGATCTCGAGCAGGGGAGCTACGAGCCACCCGTGCGTCAGACGGAGCTCGATTGGGATCAGCCGTTTGAGCGCATCGATCGGCTGGTCCGGGCCGGCCATCCCGACCAGCCGCCGTACTTCAGCTATCGCGGCCACCGTCGTTACGTCTACGCGCTGCGGCGGGTCGGCGCGCGCACGACGCAACGGCCAGGGGTCCTGGGTCCGGGGCGGGACGGCGAGATGCCTGCGGCAGTCCGAGACGCCCTCGTAGCGGTGCGCTGGCGCCCGGTGGGCCATACGCACGCGGTTCGCCCCCTCGCCAAGCAGCAGTTTCCGTAGCGGGCCTGTTACAACTCGGAATTGGCGAACTCCACGAGATCAGGCCGTATAATGACGTCACATGGCCCAAGAAATGATCGAGAACGACACCCGGATCGCCGACGACCCCCAGCTGATCAGCATCACGGACTCGGCGCTCGGCCAGTTGCGTGATCTTTTGCAGAAGCAGGGACGCCCGGAGATGGGCCTGCGTGTCTTCGTCCAGCCAGGCGGCTGCTCCGGCATGTCGTATGGCATGGGCTTCGAGGACCGGCCGGAAGAGGGCGACGCCGTGACCGAGGTCGGTGGCGTTCGGCTGTTTGTCGATTCGGTCAGCGCCCGGTACATCAAGGGCGCCGAGATCGACTTCGTCGACAGCCTGATGGGTGGCGGCTTCACCGTGCACAATCCCAACGCGGTCTCGAGCTGCTCATGTGGTAGCTCGTTCGACACCGGCGGCGACGCGGGCACCGCCCACGGCTGCAGCCACTAGCGTCTCGCCGCTGCGCCGCGATCCCGTTTCGGCCTCCAACTGCGTATAAAGAGTTAGTAGGCTGCGGGTGCATTTGTCCCCTAAATCGGTGGCTTGACGGCGTCCTTAAGCGGCTCTACGCTGAGATCCCTGAGAAGGGAGAGCATGCCATCCCAACCCCGCGTCCTGATGATCGAAGACCATCCGGACATCGCGGATCTCTATCAGCTCAAGCTGCAACTGGAAGGCTATCGCGTGGCGGTGGCGGCGGATGGCGTCTCGGGGCTGGCGATGGCGCGCTCGCTCAAGCCGGACGTGACCCTGCTCGACGTCCACCTGCCATACCTGGACGGGCTACAGGTGCTCGCAACGCTCCGCGAGGATGAAGCGACGCGCAACCTGCTGGTCGTCGTCTTCAGCGAAGATGACAGTCCGACGCTGATCGAAGAGGCCAAACGCCTCAGCGCCGCGGCCTACCTGCTCAAGGCGAACCTCTTGCCAAGCCGTCTCAGCGACACGGTCGGCGAGGTGCTGCGCAACCGCGGCCGCTTCCTGGTGACCGGCAACGGCAAGGCTAACGGCCACAAGGCGCAGCAAGCCTCCTAAATTCGGGCCAAACTCTTAGGGCCGTCTTAGCTCCTCGTCATCCTCCCATAAGGATTCGCCGCGCATCATGGGGACATGGTCACCGACCCATTTCCTTACGAACCGTCGAAACTGCCGGAGGCGCCGGCCGGGCCGGCACCCACGTCGGCGGCGAATGACCCTCGCCGTCCGATGAGCCGAACGGCGATTGCCGTGACGGCGCTCTTCGTGATCGGAGGCATCGGCGGCGGGGCGCTTGGCGCCGAGGTGATCCTGAGCCGGACGCCGGCCCCCACCCCAGTCGCCGTCACCAGGTCGACCTCCACCTCCACCGTTGCCCAGGCGCAGACGCCCAGCACAGCGCCGACCATCTATCAGCAGGCGGCGCCTGGCGTCGTGACCATCACCACCGAGGTCGCTGGCGGCTTTGGCCGTGTAGGGGAAGGGACCGGGTCGGGGATCGTGCTCAACACGAATGGCGAGATCGTGACCAACGCGCACGTGATTGTCGGGGCCAACCAGATTCAGGTGACGTTCAATGACGGCCGCACCCTGCGGGCGACACTCGTCAACTCGGACACCAGCGCGGACCTCGCCGTGATCCGGGTGTCGGCTGCCGCATCCAGCCTGCATCCGCTAACGCTGGGGAATTCCAACAACGTGCAAGTCGGCGACCAGGTGTACGCGATCGGCGCACCCTTCGGGTTGGCGGAATCGATGACCGCCGGCGTCGTCTCCGGCCTCAACCGGCACAATGCAGCGTCCGGGCTCTCCGGCCTGATCCAGACCGACGCACCGATCAATCCGGGCAACTCGGGCGGCGCCTTGCTCAACACCCAGGGCCAGGTGATCGGGATCAACGACTCCATCGAGAGCCCGATCGCGGGTAACGTGGGCGTCGGGTTTGCCATCCCGGTGAACGTCGTGAAGCAGCTACTGAGCTCGCTAGAGGGCGGCGCCAACCAGTAACGCGCCGGAGCTGAAGATCTACGGCTCGAGAATATGCACCGCGGTAAGGTTGCGGTATAGCTCGTCGTAGTCGAGTCCGTAACCGACGACGAACGCATTAGGGATGTCGAAACCCTTGTAGGCGATCGGCACCGGCGTGACGCGGCGCTCTTCCTTGTTGAGCAGGACGCAAAGCTTCAGTGACGCCGGCCCGTGGCGCCGGACGTGCTCGAAGAGGAAAGAGGTGGTGAGGCCCGTGTCGATGATGTCTTCCACCATCAGGACGTCCCGGTCGGCGACATTCATGGTCAGGTCCTTGAGCAGCTGCACGTGACCGGTTGACTCGGTCCCCGAGCCGTAGCTGCTGACGGCAACGTAATCGAAATTCACCGCCACCGTCAGGCTCCGGCTCAGGTCGGTGGCAAAACAGACCGAACCCTTCAACACTGGGAGCAGGATCAGCGGCTTCGGGGTGGACGCGTAATCCCGCGAGATGTCGGCGGCCAGCTCGCGGACGCGCTGCTGGATGGCATCGGCGCTGATCAACTCGCGGCCTAGTTTCAATTCGGTGCGCAGAATGGCATCGTCAACTTTACTCGGTGGGCGCGACCAGGAAGATCCAGATATCCCAGCTGACGTGACTGATGATCATGGGGGCGATGCGTTGCTCGCGCGCGTAGATGGCACCCCAGAAGAGGCCCGCCGTGGCGGCCGCGCCGGTGAGCGTGAGGTTCATCGAGACCAGGTGCACGCCGCCGTAGATGGACGATGCGAGCAGGGTACCGCGGAGCCGGCCAAAGCGCCGCATCAGGCCGCGCTGCACGAGACCCCGCCAGAAAAGCTCCTCGCCTGGGCCGATCACCAGCGCGAGGACGGCGCCAATCGCCTCGGGTGGCGCGGCTTTGCGCAGCTCGTAGATTCCGGAAATCTCGCGATCGCCCGCCGGCATGATCCGCCGCGCCATCCGGTCGCCGACCTGGAAGATCGCGTACAGTCCGGCGGCCGATCCGAGCCCTTTGAAGACATCGCGGAGGCGCGGGCGCTCGTGTCGCAAGGCCGGCTCGACGGCGAGGGCGTAAGCCCCAAGGCCGCCGACCCCGAGTGTCATCCGTAGCCAGAATCGCGAACGTGGCCCGCGAAAGGCCAAAGTCCACACGGCCGCGGCCAGGGCGAGGCCCGCGATAACGCGCTTCAGCGGACCGCCGATCCGGCGACCAGGCCGACCAGGAGCAGCAGCCCAAAGGCGCCGTGGAGGCGGGCCGTCATGAGGTCGATCATCGCGATCGCGCGCAGGTGGCCCTCGGCCCCGCGCTCGGCGTCGCGCAAGATCCAGGCGACAAGCGGCAGGCTGAAGAGGGTGAGCAGCGCGAGCTTCGGCAGTGCCTCAACCATGACTGCCAGGCCCACGGCGACGTAGGCGCCGAGGATGAGCATCACGTACACCCAGTGGGCGGCATCGCGGCCAACCTGGGCGGAGAAAGTGGTAAAGCCATGCCGGGTATCCTCGGCGACGTCGCGCCACTCATTGCCATGCAGGATGGCGGTGACCAGCAGCCCGACCGGAATGGAAACGACGATAAGGTTCGGATCGAACCCGCCCGTCACCGCGTAATAGGAGCCGACGACCATCAGCGGGCCCATCAGGACGAACACCAGGGGCAACCCAAGCGCTCGGTACTTGTACTGGAAGGGTGGCGCGGTGTAAAAGTAGCCGCCGATGAAGCCGATCAATCCGAGCAACACGATCGGCCAGCCGCGCTGGAGCAAAAGGAGGATACCCATCAGCGCCGCGAGGATGAACCCGGACCAGGCGACGACGAAGGCGTCGCGCTCACTGATCCGCCCCTTGAGAATTGCCATCGACATTCGCGGCGACGTGATGGCATCGATCCCATGCCGGACGTCGTAGATCTCGTTGATCACGTTGGTCCCGATGTGCAGGCCGAGCGCACCGAGCAGCGCCGCCACAAAAAGGGCCCAGTGCATGCGGCCCTGGCTCAGCGCGATGGCGCCGCCCACTGAGACTGGCAGGAGCGATGCGGTGAAGCTGAACGGTCGCACGACCTCCCACGCCCCACGGGCGCGCCGGACGAACCCGCCGCCCGCCTTATCTTTCCCTCCCCCTATGGGGGAGGGCAGGGTAGGGGCCGTGCTGGGGGCTGCCGCACGCGACGCATACGCAACGGCGGCGTCGAGGACGGCGCTGATCTGGGCCTCTTCCTGCAGGATCGGCTGCAGCAGCGGCACGTCCATGCCGGCCTCGTGGTAGTCGGCGGCCCGGGCCGCGACCTGGTCGACCGTGCCACAGAGGATGAAGGCGTCCAGTAGCTCATCCGGGATCAGCTCGCCGGCGCGATGGTAGTCCTCGGCCCGCCAGGCGGCCGCGATCTGGGTCCGCAGCGCCGGGTCGAACCCCGCGCGTTTCATCGAGACGTCGCTGAGGACCGACATCATGTAGATCACGAACGGCTCGCGCTTGGCGCGATTCAATGCTTCCTGCCGGCTGCTGTCGAAGAGGCAGAGGAGGTAGCCGCGGAAGTCGATGTCGCCGGCCGGGCGCCCATGCGCCGAGGCACTCTCCAGCACACGGGCGCGCATCTTCTGGAACGCAGGCAGCGACTCGGCGGGACGCGCCAGGTAGCCGTCGGCTTTCTCCCCGCACAGATCCAGGAAAGGAGTGCGGTAGGCCGCGATGTAGATCGGGATGCGGTGGGGCGGCTGAAACATCGGTTGAAGCGGCGGGACTTTGTCGTTGAGCTTCAGCGGCTGGCCGGTCCAGAGGCGACGGATCTGGTCGATCGATTCCGAAACGCGGGCGACCGTGTCGTCGTAGGGGATAGCCATCTGGGAAAGGCGCAGCGGCAAGCCGCTGCCCAGCGCGAGTGTGACGCGGCGCGGCGCCAGGTCATCGAGGGCCGACATTGTCATCGCGACCACCACCGGATGGCGGGTGTATGGGTTCAGGGCCCCGGCGCCGAGCCCGATGCGGCGGGTCTGCATGCCGATGGCGGTCAGGTAGGTAATCGGGTCGCGCTCGAAGTAGCTGTCGTGAACCCAGATCGAGTCGAGGCCAAGGTCCTCCGCCCGCCGAGCCCACTCGGCGGTGTCGGTGAGGCTGCCTCGGGCCGCGAGCCCCAGACCCACCCGGCGCGCGAGCTCTGCCACGTGATCAGCATAATCGTGAGCGTGGGGCAAGAAGCGCGGGCCGAACGGATCCGGGCGATGTTTGACCAGATCGCGCCCCGCTATGACACCGCAAACAGCCTCTTCAGTCTCGACCGTGATCGGGCCTGGCGGCGGCGGGCCGCCCGGCTCACCCGATTGCAGCCCGGCCAGACGGCGCTCGATCTCTGCACCGGCACGGGGAAGCTCGCCCACGAGCTCCTGCCCCTGGTCCGCCCGGGAGGCCGCGTCATCGGGATCGATTTCTCGCCTGGGATGCTGAACCTGGGGCGTCAGCGCGAACCCGAAGTCGAGTTCCGCCAGGGCGATGTCAGCAAGCTCTCGGAGGCCGATGCCAGCGTCGACGCGGTGACCATCGGTTTCGGGCTCCGCAACCTCGTCGACCGAGAGGCGGCGTTGCGCGAGATGCGACGGGTGCTGCGACCGGGAGGTCGGCTGGTCGTGCTCGAGTTCGCGCCACCTACCGGGCCGCTGATGGCGGCGTATCGGTTCTACCTCGGTCGGGTCATGCCAGCTGTCGTCCGTTTTTCGAGCCCAAGCGAGGCGAACGCCTATCGCTATCTCGCAGAAACCGTGTCGGGCTTCCCCCAGCCGGCCGTGCTCGCCCGCGACCTCGAAGCGATTGGTTTTGACGTCGAGGTGCAACGGATGACGATTGGCATCGTCGCGTTCCACGTTGGGGTTCGAAGGGACTGAGACCGGATGCCATCCCTCTGGACGTTGCCCAACCTCCTCAGCTTCTCGCGTATCGTGGCCGCGCCCATCCTGTACTGGCTGGTGGTATCAGGCGGCCGCTACGGGTTTCTGGCCGCGGCCGTGCTTTTCGTTGCGGCGTCGCTCACCGACACGTTGGATGGGCAGATCGCGCGCCGCCGGCACCTCGTGTCGCCGCTTGGTATCTACCTCGACACCACCTCGGACAAGATCATGGTGGCCGTGCTGCTGATCGCGATCGCGGTCGCCCATCTCGCTCCTGGCTGGATGGCGGCGGTCATCATCGCCCGCGAGTTCCTGGTCACCGGGCTGCGCAGCTACGCCGCGGCGCTCGGTATCGTCATCCCGGCCGGTGGTTGGGGGAAAGCCAAGGCGCTGATCACGATCATCGCCCTGTTCTTCGTGCTGCTCGAAGGCGACGCGCGACAGGGAGGGTTGCTGAGCAGCCACGCGCTCCCGGGTAGCCTGCTGGTGAGCAGCGTCGGTCCGTTTACGGTGGCCGTCTGGGCCCTGTTGATCGCCGTCATCTGGACGGTCGGTTCGGGCGCTGAGTACATCCGCGAGGCGATCCCGCTCCTCACGCGGGCCCGTCCCGTCGTGGTCAGCGGATCCGCCGGCGATCCGTAGACAACCGACTTAGACGCCGATGTCTTTGCGGACGAAGCGCACGGCGCCAAGCGCTAGCGCCACGGCGCCGACGGCGATGATGCCCAGGATGGATGTGAGCTGTAGCCCGTTCAGGAGTGGCGAGCCGTAATAGTAAAAGGGCGATAGCCGGAGCGTCACATCCGGCAGGTTGAGCTCAGGTCCGATGAAACTGACGAAGAACCAGAACGCCAGGAGAAAGCTCAAGAGGCCCGTGTCCGCCGCCGAGCGCAACCAGCCAGAGGCCAGGTAGCCGATGCCGGCGACCAGCAGGCCGAGCGGGATCGTGCCGAGGATCGCCGCTGCCAGATTCCCCCAGTCGAGGTGCAGCCCCGCGGCCACCGCGACCCATGCGCAGACGAGCAACGTGACCACGCTGATCGCGATCGTGGCCGATGCCAGCGCGGCGAAGCGACCCAGGAGCACCGACAGCCGCGGCTGCGGCGTGGCGAGCACCAAGTCGAGGCGTCCGTCCTGCTCGTCGGCAGACCAACCGTTCACCTGGGTGACCGCGAAGGCCATCAAGAACAGCGGCAGGAAGACGAACATCGCGCTCAAGAGGCCGGCGTTGAGGCTGGCGTCGCCCCCGCCGATGTTCTTTATTAGTTGCGTGAAGCCGGCATTCCCGGATAACAAGGTGGACATCTTCGTCTCCAGCAGCTGGACGGCGTACACCATCCACCCAGCGAAGCCCGCGATGCCCAGCGTCCACCAGAAGGCGGGCATCGCGATCGTGCGCAGGCTGCGCGCATAAACCGACCGCAGCGACCAATCTCCGACTGGCAACACGCGGCTCGCCTGACGCTCGGGGAGCCGGAGCCACCGCGGCAGTGGCACCGTCCCTCCGACGTCGCGCCGGTTAAAGAGCCACACCGCAATCCCGCCGAGTCCGATAGCAAGCACGGCCAGCAACACCATCGCGCCGGCATTCACGCCATAGCTCGGGATCAGGCCCTTGCTCAAGTTGTAGTAGTAGATGGGCGAGAGGCGCGAGATCCACTCGCTGTTGGGGGCGATGCGGTGAAACATGTCGAGGATGATGAAGACCAGGAGCAGGCCGGCGGTTGCTCCAGCGGCCGGTCCCCGCTCCTGCGTGAACTGTGAGATCAGCAACGCCAGCCCGCCAAGGACGGCGCCGATAAGGGCCAGATCCAGCCCGAAGAGAAGCGCATCGCCAAGGCCGAAGTCGCCACCGAACGTCCGGCCGCCGGCGAATGCGACCAGACCGATCAGCAGACCCATGGCGAGCAACGCGGTCCACATTGCCGCCAGCTTCTCGAGTGCGACGCGCAATCTCGGGCGTGGCACGGAGAGCAGCACGTCGAGCGATCCGCGCTCCTCTTCGCCGCGCAGCATGCGGCTGCCGGCCAGGATGGGCCAGACGGTGATCAGGAAGATGAAGATGCCGATTTTGAAGGTCGCGTAGCCGCCGATCGTGGTGACGGCAACCGGGTCGGCGTTCCAGGCGAAGCTGGCGGCCAGGCTGGCCAGTTGCTGGCGCGCCTCCGGGGTCGTGACCAGCGAGGCCACGCTCGCCATCGGCGAAACCACCACCAGTCCCATCCCGATTCCCCAACCGAGGATCGGGATCCGGTAGTCGCGGAGCGTCTTGAGGAAGACGCTACTAAGCCACATGGTGAGCCTCGGTGGCGCGGGGGCCGTCCTCCTCGTAGTAACGAAGGAAGATGTCCTCGAGGCTCGGCTCGTAACTGGTGAGTGACACGACCGGATAGTGCGCCGCGGCCTTGATCACCGCGTCAGCGGGCCCCTGCATCGTCAGACGCACACCATGCCCGTGGTTCAAGGTCTCCACCTCGATCACGCCATCCACCGTCTTGAAAGCCTCAGCGGGAACCGGATTGGCAAATGTGATCGTCACCTCGTAACGCTTGATGGCCTTGACCTCGGCCACGTCCCCGATGCGCACCAGGCTCCCATCACGGATGATGCCGACGGTTGCACATGTCTTCTCCACTTCACTGAGGACGTGGGATGACAGAAAGACCGTGCGCCCTTCATTGCGCGCCTCGAACACCATCCGATCGAATTCCTGCTGATTGAGTGGATCGAGGCCGCTCGTCGGCTCGTCGAGGATCAAGAGTCGTGGCCGATGCATGAAGGCCTGGATCAACACGACCTTGCGCTTGTTGCCGGTCGAGTACTGGCGGAACTTGCGGCTGGTGTCGAGCTCGAAGCGCTCGACCAGTTGCTTGAGGTAAGCCTGATCCACGCCGCCGCGCAGGTGCGCGAAGTACTCGAGGATCTGCCCGCCGGTCAGGTTGGGATCGAGCGCCGGCTCGCCTGGGACGTAGCCGATCAGTCGCTTTATCTCGACGGATTTCTCCCAGCAGTCCAGCCCAGCGATCCGCGCCGAGCCGGCGTCGGGCTTGAGTAGGGCCATCAAGAGCCGGATCGTGGTCGTCTTGCCCGCGCCGTTGGGGCCAAGGAAACCGAACACATGGCCCTCCTCGACCTGGAACGAAACGTCGCTGATACCGCGCTTGCTGCCGTAATTCTTCGTCAGACCTTGTACTTCGATCATGGCTGTCATCGTTGTCCCCCTTTTATCCGAACCAGAAATGCAGGGTCGCCCGATCCGCGAGCGTCAACGACCCTTTCGGAATTCCGAGGATTCGCTCGTACGCCGCCGTGTATCCCGCGACTGTTCGCTCCACGACCTCGAAGGGGATGGTGTTGGCCTGGCGGGCGATGAAGAGCTGCGTAGCCTGCTCCTGGAACCCCAGCATTACCGACAGCAGGACGGTGGCGGTCTCGTCGGCGGATGCGACCTTGAAGACGCCCTCCTCGATGCCTTGCCTGATGACGGCGGAGAGCAGCGGCACCATGAGGCGCATGGTCATTCGGCGGAGCTTCTCCCGGACGATGGCGTTACTGTCCGAGTTCCAGACCTCGATGATGCCTAGGACGAGCTGCTTCTGCTCGGCCTTCCAGCCCGCGATGCTGGCGAAGACTCGCTCGAGTTTCTCAAGGGCCGGCAGCTTCGGGTCATTCAGAACGGGCGCCATGGCAGCCATTGCGCCGTCGGCGAAGCGCTCGACCACCGCCTCCAGCAGGGCCTGCTTGGAGTCGAAGTAGTGGTAGAAGGCTCCCTTGGATACCTCCAGGGCCTCCAGCACGTCCTGGATGCTCATGGCCTCATACCCCTTCGTCTCGACCAGGCGCTGGGCTACATCCAGAAAGGCGTCCCGTCGGACCGTGTGGAGCGCCGGATTGACCGTCCGAGCCATGCCAGAACTATAACATACCGGCGGTCGGTTTGCTAATCCCGAAGCCTGCTTCGGGTTTGAAACGGAGGCCTGCCGCCTTGGCGAAATCAGCAATCCTGGAATCGGAAAAATCATCCGCCAAGATGCTGGCGCGAGACAGACCCCCCTGATCCACGACGGCTAGCTCGCGATAGCTGAACCCCGATCTGGTCCGCCGGAGCCTCACCTCGAGCCGGTCGACTTCCGCCAGGGCCACTCTTCGAACGGAAAAAGGTGTACGCGCGACCAGGGTTGCGTTGTCGACGAAGATCCGTGCGGACCGAACGAGAACGTAGCCGCCCATGCACGACAACCCAAAGCAGAACGCCGCTCCTCCCCCGAAGAGCCAGGCGGCTCCCGGGTCGGGCGCCGTCACGGCAACCCAGATCGCCGCGCCGCTGATAAGCACTAGAACCGCCAGGGCGGCCCAGAATCCCCATGCAGGGCGTCCAGCCAACTCGAGTTCGCGCGCCATCTTGCGATGTAATGCCGAACCGCCACATATCCCTTCGACGGAGTACCGCTGATCTGGGCCAGTTAACCCTGGTCGCGACGCAGCATGAAGTCGATCGGCTCCTCGCGCTCCCGCCACCTGACGAAATGCTGGGCAGGCTCGGTGCGGGCGACGACCTTGCCGCTCCGAATGACGAGCCGACGCGGGGCCATCAGCCGGACGGCGTCGCTTTCGCTGGGCGCGTCGAAGAGGACGAGGTCGGCGCGGCAGCCAGGCTCCAATCCGTAATCGGCCAGCCCGAGGGTGCGGGCGCCGTTGACCGTGATCATGTCGACCAGCGTCCGGACCTCTTCGTAGCCCGACATCTGGCCGTAGTGCACCAGGACGAAGGCGGCCTGGAGCGGATCGGCCTTCCCCAGCGGATACCAGGGGTCCATCACCGAGTCATGTCCGAGGCAGACGTTCACACCGGCCGCGAGCAGCTCCTTGATCCGGGTGTGCCCGCGGCGGATGGGGTAGTGGTCGAAACGCCCCTGGAGCGTTGCGTTGTCGAGAGGATTGGTGACCATGTGCAGGCCGGCGTGCTTAACGTTGACGATCAGCCGGCCGGCATACGCGTTGTTGTATGAGTGCATCGCCGTCGTGTGGCTGGCGGTCACCCGCCCTTGCATCTTGAGGCGAATGGTCTCCGCGGCCAGCACCTCGAGGAATCTCGAGTGGTCGTCGTCGGTCTCGTCACAGTGAATATCGACCTGCTTGCCGAACTCGTGCGCGAGCGCCACGGCAAATTTCACCGACTGCTCACCGTACTCGCGAGTCAGCTCGAAATGGGGGATCCCGCCTACGACGTCGGCGCCCAGTTCCACCGCCTGTCGCATCAATCGCTCGCCATCGGGGAATGACTGGATGCCTTGCTGCGGAAAGGCCACCAGCTGGAGGGTGATTTGATCCCCGAATTCTTGCTTCAACTCCACCAGCGCCCGCAGCGCCGTCAGCTTCGGATCGCAGACATCGACGTGACTGCGGACGAACAGGACGCCATTCGCGACCTGCCAGCGCAACACCTGCGAAACGCGACGCTTGACGTCCTCGACTGTCAGATCCTTGACCCGCTCACCCCAGATGGCGATGCCCTCGAACAGTGACCCGCTGAGATTCTGGCGCGGCTGCCCGACGGTGAGGACGGCATCGAGATGGATATGTGGTTCCACCAGGGCCGGCGTGAGCAGGTTGCCGCCGGCATCGATCACCTGGCTGGCGGCGGATGGCTGGGCGCCGGTTGGTGAGGCGACTATCCTGTCGCCCTGGATCGCCACGCTCGCTAGCGCGGCCGCCCGAGGCAGGCGGGCATTGGTGATCAGCAGGTCGAGCACGGTCGAAGTCTAAATCGTCGCGCTGGACAGAGCGTAACGAACACCCTAAAATTCAGCCCGAAGCTGGCAACCGCGGAATCGTGGGGAATGGGGAGAGACTGTGGCCACAACCACTGACTTCGACTCGCAGGTACCCGTTCGGGAGGGGGAGTACGGCTCGAAAGTCGCCGCCGTCGAGCCGGGAGGCATCGAGTACATCGCGAACCGTGAGCGGCACGGTAGTCCGATTCAACTGTTCTGGACCTGGATGTCGCCGAATATGGAATTCGCGACCGTGTTCGTCGGCGTCCTGCCCATCGCCGTCTTCGGTGGAGGATTCTGGCCGACCGTTTTTGGTGTCATTCTGGGAAGTCTTCTTGGCTCGACAACCCATGCCATTCTCTCGTCGATGGGCCCGCGCTTCGGCGTGCCGCAGATGGTTGAAGGGCGTGCTGCCTTCGGCTTCTTTGGGAACTTCCTGCCAGCCGGATTGAGCTGGCTGACCGCCAGCTTTGGCTGGTTCATCGTCAACAGCGTCAGTGGCACGTTCGCTCTCGTCACCCTGACGTCAGTGCTGAGCAACAAGAGTGCCGTCCTCGATTTCCGGGTCGCGTTCGTGATCGTCGTGGTCGCCCAAGTCATCGTCGCGTTCATCGGCCACAACATGATTCACTCGTTCGAGCGGATCATTTTCCCTTACCTTACGGTCGTGTTCGGGCTGGCGACCATCGTCGTCCTCGCCCAGGCACACCCCGGGGTTGGATTCAATGCCAGTGCGCCGGTCGCCTTCGGCGGGCCGTCGGGGGCCTTTATCCTGGCGGTCTTCATCTCCTTCGGATACGCCATCGGCTGGAACCCGTTCGCCTCCGACTACAGCCGGTACCTGCCGCGCAACTCGAGCTCCTTGAGGGTTGGCCTGGCGGCTGGGCTCGGTGTCTTCGTCTCCTGCGCGGTGCTGGAAATCGCCGGCGCCGCTGCTGCGACCATCTCGAAGCTGGGTGCGAACCCGACCGAGCAATTCACCAACCCGCTTCCGACCTGGCTACAGATCCTGGTGCTGCTCGGGATCGCGATCGGCGCCGTCGCCGCCAACGTCTTGAACATCTACTCCGGCTCGATGGCCTTCCTGACCCTCGGCATCAAGCTGCCACTCGAGAAGCGGCGCGCGATTTCTGCCCTGGTCTTCGGGGCCATCGGCCTCGTCATCGGCTTGGCGCTGCAGGCCAACGTGGGGCCGGGAACGAAATACGAGAACTTCCTGCTCCTCATCACCTACTGGATCACCCCATGGTTGGCGGTGATCATCACCGACTTCGTGCTGCATCGCGGCCAGTACCCGGAGCGGGTTTTCTACGACATGGGCTGGGCAAACTGGAAGGGGTTTGTCGCCATGCTGGCAGGTATTGTCGCCACCATCCCGTTTTGGGACCAGGGCGATCCCATCCCGCTTGGCATCGTGCCAAAGAATTACCCGCAGTTCGGCGACCTTAGCTTCTTCGCGGGCGCGATCGTGGCGACCGTCGTCTACCTCGTGCTCTACCAGGTGACCAAGCGGCCGGCCGAGGCGCCGGCTCGCGCCAGGGTCTGATCTAGCAGGACAGCGAAAAGCGGCTGAAGGCTAAAGCCGGACCGCGGTCCGAAGCAAGGCCTTCAGCCGGTCCGGCTGGCGGCGGTAGCGTTCCCATTCCGCGGGGACCTTCGTTGATTTTTCCAGGAGCGCCCATAGCACGGAGTTGACCGGCGTCGGCACGTCGACGCGACCGCCGGCGTCGACCACGGCGCCATTCAAGAACGCTGCTTCCGTCCTCGACTTGCCCCGGCTGAGGTCCCACCACAGCGATGGCATCTTGCTACCCCGTGCGCCCCCCAGTCGTGGCTCGAGCAGCATCTGGGCGAACAGCGATGGAAGACTCATCGCGCGCCGGAGCATGGGGGCCGGCAGTCCGGGAAGGGAGACCAGCGTCAGATGCATCCGGTCCATCACCGCGACGGCCTCATGAAACGCCGCCCGTTCGTAACGGAAGAGCTCGCTGTCGGCGAAGACGTGGCTCGGCGGCAAATCGAGAATGGCGCTCTGCGCATTACCGAGGATGTTGAAGAGGAGCTTCGACCATTTCATCGCCCGAAAGTCCGAATAACGACGGGCCTTGAAACGTGTCGCATTCAGCTTGCGCACTAATGGCGCGACATTGACCTCCGGCGAAACGGGCGCGAGCGCCACCCCGCCGTGGCGCGAATGCAGCTGGATGGTACCGGGCTCGTCGAGGCTGACCGGCACGGTCAGGCTGCCCGCCATCAGTGCCTGCTCGGGCAGGGCCGCGGCGATCGCCTCTTCGTTGCCTACGCCGTTTTGAAAACTGCCGAGGATGGTGCCGGGGCGCAGCACCGGCTGCAGTTGGTCGATCGCATCCAGCGTGTCGTAGCCCTTGACGGTGAGGAAGACGTAGTCGAAGGGCCCCATGGCCTCCGCGATGGTGGGTCGCGCCGACCGGACGGATTGATTGCTGACCTTGCCGGCCGATACCAGTCGGACGCCGTCGCGGGTGACCGCCTCGACGTGCGGCTGGCGCCCTACCAGGGTGACCTCACTGCCGCCCTGGGCCAGTCGTGCTCCCAGCAGCGAGCCGACCGCGCCGGCGCCGAAGAAAAGGAACCGCAGGGGCGGCGGGGCGGCGGGTCGTTCCGGCATCAGTGCGCCGTGATCTTTAGTTCTCTACCCGTGGCGAGCCGCTCGATATTGATCCGGTGCCGGTAGAGGATCAAAGCCGCCAGCGCGACTCCGAGCACGACCACGGACCATCCCACCGGACGCCAGGCTTGCCAGCCGATGAGGTGGAGCACGATGAGACTGACGAAGCCGACCGCAACCGCGCTCAAGGAGGCGACCGAGGCCACACGCGTGAGGCGGATGATGAGGAACCACGTCAGGCCGGCGAGCACGACGGCGACGGGTGCCAGCGCCAGCAGCACGCCGCCCGAGGTGGCGACGCCCTTGCCGCCGTGAAAGCCGAGGTAAAGCGGCCAGGTGTGGCCGGCAACGGCGGCCAATCCGATCGCGCCCAGGGCGAGCTCGTTCCCGCCAAGGCCGAACGCGATCCCCAGCATGACCGGGATGAAGCCCTTCAGGCCGTCGGCGATGAGGGTAAGGGCGAAGGCCCCGGCACCGCCGGCGCGGAAGACGTTGGCCGCACCGATATTGCCGCTGCCCAGCCTCCGCAGGTCCTGGTTTCGATAAACCTTCATTACCAGCCAGCCAGAAGGGACGGAGCCGAGTAAATAGCCGAAGGCCACTAGCAGTAGGACGTTCAGCATTGGGGGTCTCCTCGAGACGCCTCCATCATAACGCTGGGTTTGGCGATCTCAGCGCACTTTCGGTATCACTTTCTGGGCAATTCGAGCCGGAATTCGCCGCCGACCCCGGCCGGCTGTCCACGAGCGCCCCGCCGCGGTGGGCCCGGGCAACTTCATGGACGAGGTGAAGGCCGATCCCCATGCCGGCCAGGTGACGATTTTCCTCCGTTTCGATTCGGGCGAACCGCTCGAACAGCTGATCCTGCACCTGCGGGTCGATACCAAACCCGTCGTCGAGGACGCGGATGCTCCGATACCGACCGGGACCGGCACTGCCTGGAGCAGTTCGTTAGAGGGCATCGCGAACGGCTCAGAGAGCGCGGCCTCGAGCAGTTGCGCGATCGCCTCAGACCGTCGGTCCAAGATCGGGCTGCCTCCAGAACGGCTGATAAACTGGTCGGCGGCCGTGCAAGACCCCGACAAACTCAACGATGAAACAACATACCAGCGCTGCTTCGCCTGCGGCCATCACAACGAACACGGACTCCAACTCACTTTCCGTCGCGAGGGGGATCGCATCGTCGCCGAGTACCAGCCGGTTGTACGCTACCAGGGGTTTCCCGGCGTGCTCCACGGCGGCATCCTCGCCACCTTGCTCGATGAAACGATGGGCCGAACCGGCGCCTTGCGGCGCGAATGGTTGATGACCGGTAAGCTCGACATCCGCTATCGGCAGCCGGCGCCGCTGGACCAGACATTGCGGGTCTGGGGCGAGATCGCGCGCGAGCGTGACGGCGCCATCGATGCCATTGGCGCGGTGGAGCTGATGGATGGCACGGTGCTGGCCGAGGCCCGTGGCATGTTCTTGCGACTCCCCGAGGCGCTGGCAACCGCGACCGCCTCCCACTATCCGGAGTTCATCAACTACTGGCAAACGTAAGCGTGCCGCGCTCGCACCTGTTTGGGCCCGAGCACGAGGAGTTTCGGAGCACCGTCCGCCGCCTCATCGACAAGGAGGTTCGCCCGCATGTCGACGATTGGGAGGAGGCGCAGCAGTTTCCGCGAGAGCTTTTCAAGCGATTTGCCGCGCTCGACCTGTTGGGTCTCAAATACCCGGAGCAGTACGGTGGGATCAATGCCGGCCTGATCTACGAAGCCATCCTCTTCGAAGAGCTGGCGCGATGCGGGTCGGGTGGCGTGGCAGCGGGAATCGGCGCCCATATCGCGATCGCCACCCCACCGATCAATAACAACGGTAGCGACTCGCAGCTGCAGCGCTGGTTGGTCCCGGCGATCAAGGGCGATAAGATCGTTGCTCTCGGCGTCACCGAGCCATCGGGTGGTTCGGATATCGCTCACGTCCAAACCATTGCGCGCCGCGACGGCGATACCTACATCGTCAACGGCACCAAGATGTTCATCACCAACGGCGTCAATGCGGACCTCGTTGTCATCTTGGTGCGGACGAAGCCAGAAGGCGGCCATCAGGGACTGTCCGTATTAGTCGTGGAGCGCGGGACGCCTGGCTACAGCGTCGGGCGCAAGCTGAACAAGCTTGGCTGGCGGGCATCGGATACGGCTGAGCTCGTCTTCCAGGACTGCCAGGTGCCGGTCGAAAACCGGCTGGGCGAGGAGAACAACGGGTTCTATCTCGCGGTTGGGAATTTTCAGTGGGAACGGCTCTGGATTGCTATCTCCGCCGTCGCGTCAGCGCAGCGAAGTATGGAGCTGGCCGTCGAGTACGCGGCGAACCGCACGCAGTTCGGCAAAACACTGACCTCGATGCAGGTGATCCGGCACGAGATCGCCGACATGGCGCTCCAAATCGAGCAGGCGCGCCAGCTGACCTACTACGCGCTCTGGCTGTATTCGCAGAAGCTGCCGTGCACCAAGGAGGTCTCGATGGCGAAGATCGCCGCGACCGAGGCCGACGTCAGAGTCGCCGACCGGGCGCTCCAGATCCACGGCGGCTACGGCTACATGATGGAGTACCCGATTCAGCGCGCATGGCGCGATGCTCGACTCGGCCCGATCGGCGCGGGCACCAATGAAATCATGCGGGAAATCATCGCCAAAGAACTCGATCTTTGATTTGCGGTGGCTAGCGGAATCGCGAGCGCGCGGCCAGACGCTAACCGTCGCGGATGTCGGTTGCTTCAAATCGAGCCTGAGCGGATGACGGAATTGCCTTAGAACCAGCGCGCGTCGCCACGGCCGGCAAAGAAAAGCTCGCCGCTCGCAGTCTGGATCGTGTCCCGGTCGTCGCGCAGCGGGTGATGGTCCAGGTGCTGACCGATTCGCCGATCGAGGTAAAGGAGCCCAAAACGCTGGTCCGATAAGCCGTTCGCATCCTTGCCAAGGACAAGGGGCTCCAGGCTGAGAATCCGGTCCCGTTGCGCCTGGTCCAGATGCGTCGCAATGAAGGCTGCGTCGGCTTGTAACGCCTCGACTGTCCTGGTGAAGACCTGCACCAAGGCATCTCCGCCATGGTCCTCGATCAAGTCGAAGAACTCCGACTGGAAGAAGTACATCTGGAGCACGTGGTGGTAGAGCTGATTGTCCAAGTAAGCCTTGCAGGCCATCCCCGCCCAGTGGCAATCGAAGAGCCGACTCCGGTCATCCGTTGCCGGCGGCCTGATATCGGTCGCACCCGCCCACTCGAGGAGCTGAGCGATGGTGGGATCCTGCACCATCCGCGGGACGAAGAAGACGGCGGCCAACCTTTTGGGCTCGACGCTCACTCGTCTTCCTCGTCCTCCCCAGTCCCCACCGGCACGGGAACCGGGGTGATGGGGACGACCGGGCCGCGCACTTCAACGCCCAGCTTAGCGAGCTCGGCAGCAACCGCATCACTCACGCCCAGCGGGAATTCAATCACGACTTTGGGAATCGTTCCGTCGGGCAATGGATTCTGGGACGCCGCCCGGACGAGCTCCCTCGCCTGCGTCTCCAATCCCTGCTTGCCGGGCCCCCCCTTCCAGTCCGCGCTCTCGGTGCCGAAGGGCTTGACCCGCTTCGAGTCGATCCACGTCTTCCCCTCGTCGGTGACCACGTCGACCTCGACCTTGCCAGTGCCGTCGAGCGGGAACGTCTGGCTGACCCCGGTCACGCCCGTGGCCTTCTCCGCCACCTCGAGCTCTCCCTCGACGCCGTTAAGGTTGTTGGCGGAGCCCTCGACGCGCTCAGGGGTGGCCTCGACCTTGCCATCGAGCATCCGGTCGAGGTTTGCGATCTCGCCATCGATTGCCTTTAGCCATTTATTGCCGACTTTCGGGTTGGCGTCGAGGAAGGCTTTCACGCGAGCCTTGAGCGCTTCGGCCCGGGCCTTCAGGCCGGGGACCTGGTCGAGGGCAGCTCCCCGCGGTGTGGGATTGGCGGCCTCCCAGTCATCGATGAGCCGCTGCTCCACCGACTTGCCACCCTGCTTGGCCGTCTGCTCGAATCCGTCGATGATCTTCTCCATCTTGGCGGTGTCGCCGATGCGCTCGAACATCGCGTCGAACTGCACGATGGCGCGAGGATCCTTGAGCGCTGACCGAATCGCCTGCAGCTTGGGCGTCATGCCGACCGGCGCGGTCTCATCTGGCTTTGGCACCGGTTGCTCGGGAACTTTGCCACCCTCGTCGACGCCAATCTTCGGTTTGGCCCGCAGCAGGTTCTTGGCAGCGACGATCGTGGCGATGAAGAAGACCAAACCCATGCCCAATCGTTCGCCGCGTTCAAAGCCATGGAGTTCTTTGCCAAAGGCCCGACGCCCCACCGCTGCCTCGACGATGTACGGGATCCCAGTGATGTCGAGGATGCCGAGCGCCACTAGGCCCAGGCCGCGCCAGAACCCGGCGTCCTGTCCGGGATTGTCCGCGTAAAACTCCTGAAAGCGGTTATAGATCGCCAGTGGGATGGCGATGCAGAGCGCCACGACGACCACGACGATGGCGGCCGTGGCAGCGGCCACCGTAGCCCAGACGAGCGCCGCACCGACCGCGACAAGCACCAACACGCCAACGACGACAATGACAAGTGCCTCGAGGATCCCAAAGATCAGGCCACCCCAGAAGGCGCCGAAGGTTTTTGCAAACCACTTCTTGGCGGAATCCACAAGGCCACCAAAAAAACCGGTGATCGAGCCCCAGATCCCGCGCTGCACGGCGGGCGCGGCAGGCTGCGATTCTGCCTTCGACTGCTGCTCGGCCTCACCCTTCAACTGGTGATACCTGGTGTCGATCTGACCGCCGGCCGAGGCCATATCTCCGCGTGTCTTCGCCAGCAGCTGATCCTGGCTGGCCAGCCCATCGTTCACCAGCTGCGCAAAGGCTTTGAGCGCCTTCTGATGCGGCACCTGGAGCTCCGATTGAAACTGGGCCGTTGCCTGCGCCATCTTCTGGGTGGCTGTTCCTGCCGATGTTTCGAGGGCCTGTTGAAACGATGCTGCCGCGTGTTGCATCCCGGTCTGCGCATTTCCGGCCGCGCTCCGAAGCTCCGCGACGATCTTTCCCCCGGTAGCAGCGGCGGAGCTCGCACTTTCCCCTACATGGTTGGCAAGCTGGGATTGGAGCTGCGCAGACGCGTTGTCCAGATCGGCCAAAGCCCTGCCGTTCGAGCCATGCAGGGCGGCGCGCCCCTGGTCGTGCCCCTCCTGCAGCGTTTGGCGCAGGGCCGCCCCCGCCTCGCCGACACCGGACTGCGCCGGATGACCGCGCAGGGCGACCGCGGCCTCGGATCCCCGGCCCTCGAGAGACGACTTGAACCATCTAACTTGAGCGGCGAACTGGTCGCCGGCCCGCCGGCCCGATTGCCGAATGCTGGCTGAGGCCTTCCGAAGCCAGTCCTGAACCTGCCGTTCGGCCGTCTGCTCCCGCGACGCCAAGGCTGAGTTGCTCTGCTTGCCCATGGCCTTGATCGACGCCGTTGCCGCCTGGGCCAGCGTGTCGATGCGGGCGGACGCATGCACCGCCGCGTCGGTGGTCGCCTTCTCGGTGTCAGCGACCGTCTGGTCAAACTGGCCGTGGTAGGTGCCGAGCATCCCGTCGTAGGTGGTCGTTTCCTGATGCGCGGCCTCTTCCCGTACCCGGCGGGCAAGGTCGGATCCCATCTGGCGGCACTGCCGTGCCGCGTGTTCGGCAATCCGCGTGGCCGCGTTCGTCCGGGCCTCAACCAGGGGGGCATCCCCAGTGCCGCCGATGGCACGGCCCTCGTTGAGGATCGCCTGGGCCCGCTCCTCGCTGGAGGCCATCGCCCGGACCGCTTCGCGCTCGCCGCCACCAGCCGTCTGGGCCCTTACCTCCTGAATGAGATTCGCCGCAGTCTGGCGGTTGGCCTGGTGAGCGTCCTGCAATCGGCGCCGCTCGCTCTGTTGAACCGTCTGAATCTGCTGATGTTGTTGCGCCTTCGCCGCCGCGACGCGGGCTAACGCCTGGTCAACCTCGGTGTCGACCGTCCGTTGCTCCGCGCTAAAACTGCCGCGGATTCGAGCGCTTGCCTGCTCTGCTGCAGCCGATAGGCCGGAGAGCATTTGATTGACGCGTGCCGCCAGCGCCGATTGCGTCTCGTCGCCCGTCGCGCCGAAACTGCCGGCCAGGCGTCGCGAGAGTGCTTCGGTGCGATCTGCTTCGGCGGCGGCTTCGGGCTCGGGTGATCTCCCCGTGAGCGGCAACCGCTGCGGAGGCGGCGATTCGTCCGGGGGCGGTGGCGGTTGTCCGGCCATCATTGGCTCCTGCGGGACCGCGCCAGTGGGAGACTCTTCGACCTCCGTTGCCTCGACGGGTGCTTCGGGGATTGGTGTCGCGTGGGCCGACTGGCGCAGGGCTGCCGCTGCGGCCTTGCCGGTGAGCGACGCTGGCGGAGCAGCTTTCGGCTGGTGGCCGACGGCCTGGGCGATCGCAGGATGCTTTTCCGACCCCACCGTGCCGGCGAGCGGCGCCGGCGGCGGTGGGCGGGCAGGGATCAGGGCGCTGTCGGGGTCGCCCTCGCGCTCCGTCGGGCTTACCGGCCCGGATGCCGGAGTCTCTTCGCCACGATCCTGCCCTTGAAGCAACTTGCTCACTGCGGCGTTGCCCGCCGCCCGCTGCAAGGCCAGCAGCTGATGCGGCGTGAGCGCCTGGTGCGTCACCAAAAGGGGGTCGGTGTGCGGGGCGAAGGACCCCGCCGTCTGATCGCGATCAGAACCAGCTCGTTGGTGGTCTATCCGTCGCGACGGCTCGGCGGCCCCTTCGCGCTTCAGCGCTTCAGACACTCTGCGCTCACTCTGGCCCCGTCCGGAGACCGTCGCAAGCCGTCGCCGGTCAGACTTGGGTGCATGCGGCGATGCCCGTTCGGGCATGGCTTTCCGCGTGCGTCCGCAAGAACCGCCGTGATCGTGCCGGGACCCAAAGGCTGGTTGACCGTAGTGATGACGGTGGCCTTGCCTCTCGCATTGGTTGGACTCGCGGGGAGCTCTGGGCGGTGACTCCCTACCAACCGTGAGCGTGAGCAGCGGGATCTAGACTCTAACCGTGGCGTTTGAATTGACGTTGCCGTTTTCCGCGATCGTCGGCCAGGAGCAGATGAAGCGTGCGCTCATGCTCAATGCCGTCGATCCGGCGATCGGTGGCGTATTGATCCGTGGCGATCGCGGCACGGCAAAGTCGTCGGCGGTCCGGGCGCTCGCCCGCCTGCTGCCGGACTACGAAGCGGTCGACGGCTGTCCCTACCGATGCGACCCAGGGACGCCGGCGGAGTATTGCGATGACTGCCGGCGTCGGGCGCAAGCTGAACAAGCTCCGCTGGCGAGCATCGGATACGGCGGAGCTCGTCTTCCAGGACTGCCAGGTGCCGGTCGAAAACCGGCTGGGTGAGGAGAACAACGGGTTCTATCTCGCGGTGGGGAATTTTCAGTGGGAACGGCTCTGGATTGCGATCTCCGCGGTCGCGTCAGCGCAGCGAAGTATGGAGCTGGCTGTCGCGTACGCGGCGAACCGCACGCAGTTCGGCAAAACACTGACCTCGATGCAGGTGATCCGGCACGAGATCGCCGACATGGCGCTCCAAATCGAGCAGGCGCGCCAGTTGACCTACTACGCGCTCTGGCTGCATTCGCAGAAGCTGCCCTGCACCAAAGAAGTCTCGATGGCGAAGATCGCAGCAACCGAAGCCGACGTCAAGGTTGCTGACCGGGCCCTCCAGATCCACGGCGGCTACGGCTACATGATGGAGTATCCGATCCAGCGCGCCTGGCGCGACGCGCGTCTCGGGCCGATCGGCGCGGGCACCAACGATATCGTGCGCGAGATCATCGCAAAGGAAATGGACCTTTAACGTGACCTGCGGCAGGTTGGCGTGACTCGTAGACCAGTCTTTGTGACATCGCCCGATGCGATCCCTGTCGCCATGAAGAGTTGAGTTGAATTGGCCGCGGCCATGGAGTACAACAACCCCACAGGTCGGCACTAGTCGGCCGGTAAGATTGGGGGCTTTGGGGGGGTCTCTTTTAGGACGCTGCGTCGCGCACGCCATAAATACCAACGAAGAGTTCGCGCGTCGTGCGCCAGGGGGACCCGAGTGGCCACGTTATCACGGCGTCTGCGTATCGCGGTGGCGGCGACGTTCCTTGCCTCCATCCTATGTTCCGGGTTGCCACAGTCAGGCCCCACCCCGGCTTTGGCGGCCAGCTACGCCTCGACGATTCTTGCCGATGGCCCCAAAGCGTATTACCGTCTCGACGAGAGCGGGTGTTGTGCGGCGTCGGATTCGTCGGGCAATGGCTACGGCGCCTCCTATGCTTCATCCGGCCTCACCTATTCGGTGACCGGTGGACTGACGGGCGATGGCGACGCGGCGATCACGAGCAGCTACAATGGCGCCGCCGTCACCCGCACTGACGCGTTCCTGCCGTCGGGTTCGGCTGCCCGCACCTTCGAAGTCTGGGAGAAAACCAGTACCTCGGGCGTGTTTGCCCTGCTGAGTTATGGCGCGACCGGTACCAACCAGTACGTCGCGATTGATATTGGATCTGGGCCGACCCTCAGTCTCGATGGGTATGGCAACTACGTGCAACGCACGGCGCCGTACTCGCTGGAGGATGGCACCTGGCATTACCTCGCGGTCAGTTTCGACGGCACGACAGCCTATCTGTACATCGACGGCCAGCAAATCGGCAGCGGTGCGGTCCCCTTAGCCACGGTCGCCAGTCAAGGCCTCTGGCTGGGCGCCGCCCAGGACGGCGCCTCGGCTTTTCCGGGATCTCTTGATGAGGTCGCGATTTATCCGAGCGCGCTCAGCGCCAGCCAAATCAGCGGCCATTGGCGTGCCGGCGCCGCGGCCGTCGCCTGCCCGGCTACGCCGACGACGGGATATGCCGGCGCGGTGGCCGCTGACCATCCGAGTCGCTATTACCGCCTGGGCGAGACATCGGGTCGCTCGGCGATGGACGCTGCGAGCTCGACGAGTTGCCGTCCCGGCGCATACAACGCCGCCACCACCCACACGGCCGCGGGGGCACTCATCGGGGATGCCGACGGCGCCGCCGTCGGTCCATCCCCCGCGGCCCTCAGCGTGCTGGGTGCACCGGACGGCCTGCCGGCGGGTGGGAGTGCGCGAAGCTTCGAGCTCTGGGAGAAAACCAGCACCGCCGGAACCTACGGCCTGCTCAGCTATGGCGCCACCGGTACGAACCAGTACATCTCCATCAATATTGCGTCCGCCCCCACGTTCAGTTTTGACGGCTACGGCAATTACGTGCAACGCACGCCGCCGTACTCGCTGGAGGACGGCAACTGGCATTACCTCGCGGTTAGCTTCGACGGCACCAACGCCTCCCTGTACGTGGACGGCCAACAGATCGGCAGCGGTGCGGTGCCGCTCGCCACCGTAGCGAACCAGGCGTTATGGCTGGGCAACAGCCAGGACGGGGCCTCACCGTTTCCCGGGTCGCTGGACGAGGTGGCCGTCTATCCAGCGGCGCTCAGCGCCAACCAGATCAGCACGCACTGGCGAGCGGGCGTGGCCGCCGCCGGTTGCCCGGCAACGCCGAGCGCCGGATATGCGGGCTCGGTGGCGGCGGATAGTCCTACGCGGTATTACCGACTTGGCGAGACCTCGGGGCGGGCCGCCGCCGACTTCGCCAGCAGCACCAACTGCCGACCCGCGGCCTACACCTACGGCACGACCCTGACGGCGGCGGGGCCGGTTATCGGCGACGCCAACGCGGCGGCGGTGGGACCGTCGGGCGCCATGGGTGGGGTCGGTTCGATCGACGGCCTCCCGAGCGGCGCCAGCGCGCGGACGCTGGAGGCGTGGGAGCGGACGACGGCGACCGGGACGATGGGGCTGCTCAGCTATGGCTCGGCGGCGACGAATCAGTACATGGCGCTCGACATCACGAACACCACCCTGAGCCTCGATGCCTATACCAACTACGTCATGGTGACGACCGCCTCGTCCCTGGAGGATGGCAAGTGGCATCAGGTGGCGGCCACCTTCGATGGCACGTCGACGGTGACGCTCTATGTCGATGGCGCCGCGATTGGCACCGGCACCCTCTCGCCGTCGACGACCCTCGATCAAGGCCTCTGGCTGGGGAACGCGCTGGATGGTGCCTCGTACCTTCAAGGTGCACTGGCCGAAGTCGCGATCTACCCGACGGCGCTCAGCGCGGCGCGGATCGCGGCGCACTGGAACGCCGGTCAACTTGTCGGTGGGTCGAAGACCGCGGCGCAATCGGCGACGGGTGGACGGAACTGCTCGTGCCAGAACCCGGCCGCCGGGCGGGGCAATGCCACGGCCAACCCGATCGACACGGCCAGCGGCAATTTCTGGCACGTCTTCACCGATTTCAGCATTTCGGGGCGCAGCTACCCGTTGAGTTTCGTCCGCGCCTACAATGCCCAGTCCGCTGCCACGAATGGGCCACTGGGCTACGGATGGCAGTTCAACGGCGCCATGTCGCTCAGTCAGAACGGCAGTACCGTCACGATCGTCCAGGAAAACGGCAGTCAAGCGACCTTTACGCAATCCGGGAGCACCTGGGGCCCGTCAGCGCCGCGATTCATTGCGACCCTGACCCACAATGGCGATGGCACCTGGACGTTTGTGCGGCAAGCCCGCGACACCTATACCTTTAATAGCTCGGGCCAGTTAACTGCCGAGAAAGATCTCAATGGCTACACCACGAGCCTCAGCTATACGAGCGGCAACCTGACGACGGTCACCGACCCCGCGAGCCGCACGCTCAGCATCGGCTGGACGGGCGGCCGCATCACCACCCTCACCGATGCCAATGTCAGCCCCTCGCGCAGCGTGTCATTCCAGTACAACGACGGTGCGGGGAATCTCACCGACGTCATCGATGCCGGCAGTGGACACTGGCAGTTCACCTACGACACGAGTCATCGGATAACGGTGATGAAGGACCCCAAGTGCTATTCGACCAGTGGCTGTCCGGGTGTCCAGAACTCGTACGACAGCAATGGCCGGGTTCAATGGCAAAAGGACCAGCTCAACCGCCAGACCAGCTTCACCTACGGCGCCACGCAGACGACCATCACCGATCCCAAGGGCAACCAGACGGTCGACGCCTACAACCAGGGGCTACGCGTGGCGACGACCAGGGGATATGGAACCGCCCAGGCCGCCACGTGGCACTACGCTTACGACCCCAGCACGCTCGCCCTGATTGCCGTGACCGACCCGAATGGCAACAAAACGACATACAGCGTCGACAGCAATGGCAATCCCTTGACCGTCACCGATGCGCTGGCACGGCAGACGGTCAACACCTACAACGCCTTGAACGAGCTGTTGACCACCAAGGACCCGAACGGGGTCACGACCACGTACACCTACGATGCGAACGGCAATCTGACCAGCGTCTCCCGGCCGTTGACCGGTACCTCGCAGGTGCAGACCACCACCTATAACCACGCGGACTCGGCCCATCCGGGTGACGTGACCTCAATGGTCGATCCCGACAGCAAGACCTGGACCTATGGCTACGACGGCAACGGCAACCGCAACAGCATCCAGGATCCACTGGGCAACAAGGCGACCTCGGTGTTCAACGGCGATGGCTGGTTGACCTCGTCGGTGACCCCGAAGGGCAACGTTGCCGGCTGCGGCTGCGCGAGCCAGTACACCTCGACCGACGCGTACAACGCGTTCGGCCAGCTGACCACACAGACCGACCCACTGAGCCACAGCACGACTCGGCACTACGACGCCGACCAGAACCTGGACACCTTTACGGACGGCGACGGCAACGTCACGACCAATGTGTACGACGTGGTCAACCAGCAGACCCAGATCAAGCGCGCCGACACGCCACAGACGACGTTAACGACGGACTACAACGCCGATGGCACCGTTCTGGATCAGAAGGATGGGAAGACCAACGCCATCCTGACCTACGGGTTCGACGCGTTGGCTCGTGTGACGTCGACTACCGACGCGCTCGGTAATGTGACGTCGTTTACCTACGACGGCGCGGGCAACCACGTGACCAAGCAGGATCCCGGCGGCAACTGCGCCGCGACTCCGAAGAGCGGCTGTACCACGATGACCTACGACGTGGCCAACCAGCTCAAGACCATTACTTACAGCGACGGGGTCACGCCGAACGTAACGAACCTCACCTACGACGCCGATGGCCAGCGGACCGGCATGACCGATGGAACGGGGACCTCGGCCTGGGTGTGGGACAGCCTGCAGCGGCTGACGAGCTACACGAATGGCAATGGCGGGCAGGTCCAATATGCATACAACCTCCGTAGCCTGATCACCACCCTCACCTACCCCGGGAGCCTCAACGTCACTCGCGGCTATGACGACGCGGGCCGCTTTACGTCCCTCCTCGATTGGCAGAACAACTCAACGACCTTTGGATACGACGTCAATTCGAATCCGACTAGCGAAACGCTGCCGGCGGGCAGCGGTGTGGTGGACACCTTCACCTACAACGCCGCCGATCGGCTCATGGCAATCGCCGACACCAAGGCTGGGAACACGCTTTTCTCTGCCGCGTACGCGCGGGACAATGCCAACCAGCTGACCTCGGACTCCTCCGCCGCGACCAATAAGGGATCCTACAAGTACACGACCCTCAATCAGGTCTGTTATACGGGTTCATCGTCGACGAACGCTTGCGGATCGCCCCCGAGCGGCTCGACGCCATATAACTACGACGCCGCGGACAACCTGACCCTGACAGGAGCCACCCAACAGGTCTTCAACAATGCCGACGAGCTTTGTTGGACGGCCAGCACGGCCGGCAGCTGTGCCTCGCCGCCATCTGGGGCAACCACCTATGCGTATGACGCCCGTGGAAACCGAACCACGATAACGCCGCCGCCTGGCGGCGCGACTAACCTGTCATACGATCAAGCCAATCGCTTGACCGCCTACGGTACAAACAGCACGTACGGTTACAACGGCGACGGCCTGCGGATGAGAAAGACGGTCAGCGGATCGACGACTCAATACCTTTGGGACGTAGCCAGCAAAATTCCTTTGCTCATCAGGGATGGACCCACGGCATACATCTATGGACCAAACGCTCGGCCCTTGGAACAGATCAACGGCTCGACCGTCCTTTGGTTGCACCACGATCAGATTGCGAGCACGAGGTTGGTCACGGATAGCGCCGGCGCCAGCCAAGGGACCTACACCTACGATTCGTATGGGAGCCTAATTGCCAGCACTGGAACCGTAACCAATCCACTGAGATTCGCCGGCGAGTACCTGGACTCTGAATCAGCGATGTATTACTTACGAGCCAGGTACTACGACGCAGCAACTGGACAATTCATCACTAGGGATCCAGCAGTGGATGCTACCCGGCTAGCCTATGGCTACGTCAAAGGCAATCCACTAAATTCGGCCGATCCGAGCGGTCTAATGTGTATTCAATTCTGGGATCCTCAGCAGTGCGATAACCCCGTCGCAGGAGCACTCTCTGGAGTCTATGTTGGTGCGGCTGGGTTTGACGCAAGCTTCGATGCTGGACTCTTGGGTTGGGTGGGGAACGGCGCCACAGCGAGCGCTGATTTCTGGCAACGTGGAATCCGGCCAACTGAAACTACGCCTACGGCCACACTCGGAGCATTCCGCAACAAGGGACGAAGCGGAAATGGATGGTCCCTTGGGGCGCAATGTTCTGCTGGAGGCCAGGTTAACGTCAGTAACGCCCGAAGTACAGCTGATGTTCTCGGGACCTTCCACAATTTCAACATTAATGTGGGGCTTATACCCGATGTCTCAGCGACCTTCAGTTGGTCAGACCAAGGAGTCTGGGTGCTCACTCCCCGGCTTGGACTTGGCGTTGGGGCGTCGGTCTCCGCCTATGACACTACGACCTTCCCCAAAGGCTGAGAGGACATACGGGGTAGGATTGGTCCGAGCGCTGGCAAGCAGCTTGGACCGGACCGACATGGAGCCCTATTCCTATTTCTGGCCTGGTCGGTATGAGTTACCTGTTGCGGTCGACGCTCAGCTCCGGCAATCGGCGAGGAGCTGTACGCCCACCCGATCTAGAATCGGCGCTACGGCGACTTGCTATGAAACGCGAGCGAATCAGAGGACGTTCATGAGTAGTGTTGTCATCAACCCGTAGGCAAAGAAAGCGGCCAGCGGGATGGCGGCAGCACGCATTGTCCAAAACAAAGGGCCGCGGTGCCGGCGCTCTTTTGGCGTGTACACCCATGCCAGGCGCATCATCGCAGCGTAGTAAGCGAAAATCGTAACAAAGCCGACTGCGTAGACTGTCGTCGGTGCAACCCTATCAAGAACGGGTATGATTCCGACGCAGGCTAGCGACAGCGGGAGAATCGCCCAGAACCTGTCTATTGATCGGTGAGGCCTGTGTGGGTTAGGACCAACTCCTGATACGAAAATGGCCACGCGGCTGGCAAGTCTTTGATGGTCGACAGCGATGGCAACAGCGAAGATCAATAGGATCACGGACAGGGCGCCCACGGCAGCCATGGCCCAAACGGAGAAACTGTATGAGGTGGTCGCCAATACCCAGACCACAAGAGTACAACGAAGGACGCCTACCTTTCTGACACTTGCATTGAACAGCGCTCGCCATGTCGCAACAGGCATTGCCGCCCGAGCTAGGCCAGAGGAAGCCTGGCTAATTCTGGCAGGGAAGCGTGTTTTCGAGAAATGCGCTAGCTAGACTCTAAACGTGCCTTTCGAGTTGACTCTCCCCTTTAGCGCGATCGTCGGCCAGAAGCCGATGAAGCGCGCGCTCATGCTCAATGCCGTCGATCCCGCGATCGGTGGCGTATTGATCCGTGGCGATCGCGGCACGGCAAAGTCGTCGGCGGTCCGGGCGCTCGCGCGCCTGCTGCCGGACTACGAGGCGGTCGACGGCTGTCCCTACCGATGCGATCCGGCTACGCCGTCCCTTTACTGTGACGACTGTCGGCGTCGCGCAAATGCCCCCACCCTGCCCTCCCCCGCAAACAGGGGAGGGGAAAGGGACCTTTACGTCCCCGCAAGCGGGCGCGGAGTTCTACCCACGGTTCGGCTGCCGATGCGGATCGTCGAATTGCCTATCAACGCTTCCGAGGACCGGCTGGTCGGCTCCATCGATATCGAGGCAGCGGTAAGGGCGGGCACGCGTCGCTTCCAGCCCGGAGTGCTCGCGGAGGCCAACCGCAACCTTCTATATGTCGACGAGGTCAACCTGCTCGACGACCACCTGGTGGATGTCCTGCTCGACGCGGCGGCCATGGGCGTGAACGTCGTCGAGCGCGAAGGTATCTCGATCGTCCATCCCTCGCATTTCATCCTGGTAGGCACGATGAATCCCGAGGAGGGGGAACTGCGCCCGCAACTGCTCGACCGGTTTGGCCTCTGCGTCGATGTGACCACCCCGACCGACATCGATCAACGGTTGCGCGTCATTGAGCTCGAGCGCGACTTCCTGCAGGACCCACGGGCGGTGCAGCGCGCCTGGGCAGACCGTGAAAGCGAGCTGCGCGCCCAGCTGGAAGCTGCCACCGCTCGGCTGAGTGGCGTTCGGCTCCCCGACGCGATCCGGTCTCTGATCGCTCGGCTCTGCGTCGACGGGCTGGTCGCCGGGCATCGCGCCGACCTCGTGGTCGCAGGGGCGGCGCGGGCCATTTGCGCGGTGCGCGGCGCGGAGGTGGTCGAGCTGCCCGACGTTGTCGAGGCGCTCGAGTTTGCCCTCGCGCATCGGCGGCGTGAGGCCGCGACCGACAAGCAGACCCAGGTCCAGGAATTGGCGTCGCGCGCCGCCGAGCAGCTGGCGCAGATCCAGGCGACAACCCCGAACGAGACGGCGCAGGCGGTGCGAGGAGAGGCGACCCAGCAAGAAGGGGCCTCCGGCGGCGACGCGAACGAAGGCTGGACCACGGCGGAATCGCGTGAATCGCCGAGCACCGACGCGGTCGATGTCGATGCCGACGCTGTGATCCAATTGCCGACCTTCGCCGTCAAGAAGCTCGACCTGCCTCGCGAGCGGCAGGCTCGGCGGGCCGCCGGCAAGCGCACGTCAACGAAGAGCCAGACGAAACGCGGACGCTATGTGCGCAGCTCGCAGGCGGAGAAGGTGACGGATGTCGCGTTTGACGCCACCGTTCGTGCCGCGGCGCCCCACCAGCTCCGTCGTCGTCAGGCTGCCACGGATAGCACCAACCAATTGCAGCTGGAAACCCACGACCTTCGCCAGAAGGTGCGGGAACGAAAGACTGGCAACCTGATCGTCTTCGTCGTGGACGCCTCCGCGTCGATGGATGCGGAGCAGCGGATGCTCGCCACTAAGGGGGCGATCCTTTCGCTGCTGCGCCATGCGTACGTGCGCCGCGACAAGGTAGCGCTCGTCGCCTTCAGCGGTCGCAATGCCCGCATCGTGCTCCGCCCCACCTCCAGCGTCGACCTCGCCGAGCGCCGGCTGGAGCGGCTGAACATCGGAGGCACAACCCCGCTGACGCACGGCCTGATGACGGCTTTGAAGCTGATCAAGACCGAGCGGCTTCGAGATCCGCGCGTGTATCCCCTGCTGGTATTGATCAGTGACGGCCGTGGCAACATCAGCCTCTTCGGCGAGGAGCCCCTGCTCGAGGCGCAGCGGATGGCGGGCCAGATCAAGCAAGACGGCATTCGCGCCATGGTGATCGACTCGACGAGGGACTTCGGTAATCAGCCTGGGTATCCAAAGAGCCGAGTGACCAGCTTGTACGGCGCGTATGCCTTCAATGTCTGTGGTGACCTGGCCGAGCGCCTCGGTGGCCGCTACTATGGGCTGTTCGATCTTTCCCAGCGCTCGATCGTTGATAGCGTCCAGCGTGAGATGCTTAGGACGGGTTCAGCCTGATGGAACGGTTCGTTTATCCCTTTAGCGCCATCGTTGGGCAAGACAAGATGAAGCTGGCGCTCATCTTGAATGCCATCCATCCCGCCATTGGCGGGGTGCTGATCCGTGGCGAGAAGGGAACCGGCAAGTCGACCGCAGTTCGCGCCTTGGCGCGGCTGCTTCCCGAGCTGACCGTGGTCGCGGATTGCCTGTATCGCTGCAATCCGGACGCGCCTGAGTCGCTCTGCTCCGACTGCCAGGACCGCTTGGCGCGCGCCGAAACGTTGCCCCGGGGCCGCCGCCGGATGCGGGTAGTGGAGCTGCCGATCAACGCCTCCGAGGACCGGGTGGTCGGCGCCATCGACATCGAGGCGGCGATCAAGAGCGGCGAGCGCCGCTTCGAGCCGGGCGTGCTCGCCGAGGCGAACCGCAACATTCTTTATGTCGACGAGGTGAATTTGCTGGACGACCACCTGGTCGACGTGCTTCTCGATGCCGCCGCCATGGGTGTGAACGTGGTCGAGCGTGAAGGGATTTCCATCTGGCATCCGGCGCGCTTCATCCTGGTCGGCACCATGAACCCCGAAGAAGGCGACCTCCGGCCACAATTGCTTGACCGGTTCGGTCTCACCGTCGACGTCGAAGGCATCAAGGACATCAGCCAGCGCGTGCAGATCGTCGAGCGCCGGGAGGAATGGGAGTCGGACCCGGCCGGGTTCAGCGAGCGCTTTGCCGATCAGGATTCGGAGATCGGGACACGGATTGCCGAAGCTATCGTTCGCTTCCCACAGGTCTCGATGCCGGTCGGCATCCTGCGGGCCCTCGCCGAGCTGAATGTCAGCCTCCAGGTGGATGGGCATCGCGCCGACCTGGTTGGCCGCAAGGCCTCCCAGGCGCTGGCGGCCTACCGCGGCATTCCCGAGGTCGGGGTTGCCGAGGTCAACGAGGTCGCGGATATGGTCCTCGCCCACCGGGTCAAGGCCGGGGGCAGGCATGAACTTGGGATCGCTCAGAGCCATCCCAGCGCCTCCCGGGCCTCCCGTAGTTAGATTCGGCGATTCGGCTACCGTTGGGGCGTGAAGTCGCGCTCACGACCAGACCCCGGCCGGCCCCTTACGTTGCCGCTTCTGCCGCTCGTCCCCGTCCTGTTTACGGTGTTTTTCATCGCGGACCAGGGGATTCCAGACGGTGAGGACCTACTGCGGAGCGATCCGGTGTGGGCCCGTAAGCATGTGCGCGACCCCCTCGGCGTGGCCATCGCGGATTTCCGGAAGCACGGACTGGTCTTGATTGAGGTTGTGGCGAAGGACGAGTTGCCCGATCTGCCGCTCCAACTGCTCGAATCCATCGGATTGCCTGAACTCGAGGAGAGGGTGCTTGGGGCTGCTACACATGCGGTGCTCGTGCGAACGGTCGACCTCAACGTGGCGCCGCGGATCGGGATGTGGGCAGTCCTGGAGGCGGCATGTGAGATCGCGCACCGGTTGCATGGCGTCGTCTTCGATCCAGAGGGCCTTCGCGTGATTACTCTCGAGAAGGCATCGGAGTATTTCCAGCGTAACGGTGCCATCGTGATCCGCGACCACGTCATCGTCCCTTTCTCCGTTGATGAGCGTGGGGTCGGCTGGATGACCACCAGGGGCATGAGCAAGTTCGGGCTCCCAGAACTTGAGGTGCGGGACATCCCGCCGGATCTCCTCCAACTGTCCTACCTGGTCAACACGACCGGGCAGTTCTTGGTTGAACGTGCTTTTCACACCATCGCAGCTGCCAAGAAGGCGGGGGCGACCGGTCTGGATGTGCCGGTGGCAATACCTCTCGACGGAGCGCTCTTCGCACGCGCGGATGGGGGCGATTGGGAGCCGGGAGCGTCCGGCGCTACGAGGTCGACCCTGGTCAGCTTGAGCTTCACGGCGCCTAGATCAGGTGAGGCCACCCCCTTTGCCCAAATCGTTCCGCCGCCCGGTTTCTCGGGCGACATGGGAGTCTGGCTGAACGCGTCGCTGCGGGAGCTGTTGGGATCCAGACAAGACCATATCGTTCATGTCGACACCGGGGGTCAGGCCATGCAGCAGGCGCACGTGCGTGCCGTTGCCGAGCTGCCGGATGTGAAAGCGCGATTTCGCACCGGCTTGAGGCCCGGCCAGATCCTGTACGTGAAGTACGGTTTTCCGACCCCTGACGGGTCGAAGGAATACATGTGGTTGGCCGTCGAGCGATGGACGGCTGCTCAAGTCATTGGCACGCTCGTCAACGAGCCAGACGAGGTGCCGGAGCTCGAGTTGGGGCAAGAGGTTGCAATCGACGAAGCCGACATCTTCGACTGGATGATTCAGTTATCCGCCGAGCGACGGGAAGGTGGGTACACGCTCGACGTCGCGAACAACGAGTCCCGATAAACTCGGTCGGTGTCCACGCCGACCCACCTGACCCGCGCGATCTCTGTCATTGCCCATGTCGACCATGGGAAGACGACCCTCTCCGACCGTCTTCTCGAGTACACGGGCACGGTGGCTCCGCGCGACATGGTGGAGCAGGTGCTGGATCAGCTCGATCTCGAGCGCGAACGCGGCATCACGATCAAGGCGCAGGCGGTCCGCATGCTCTACAAGGCCGACGACGGCAACACCTACCAGATCAACCTGATCGACACGCCCGGCCACGTCGACTTCTCCTATGAAGTGTCGCGCGCCCTCGCCGCCTGCGACGGGGCGATCCTGGTGGTCGATGCCTCGCAGGGGATCGAGGCGCAGACGCTGGCGAACGTACACCAGGCCCTCGACCACAACCTGAAGATCATCCCGGTGGTCAACAAGATCGACCTTCCGCAAGCGAACCCGGAGCTCGTTCGGGAGGAGATCGAGAAGGTGATCGGCCTCCCGGCCGAGTCCGTGATTTTCGCCAGCGCTCGCAAAGGCATCGGGACGAAGGAGATCCTGGAGGCGGTCGTTCGAGAGGTCCCAGCGCCGACGGGCGACTCCAATGCACCACTGCAGGCGCTGATCTTCGACGCCAAGTTCGATGCCTATCGAGGGGTCGTCACCTACATCCGTGTGCTGGAGGGGACGTTGCGCCCCGGCATGCGGATCCAGATGATGCAGACCGGGAAATCGTTCGAAGTCGACGAGGTCGGCATCTTCCGCCCCGAGCGGACGCCGGTCGATGACCTGTCCGCCGGCGAGGTCGGCTACTTGATCGCCAACATCCGCAACGTTCGTGACTCACGCGTGGGCGACACGGTGACCGACGAGGCCCGGCCGGCGGCCGAGCCGCTGCCCGGCTACCGCCATGTCACCCCGATGGTCTTCGCCGGTCTTTTCCCGACGGACACCGAGCAGTACCAGCAGTTGAAGGAGGCGCTGGAGAAGCTCCAGCTGAACGACGCTGCGCTGGTCTATGAGCCCGAGACTTCGGCCGCCCTCGGATTCGGGTTCCGCTGCGGCTTCCTGGGTTTGCTCCACATGGAGATCGTCCAGGAGCGCCTCGAGCGTGAATTCAACCTGACCCTCCTCGGCACAGCGCCCACGGTCGAGTACCGCGTGAAACTCCGTGACGGCACCGAGATCCCGGTCGACAACCCGGACAAGCTGCCCGATCCCGGCGAGATCGAGGCGATCAGCGAGCCGATGGTGATCGCCACCATCGTCGTGCCGAGCACCTACGTCGGCAACATGATGGAGCTCAGCCAGGAGCGCCGCGGTCAGTTCCTGAACATGGAGTACGAGCCAGGCGACCGGGTGGTCATCACCTATCGGATGCCGCTCGCCGAAATCATCCACGACTACTACGACCAGCTGAAGTCGCGCAGCAAGGGCTATGCCTCGCTCGACTACGAATTGGTCGGCTTCGAGGAGGCGAACCTGGTGAAGCTCGACGTGCTGGTGGCCGGCTCGCCGGTCGATGCGCTGTCGATGATCGTCGACCGCAGCAAAGCGCAGCAGCAGGGCCGCCGTCTGGCGGAGAAGCTCAAGACCCTGATTCCGCGACAGCTGTTCGAGGTGCCGATCCAGGCGGCGATCGGCGGCAAGATCGTCGCGCGCGAAACGGTGCCGGCGATGCGCAAGGACGTCACGGCCAAGTGCTATGGCGGCGACGTGACCCGCAAGCGGAAGTTGCTGGAGAAACAGAAGGAAGGGAAGAAGCGTCTCAAGCGCGTGGGCAATGTCGAGATTCCGCAGGAGGCCTTCATGGCCGTGCTGAGCCTGGACTGATGGAACGCATTCACAGCCTCTACCTCCATGTGCCTTTCTGCACCTGGGTGTGCAAGTACTGCGACTTCAACGCCTACGCGGTGCTCGCCGGACTAATCCCGCCCTACGTCGATGCCCTGGCCCGCGAGCTCGATGCTGCCGCGGACACGCTGCCGATCGGGCCGATCGAGACCGTCTTCATCGGTGGCGGGACGCCCAGCCTTCTCACGATCGATCAGCTTCGAGTGCTGATGGATCACGTCCGCTCCGCCGGGCTGGCAGCCAATGCGGAGGTCACGCTCGAAGCCAACCCGAGCAATGTGACCAACGAGAAGGTCGATGGCTGGCTGGGGGCGGGCGTCAACCGGCTCAGCATCGGGGTGCAGAGCCTGCGCCCGGACGCGCTCCGCTTCCTGGAACGGCTGCATTCCGGTGCAGACGCGATCAATGCGATCCGCATAGCACGGGCCGGCGGGTTCGCGAATGTCAACGCGGACTTGCTGTACGGCGTGCCCGGGGTGGAACTTGCCGGCTGGACGGAAACGCTCGACGCGGTGCTGGCTGAAGGCGTCCAGCACCTATCCGCCTATGAGCTCACGGTTGAGTCGCAAACCCGATTGGGCCAGGAGGTGCGAACGGGCCTCGTCCAGATGCCCGACGCCGACGACCAGCTCGAGCAGTACTGGGCGGCGGTGGCGCGATTGGAGGCTGCCGGCTATGCGCACTATGAAATCTCGAACTGGTCTCGACCCGGATTCGCCTGCCGGCACAACCTGGCCGCCTGGCATTACCAGCCGTACCTCGGCTGCGGGGCCGGCGCGCATTCGATGTTCCGCTCCAATGACGGCAGTACGGAGCGGCAGTGGAACATGAAAGGCCCGCACGCCTACATCAAGCAAGCCTCAGGCTCGGGTCACCCCGTCGCCGGCAGCGAGACCCTCTCACCGGAACGCGCGCTGGGCGAGGCCGCCATGATCGGGGTGCGGTTGCTGGATGGCACGACGGCGGCGCGCGACTTCCCCGAACAGCGAACCCAGCTGGTCGAGGCCGGGTTGCTGGCCGAACGCGATGGCGACGTCCGTCTCACGCGACGGGGCATCGAGCTCGCCAACCAGGTCGGCGCGGTGTTCCTGGCTTAGGACCGAGGGCGCTGGCTCAGCGTCTTGCCCCAGGGTCGCCCGCCGAGCGCGATGGGAACGAAGACGCCGACCACGAAGAGAAGCATTAAGGGGACGGTCGTCCAATACCCGCGTAGCACCATCAAAACGGCGAACACCGGGATGATGGCACCCGCGAAAGCGAACGATCCAAGGTTTAGCGGTCCGATGTGGGTCCGCATCCACCGAACCGCGGTGGCGAGCAAGGCGGCGCCGACCGCATAGAGCGTTGCCGCCGTAAAGAGCCCTGAAAGTGTTTGATCCAGGGGATTTCGCCCGTAAGGGTTGAGTCCGAGTGCGGGCAGACCCACGGCCAAGGCAACGAACATCCCGGCTGACGCCAGCAGTACGCCGAGGATGGCGAGCAGCGCGACGGCCACCCGAGTCATGGCGGCAGTGTAGCTCGCTAACCTTCGCCTGTGAAGTGGCCGGTTCTTCTCACCAGCATCGCGTTTTTCCTGGCGGGTGCCGCGCTGGGTTACGCCTCGCTCGCCGGCGGACCTCTTCCCGCCGCCACGGCGGTCATCTTCCTGGTTCTCCTGCTCGCCAGGTTTCGGAGCCGGCCGGAGCAGCCGGGCGCCTACATGCTCGGCGCCGGATTGGCCGGGGCGCTCATTCTCTTCAAAGTCATCGCCGATTGTTCGCCGCCGTCGTGTCACTACGAACTCATCACGCCCGTGGTTGGGGTCGTGTTCATCATCGTCGCGATCGGTGGAGCGGCGCTTCTGGTACGCGCCGTCATGCAGCGCCGGTTTTCGGGCTAGGCCCTCAGCCCCCACCCTGGCCCTCCCCCGCCAGCGGGGGAGGGGAATTGGCTGCGCGTTTGGGAACGCCGACCTTGGCCATGACCTGTTGGAACAGCTCATAGGGCTGGGCGCCCATGACCAGGTAGCGGTCGGCGATGACATGCGCCGGGATGCCATTGATCCCCAACTCCTCGGCCTCGGCGCGGCGGGCATCAAGGTAATCGCCGAATCGGTCGGCGGCGATGGCGGCTTGCATCCCGGCCACGTCGACGCCGGCTCGCGCTGCGACTTCCCGCAGGACACTCAGGTCGGAAACGTCGCGCCCCTCATCCCAATAGACCTTGAGCAGCTCGTGGTGCATCTCTTCGAAACGACCCTGCTCCCGGGCGAATTCGGCGGCCTGCAAGGCGGGACGGGAGTTGATCAGGCGCTCGTGCAGCGCGAGATGGAGGCCGACCGCGGCGCCCATCCGGTTCACCCCCTCCCGGGCCCTCGCCATGTAGGCGGCCGGCAGGACCTCGTGCCGAGGCCGCCCTTCCGGCGGGATCTCGGGGTGCAGCTCGAAGGGCACCCACTCGATCTCGACATCGTATTCCCGCTCCAGCCGTTCGACCCCGACCGAGTCGATGTAGCAGAAGGGTCAGACGTAGTCGGAGTAGATCCGCACGGAAGTCGGCATGAAGCGAGAATAGCCGGTACAATTCAAGTTAGCACTCGCGGATCGAGACTGCCAACATGATGGAAGCCACTCCCCTCGACGAGCGTAAGCAGCAGATCCTGAAAGCCGTCGTCGCGGACTACACCGTGACCGGGGTCCCGGTCGGCTCGCAGGTGTTGGCGGCCAAGTACTTCATCGCGCTTTCTTCGGCAACCATCCGCAACGAACTCGCCGACCTGGTCGGCACCGGCTACCTGCAGCAGCCGCACACCTCGGCGGGCCGGGTGCCGACTGACCGGGGCTACCGCTATTTCGTCGATTTTCTGATGCAGCCCGAGGCCGCCTCGGCCACCGTTCGGCGGACCGTCAAGCAGGCCTTCGAAACGGCGCCGCATAGCGTCGAGGGGATCCTGGAGAAGGCGGCGATGATCCTCGCGCAGGTCACCGAGAATGTGTCGCTGGTCACGGCCCCTGAGACCAGCGAGGCCCGCATCAAGCACATCGACCTGGTCTCGTTGGAGTCGCAGTCCGCCCTGATCATCCTGGTGCTGGAGGGCAACCTGATCAAGCAGACGGTAATTCGCCTCGAGCGGGCGACCTCCCAGGACGACCTGAGCCGGATGGCCGCCATGCTCAACCGAAAGGTGAAGGGGCAAACCGCCGACGAGCTCCTCTCCCGGTTGAATCAGCTGGGTCCGGACCGCGATGAACAGCGCCAGATCCTCGAACGCGTAATCGAGTCGATCGGCACCCACCAGGCGCAGCGGCAGTCGGTCGTCCTGCATGATGGGGTCCGTAACCTGTTACGTCATCCGGAGTTCGTCGAGGTCAACCGGCTCGAAGAGCTTCTGGAATTGCTGGAGCAGGGCGCCCAGCTGGCCGGGATTCTGCAGCAGGTCGCCTTCGACAAGGATGTCGAGATCATCATCGGGCGTGAGAACACCAGCAGCGGGTTGCGCGAGTGCAGCCTGGTGCTGACTACCTACAAGATGGACGAGCGGGTGCGGGGAACGATCGGTGTGATCGGGCCGACGCGGATGCCTTATGGGCAGGTCGTAGCGCGAGTCCGTCTGGTGAGCCAGGCGACTTCGGAACTCCTCTCGCCCCCGGGAAACTGATTCGGCCGGTAGGGCAATGGGTAAAAAGCCAAGCATGTCATCGAAGCACGAACCCCCCGATCCGATGGCCCCTGGCGGCGGACCGGGCCGCGCCGGCGTGACGGACACCAGGGCCAGCTCGGCGACAGAGAGTGAGCCGGCCCGCCAGCCCCAACCTGAACAGCTAGTGGATCCAGAGGTTCAGGCGGCTCGTGACGAAGCGCTGGCAACGTTCGGTCGCTACCAGCGGCTCGCGGCCGACTTCGAGAATTACAAGCGGCGCACGCGCCAGGACCTCACCGATCGCACCCAGTTCGCGAACGAGGAGCTGCTGCGCAAGCTGCTGCCGCTCCGTGACAACCTTCAGCGCGCGCTCGAGCATGCCCCAGAGGGCATCGACCGCAACTGGTTCGAAGGCATCAAGCTGGTGGTTCGGCAGTTCGACGATGTCCTGCAGGGTCAGGGCCTCTCGACCATCCCCGCGGTCGGTGAGAAGTTCGACCCGGCCCAGCACGAGGCGATCGCGAGCGAGGAGACCGATGAGCATGAGGAAGGCACCATCGTCGAGGAGATGCAGCCCGGGTACCGGCTCCACAACCGCGTGCTCAGGCCCACCCTGGTGAAGGTTGCCCATCCCCCCGCGTTAAAGTCCTAGCAATCCCATATGGCGATCAAGCGGGACTACTACGAGGTGCTCGGTGTGAGCCGGACCGCCGGCGCCGAGGAATTGAAGCGGGCCTATCGCAAGCTCGCGCTGCAATTTCATCCCGATCGCAATCCCAATGACCCGCAGGCCGAGGCGCGCTTCAAGGAGATCAACGAAGCTTACGAGGTTCTGAGCGATCAGTCGAAGCGCCAGCGTTATGACACCTTCGGCCATTCCGCCCAGGGGACGCCGGGCTTCGACTTCGGTGGGGCCGGCTTCGGCGGGATCAACGACATCTTCGACATGTTCTTCGGCGCGACCGCGGCCGGCCGGGGCCGCACCGGCCCACGTCGTGGGGCGGACCTCCGTCTCGACCTGCGCCTCACCTTCGAAGAGGCGGTCTTTGGCGTCGAACGCGAGCTGACGATCCCCCGGGCTGAGTCCTGTAAGGCCTGCCAGGGCAGCGGCGCAGAGGCCGGCACATCGCCCCAGACTTGCCCGCAGTGCCGCGGCAGCGGCCAGGTCCGGCGCGCCACGCAGTCGATCTTCGGTCAGATCGTCAACGTCGCCAGCTGCCCGCGGTGCAACGGCGAGGGCAAGGTGATCGAGCGACCCTGCAAGACTTGCGCTGGCAGCGGGCACCGGCCGGGCGAGAAGAAGGTACGGGTCAACATTCCCGCGGGCGTCGACAGTGGATCCCAGATTCGCCTCACGGGTGAAGGCGAGATCGGGCCGCGCGGTGGCGCCCCGGGCGACCTGTACATCGTCCTCCAGGTCAAGCCGCACCCTGTGCTGAAGCGTCAGGGCACGGACGTCATCTACGAGCTGCCGCTGAGCGTGGCGCAGGCCGCGTTAGGCGACACGGTGGAGATTCCTACGGTCGATGGGCCGGAGAAGATCGAGATCGCGCCCGGCACTCAGTATGGGAAGACCATCCGGGTCAGCGGTCGCGGCGTCCCGCACGTGCGCTCCGGCCGTCGCGGCGACCAGATCGTCTACGTCCGGGTTGTCATCCCCACCAACCTGACCGAAGAGCAGCGGCAGGCGCTGCAGCAGCTGGGTGGCATCAGCGGCAAACCGCAGCACATCGAGAAGGGCTTTTTCGACAAGTTCAAGCACGTCATCGGCCTCGAGTAGACCAGCGCTCGGGTTCCCTAGACTATCGCGGTGTCGACAGCGATTCGCGTCGGTCTGGTGATCGCTGGGGTCGCTATCGTGCTCGCGCTGCTGCTTGGTCCCGCGTGGCGGGGCAGCTTCTATCGGAGCTGGCTGCGGCCGCGCCTCGTCGTCTTCGGCGTGATCGTGGCCCTGCTCGCCGCGGGCGAGTATCTGTACCGCGTCGTCAACGCGATCAGGAGTCACTGATGACGCGCTCCTTCCAGGTCACCTTCATCAGAAGCGGGAAGACGCTGGCGGTCGACGAGACCGAAGGAATCCTTAACGCGGGGTTGAACGCCGGGTTGACGCTCGCCTACGACTGCCGCAAGGGCCGATGCAAGACCTGCATGGTGAAGGTGGACGGGATCATCGACCAATCGGAGGCCTGGCTGATCAGTAACGAGGAACTGGCCGACGGCTATGCCTTGATTTGCGTCGGGAAACCACGGAGCAATCTCCGCGTGCACGCATGACGCGCTTCACGCTCGTCGACCTCGTCATTCTGATCGCCGTCGTTTTTGCTATCAGCAGCGGATATCGTCGCGGCTTCTGGCTCGCCCTGGCCCAGTACGCCGGCCTCGTGCTCGGCGTGGTCATCGGCGCCACCCTGGCGCCGGTGTTGCTGGACGCGATCAAGCTGACCGGCGCCGGTCAGTCGCTCGGCGCGGTGCTGATCCTGATCGTCCTCGGCACCATCGGCAGCAGCGTGGGCTACTGGGTGGGCGAGCCGATCCGCCTGCGGCTGCTGGCACATCCGCACAGCGGCCGAATCGACAGCGTGGCCGGCGCGATCTTTTCCGCCCTGGCGGTGCTTTCGGTCTCCTGGTTCCTCGGGCTCAGCCTGGCGCGTGTCCCCAGCCCCCAGCTGTCGAGCGCGATCCAGCGATCCGCCGTGCTGCGGGCGCTCGATGCCTTTGCACCGCGCCCCCCGGGCTTCCTGTCTCGGGTCGAAGGGATCATCGCGGGCGTCAACTTCGCGCCCGTCTTCTCCGGCCTGGAGCCGCCGGCACCGTCTCCTCAGGCTTTGCCGACGTCGGTCGACACGCCGGGTGTCCGGACGGCCCAGTCCGAAACGCTGAAGATCCAGGGTTCCGGCTGCGGTGGCATCGTCTTCGGCAGCGGCTATCCGGTCGGTCCGGGCATGGTGCTCACCAATGCCCACGTCGTCGCCGGAACCCAGGGCACCACGGTGCGTAATCCGTTGGGGCGCAGTCTGTCCGCGCGGGTCGTCCTCTTCGATCCGGAGCGCGACGTCGCCATCCTCTATGTCCCGCGGCTGGCGCTGGCGCCCCTCCCGGAGGGCAACGCGGGTCCGGGTACCCAGGGCGCGGCGATCGGCTACCCGGGCGGCAACGGGGAGGACGTCCGTCCCGCAGTCGTCAACGGCGAAGTCAGGGCGGAAGGCCGCGATATCTATGGTCAGAGATTGGTGGTTCGCAACATCTGGATCATTCAGGCGCAGGTCGTGCCGGGCAACTCCGGTGGACCACTGGTCGACCTCAACGGCAACGTGATCGGCGTCATTTTCGCGGCCTCGACCAGCTCGCCGGGCACGGCCTACGCGCTGACCGACAACGAAGTGCAACCCGACATCGACCAGGCCCAGGGGCTCACGTCGTCGGTGGCCGTCGGCCCCTGTGCGATGTAAGCCCCCACCCTGCCCGAACGTCTCAAACGCTCGCGTGGCACCAAAGCGCCGCTCGCGTGGGCCGACGGGCCCGCCCCGCAAGCGGGGGAGGGGAAAATCTAGGGCGTAGGTGTCGGCTGGGTGTTCTGCTGGCCCTGGATCGTCATCTCTCCGGTAATCAGGAACGGCGCCCGGCTGTTCTCGCGGATGAAGCCCATGGTGACCATCATCATGATCGTCAAGGCCGCCATCAGGATCAGTAATCGCTGCTCGCCGCGGCGGGCCGCGCCCCAGACGACCCCCGGCAGACCGCGCAGGTACCAGACGACGGCGGCGATCGCGATCAGCGTGTAGAACATCAGCGCCAGGACCTTCCACGGGATCATCGATCCCAGGGGGTTGATCAGGCCGCCTTCCCAGAACGGCCGATTCAGTCCCGCGCCGACGACCGCGTCATAGGTGAGGCTGAGGTGGTAGGGCTGCGCGGCGAGCACGATCGTCAGCACCATCCCAACCGCCATGGCGTTGAGCAGCCCGGCTCCAGGCGCGTCGTTGGTGCGCAATCGACGAGCGAAATACAGAGTTGCGGTGAGGAACATGATCCCCAGCAACGTGATCTGCCAGAGGAACCACGGGCTGAGGGTGCCGTACATCATCTTGTACCAACTGCCGTAGGCGTGGAGCTGGATCTCTTTCGCATACGAATAGCCGACCACTGGCTGCAGGAGGGTCATCGAGATGCCCCAGAGCAAGCCGAAGCTGCCCGCCCAGTCGTAGAAGACTTTGTCCTCCGGTTTCCTTGTCCGCAGGAAGCCAATCGCGCAGAAGGCGCCGATGACAAACCCGATGTAGGCGAGGTTGCCCACGGTCCGGTGGACCGTCAGCGGATAGGAGGTCGGATTGAGCACCTGGCGGATCGGGTTCTGCGGCGCGGTCGGCGTCAGCATGTAGCTGGCGACCACATCGATCATGTAAACCTGCAGGAACGACGCGATCGCCAGCAGGCCGCCGATCGCCATGTGCACGCCCTTGAAGCCGCGCAGCGGATCCCAGGTGTAGTACCAGAGATAGCCGAGGCTGACCTGAAGCACGAAGGTCCAGGCCTCGATGAACAGTGGCCACCAGGCGATGGTCACGATCGTGGTCCAGAAATGACCCCAAAGGCCCACCAGTAACACCGTGACCAGCAGGATGGCAATCGTCGAGCTGACGCTGAAGTAATAGGTGATGAAACGCCCCAGTCCGTGCGCGAGACGGTCGTAGCTGCGACGCTGCCGCACGTAGCCCAGGAACTCGATGGCCGGGCCCAGCTCCGCGGCTCCACTGACCAGGCCCGCGATCAGGATGTGGAGCGAGAAGAGACCGCCGATCGCGACCTGCGCGGCGAGGATGTTGCTGCCCTGCGGGGCGGTCGAGGGCAGCTCGCCGGCGAGCCGGTGCAGGGCCGGCCCGATCACGGCCAGCGCGTTCACAGGTTGAAGAGCCGGCCGGAGCCGAGCAGGGTCAGGATGACGACGAACAGCACGGCAAAGGCGCCAGGCACCATGACCGCCGGCCGCTCGAAGGGATTGCGCTCCGGGCCGCGATCGATGAAGGGAAGGGCGAGCAGGAGCACGACGCCGCCGGCCGGGAGGACAAGAGCCAGAGGGATCAGCTGCTGAGGGACGAGTAAGAGCAGCTCGTCAAGTGGCAGGAAGAACCACTCCGGCACCGGGGTGTAGGTGGTGGTCGAGGGATCGGCAATCGCCTCCAGCGGCGCGCCGATCGCGACTGCCAGCAGGAACACGACGATGACGAGCAACACCGAAACCAGGCCGTCCTTGAAGGTCTGGAAGGGAAAGAAGTCTTCCGTTTCCAGCGGCGCCGCCCAGAGCTCGTCGGTGGGAACCGCCGGGTAGGGTGGCTCGATCGGACGTTGCGCCGGCGCGGGCGGGACATCGACCCCCTCACGGCTACGGTAGGCGCCGCGATAGTTGATATAGGATCCGAACTCCCCGTGCTTCCGAAGTAAGGCGAGGTGCGCGAGGATCAGCGGGAACAGGATTGCCGGGATCAGCCAGACGTGGATGCCGAACGAGCGGCTGAGGGTGATCGGTCCAACGAAGTCACCACCGCGCCAGAGCGCCCGCATGAAGGAACCGATGAAGGGCGTGTAGGCGGGGATGTTGGTCACGACCACCGCAGTCCAATAGGCGGCCTGGTCCCAGGGCAGAAATGCGCCGGTGATGGCCATGCCCAGGACGAGGACGAAGAGCCCGACGCCGGTGACCCAGTTGAGCTCCCGCGGCCGCTTGTAGGAACCCGAGAAGAAGGTGCGCACCATGTGCAGGCCGATCACGAACAGCAGGATGTACGCGGACCACAGGTGGATGCCGCGGACGATCGAGCCGAAGGCATCGTGCTGTTTCAAGTAATTCAAGCTGGCCCAGGCCTCAGTCACCGACGGGACGTAGAGCAGCGTCAGGAAGATGCCGGTGACGAGCTGCAGCAGGATCAGGACCAGGGTGGCGCTCCCGAGGGTGTAGAACCAGGCGCCGCGGACGGGGACGGCCTCGTACAGGCCCTTACGTGCGAGGCTGCGGACAGCGGTCCGCTCGTCCAACCAGTCGTAGATCGCGGCGATCCGGCTCATCAGATCGACTCCGTGAAGCTGTTCTGGATGAAGAGGGTGGTGCCGTCGATGCGGTGGACGTATTGCGGCAGCGGCTTCGGTGGTGGGCCGCCGATGTTCTTTCCCGTGATGTCGTAGAGGCCGCCGTGGCAGGGACAGAGGAACTGTTCGAGGTCGGACTGCCATCGGACCGGGCACTGCATGTGCGTGCACACGTTCGAGAAAACCAGGGTCTGGCTACTGATCTTCACGACGTAGACCGCCAGGTTGACGTTGGCGCTGGTCCATTCGTCGAGGGGAAACGCGACTTCGAACTTGGTCGGCTGGCGGTCCGGCACCGCACTGATATCGCCGACCTGGCGCCAGACCACCAGCTGCCGGTGAAAGAGCGGCGAGAGGATGAAGCCGACGATCGGAATGCCGAGCAACAAAGTGACGACGGCGCCTACCGCCTGGGTCCCGAGGAAGGCGAATTGCCGGCGGCTCAACCGCCGCGGGTCACGATGCGCCATAGCGGATGAATCCATAGAGCACGCCGGCGGTGCCGAGGACGATGAAGAGCAGTACCACCGTGATGGCGCCGCCCACTAGCCAGAAGATCAAGGGAGTCTGCCCATGGGCCTGGCGAAACCAGCGCCGCAAGCCGACCGCCGCGATGCCGATGAACAGCAGCGTGAGGCCGATCATTACGACGCTGATCAGGGCGAGGTAGAAGTAGGTCTGGAGGTTACCCATTGCGCCTCATGGGTAGTAGCCCTTGCTTGGGGACTGGAAGATGCTGTAGCTGTCCGACTCCTTCATCACGCCATAGATCGTGTAGTCGCTGCGCGCGGTGGTCCGGATGACGCCCATCAAGAGGAACAGCAGCAGCGCGCTGGCCCCCGTGACCGCGAGCGTCACCTGGCTGCTTCGACGCAGGTCCTGGGTCATCGTGTGACGTCGTGGTCGCGAGATCAGCCAGTGCACCAGGCTGACCAGCACCGCGATCGCCAGCGCCAGGTAGCGCAGCGCGAAGAGATCTTTGGGAAAGAACGCCGCGGGTGTCATGGTGATCAGCGATCCCAGCACCACGATGCCGGTAAGGACCGGTGCAACCGGCGTCGGCCGCGCTTGCCAGAAGTAGAGGTTGCTGCCCACCAGCAGGATCGCGATGAAAGTCGCCTGCAACAGCCAGAGCCAGGCGAACGGCCCCTGCATCGAGTAATGGAAGGCCCCGGGCGAGGCCTGTTTGATGCTCTCGACGAAGACGGCGCCGAGCACGATCTGGACCACCAGCGTCGTGAAGCCGACGACGAGGCTGGTGCGCGCTGCCCAGTGGAAGTAGATCCGGTTGGCCGGCTGCCGGCTGGTCGCAGCGTAGACGGCCGCGACCGCGGCGATGAAGAATGACGCCCAGGAGAGGTTGCCGACGAACCGGTGGCCCAGCTCGGGCCAGTAGGAGGGGTTGAAGAAGGCCGCCGCACCCTGGCCGGACTTCGGGGTCAACAGGTAGCTGTCGAGGGCGACGATGATGAAAAGGAAGACGTGCTCGGTGGCGGCGGTCGCGTAGCCGATGAGAATGTGGACGCCCTTGCGTTGCCGGAAGCCGTCCCAGCGCAGGTTGTAGAGGAGGATGCCGCCCAGCGTCAGGAACCAGATGGTGAAGGCCACCACCACCGGCCAGAAGAAAAGCGTGATCAGCGTGACGAAGAACTTCGGGTAGAGCGCAGTCACCACGATGACAGCAAATCCACCAAGCGTCGCGCCGAGGCTGAAGATCTTGAGGTTGACATTGCCAAGCGTCCGGGCATACCGCTCGTAGCGAGGATCCTCGCGACGAAGGCCGATCCACTCGTAGGTCGGGCCGAGCACGAGAGCGCCCATGGTGAAAGAGCCAAAGATGATGTGGACGAGGAAGAAGAAGCCCACCGCCCACCGGTTGGTAATGAAGGGCAGCTGGATGGTTGGCTGGTCGAGCGAAAACGAACTTGCGATGTGAGCCAGCATCGCCTGGCCTTAGTCCGACTCGGTAATGCGGCGTCCCAGGCGACCGGTCACACCGGCCGCACCCACGAGGAAGCCGAAGCCGCCGAGCAGGGTCTCCCAGGGAAGAAGGTTCGGCTGCCCACCCAGCGCGCCGAGCAGCGATTCGTGCAGGTAGCTAAACGGTAGCAGCCGAGAAACGACGAGCAGCACCGGTTGGGAGAGCGGCGTGAAGACGCCCGACAGGTAAAGCAGGATTAGCAGCGGAATGAAGACATAGAGCATCACCTCCCCCGGCGAGTCGGAGACGGTGCTGGCGACCGCGCCCAGCAGGTTGCCGAGGAGCAGCACCGACGTGGTGCACAACAGCAGCGCCGGCCACCACGCGAATTGCGATGGGTGGCGAACCGCGATCAAAACCAGCACGGGGGTGACTTGCAGCAGGTCGATCGATGCGCTGGTCGACAGCCGCTCGATCAGCAGCCGTCCGGGCGTGACGGGCAGGGTGCGATAGCGCAACGTCAGACCGGACTGGCGCTCGCGAGTAAGCACGGCACCGGCCCCCAGCGTTCCGATGATGGCGATCAGCATCGTCAGGCTCAAGGCAGCGTAGTAGGGCGGCGCCACGAACACGAGGGGAATACCCACCACCAGTGGAAAGGCGAGTTTGATGATCAGGGCGCGCCGACGCTGGGCAAACTCGACCAGCTCGCGCTGCCAGATGGTGCCCGCGAGCATATCAGCGCGCCACCGGCAGTGCCTCGCCGGTCAGCTTCAGAAAGAGGTCGCCCAGGTTCGGGCGGCGAACCCGCATGTTGCTGACGAGATCGGCGGTGCCGTTGAGCACCGCGAGCACTTGCGCCGGATTGGCGCCCCGCGCCAGAACGATGTGCACGGTATCGCCGTCGACGTTCGCGGCCTCGACCGCGGGGAGGGAGCGAAGAGCTTCCAGTGCGATCGGAGAATTCACCTGCAGCTGCACCTCTTTTGAACCCGCCAGCTCGGTCAACAACTCGGGCACCTGTCCCTCGCGGATGGCGCGACCACGGTGCAGGAAGATCACCCGGTCGCAGATCCGCTCGGCAAGGTGTACGTCGTTGGTCGCCAGCAGCACGGCGGTGCCCGTCAGGCTGAGCAGCTGCAGCCGCTCGATCAGATCGAGCTCGGCGCGGTAATCCAGCGCGAGGGTAGGCTCGTCCAGCAGCAGGATGGAGGGCCGGTGGACGAGGGCTTCGACCAGATTGAGCTTTCTCTTCATCCCGAGCGAGTACTCGCCGACAAGCTGATCCCGTGCCTCCAGGAGGCCTGACCATCGGAAGAGCTCATCGAGCCGGTCTCGGGCGACCTCGGATGACAACCCGAACTGGCGGGCGAAGAACCAGGCATTTTGATAGCCGGTCATCTTGTCGAAGTGCGCAGCCTGGTCCAGCATTACGCCTAGCCGGTGTCGGATAGACGGCAGCCGCGGGTTGCTCTTGCCAAACCAGCTGACCCGCCCAGCGGTCGGCGCCGCCGCGGTCGCGAGCACGCGCACCAGCGTGGACTTGCCAGATCCGTTTGGGCCCATCAAGCCCAGCACCTCGCCAGCAGCAAGGTTGAGCGTGATATCGAAGACGCCCTTGCCTCCGCGATAGCTGCGGGTCAGGCCTGTCGCCGCGAGGAGGCTAGGCTCGGAAGCCGTATCGACCCTCATGAAAATCGCCCGTCTCGATCCACTTCTGGATGACACTGTCCATCACCTTGTTCGTCACACGCTCCTCACCGAGCTGCTGGGCATTGCCCTCGACCGCCGCCATGACCTGGCCTTTGACGAAGGGCGGCATGTTCTCGAGCCGCTTCTCGGCGTCCGGCTCCCAGGGCATCTGCGGCCCCTTCTGCTGGAGCGCGTCTGAGACCTCGCCCCACATCTCGAATTTCACATCCATCGTCGCGGGCGTGATCACGGGGCCCAGCCCCTTTTTGGCGGCGGTCCATTCGACGCGCCAGCGGCTCAACTCGCGGCAGTAGGAAGGGAGGTTCGCCAGTCGCGCCTCCGCCTCCGGAGACCAGGTGAAGTAATGCTCGAAGGTCTTGGGGCTGAGCGGGTGCCCGTACCCGATCTTGATCCCAAGTCGTTCCAAGAAGGCGGCGTTGATGGCCTCGGAGGTGCGCGCCGCGCGCGACTCTGCCGCGTGCTGCGCCAGCTCGCGCGCCCGGCTCGGCTCGAACTTTTCCTCGGCGCGGATCTCCACCTCGTTGAGGCGGCGGACCCCGTCCTCGGTCCACCCGGGTGAGGGCTGGCGCGGCTCGTCGCCGTTCGCAGCATGGTGGCCGTGCACCTGCATCGCCGCCTGGACCACCTCGGGTGACTGCCCCTTGAGTGCCTGGTTCATCATCATCCGCGCGTCCACCAGCCCGCCTTCCGCGACGTCCCCCGTGATGGTCTCGGCTCGGATTTTCCTTGCGAATTCTTCAACCTTGGTCCGGGCCATCATTCGCATGAAACCGCCGGGCACCCGCTCAATCCGCCTCACTGCCTCGTCGGTCCAGATCAACGGCGCCTCGCCGGCCGGATTTGAGGACGGCACCGTGTCGCTAACCACCTCGGCCACCGGCCCGTAAGCCTCGTCGAGGTTCGTGTCGGCAAAGTCGCGGGTAATGCTCGGAAGCCGCTGTACCCTGGCGATCTTCTCGATGCGCGCCTTGACCCGGCGCCGCTCGTATCCCTTGGGAACGCGGTTGAGGACCTCCTTCGCCTCGGCCGTCCACTTGACCTTGAAGCCGTCGAAAGCTTCCTCTTCCTCGATACCGCCTTCTTTCGTGGCCGCGGCGATCATGGCCTCCTTGTCCACCCGCTGGAAGGCTGTCCCGTCGCAGACGGGGCATGCGTCCGGGTGTCCGCCGCGGGACGGCCGCCCGCAGCGTCGGCATAGCCAGGTCTCGACATCGGTGGGTGGCGCCTCGGTCGTCGTCCTGGTCTGGGCCGGCTCAACGCCCATGGCGCGCGCGGCGTGCTCGGGCATCACTTCTGCCACCGCCTGGTCGATGACGGAAGAGCTGATGACCGAGTGCCCGCGCTCCATCGCGTAACGGCAGATGGCAGTGCGGGTGATGGCGCGAAACGCCGCGGGGACCTTCTCCATGCGCGCCTCCGCTTCCTCGGTCCACGTCACGCTGGCCTCGGCCTGGATGTCGATTGGCGGCACGAACGTGCGGCTGGACAACAGCACCGACACCGGCGCGAGGCGTAGGAGGTTGTCGCTGTTGCTGCCCATGTCCATTTCGGCCGCGGAGTGCACGCCGATCCGTCCCATGACGAGCAACCACGGCGGGTCCTGGCGCACATGCTGCAAGACTTTTTTGAAGGCTTTGCCGTCGAGCAGCGTGGTCTTGATCTCGACGCCCTCATCGCGCGCGAGCGACTCGGCCACGCGCAGGTGCGATTCGTAAATCTTTGCCAGGCCGGTGTCGATGATCTCCTCGTGCAGCTGCTCCTGCTCTTTGAAGCGGAAGACCTTCGAGGCCTCGGCCGAGAGCACGTCCACGATCCCGTTGAACATGGCGTAATGAAGGTAGGGGTCATAGACCGAGACGGCCTCGATCTTCTTGCCGAACGCGCGACCAAGCTCGATGGCGGTGCGAAGTCCCGCGAATGACTGCGGGCTGCCGTCGATTGCGACCACGATCCGGTCGGACGCGTCGTCGCGGAACGGGTGCGTGTCGCGGATGACGAGCGAATCGACGCGGATCCGGCGCAGAACCCGATCGGCCACGCTGCCGACCATGCTGTCCTTCACCGCGCCCATACCCAGCGCGCCCATGATCACCAGGTCGTAATCCGACTCGGCGATGTCGTCGACGAGGCACTCCCAGTTCTTGCCGTCGAAGGTCTTGTACTCGAACGGCAGCCGCGCCCCGTCGCAGGCGACCTTCATCACCTCGCAGTACGAGTCCGAGATCAGCTGCAGGCCACGTGTGATCAGCGAGTCATGGATCTTGCGTTGCCGTTCCAGTTCCTGCTCCTGCTGGTATTCGTCCGGGAGGGTGTACTCCATTTGCTTGAAGCGCACGTCGTGCATGCGGGCGGCGTAGACGTGGCTGCCGACGAGGCTGGCATTGGTGGCGCCGGCAAGGCGAACAGCCACCTCGATGGCAGCGTTGGAGTGGTCCGAGTTATCAAGAGGCACGTAAATCGTCCGGTACACCAGCAGCTTTCCCTCCATACGGCGACGGCCGAAGCGTGATGCCTTGATCTGAGTTTGGCAGGCCCGCCCTAAGCGGCGCAAATATCGGGCGGGCCGCCTAAGTTACCGCAAAATCCCCCAGGTGGCGCTCGTCGATTGGCCCGGCTGGAGGACGATCAGGCCGTCGCCGCTGCGGAACGCGTTCGGTGCACAGGTCATCGGTTCGATCGCAAGGCTGCGCCGCCGGCGAGGTGCGTCGGGGATGGCATCAGGCGTGTACACCATCAGGAATCGGTAAGGCGGTTCCATCCACAGGATCACGGCCGGGTCGCCCTCCGGAGCCTGGAGATGAACCCGGATCAGGCCATCGCTATCCGGTACCAGGTTGCAGAAGGCAGTATCCATACGCAACGAGCCGATCGGCCGCAGTTCGAGGAAGTCATAGGCCGTCCCTCTGGTCGGTAGCAGGCGGCCGGTCGGGATCAGCCGGTCATTGGCTTCGAGCCGCATCAACGCCGGGAGCTTGAGCAACGCCACGTCGATCGTTGTGCCGACGGTGAGATATGGGTGGTGGCCGGCGCCGTAAGGGGCGGCCTGGGTCGCGATGTTGGTAGCGGTCGTGCGGACAATCAGGCCCGCAGCCGACAGGCGGTAGTCGGCCTGGAGGTGGAGGGTAAATGGGTAGCCCTCCTGGGGATGGAGGACGAGCGACATCAGGACGCGATCCCCGGACTGCTTCAGGCCAGTCCAGTTGACCCAGCGAGTAAGCCCGTGCAGCGCATTATGCCGTGCCGGTTCGGTCAGTGGGGTCTGATGCACCCTGCCGGCGAATTCATACTCGCCATCCTCGATCCGGTTTGGCCATGGGAGGAGCAGCTGCCCGCGGCCGGCGCTGCCCATCTCATCCTCCGCATACCCATCGATGACGTCGCGATCCGCGACGGTGTAAGTGCGAAGACCGGCGCCCACTTCCGTCACGATCGCTCGTTGGTCGCCAGACGTCAGGACGAACTGTTGCCCGGAGGGTGGGCTGGGAGACATCGCAACCGGATAATAGAGAGGTGGCACGGCTGAAGCTCTGCCTCTTTGGTACTCCGCGGGATGAGCTGGCCGGCACCGTCGACGGCGACGTCCCAGAATGGATCGATCGCCTATACGAGAGTTACGGCACCACTGCCGAGACCGCGCCGGCGAGCGCGTCGGTGCTGGCGCTGGGGGAATCCCTCGTGTACCGGCTGCGCAAGCTCTCTGTGCTGCTCAAAAAGATGGAAGCGCTTGGATGGTCGATCAAGCCGCGTCGCTGGGACCTGCTTGCCAGCACCGACCTGGACGAGATCGAGGCCCAGGCGCAGCTGGAAGCGGCGGGCGTCTGGGTGATTGTGCGACAGCATGCCCCGCAGGACAAGGCGGGCAACGTTGCCTGGTCGCACGGGTTGCTCCCATAGCCGAGACACCGCGCCTTGCGGAAGACACCGTCGATGCCGACCCCCTGAAGCAATTCACCGCCTGGTTCAACGACGCCGTCGCGGCTGGCGAGATCCTCCCCGAGGCGATGACTATTGCCACAAGTACCCAGTCGGGTCAACCCTCAGCACGGATGGTGCTGTTGCGCGGCTTCGACGAGCGCGGTTTCGGGTTCTTCACCAACTATGACAGCCAAAAGGGGCGCGAGCTGGCCGAGAACCCGACAGCGGCACTCGTCGTTTACTGGGCGAAGCTCGGACGCCAGGTGCGAGTGAGCGGCGACGTCGTCAAGCAGACGGTGGAGGAATCAAAGGCGTATTTCCAACGGCGGCCACTCGCCAGCCAGATCAGCGCCCTGGCGTCGCCGCAGAGCCAGGTGATCCCCAGCCGTGCGGTGCTCGAGGAGAATGTCCGGGCGCTGACTGCGAAATACGCGGGAGGAGAGGTGCCGCTTCCGGACAGCTGGGGCGGCTATCGGGTCATCCCGACGACCATCGAGTTCTGGGTGCACCGCGACAACCGACTGCACGACCGCATCCGCTACACGCGATTGGCCGCGGGAGGCTGGCGCATCGAGCGGCTCGCCCCCTAACGCTCGAGCTGGCCTTTGTCGGCGGCGAACGCATTGGCGATCCGTGCGAGATCGTCGGGGTTCCGCCGGTAGGCATCGACGGGGGGAACGGGTCGACCGAAATCCGACGGCATCCGCGGGTAGAGGTGCATGCGTAAGTGAGGAATCGTGTTGCCGTGAATTTCGTAGTTCACCTTCACCGGCTTGAAGAGTTTCGCCAGGATCTCCGCCGCATGCATTGCTTCTTCCCAAAACGCGGCTGGCTCGGCCCTGGGGAGCTCAAACGGTTCACGAACGTGACGTTTGGCCACAACGCAGGCATAGCCCGGCAGAGGAGCGAGAGGTCCAGCGGTAAGCCACGAGGTGGAAAATTCGGCGACGCTGTCAGTCGGAACGCCCCTCGCACATATGGGGCAGACTGCTTCGTCTGTGTTTGGCATCACCAAGTCTTACCACGGCACAAAAGTAGAGGCCTCTACCTGCCCTCCCCCGAAAGTGGGGGAGGGAAAGTAGAGGCTTGAGAAAGGAGGGGGACTACTTGTTGCGATAGGCGATGAGTGAGGCGTCGAAGTTGTGGCTCGCGTCGTAGCTACCGGCGGCGATCAACCCGGTGCCGGCGTGAATGTCGCTGAGCTTCCCGGCCTGACGCTGCTTTTTGCCGGTGATCTCGAAGTACTTGGTGCTGTCGTTGACGGTCAGCTTGACGTCCTTGCCGTCGCGGGTGCGAATCGTGATCACGTTGCCGCTGACGCTCTCGACTTTGCCGGCAATATGGGCCGCACCGATGCGAACGCGCTTGGCATAGAGTTTGCCGTCACGCTCGGCGAAGCGAACCATGACGTGGCTATTGAGTTCGATCTCCGACCAGCTTGCCTTCTCGTTGCGACCCTTGACCACCACGGTGGCATCGGTCCGCACGAATGTCTTGCTGCCCGTCTTCGCGTTCTTGACGGTCAACTCGGTCGCCGTGATCGCGGTCACGGTTCCACCGAACACGTCCTTCGCCGCGCGCTGCGCCTTCGCCGGGCTCGCCGTGGTCGTCGCCGCCGGTGCCGCCATGGCGCCAGTAGCGAGTACGCCAGCGAGCACTCCCGCCGTCGCGATTCCTGCCAAAACCTTGCCAACCATGTTTGTAACGCCTCCTGTGTTATCCGAAAGAATTTCGACAGGGCCAGTGTCGCGCCGGCGCCTGAGGCTTTCGGCCGATAAGCCTTAGAGGTGCCTGAGACGGAGCGGCCGCGGACCCCATTGGATGGATCGTCTTTACAGCCGCATACAGGAGGTGGCTGGTTGGAAGGCGCATCGGACTGGTGTCACGTTGCATGGCCCGCGACAAGTGGCGCATCGGGCCGTATAGAGCGGGTACACGGCGTTAACGGGCCCTTGTCCGATCCGATACCGGCCGAAACACTCGGAGGCCGGAGGTCGGATGGAATGGCGTTGCAAGGACTGTGTGACGGGGGGTTTTGGATTAGGTCTGCCGTAAGCTTGCGGCCGTATTCTCGGCCCCGTGGGATCGGCTGTTACATTGCACCTCGCCGAGCTCGACTCCACCGCCGAGCGACCCGACTCAGCCGCCGAGGCGCTCGACCGGTCGCTCGAAGGTCACGATTACGGCCCGCTGACCCCGCTCCTGCTCGATGACAGCATCAGCGAAGTCATGGTCAACGGCCCCCACCAGGTTTACGTCGAGCGCAAGGGACAGCTCACCCTGAGCGATGTCCAGTTCTCGAGCGATGCCGAGCTGGTCAGGGTGATCCGTGATATTGCGGCCTTCGTCGGGCGTCGGATCGACGACGACTCCCCGATGGTCGACTGCCGGCTGCCGGACGGCTCGCGCGTCAACGCCGTGATCGCGCCGCTCGCGCTCGACGGCGCCTCGCTGACCATCCGGAAGTTCGCCAGGGACCCTTACAGGGTTGAGGACCTGATCAAATTCGGAACCCTGTCCGTGGAAGCCGCCGCGTTCCTCGAAGCCTGCGTCAAGGCGCACTTCAACATCCTCGTCGCCGGTGGGACGGGCTCCGGGAAGACGACCACGCTGAACGTGCTGTCCTCCTTCATCCCCGACTCGGAACGGGTCGTCACCATCGAAGACGCCGCCGAGTTGCAGCTCCGCCAGCCGCACAAGGTCCGGCTCGAGTCGAGGCCGGCGCGGATTGACGGCACCGGACGGATCAGCATTCGCGAGCTGGTCGTCAACGCGCTTCGGATGCGGCCGGATCGCATCGTCATCGGCGAGTGCCGGAGTGGCGAGGCTCTCGACATGCTGCAGGCGATGAACACCGGCCACGACGGATCGCTGACCACC
>Ga0070699_100000182_pt1 | contig 60940 bp, 56 predicted proteins | sample KBSK1503metaG_FD_65473 | JGI IMG/M metagenome (GOLD analysis project Ga0070699, IMG submission 65473) | Corn, switchgrass and miscanthus rhizosphere microbial communities from Kellogg Biological Station, Michigan, USA - KBS K1-50-3 metaG | ecosystem: Host-associated > Plants > Roots >... | reverse complement strand
TTGCTGTTCGTTCTGATCTGCGTAATCTGTGTAATCTGCGGACGAAACCTTTACTCACGTTCCGATGTTGGTCTGTTCTTTTTGTTCGCTTCGTTGTGGTCTGCGATGTTGGTGGAATATGCGGACGAATATCTTGCTGTTAGGATCAGACGTTCGTATTCCAGTCGCGTCGTACCGAAGTTCAACAAGAGCCCGCGCTCCATTCCTGTGGCCTTCAAGTAGTTGATGACCTGCGCTTTCTCCTTGCCACTGAGCCTATCAAGCGCCTTTAGCTCGACGATGATTGTGTCGTAGCAAATGAAATCAGGCTTGTATTTCACCGCAAGAAGATTGCCTTTGTAGCTTATCGGCAATTCGATTTCTCGGCGAAACGGAATAGCTCTCAGCAGGAACTCTTTCGTCAGCGCCTCCTGGTATACGGCTTCGAGAAAACCGCATCCGAGAATCCGATGGACTTCCATGGCCGCGCCGATTATGGCGTAGGTTTGCGGATCGCGGACACTTTCCATGGATGCGGCCGAATCAAATGATTGCCCGGGCGGAGGGGGCCTACTGTATCCCATCAAATGTGTCCCTTCCTAGCGTTCCCTGTCTGTTGTCTGTGTCATCTGTGTAATCTGCGGATTGTCGCGGTCTTGATACCGCCAATCACGATTGTCAGTCAAGCCGTTTAAACCTTCTCGATTTGAACTCATACCGAGGCAAGCTCCCTGTTATCGCCTGCTCGATTCCTACTCGTATGCTGTACCGAGTTCGAAACTCATGCATCAACGTCTGCGCCGTTTCTTCGAATGAACCCCCGCCGGACTCGATCTTGATTGATAAATCATCCAGTCCCGCCACTCGACGAATATTCACTTCGTACTCGGTGATGTTCGGCAAGCCTCGAATCAAATTGTCGATCGCGCTCGGGTACAGATTCACTCCGCGTACGATGATCATATCGTCGCTTCTGCCGAGCACTCCGCCTTTGATTCGAGCGAACCGCCGGCCGCAAGCGCAAGGCTCCGCCGTCACCTCAACCAAATCGCCCGTTCGATACCGAAGCACCGGCATACAAGCGCGTCCAAGGTTCGTAATCACAAGCTCACCGCGCGTGCCCTCATCGACCGACTCGCCGCTTTGCGGATCAATGACCTCAAAAATGAACTCGGCTTCGTTCAGGTGAATCGCGCCAGTCTGAGCTTCGCAATCAAACGCCCACGCGCCCGCTTCGGTCGCGCCCGCGTGATCGTAACAGGTCGCGCCCCACGCGGATTCAATCGCTCGCTTGACGTTCGGAAGACTCGCGCCCGGCTCGCCTGCGTAAATGCCGATTCGAATTGCCGACGTACGCAGATCGATGCCCAAACCGCTCGCGACTTCGGCCAGATGTAGTGCATAAGTCGGTGTGCACACCAGGACCGTCACTTGGTTGTCGATGACGCAGCGCAATCGCTGTTCGGAGTTCATGCCACCGCCCGAGATGCACAACGCGCCGATATGCCACGCCCCATGAATCGCCGCCCAGTGACTGATGTAGGGTCCAAATGAGAACGCGCAAAACACGACGTCGTCAGCCGTCGCGCCGGCGGCGCGATACACGTATCCCCAGCACCGCTTCCACCACTCCCAACTCTCGGCGGTGTCGACGACCTTGAGCGGGCGGCCCGTCGTACCCGATGTCTGATGAAAGTAACGATAGTCTGAAGGCGGATCGGTGAGCAGTCTTCCAAATGGCGGGTGCTCAACCTGGTCAGCGACGAGTTCCTGCTTGGTTGTAAAGGGCAGCGAGCCGAGGTCTTCGGCGCATTTGATCCGTGAGAGTTCAAGCCCGGCCTCTCGAGCTTTTTCCCGATAGAACCGATTGCCGGCGATCCGATCGATCAGCGCGCGAAGACGCTCGTTCTGCAGCTCGCGTAGCTGCTTTCGCGTCAGTGTCTCAATCGCTTGATCGTAGAAATGTGTAGCGTTTGCCACTCGTTGCCTCAAACCGACAAGTCGCCCGCCAGATGCTGAATCAATGTCAAAGCCACGATCGCGGCGGTTTCGGTGCGAAGAACTCGCCGGCCCAGTGTCACTGAGGTGCTCCCCGATTGCGTCAATAGTTCGAGTTCCGGGTCGCTCCATCCGCCTTCCGGCCCGATTATCGCAATTACCAGCGACGACGTTGAAATCCCATCGAGAGCCTGCGTGACTGGCGCGCCGCCTCTTTCGTTGAACACGAGCAGTCTTCGATCTGAGGACAGTGTCTCCGCGGCGAGAAACTCGGAAAGAGTACAAGGGGCCTCGATCTCGACGAGCTTGCGGCGGCCGCATTGCTTCAAGGCTTCAAGCGAGATTCGCCGCCATCTCTCCAGTCGTTTTGCAGCGGGCTGTTCCGCAAACCTGACTTCGGAGTAACGAGTGATCAGCGGCGCAATCGAAGCGACTCCAAGCTCGGTCGCCTTCTGCACAATGAAGTCGAACTTCTCGCCTTTGGCCAGACCCTGGGCCAGCGTGAGCCGCAGCGGAGACTCAACCGACTCATCGAGTTCGTATTGAACATCGAGCCGTGCCCGATCTTCATGGACTGCGCGGAACACGCATTTGTATTCACGGCCACAGCCGTCAAAAACAAACGCGTCCTCACCGGGAGTCATTCTGAGCACGCGTATCAGATGATGAGTCTCGTCCGTGGAAAGCGTTACGGCAGAGCCCGTAATGTCATCGGGCGATGCGTAGAATCTTCGACGCGACATTATGTCGAGTGCCTCCAACCTACACTCGCGAGCTATCCCGCCGGGCGACAAGCGCGCACCACTCGCCCGCTTCACGCCGATCGATCACTGAGAAAGTGTCTGCCGCCAGCGCGCGCTCAACATCACCCTCAAACTCAGTGAGTATGCCGGACAGGATGAGCAAGCCGTTACCCGTAAGACAATTTGCGAGATCGCGGGTTAGCTCGACGATGACTTCGGCGGTCAGGTTTGCGACGACCACGTCAAAGCTGTGCCCGGCGAGATCGCGAGGCTGCGCTTCCGACAATTCAATTAGATCAGGAACATCGTTGATCGCTACATTCTCGCGCGCAACCTCGACGGCTTGCGGATCAACGTCGATTGCCAACACGCGCGAGTTCGGCTCGAGCTTGGCGGCCGCAATCGCGAGTATACCGGTTCCAGCTCCGACATCAAGAAGACTGCCGCCCTTCCAGTAGCGCTCGATCGCTTCCAGACAAAGCCGAGTCGTTTCGTGTGTGCCCGTACCAAATGCCATCCCGGGATCGATTTGAATCACAATCCGGCCATGACCATGGCCGGGTAACTTCCACGACGGCGAAACAATCAAGCGCTCACCCACATCGAAGGCCTCGAATCCTTCTTTCCACTTTTGCATCCAGTCCTCTTGCGGAACAGCCGAAATAGAGAACGCGATCAGTGACGCCGCATTCCCTGTCCTGGCGAACTCGGCTTCCAGAGCCTGTTTCACGTCGCCCGGATCACGCTGGGAATCGAAGTAAGCGCCGAGTGTAAGGTTGTCCTTGGCTTCGCGCAGAGTAACGATGCCTGATGAGCAGAGGTCGAAAAGCAGCGCGCTGGCGAGTTCTTCCACGTCGGGCGCTACTGTGAGTGTGAGCAACCACCAGGGAGAATCTCGAATTTCGGATTGCGGGTTGTCGATCTTGAGAGTCATCCGTTTAGCCGCGAATACCTAATTCATCCAGCACGCGTTCATCGTCGCGCCAGTGTTCGCGAACTTTGACGAAAAGATTCAGGAAGACGTGCCGCTCAAGGAGCTTTTCTATGTCCCCGCGCGCCGCCGTCCCGATCGCTTTCAGGCGAGCGCCGCCGCGGCCAATGACAATCGACTTGTGCGAAGGCCGTTCAACCATAATCACGCAATAGATCCGGGTGATGTCGCCGGCCTCTTCCCACCGCTCGGTCACCACCGCTGTAACGTAGGGCAGCTCTTCGCTCGTCATCTGAAGCACCTTCTCTCGCACAAGCTCCGCCGCAAGCAGCCTCTCGGGCTGATCGGTGAGTTCATCTTCGGGATAGAGCAACGGCCCCGCGGGCAGCGTCTCGAGCACCTTCCCGACCAACAACTCGACACCATCACCTGTACGCGCGGACACCGGAATCACTTCGGCGAATTCCGCCTCGCTGGTGTACCGGCCAATCAGCGGAAGCAGCTTCGTTTTGTCTCGCAGCGCATCTACTTTGTTGGGCAGCAGAAACGCGCGTGTCCCTGAGCGCTTTACAAGGTCGAGAGTAAATTCATCGCCGCGACCCATTGGCTCGGTCGCGTCGATCATCAGCAAAACAAGATCGACCGTCGAGAGCGCCTCGCTGACGATCGCCATCATTCGGCGATTCAACTTGTAGCCCGGTTTGTGTATACCCGGCGTGTCCAGAAAAACAATTTGACCCTCAGGGCGCGTCAACACACCGCTGATGCGAGTGCGCGTCGTTTGAGGTTTGTCGGAAACTATGGCGATCTTCTCACCGATGATTCGATTGAGCAGAGTTGATTTGCCTGCGTTCGGGCGGCCGATCAAAGCGACCACGCCGACTTTTCGTTTAGCTGGCTCGGGACTTTGTGGTTCGTCTTGCATTGGTCACTCGCGCCAGTCGCCAAGCAGCTTTCGCGTCTGCACGATCTGCCCGAGGTGATACGCATTGTGATCCGCGACCAGCAATATCTGGCGCAGGTATGTGCGCCATTCGCCGTGCGGAATCGTCGCGGTCAGATCGACCGTCACATCCTCTACCAGCTTGATCAACTCCGCGAGACTCGCGAAGAACCCGTCAACCGACGCCTTCCACGTATCATCGGTGACATTCTGATTTTTTGACGGCCAGTATCCCTCAGGCCAAGGCGGCGATTTCCACTCGGGGTCGATCGTGTATTTCAGGATATCTTCCTGAGCGATCCGCAAGTGCTCGAGTTCTTCCCAGATCGAATGCGCGTCCGGCAGCGGGCGAACGTTGCGGAGGTTTGCACCGATCCCGTCCAGCGCTTTTTCCGTTTTGATGTGCGCTTCACCGCCACGCAGAAGGCCAACCAGTTGTTCACGCAAAACAGAATCCTGCATTTGATACCTCGCTAATCATCCAGGCGCTTTGGGGTCAGCAGCCAGACAAGCTGTCCTTTACCATCGTCCACATCATTCCAGTGTTCGATCTGAAACTCTATGCATGCAAGCGCGGCGGTCGGCATGCGCTCTTGTGATCCGGTCAATCGCCCGACCAGATCTTCGAACCCCGGGTTATGCCCGACCAGCAACGCGCAACCGTTGGTGTCGGGCAAACGCCGAATGATCTTCATCAACTCCGCCGACGACGCGCCGTAGATAGACTCATCGAATGTAACGTCGAGTTCAACCTTTGCCGTCTTCATCGCCGCTTGAACCGTCGCCTTCGCGCGAGCGGCCGGCGACGCGATGATCACATCCGGCGTCACGCCGCTCTTTCGAAGCGCTTTTCCGATCCGCGGAGCATCGCGCTCACCTCGTTGCGCAAGCGGACGATCGAAATCCCTCAGCGACGAATCACCCCAATCCGATTTGGCGTGCCTCAATAACAGCAGTGTCTTCATCTTATCGACTCCCGAAGCATGCTAGTTCACTGGCGGCCTTGAATGAAGCGCGCGTGTGAATATCAATAGCGCGTCGCTGACCGGACGCTCTCCCGTCTGATCCGAGGGCGCGTTCACAAGCTTGCCGTTGATCACCATCGTTGTCGAGCCGCCTCCATCAAGGTTGATCCCATCGACCGCGCCAAACTCAAGCAATAGACTCGCAAGCTCAGCCAGCGTCATTCCAACGCTCACGCCGGGTTGCCGCCCGTCGACAGTCGCAAGCAATATCCGGCCGTCTTTTAGTTTTGCGATTGCCGTGCGAGGATGCCGGTCAGTTGCGAACGTCGCGGCTATGCCTTCTGATTCAGTGGTAATCGCCACTCGCGCATCCTTTATCAACTGAGGCCCGCCGCCAACGATAAACGAGGCATGCTTCCAGGCTTCCATCTCGCTTTCCGCCGGGATGAGTTTCATCTCAATGCGAATCCGCGCTCCGGTTCGCAGGTGTTCGCGCACCCAATCTCGCGCGCGCCCGGCGACGGAAATCACAAAGCCGTTTGCCGGAATGACGCTGCTTCCGCCGTCGCTGATACCGATAATCCGATTCCGCTGAACGATTATTTCGAGACCATCCGGTGTCGTAAGCGTTGTGCGATGAAACTCGGGCGTATAGACGATCAACTCATCAGCGCCGCGAGGACGATTCACTCCATCGATCGCGTGTCGAATACCGCGCCGAGACTCGATGAAACCTGAGAACTTCAGATGCCCGAATATGATCTCGGTAGAAGCCGGCCTCGCGATCAATCCGAAAGCAGCGCGTCCTTCGAGCGGCTCGCTCATCAACTTGCCCTCGATCGCGAGCACGCCATTCGACTCGCCACGGTACGTGCCGGTGGTCCTGAAGAATCCCGCGTTCACGGCCGCGATGGCGCCGGCGCGCGCGGCAATCGAGCTGGTCGTTTCGAGCCCGACTCCTTCATCGAGCGCGTGAGCGATTCGAAGATCAACCCGTGCGGGATCGACTCGCAGCAGGTTGACGACCCACGGCCCGGTGGCTTCGTTGTCGGATTTGTAGCCGCGCGCGAGCTTGAGATGCTCGACTCCGGCGGCGACTGTTTGAAAAGACCGCGGGGCAGTTTGCTCGATTTGTTGTGCGAAAGGTGGTCGCGACGCGAGACATGATCCGAGCAACAACAATAGAGCGGTGGCCACGCCCGGGAACCGCTGCGAAGCAAAGCTCGATGCTGATCGACAGCGTGATCTCGATTGATGACGCATCGCGAGTCAGACTACGTGGCTCGCTTTGGCGAGTCAACTCAGCTATCTTGATGGTTCGGCGGCGTTAGTCGAATGGACTAATGGTCGTTTGGATCCGCGCTGAGCCAATCCTTCACCTTATGAGTTTAGAAACTGGAAAACCGCAAGGAGGGGTCAGACTTGAGTTCGTTGACATTGTGATCACTCGCCTTCACCTTAGTGACCTCCGGAGCGCTTCCTCTCCGAAGGAGATGACGTGATAGAGCCCTCCTCCGATTTCTATTCTTAGCTTGCGCGGCATGATGGCGCGGAGTCTATTCCTGGTTGCTCGACAAATGTCAACGAACTCAAGCCTGACCCTCCGCGCGCGGTTCAATCAAAGTTGTCCGCATACGAGATTGTTGTCGCGAAGCTCGCGGGTCTAGCGTCTTCACTACGTTGCCCGCTTCATCGTACGGCTAGTAGCTTGTCGCATACGTGCCGCCCGAGATCGCACCGCTGATCAACCGCTTCACCGAAGTCACATTGCCCGGAGGCTGCCTGTCTACAGCGAACGGCGAGAACCACGTCTCGTCGTATTGAATCATTCCGCTGTTCCTGCAACCCGAAGGATAGGTCTCGGTGGTCATCATTCCCGCGAGGTTGTAGCCGTACGCGAACCAATAGTTCTGGGCGTCCGTCTGTTGCACACTGGTATTGACACGGCCCAGCACGTCAAAGCCCGAGTAGCTGCCCGCGCTGCCTCCGCCGTAGTTCACCGCTACCAGCCTCCCCACGGAAGCGCCTCGATTGAAGCCAGATGGAGCGCCTGTGGGCAACGCTTGCGAGTCGTAGACGTAGCTCACCGAGGGCGTGTTCTGAGGATCACCGGTGTAGATCCGGCTCGTGACTCGATTCAACGCATCGTAGTTGTAGGTGGTGGTGATCAGGCGCGCGTCTTGTTTGGTCTTCAGATTAGAGTTCGCGTCGTAGGTGTAATTGATAGTCCCGCTCTCGGGATTGATCGCCTGAGTCAGTCTGGACAGCAGATCGTAACTGAAGGTCCTCGTCTGTGTGCCTTGAGTTACTGTCTTCAGATGTCCACGAGCGTCGTAACCCCGCCAGGCGTGCGCGACCTATGTTACGCCGATGGCAGGGAGTAGACTACAACAGCGTGATCATATTTTCATTATGGATGGTGAAGCGCAGCGTCATATTCGGCTGACCCCTCCTGCTGCCTCCGCATTCACTCCGAATGTGTAGTCCAAGCCCAACAGGCTGGTGCTCGCGGTACCGGTGCTTGTGGTTCCCAAACCTATCTGCGTGGGCTGCAGCCTCGAGTTGAAGTTCGTGTGCTCCCATAAATGTTTCCAAGCTTCATCGACGACACCGCGCCATGCGGCGTGTAGCCGAAGTTTGACGCGTAGGTTTTGTTCACGTCGACGACCACACCGCTCTGACGCTCTTTTGTGGCCTTCGCGGCCGAGAGTCTACCGGCGGCGTCGTAGATGCCGTTAACGACTCTTCCAAAGCTCGCGTGAGGTTTTCTGATTTGGCCGTCACGCCCAGAGCTCGCGAGGCCCTACTTGTTACGCACAAAAGTCAACGAACTCAAGCCAGACCCCTCTCGACGCTGTTTTGATTATTCTTCAGGTATGGTTAGCGTGAGATAGCGACCCAGGCGTCCTCATCGTGATTCAGGTGGATTTCTTCCTCAGAGTTATTTATTCTGATAAGCATTGGGTTACTCTCATCCCACCCACAAGATGCCTTCACGACAGCGACCGCCGCGGCCGGTCTGAACGTCCCACGACCCTGCGGGACGGAAACGACCTCGGCCCGCCCCAGCAAGTCATCTAAAATGAAGCTAATGACACAGGCGCCTACGCTCTGCAGCAAATAGGTCGCAACGGCTTCGCGCATGTTCTGATTAAGCTTATGGTGTTGCGCATTGATTACGTAGTGATCCTCCGATATTTCGCAGTCCGCCTGCACGGGCACGCGAAAAGCTTGGACGCCGGGGGCAAAGCCCTTGAGCGCATCAGAGGTTAGGTAGATGTCGGTCGGTAGTGCTAGGCGTGCCGTGTGCATTCTTACTCCCCTAACCGAATCTTATCGGATGTTGCGGTATCGCTTAAGCGCAACTAAGCAGATGAAAATCACTTATGACTCCGTTGTCTCAGTTGAGGGGTTTGACGTCTTTGACCTCAAAGAATGGCTTCTTATCGCGAATCCCTGCCGAAATAGTTGCCGATCCCCGTGTAACTTGACCACCTTGATTAACTATGAGTACCGGCTGATTCTTTCCAACCTGAACTGAGGCTACCACCACACTTCCGTCAGCTTGAGCAACACTTCTTAGATTCAACCCCAAAGATTTAACGGCTGCTTCCGCGGCGGTAACTGCATCTCCTTGACTGAGACCTTGCTCCGTCACTCTACTCGCTATTGTCGCCATCTTTCCTGAGCCCATCCGCCTTACGAAGGCGCCAATGCTTGCCCCAATCTGTTCAGCCTGACCGGGTCCAAGTCTTGGACCCGGAGCTGGATTCCCCTGAGACATCTGGATAAGGTCCTCTGCTCCCTGCTGTACCTTATCCGGATTCCGAGCCAGCCAACTCAAAATGGCGATTCCAACCCTTGGACCCAAAACCGCGGCTCCGACGACGGCTAGACCGGCTACCGCCCCAACGGCTTTTCCTCTCTGACGATCCCAATACTCCTTTTCGGTAATCCGGCCCTCCGCCAAGTCCCGAACGTCTTGATCCTGTCTAAGGGCGGCCCCTTCTTGGTGGCCGTCTGGGTCCACGTACCGGAGGGGATTATTAAATCCGTAGTGATACTTGTTCAGTGACTGTGGATTCGTGATATCCGCATAGGAAAGCGCCTGTTTTTCCGTGTCTCCGCTGCCTAATACCCAGAATTCATCCGGCCCCCCGGCGAACTCATCAGGACTGGTGAACCTACCCTGCGCTGACGAGTAGTACCTCGCAAGGAAGTAATCCAATCCCGATTCGCTGTCTCTTGCTTTTTGGGTGAACTTCTGTCGCGTCGAATCCGCTGCGCTGTAGCCAACAATCGACGAACGACTCCCCACCGCTGACGGAATCTCTTCACCAAACGGAACGTAATCATACCGAGCCTTAACACTGCCATCCTGCTTCGTCACCACTCGCGTGCTCCCCAGGTGATCGCTTGTCAAATAACTCGTGCCGCCTCCCCCTGCCGCTGGAGGCACCGGGTCGCTGTGATATTCAGCTATCAACTGACCTCCCGCATTATACACGAACACAGTTGTGCCGGTGCTGTCGGTCTTCTTCACTCGATGGCCGTCACCGTCAAAAGAATATGTAGAGGTCACTCCAGCTTTCGTGTAACTGATCTGCCGATTCTCCGCATCGTATGCTATCTGATTTGCGCCGGTGGTCGGATCACCCGTCAGGTTGCCAGCATTGTCATAACCAAACCCGGCGAGCGCTATCTTGTTGTTGCTCCCATTGAACGCGGACAGGTCTCCCGCGAACGCAGACTGGGGCGTCAATGAAGCATTGGGAATGTATGAGCCAGCCCGCACCGCGCGATTACCAAATCGGTCGTAGTCATACGTCTGAGTCCACGCTCCTGTCTCCGTTGCGCTGCTCAATCGGTTCAATGAGTCATACCCATAACTCTGACTCATCACCGTCGCTCCGATAGTGATTGTCTGACTCTGCACGTTCCCGTTGTTGGCCGTTGAACCATAAGTGTAGTCCAGTTTCAGTGTGCTCGAATCCGTCGTGCTTGTCCCAAGTCCGATCAAAGTCGGCTGCAACCTGGAGTTGAAACTGGTGTGCTCCACCTTGCCGTTTCCAAGCAGCGTCGAAGCCACCGCATCGTGCGCCGTGTACGCGAAAGTCGACGCATAAGTCTTGTTCGCTTCGCCGGGCTTCTGCCCATTGATCGAACCGATTCTCCCCGCGGCGTCGTAAGCGGTTGTGATCTGGCGGCCCGAAGGATAAGTCTCGGTGGTCATCATCCCCGCGAGGTTGTAGCCGTACGTGAACCCATAGTTCTGGGCGTCCGTCTGTTGCACGCTCACGTTCGCACGGCCCAGCACGTCATAACCTGAGTAGCTGCCCGCGCTGCCTCCGCCATAGTTCACCGCCACGAGCCTGCCCGTTGAAGAGCCTCGATTGAAGCCAGATGGAGCCCCCACGGGCAACGACTGCGAGTCGTACTTGTAGGCCACTGCCGGTGTGCTGTCGGTGTAAGTTCGGCTGGTCACTCGATTCAACGGATCATAAACATAAGTCGTTGTGATCCCGCGTGCGTCCAGCTTTGTGAGCAGGTTCGAGTTTGCGTCGTAGGTGTAATTGATGGTCCCGCTCTCCGGATTCGCCGCGCTGGTCAGTCGAGACAGCAAATCGTAGCTGAACGTCCTCGTCTGTGTGCCTTGAGTTACTGTCTTCAGATTCCCTCGAGCGTCGTAACCATAAGAAGTCGGCTGAACGGGCGAGGTGACCGTACCTGGATTGCCACTCGCATCCGGTTCATCGACTCTGGCCAGTCTGCCGAGTCCATCGACGATACTGCGCCGCACCTTGGCCGCTTGATCGGTCACCGTAGTTGCTTCGCTCGCGTAAGCCGTAGTCACGCTGCCGGTCCAGGTGACTCCCGTGCCGGTGGTCGCGGGATACTCGGGAGGTATCGAGTTGGGCCCACCTGAAAACGTCGCTACATCGATCACTCTTCCCGCGAGATCATACGCGGTGCGCGACCACCCATCAGTCGTTGCCGTGGTTGCGCGATAAGGGTTCGCCGCAAACTTCACTCTCCCGAGTCCATCGTAGACTCGCTTGCTGAAGATCGTGAAGCTGGCGACCGAGGCGTGATTGCCGTCCTCGGCTTCGTTCGCGGTGAGCGGCCTTCCGAAGCCGTCATAAGTTGTCTTGTAAGCGAGCCAGCGCGTCGAGTCCAACTGCTTGCTCACTGTGGTCGTGGCGGGAGGGGTCGCCGAAGGGTAACTCATCTCCGTCTTGTTTGCTTCGGCCAAACCATACGCGGCGGTCACTCGAGTGGGCCGGTCGTAGGGGTCGTTGTATTCGCTGCGGGTGATCGTGCCGTTCGAGTCTTTGATCCCGGTCACAACTCCGCGCGTGTATTCATACTGACTCTTCACTACGTGGCCGAGAGCATTAGTAGCGCTCGTCGCAAAGGCGTAGGTCGGACCGGCGGGGACAAACTGAATCGCATCAGGATTGGCGCCGTCGCCGAAGTTGTCGGCATACAAGACTGTCGTGAAGTTGCCGAGCGGGTCTTTGGTCTTTACCACATTGCCCGCGTCGTCGAACTGCGAGTAGCTTGTCGCATACGTGCCGCCCGAGATCGCACCGCTGATCAGCCGCTTCACCGAAGTCACATTCCCGCGAGGCTGCTTGTCTACCGCGAACGGCGAGAACCACGTTCCATCGTACTGAATCATATTCGTGTTGATCTGAATCGGCGCATGATTACCCCCGGCGCCTTCGTTCACATAGTTATCGTATTCGTATTCCGTGTAAGCCTCCACAGCGCTCGTTACACCGTTCGTGACTGTCTCTTTTAGCAGCAGCCTGCGCCGATGGATGGCCTCGGCGGGATCCGTGTACAGCCCACCGCCGCAGAATCCGTCAACCCCATTGAGATTCGTGTAGCAATAGCCGTTCTGACTGCCGAGATATGTCCGAGTTGTGTCTCTTACGAGAGTGCCCTGCGCTGCCTGCCCAAAGTCATATTCTCTCAGGCGGGTTACGTTGTTGAAGTCGTCGTAGTCGTACTTCACTCGCTTGAGTTTCCCGTTTTCAAGCGAAGTGTCTTCCCTTGTAACGCGGGGGTCGTTGTCGCCTTGCTCTTGACCGTACTGCTGCAAGTACATTTCATTCGCAGGCCAGGACGCTCGCGTGGCTCGGTTCACCCACTCGTGCTCCTCGATCTGCATTTGTCCGCCGCCAATCTGACGTTCGACTCGGAACTCCTTCCCGTTTTCAAATTTCGAATTGCCGGTCTGAAACGTTATTCCGTTCGTCCCGCATTGGCGGTATTCGCTGTCTAACGCAAGAAAGAAATGCTTCTCACTCAGCAGCAACGTATTGTCTGAACCCTGTCGCGACTCAATCTGCGCAAACGGACGGTCGATTCCCCCGATGCTTTGATTGCCCCACGCGTAGGTCCACTTACAGTCGAGGGCGAGTGTGCTATCTGCTCCAGGTAGATAGTTGCGCCGCTCGACCACTCTGCGGTTCATCTGGGGGTTGAGTGTCCCGTGCTCACAGAGGAATGAACCAAATGGCGAATAGTCGATTTGGGAGACACCGCCCGCGGGATATACAATTTCGGAAACCTCGCCCCACGGGTTATAGCGAAAGGTGAAGCTGCGGCCGTCGAGCAGATTGAGCCGAGTGACCCCATAGACATAAGACATCGAGCTATAGCCGCCATAAATGTCGGAGCCACTGATGACATCAGTATGAGGCGCAGTACCGAAAAGAGCGTGTTCGTTGATCCCCTGAGAAGTGTTTTCATAATCGCCGCTGATGAACGGGCGGGGCCACTGAACTGTATCTTGATAATCCGCGCGCAGATTGGGCGAGGGGGTCGCGTTGTCACCCGAGACGATCAGGCTCTTGACGATCGTAATCACGCGGTCTGCTAGTCCGTTGTAGCCCTTGACGGTTACCGTTATGTTGTCGCCGGAGCTCTGCAGAATCACATCGCGTCCGAGCTGATCGGTATAAGTCACTGCGCCTGATACTGGCGCGTTATAGTTTATCCTTATCCAGTTGCCGTTTGGATCGGTGATCTGGGTGCACTTGGCGCCGCCTCCTCCGGTTGCACCCTTCATCCTCATTCTGGTGCCGTCCGCGAGAAAGACATAGCCATCAAGCTGTCCGGCAACAAGGCCGTTTGCGGCATCGGTCACATAAGTAATTGCCTGTCCGCCGACGCTGCGCCAGACCCGGCCGCGGTCGCGATCTGGCTGGATCGGATTCAAGCACACGTTTGATTTGAAGTATGGCGCGCCATCGGTAAGGTCATCCCGCATCTCGATTTCAGAACCGTCGGGCATCATCAGCCAGGCTTTGGTCAGCACATACTTGAATACGGTTCCCTCAGTCACGTTTGAGCAAGGGGTGGGGTCAATATCAACCGCTTTCGTTTTTATGGCAGGTCCGCGCAGGATCGACCAACCCGACCCGATGAACCATAGGTTTGGCGTGGTGCCGAGTAAATCGTCGTAAGTGGCCGTATTGTGCGGAACATTGATAAAAACGGTCTGGTCAAAAGCGTCCTGGCGCCGCTCGATCTCGGAATGCGCCGACCAGAGCTTGCTGTTGTGATTGAGTGCAATCGTGTAACTTGCCCCGCCCCGCCCGCCGATGGTCACAAGGGGAATGTGGAGGTTCAGATTCCCGTTTGTCAGACTGACAGTCTCAATCTTATCCTGAGCAAAGGTTGCTATCCCTGAGAGCCCACCCTTTGATTCAGCCGGCGTACCGCGGTCGAAGGCACCCCCGCCGAGCACGGTCTGCGCGGCGATTAATAGGCCGATCGAGATGAGAGCTGACGAGCGAATGAATCGCAAAAAAGCGCGAATTGGTTTCCATAGCGCCATTTCTATTTTCCTTCCGTCGCAAACGTGAGCGTATTTAGTCAGCTTGGATTCGCAGTTACGTTCCTTCCAGTCGGCCTCACGGACGGACCGACCTTCGAACTAAAGCGCCTGAGCCTCTCAGGGCTCAACGATCAATTTGCCTTTCGCTTCGGGAAATCCCTCGTCGTAGAACTCATACTCGCCGGCACCGACAGTGAGGAGTTGTTCCGCGCGCAGCGCCTTCGAGGTAGTGTTCACCCGCGCAGTCCTCTGCCTGGCGGCTCCGGGGAGCAAGCGCTCCAGGACGAGGGCTACATCGGTTTGAGTCTGGTTCTCAGCGCGGAGCAGGATTCTTCCAGGCCTCGCGCGCACAACTGTCGGGTAGATCATGTCTCCGTGCATCCAGATTCGGATGAGCTGCGGGTATTTTGCTGATAGGCCTTGCGGAGCAGTCGCAGTCGCGGACGACCAAAAGAAGCTCGCTCCAACAACCAGAACGACGAGTACAGTGCCTACTATCAATGCGGGACGGGTCGATCGGTGTCGTCCAAACGTATTTTCTTCCATATTTTCTTCCTTTCGAAGGTTTGCTTTACTGCAAGCTGAGCAGCACCAGAATCTCACCCACGCCTTTCTCGAGCGGCTCGAGGGCTTTGCCGATCAGCGTGCCCGGCCGGTGTATCGGAGTGTCTCCAAGGTCGAGCGGCTGCGAGCGCATCGCGATTCTCTTTTGTGTCGCGCCTAATGATCCGTTGCACAATTCGAATAAATCTTAGCCCAGAGCGATGGCTGCACGTTCATTGCTGAATGAATGCCGACGGAACCTCGTCGACGCGTCTTCTTCGACATCGCTGCCCCTTTCGAAAGCAAACTTTTTCAACCGCGAGCGCGCGCCTGTCGCAACGCGCGTGAGTTCCACACTCCTCAATCACTCTTGATATTCCCTTGATGCTCGATCGTTCCAGAGCCGAGATGCCTTCGGGACTGCGCCGCCCTGCTTCACTATCGCGCGCGAGAATACGACAGAGAAATCCTGGTGTCAATCACTACTTTCATTCATTGCGCACAATTGTGCGCCTTTGGAGAGTTAGCTCTTGCGGCTCAATTGGCCGGAGAGCCCGCACTCCGTCGACTGGCGATACGATCCCTAAACCGTTCACTCCGGCGCAATCAATTGCCTGAACGGCAATAAACGGACCTATCATCGGAACGCGGCACGCGCGAAGCTCTCAAGCGCGACGATGATCAAGATTGCCGAAGCTGGCGCGATGAACCAAGCGGGTCTTGCGGAACCCGGAGGCCGTCGATTAGATTGATCCAGATGATAAGCATTCAACTCGATTTCAAAGCAATTAGGAATTCGATCGGTCGATTCAAGCTGGTTGCGATCCTCTTGTTCACCGGGCTGTGTTTCTTTCTTCAAGTTCAGAAACCAGCCGCGGCGACCCAGGCCCAATCAAAACGCCTATTCGAAATCATCGGGATGGATGTCCCTTTTGACCAGCGAGTCGGTATCGATGACGGCGCCGTGTTCGCGATTCATTTCGGCGGAGACACTCACGGCAACCTCGATACCTGTGGCTGAAAACCGCCCCGGTTCGGGGGGCTGGCACGGCGTGTCAGCTATCAAAAACTCTTTCGAGAAAAACTTCCAAAGGTACCCGCGCTGCTCGTCGACACCGGTTACTTCATGTCCGATGAGCGAAGCACCCACGGCGAGCTTCGGCCTGATGTCGCCGTAAAAGATGACTGGATATTGAAAGCCTACGGTGAATTTCCGGTAGACGTCGTCAATGTCTCATCACACGATCTGCGATATTTCGCGAGGCTGTTCAAGCCCAAGCCATCGTCGCAACACGCTTCTCCCGACTCGATGCTTGATCGCATTGTCTCTGCCAATATCCTGAGCGACTCCGCCGGAGTTCGCGCGCCTCACCCATTCGTGGTTCGAGAACTGTCGTTGGAACAAACGAATGGACGCGCAAAGAAATTGCGAGTGGCGTTCGTAGGACTGACGGAAACAGAACCCGTTCCGCCTCCAGGGTTGAAGTTCACAGACGCGGTTGAAGCCGCGCGGCGCACGTTGCCCGATGCGAGAAAGAACGCGGACCTGGTGATTGCGCTCGCGAAAGTGAATACGGAACAGGCGGCTCGCATAGCGCGTGAGGTTCCCGGCATCGACGTAATCATCGCGGGAAACGCTTTGACTCTAGAGCAGTCATTCACTCCGCCGCTGTACGTCGGAAAGACGTTGATAGCCTTTACGCCTTTTGAAACCCGAATGCTTGGGGAGCTTCGCTTCTACCGAGACGCACAAGGAAGCTTCGCAACTAAACAGCGCTTTATCGCATTGGACGAGGTCCTTGTTCCGTCCGACCCAGCCGCGAAAAAACTGGTGGACACGGCGACGGCGGCCGAGAACGACGCACGCAGCCAGTCAAAGAAGCTCCTGGATCAATGGCTGGCGATCAGTCGCGCGCCTTCCGGGAGCCGAGCTTCTTCACCGGCCGCGCCGTCGGATTACATTGGTAGTATTGCGTGCAGTCAGTGTCACGTCGGCCAATATATGAAATGGGCGAACAGCTCTCACGCGCGGGCGAGTGATCCGCTGGTGCCGAGAGCATTCGAGTTTGAGATGAGTTGCCTCGCGTGCCATTCCACCGGGCGCCAGGCAAGTGGCGAAAGCAACCTCGTCGCGATGCAGAGCGTTCATTGCGAGCAATGCCACGGCCCCGGCGGCGCTCACGTGGCCAAACCCGCAAAAGGGTACGGGCGAGTCGCGAACATGACAGCGGCCTGTGCGAGTTGTCACACATCCGAAACGAGCCCCGCATTCGATGTTCAAGCTGCGTGGACGAAGATCAAGCACTGATAGGGAACAGGTGACAGGGAACAGGTGACAGGCAACAGCGAACCGGCCCTGTCACCTGTCCCCTATCACCTATTCCCTAACATGCATCTCGCGGAGTTTGAACTTCTGCACCTTTCCTGAAGCAGTCATCGGGAACGAATCGACAAAACGAATGTGGCGAGGGATCTTGAAGCGCGCAATGCGGCCATTGCAGAACTCGCGAATCTCATCGGCGGTTGCCGTCTCGGCTTGCGTGAGTTTTATGGCGGCGGCGACGTCTTCGCCTAGTCTTTCATCCGGCACTCCGTAAACATACACGTCGGCGATCTTCGGATTGGTGCGAAGCAGGTCTTCGATCTCCTTGGGCGCGATGTTCTCTCCGCCGCGAATTATCAGGTCCTTGATCCGTCCGGTGATTCGGACATAACCGGCTTCATCCAAAGTTGCCTGATCTCCGGTGTGCAACCAGCCGTCTGGGTCGATGGCATCAGCGGTCGCGTTTGGATTGTTGTAGTAGCCCTTCATCACGTTGTAGCCGCGGCAACACAATTCACCCGACTGATCCGGCGCGCATTCGTCGCCGGTCGCCGGATCGACGATCTTCACTTCGACCTCGGGCAGCGCGACCCCGACGGTTTGTGTGCGCAGCTCGACGCTGTCGAGTCTCGGCGTCAACGTAATTCCGGGCGAGGCCTCAGTGAGGCCATAAGCAATCGCGAGTTCGGTCAAATGCATGCGATCCATCACTCGTCGCATCAATGGCTCGGGGCAGAGTGCGCCGGCCATGATCCCGGTTCTCAAGCTCGACATATCCAAGCGGTGCTGCCCCAACTGTTCGAGTTCCGCAAGGAACATCGTCGGCACTCCGTAAAGCGTAGTGCATCGCTCGTCCTCGATATACTGAAGCACCCGGAGCGGATCAAAAGTCTCGAGCGGCACGATCGCGGCCGCGTGCGTATACGCTCCCAACACGCCAATCACGCATCCGAAACAATGAAAGAACGGAACCGGCACACATAACTTATCGCTGGGAGTCAGCGCGAGTCCCTCGCCCAGCCAGTACCCGTTATTCACGATGTTGCGGTTCGTGAGCATCACGCCTTTTGGAAACCCGGTGGTGCCGGAGGTGTATTGCATATTGATGACATCGTCGATTTGTTGGACCGACATCCGGGCATCCAACTGCGCTTCGCTTACTGTTTCGGCTTTTTCAAGCAAAGAGTCGTAGCGGATCATTCCGTCGGGATGTTCGCCTCCGATGTAAATGACATTCCGAAGGAAAGGCAGCTTGACCGAGTGCAATGTGCCCGGGTCGGAGCCGCGCAACTCGGGTATGACTTCGTAAATGGTCTCGACATAGTCTACATCGCGAACCCCGGCGACGGTGATAAGAGTGCTGGTTTGAGACTGCTTCAATAAGTATTCGATTTCGGAAGCGCGCAAGCTCGTGTTTACGGTGACCAGAATCGCGCCGATCTTTGCCAGCGCGAATTGCAATACGACCCACTCGGGAACGTTGGGCGCCCACAAAGCAACGCGATCGCCGCTTTCGATGCCCAGACCGAGCAGTCCTCGGGCAACCTTGCGCGCCAGCGATTCCAGTTGGCTGAAATCGTATCGCAGCGCGCGATCGGGATATATCAACGCCTCTCGATTGGGGTAATCACGCGCAAGCAGCGCGAGCAATTCTCCGATGCAAACATCGCGATACGTGCGAGCTTGCTCCGAGGCTCCACCAGTTGTCATTACGGGTCCTCCGAATTCAGCAATAGAGTCGGGAATCGTCCTCAGGGATTATTCGGCTCATCGTCCTCGGGCAGCGAACCGAAGTATCTCAACCAGGCATTCACATCGCCGGCTTCAACTTGGTCGGCTCCATCCGGCTCCTGCGGAGGATCAGTGATTGACTCGAGTTGAATCCTAAAGTCACCCGAGCGAATCACCTTCGCTCCTCGTGAGCGCACGAGGAATGCAAGATGCCGATCCGACGTAACCACGGTCAGGCCGCGAGGATTGGGCGAGGTGTCGACGATCTCTTCGATTCGAGTATCGGCATCGGAGCCCGGCCTTGCGTACAAGACTTTCACTCCCTGGACCGCCGAGCCCTCGGGCGCGCCGCGATCAGGAGCGCCGTCGAAGACTACGGTTACGCGCGCGTTTCTTGTTCGCGCGAAGGCGACGACTTTCATCAGCAAGGCCCGCCGGGAAGCAGACTTGTCGCGGTGCCATCCCACTGTTTGACCCATCACGTTGTTACCGTCGACGATGTAGGGCACGCTGGAAGCCCGCTCCTTGATCCGGCATTCTAGTTTGATTGTACTTCGAAGGAAAGCGTTCGAGCTCGTATGAAAGCAAAAGCGCCGAGTGGACCAGTGATCGGGTATCTCGGCGCTTTTGGGTTTAGCTGCGTCTGGATGGGACTAGGGTAGCCGCGGCGCGGAAGACCTTTCTCTATCCACTACGCGTGGTTCGGAGCGGGAGGGAGGTGGGGTTGACGGCGGGAAGTGTGCGCTCCCGCCACCGCCACCACTCGACCCACCGCCTGAGTGCGAACCTCCGCCGCCGCTGCCGCTGTTCCCGCCCGTGCCTGGCTGGCTTCCACCGCTGCCGCCGCTAGCACCGGAACCGCCCCCGGACCAGCCCTCGTTATTGCGCGGGCCATAGCGCCACCAATATGGATTGCATACGGCATAGTTCCATCCGTAGGGCGATGTAAAACCCTGAGTGTAAGGCAAGAATGTGTAGCACCTGCAGAACGGATCGTAGACCCATACATTACCGGACAGTGAATAGAGACTGCGTCTCATTAGCGAGCTGGACAGTTGGCGGTTCGATGCGATTAGTGTTTTCGCGCGATCCCTGCTCCAATCATCAAGTTCATCTGCTTCCTTTTTGTTGAAACTCGTGATCGCAACCGTTTCGCCTTCAACAATGGCTCGCTTCCCGCCTTTGATTGCCGTCTTACCGAAAAGTGCCCGGCCTTTTCGAACCGCGACTTCACTCTTTCCATTATCGGCGACATTAAAACGGTAAAGCCCTTCGCGAACTATCTCGAAGTTCGTCTTGGGAGTTTCAACGCGAACGAAGCCATCGATCGCCGAAACCTCAAGCACGGCCGAGCCGCGCAGCAACTTAATTCTGTTATTCGTGAACCCATCGAACAGATAAGCCAATGCGCTGTTCTCGCCCATCCTCAGATAGCAGCCCGGATTGAGCAACACTTCAATTCGGCTCGCGGAGCCGGTTGTAACGATATCGCTCAAATGCAACTCGTCACCGACCAATAATGTTTCGCTCGACGCCGGTTTAGCCTCACCCTTAACGGTTGCTCTGCCTTCGACGAGACTGATGACGCCGGCGCGGGCGGAGACGACGTATTTGTTCTGTTCCTCGATTGGCAGAGGATTTCGCTTCTGGGCAAGAACTGAACTCGCGGTAAGAAGAACTGCGAGCGTGATCGTGACTCTGGTGACCCTCATGAGATTCCCTCCGGTTTCGAGGCTGCAACGCGTGTGAGAGCCGCGCCTCGTTCGATCTAGGGGTCATCCTCTAATCGCCGATGTTGGCGTGAACTCAGCTTCCCATCTGTCCGCGATTATACTCCGTTGAAGAACGAAGGCAAATGAAACACTTGGACGCGGCGATGTTTCGGTATGATCAGACCCAACATTCCCCATCGCTTGCTCTCTTTTGGGCGAGTGCTAGAATTGATCCGCTTGATCATCGTCACGTAAGACAATCGGCATTCAGCCGGGATTTGGAGACAAACAATGAGAGACCTCAGCGATCGTGTTGCGATCATCGGGATGGGATGCACCAAATTCGGCGAGCACTGGGACAAGAGTGAAGAAGATTTGATCGTCGAGGCCGCCTACGAAGCCTTTGAAGACGCGGGCATTGAGCCTGCGCAAATCGAAGCCGCGTGGGTCGGCACGCTTGTCTCGGGGATATCGGGCCAGGCGCTCTCGCGGCCGTTGAAGCTCCAGTACATTCCGATCACGCGAGTCGAGAACATGTGCGCAACCGGTCAGGACGCGCTGCGCAACGCGGCTTACTCGGTGATGGCCGGCGCTTACGACGTGGTGCTGGTCGTGGGATTCGAAAAGCTGAAAGACTCGGGTTACTCGGGACTGCCCGGCGCGGCTTCGAGTGTCATCGGAGCAGGGAACACCGCGCCGGGCGCGTTCGCGCTCGCGGCGAATCGCTACTTTCATAAGTATGGCGCGGGCAAGGAAGAACTCGCGAAGATCTCAGTCAAGAATCACTACAACGGCGCGCGAAACAAGAAGGCTCACTTTCAAAAAGAGATCACCCTCGAACAAGCAATGAAAGCGCCGATGATCGCATCGCCGCTTGGATTGCTTGATTGTTGCCCAACGACGGATGGCGCGGCGGCGGCGATCATCACTCGGACGGAGCTAGCTCCAAGGTTCAACAAGGATTTCGTGACGATCAAAGCGATGGGCCTCGCGGTGGGCCCGGGCACTGGACGAATGGATCCTGATTTTGGCTTTACAACATTTCCAGAGACCAAAGCTGCCGCGAAACAAGTCTATGATCAACTCGGCATCAAGGACCCGCGCCGCGAAGTGAGCATGGCCGAAGTGCACGATTGCTTCTCGATCACCGAGATGATCATCTACGAAGACCTTGGCTTTTCTGAACCGGGCAAAGCGAAGATTGACATCGATTCAGGCGCGTTCACTTTGAGCGGGGACTTGCCGGTCAACACCGATGGCGGCTTGAAATCATTTGGTCATCCGATTGGCGCAAGCGGCCTGCGGATGTTGTATGAGATCTACACTCAGCTTCAGGGACGCGCGGGCGAGCGCCAGGTTAAGGATATGAAGCTCGGATTGGCGCACAATCTCGGAGGGAATCCGGGATCGTTTACCTGCTCGATCATCGCGCTGGGACACGCCTGATTTCGCTGAGAAGGATGTCCTCCAATGGCAGGCGGTTTTGAACACCACTTCAGACGCACAATCCCGGGTGAAATTGAAACTGTGCGGCGGCGACTTTCCGATGTTCTCGAGAGCTTCGGCTACGTCGTATTTGGCGAGGCTCCGCTTCAAGCGAAGCGGCCCCGGCACAAGAGCATCTGGGTAGCTATGGTATTGGACTATGACGTCACGTTGACCGTCGCTTTGAAACCGATTAGCTCCGCCTCAACGCTTGCCACTTTCGAATACGAAATAGAGCAGTTGTTTACAAAGGGCGAGATGCAGGCGCTCGAACGCGAGGCCGAAGCTATCATCGCTCTCGCGACAAGCTCGTCAGTAGAAGTGTTCTGCCCATCGTGCGGCGTCGAGAATGCCGGCAACGCGCGCTTCTGCCGAGCGTGCGGTAAGCCCGCTGCGCGAAACCAGCTTCCACCGGAACTCGAAGTGATGCGGCTGACGGCGAACGCCAGCGGATCACAGATAGAGATAACTCTCGGATTGGCCCTTTCGTTTCTCGCGCTGCTCATTGCTGCGCCGATCATCTTGTTTGTTGACAGCATCAAAGGCGTGGCCTTTGGCTGGATTATTCTCGCGCTTGGCGAACTCCTTGGCTGGTACTTTCTGATTCTCGGCATGCGCCGCTTACATCGATCGCTCAACCCGCCGAATGCGCAACTGGAGGCGCCCTCCGAACAAACGAAAGCCTTGTCGCTGCCGGAGAGAGTCGCGTTGCCTCCGCAGCCCGCGTCGATCGTCGAAGGCACTACTGAGTTGATGACTCCGCAAGAAACGCATTTGGCTGCCGGGCCGGTGAGAAATACCGACTCCATGGAATGAGTAGCCGAACGTTTCTTTTAAGCTTCAGGCGCGTGCTAAGATTGCGCTCCTCAGGAGACGCAGATGGCATACCAACTCAACGAAGAAGAGCAACTCATACTCGCGACCGTCAAGAAATTCCTCGACAAAGAAGTCGCGCCTGTTGCCTCCGAGCTCGAACACGCCAACGAATACCCGACCGAGATTGTCGAAGGCATGAAGAAGCTCGGCCTGTTTGGGTCGAACATCCCTGAGCAATACGGCGGGTTGGATTTGAGCTACACCGTGTTTGCGATGATCTTCGAAGAGATCTCTCGAGTGTGGATGGGGCTCGCCGGAATTCTGGGAACTCATTGCGTGCTGGCGGACGTGATCTCGCGATTCGGCACCGAAGAACAGAAGCAGAAATTCCTTCCGATCATGGCGACTGGTGAAAAACGCGGCGCGATTTGCTTGTCAGAGCCTCACGCCGGCACGGATCTTCAGGCGATCAAAACTACTGCCGAGCGCCGCGGCGATTACTACCACATCAACGGCTCGAAGATGTGGATCACCAACGGCCGCCGCGCTGAAGTGATGGTGATCCTGACTAAGACAGACAAAGACGCGAGTCCCGCGTACGCCGGAATGAGCGCGTTCATCGCCGAGAAAGGCGAGCCCGGCCTGACCGTCAGCCGCGACATCGACAAGCTCGGATACAAGAGCCTCGAAACATGCGAGTTGTTGTTCGAAGACTTCCGCGTGCCTGTTGCGAATCTGATCGGCGGCCGTGAAGGCGAAGGCTTCAAGCAAGTGATGACGGGTCTGGAAAGCGAACGCATCAACGTCGCTGCTCGCGGACTGGGAATCGCGCGAGCGTCATTCGAAGAAGCTATCAAGTATTCGCAGGAGCGCCGGACATTCGGCAAGCCGATCTGCGAGCATCAGGCGATTCAGTTGAAGCTTGCGGATATGGCTACGAAGATCGAAGCCTCGCGATTGCTTGTTTATGCCGCGGCCGAAAAGAAAGACCGAGGCGAGCGCTGCGATCTCGAAGCGGGAATGGCGAAGCTGTTTGCAACCGAAACGGCTCAGGAGTGTTCGCTTGAAGCGATGCGAATCTTCGGCGGCAACGGCTACGCGAAAGACTTTCCGGTTGAGAGATATTATCGCGACGCGCCGTTATTGATCATCGGCGGTGGCACGAACGAGCTTCAGCGGCTGGTGATCGCGCGAGGTTTGCTGAAGAAGTACTCGACCAACGATTCTTAGTTCCGCCCTGAAGGGGCGAGATTCAATAGCCCAGTGCAACGCACTGGGTACGGTGTGTCCCATAACCCTTTGAAAGCCCCGAAAGGGCGAGATTCAATAGCCCAGTGCAACGCACTGGGTCGCAACTAGTAGCCGAGAGAGGTCAGCCCTGAAAGGGCGACATGGGAAATTCTCGATGTCTCAATCACTATCTTCAATCCTCGTCCATCTCGTCTTCAGCACTAAAGTGCGCGAGCCATTTATCACTGCTGAAATCGAACCCGAACTGTACGCTTACCTCGCTGCTGTGTTTCGCGAATGCAAATCGCCGTCGCTCTTAGTGGGCGGAGCGAAAGATCACATACACGCCTTGTTCGCGCTGTCCCGGACGGCGACTGTTGCCGATGTTGTCGAAGAGATCAAGAAGCGCTCATCGAAATGGATGAAGACCAAGGGCAGTGAGTTCCGCGGTTTTCACTGGCAGGCTGGGTATGGCGCCTTTTCAATCGGACAATCCGGTGTGGTTGATTTGAAGAGATATATCGCCAACCAGGAAGAACATCATCGCCGCCGTAGTTTTCAAGAGGAATATCGTGCGCTTCTGAAGAAATACAAAGTGGAATTTGATGAGCGATATGTGTGGGACTAGCCATATGTCGCCCTTTCAGGGCTTGTCGTGTTGACCGCTCTCATACCCAGCGCGATGCGCTGGGCTATTGAATCTCGCCCTTTCAGGGCTTTCGCTTTGAGGCAGCCTTTGAGCGCGCGCTTGATACGCCCGCCTTCATGTCGTATAAGCCTTAACCACAATCAGCTCTTTCAGTTTCCATCTCAATCGGAGGATTTATGCTCCCTCGAAAACCACTCTGTTTCTCGCTCCTTTCTCTAGGGGTTGTTATCGTTGCAACTCAGCTTGCATTCGCGGACGGCTTCACACTTGAACAGGTTCTCAGCTCACCCTTTCCCTCGGATCTGATTGCCTCGAAGTCCGGCGACAAGCTCGCCTGGGTGTTCGATACCGAAGGCAAGCGAAACATCTGGGTCGCCGAAGCTCCCGTGTTCAAAGGGCGTCAACTGACTCGCTACGATAAGGATGACGGGCAGGAAATCACCGAGCCGGTTTTTTCGCCCGATGGAAACTGGATCGCTTACATTCACGGCGGACCTCCGAACAGTGACAAAGACATTCCGAATCCCACGAGCGACGCCGCCGGCGCTAAACAAGAAGTATGGCTCGTCAACACCCACACCGGCTTGACCGTGAGAGTCGCCGAAGGACGCTCGCCGATGTTTTCACCTCGCGGTGATCGAGTCATCTTCGAACGCGAAGACCACCTGTGGGCTTCAACCGTTCCAGTTGGCATCGCAAAGACTGCGGGCGCCGCAAAGAAGATGTTCGAGATTCGCGGCGGAGTGAATTCTCCCGCGTGGTCGCCGGATGGTTCGAGTCTGGCCTTCTCTTCCACTCGTGGCGATCACTCGTTCATCGCGATATTTGAACCGGCGTCATCGCGAATCAGGTTCCTCGAGCCGAGCGTCGATCGTGACATAGAGCCTCGCTGGTCGGCGGATGGAAAGCGAATCGCTTACATTCGATTGTTCAACGTGACTGATACTCTATCGGCTGACAAAGAGCGGCTTCTGCCGTGGTCGATTCGCGTGGTCGATGTAGCGAGCGGCGCGGGAAGGGAAATCTGGAAGTCAGGCGCGAGCGAGATGGATTCGTTCTCGCGTTTGCCGATGGGAGAAAACCAGTTGCAATGGGCTGCGGGCGATCGAATTGTGTTTGCATCCGAGAAGGACGGCTGGGCGCACCTTTATTCAATTTCCTCGAAAGGCGGAGCAGTGACTCCGCTGACGCCGGGAAATTTCGAAGTGGAGAACGTGACCTGGTCCGCGGATCGCCAGTTTATCATCGTCGCTTCGAACGCGGGCGACATCAATCATCGTCACTTGTGGAAGGTCAACGTTGCCGGCGGTGAGCCTCGGCAAATGACCAGCGGCGACAGCATCGAGATGTATCCCGCGATTGCCGGCGGCGGGAAGCAGATCGCTTTCATGCACGCCACCGCGACCCATCCGTTTCTTCCTTACATCGCCTCTGCCGATGCGAAAGGGGCGAGGCCGCTGGTTGCCCAGGCAGTGCCTGGCCAATTCCCCTCAACTCAATTGGTCGAACCCGAGCAGGTGACTTTCAAAGCCTCGGACGGAATGGAAATCCACGGCCAGTTATTCAAATCGAAGAACACATCGGGGCGCGCGCCGGGAATTGTTTTCATGCACGGAGGCCCGATTCGACAGATGCTGCCGACCTGGCATTACAGTTACTACTATCACAACTCCTACGCGATGAATCAGTATCTCGCGAGCCGAGGGTACATGGTGTTGTCGGTGAACTATCGAAGCGGAATTGGCTACGGGCGCGCGTTTCGTGAAGCCAAGCATCGCGGGCCACGCGGCGCTTCCGAGTATCAGGACGTCGTAGCGGCGGGCAAGTACCTTCGAGCTCGCAGCGATGTCGATGCCAAACGAATCGGATTATGGGGAGGCTCGTACGGGGGTTACTTGACGGCGATGGGACTCGCGCACGATTCGGATCTATTTGCGGCAGGCGTCGATCTTCATGGCGTTCACGATTGGAGCAGGCGGGTGGGGCCTTCTCCGTGGGCGACGGGCGATCTGGCAAAACTCGGTCGAGAGTCCTCGCCCCTGAGTTCGGTAGACAAATGGAAGTCGCCGGTGTTGTTGATTCACGGAGACGATGATCGCAATGTTCAGTTCAGTCAGACGGTCGAGCTTGTGCGCAAGCTTCGCGACCGCGGGATCGAATTTGAAGAGCTGGTGTTTCCTGATGACGTGCACGATTTCCTTCGACACGAAAACTGGTTGCGCGCTTATCACGCTGCGTCGGATTTCTTTGATAGGAAACTGAAGTCCGGCGCGGCACAAAACTGAAACAGTTTGGCATCACATAGCTGAGGCAGGAGAAACCGCAGATTGCGCTGCCTTCGGAGCGCTGATCAGCGCAGATCGGCGGGCCGAAGGCGGCGATAATCAGCGCTTCATCTGCGCACTCTTGTCGTTTCACTCAAACTGACACAGTGCCCGGCTTTTGACACACCAATACCCCTCGCCTATCATCGCCACTGTGAAGATTCTTTCAGCAGCCGAGATGCGAGAAGTCGATCGTTTGACTACCGAGCGATTCGGCGTGCCGAGTCTCACATTGATGGAAAACGCCGCAACGCGCACAGTCGAAGCGCTCGAGCAGCTCTTTGGCGATGTTCGCGGCAAACGCGCGCTGATCATATGTGGAATCGGGAATAACGGTGGCGACGGCGCCTCAATCGCCAGGCTCTTGCATCAGAAAGGCGCCGCGGTTGATGTCCTGTTGCTTGGCCGAATCGAAGATTCGAAAGGCGATGCAAGTACGAATTTCGAGAACGCGCTCGAGATCGCCAACCACGCGAAGCCCGGTTTTCGGTTTGTTGCAATCGGAACAAAGGAACGGTTCTGGCAGGAAGCCACTTCTAATTCTCACTCGTTGTTTATTGATGCGATCTTCGGCACAGGGCTTACGCGGCCGGCTTCGGGTTTGTTTGAAGAAGCCATTCACTTGTTCAACGATCACACCGGCGGTTTGCCTGTCATCTCGGTGGACCTCCCTTCGGGAATCGCTTCTGATTCGCACGAGCTAATCGGTCCGGCAGTAAAGGCGAACCTCACGGTAACATTTACTGCTCCGAAGATCGGCATTGTGATGCCCCCGGCTTCCGATTACTGCGGGAGAGTTGTGATCGCGTCGATTGGGTCCCCCGAAGAATTGATCAACGCATCAGAATGCCGGCTCAACCTCATCCAGCGGAGCGATGCCGCGCGATGGCTTGCCACATCGCGGCGCGACGCGCACGCCAACAAGGGCGACGTCGGCAAAGTGCTGATCGTTGCAGGTTCTATCGGCAAGTCCGGCGCCGCGTGCCTGGCGGGCGAGGCCGCGCTTCGAGCCGGCTGTGGGCTTGTGACCATCGCGACGTCCGCGTCATCGCAACCGGTCGTGGCGTCGAGCGTTATCGCGGAGTGCATGACCGAAGCGCTCGCGGAAACATCGACGGGTGCGGTTTCTCGAGAAGCCGCCGATCGCGTCCTGGAGCTCGCCGCTGAGCGGGATGTAGTTGCGATCGGACCCGGGCTTGGGTCAGCGCATGAATCAACACGCACGCTTGTCCGCGCGGTCACGATGAAGCGCGGGCGTCCGATGGTCATCGACGCTGATGCTTTGAACTCGCTTGCGCCGTGGGCCGAGAACCTGAAAGGCAGCGCCGAGTTGCCGATGATACTCACCCCTCATCCCGGCGAGATGGCCCGGTTGGTTTCGAAGTCCATAGCAGACGTCACGAGGAATCCGATCGATACGGCGCGAGATTTTGCCATCGCTCGCGGCGTGATACTCGTGCTCAAGGGCAGCCCCAGTGTCGTCGCCGCGCCTGACGGCCAGGTATATGTGAATTCGACTGGCAACGCCGGCATGGCGACCGGAGGGACGGGCGACGTGCTGACCGGAATGATCGCATCATTCGTCGCTCAGACGCCGAACGATCCGCCAGGCGCGACAATCGCAGCGGTCTATTTGCACGGCCTTGCGGGTGACATCGCGGCGTCAAAGTTGGGCGTTCGCCCAATGATCGCATCGGATATCACGTCTCATCTCGGCGAAGCCTTCATTTCAGCAGGCGGCGATGCGGAGAGGCTAGTCCGATGAGTGTTGATTCATCATCTGAAACAGAAACCAGAAACCAGAAACCAGAAGCGTTTTTCGGTGAATTCACAACACACTCTGCTCAAGAAACATTTGCGCTTGGCAAACGCATTGGCAATCAACTCAGCGGCGGCGAAGTGTTTCTGCTGAGAGGCGACCTCGGCACGGGCAAGACGGTTTTTGCGAAAGGTCTCGCCGCAGGTTTGGGAATCCAGCCGGACGATGTGACTAGCCCATCGTTCACGCTTGTCAACGCACACGAAGGACGCCGGCACTTTTATCACATTGATCTGTACAGGCTGGAGTTTGGATCGCAGGAGAACCTCGGACTCTCGGAGATATTCGAGCACTCGAATGCAGTTACGGTGATTGAGTGGGCGGAGCGATTGAGTGTGCCTCCTTCTGGGGCGATCAACATAGAGTTGTTCTACGTTTCCGACAGTGAGAGAAGGATCAAACTCGATCGAAGCGATTGAATGGTCAAACGGTCATCACTTCCTTCTCTTTATGCTCCGCTACTTCGTTGATCCTTGTGATGTGCTGGTCGGTTAGTTTTTGAACCTGATCGAGCGCGTCTTTCTCCGCGTCTTCGGAGATCGTTTTGTCCTTGAGCATCTTTTTCAAATGATCGTTAGCGTCGCGGCGCACATTGCGAACCGCGGTGCGATGCTCCTCTGCCATTTCGTGAACGACTTTCACCATCTGTTTGCGGCGATCTTCGGTGAGCGGCGGGATGGGGACGCGTATCAATTTGCCGTCGTTTGAGGGGTTGAGTCCCAGCTCCGAAGCGCGTATGGCTTTTTCAATATTCGCTAGCTGCGTCGGATCGAAAGGCTGAACGGTCAGCATCGTCGATTCGGGCGCATGAATCGTTCCGACTTGATTGAGCGGCATGTCGGTGCCGTAGTAGTCGACCATCACGTTGTCGAGCAAGCTGACCGACGCGCGGCCGGTGCGCACGGTGGCGAGCTTCTTTCGGGAATCTTCGACCGCCGAATCCATCCGCTTTCGCGCGTCGTTGATGATATCCTTGATTTCCATTCGAAATCCTCCGCAAGCGTTAGACTAAAGATTGGATTTTAGAATCGCGATTCGGAGCAAGCAAGCTCACAGGTATTCAACCAGCCGGTGCTGCTTCAGGTTTTACAACGGTTCCAACTCTTTCACCGCATATTACTCGGGCGATGTTGCCGGGCGTGTTCAGATTGAAGACGTGAATCGGCAGGCCCTGCGCGCGGCAAAGGCTGATCGCCGAGGTGTCCATAACCTCCAGGTCCCGCTGAATGACATCCAGATACGTAAGCGCTTCGAACATTGTCGCCGTTTTGTCTTTGGTTGGATCAGCGGTATAGATGCCGTCAACTTTGGTCGCCTTCAATATTGCGTCGGCCTTGATTTCGAGTGCTCGAAGCGCGGCGGCGGAATCTGTTGTAAAGAATGGGTTCCCCGTCCCGGCTGCGAATATGATAATGCGGCCTTTTTCCAGATGGCGGATCGCGCGGCGGCGTATGAAAGGCTCAGCCACTTCGCGCATTTCTATCGCGCTCATAACTCGAGTGAAAGCGCCGTGTTGTTCCAACGCATCCTGAAGAGCTATCGCGTTCAGCACCGTCGCCAGCATGCCCATGTAATCGGCCGAGGCTCGATCGAGTCCCTTTGCCGAAAGCGCCAACCCGCGAAAGATATTTCCGGCGCCAACAACTATGGCGACTTCGACTCCAAGCTCTCGAACGTCTTTTACCTCGCCGGCGATGCGCGCGATCACTTCGGGGTCGATACCGTAACCCTGCTCGCCCATCAAAGCTTCGCCCGAAAGCTTGAGCAGCACACGCTTATAGATTGGCCTGGAATTGTCGCTCATTGCCGGAAGATTATATTGCTAACGGCCGCTCGATTGACAACAAAAAAGCCTCTCATTGCGAGAGGCTTTTTCGGTCTTACCTAGTTGCCGCCGAGCAATTCGTTAACTTCGCCGCCAAGATCTGAGGATCTCTTTTCGAGACCCTCGCCCATCTTGTAGCGAGTGAACCGGCGAATCTTGATATTCTCGCCGGTCTTTTGGACCATCTGGGTGACCAGTTCGCCGACGTTGATATTCTGGTCCTTAACAAAGGGCTGCTCGAGCAGGCAGGTTTCCTGATAGAACTTGCTCAGCCGGCCCTCGACGATCTTATCAAGCACCTGTTGCGGCTTGTTGGCGTTCTTTGGATCCAGCCTCGCTTGCTCCAGGGCGATTTCCTTTTCTTTCTCGAGCACCTCTGACGATACCTCTTCCTTACTGATGAAACGCGGTTCGGCCGCCGTTATATGCATTGCCAGATCGTGAACAAACGAGCGAAACTCTTCGCCGCGTGCAACGAAGTCGGTTTCACAGTTTACCTCGAGCAGCACGCCGATCTTTCCGCCCGCATGTATGTAAGCGTTGACCAGGCCCTCGGCGGCGACACGGCCGGCTTTCTTGGTTGCACTTGCGAGGCCTCGCTTGCGAAGGATCTCGATGGCCTTGTCTTCGTTGCCTTCGGCTTCAGTGAGCGCGCCTTTGCACTCCATCATCCCGGCGCCGGTTTTCTCTCTAAGCGCCTTGATCGCTGCAGGTGTTACTCCATTTGACATTACTACCTTGATCTCCTCTTCTTATGCGTTGGAAGTTGCGAAGAAGCTGGTGGCAGGCACCGATACTTTGTGTTTGCAACTTGACTGTGTCTTACTCCGAGGCTTCTGCTGTCTCCGCTTTCGGAGCCTCATTTGAGGTTGCCACATCGCTAGCTGGTTCGGCCTCCGGCGTTGCGGCGGCCTCCGGCGTTGCGTCGGCCGTTGGAGCGGCCGGTGCGGCTTCAGCGAGAACAGGCTCGATGGCTTCAGGCAGCGGCGGCGCGCCGGGAGGAACATATGTTGTTCGACGGCCTCCGCGGCGATCTCGATCCCGGTCAGGCCGGCCTCGTCCACGACTTTTGTCGCCGCGGTCTCGCGGCGCGTCGGAGGGTGCTGTCGCAGCCGACGCATCAGCCTCCGCGACTTCACCCATTTCCGCCCCGCCTTCTTTTACAGTCTGCTGACCTTCGACGATGGCGTCGGCCATCTTTGATGCAAACAGGCGCACGGCGCGAAGTGCGTCGTCGTTTCCGGGAACGATGAAGTCGATGCCGTCAGGATTGCAATTCGTATCGACGATGGCGACGGTGGTGATGCCCAGCTTGTTGGCTTCGTGAACCGCGATCTCTTCTTTGTTCGAATCGATTATGAAAATCACGTCGGGCAAAGATCTCATATCGCGTATGCCCGCCAGGTTTTTCTCCAACGCGGCGTGTTCACGGTCGAGTCCGAGGCGTTCCTTCTTTGTTAAGGCATCGAATCTTCCATCGATCCGCATAGCCTCGATGTCCTTCATTCGCTGGATCGACTTCTGAACGGTTTGAAAGTTGGTCATCAACCCGCCGAGCCAGCGCTGATTGACATAGAACTGTCCGCAACGCTTTGCTTCTTCTTCGACCGCATCCTGCGCCTGTCGCTTTGTGCCGACGAACAGGAAACTGGATCCGTCCAGAGCCTTCTGAGTTACGAACTTGACTGCTTCCTTGAAGAGCCGTTGGGTCTTCTGAAGATCAATGATGTAGATGCCGTTTCGTTCGCCGAAAATGTACTCCTTCATTTTCGGATTCCACCGCCTGACCTGATGCCCAAAGTGGACACCCGCCTCAAGCAGCTCCTTCATTGTTACTGTTACCAATCGATCCTCCTGACGTTGAATTGGTTTATGTACTCACCGGCACGCGTTCCACGTACTCGCGGAACAACCAATCGCGATGGCCGGCAATGGATTTGCAAGACGCTATCTCTTCGAGAACTGGAAGCGCTTGCGTGCGCCCTTTTGGCCGTACTTCTTTCGCTCTTTAGCTCTCGGGTCGCGGGTAACGAAGCCGGCTTTTTTGAGCCGGGCTCTGAACTCCGGATTCAACTCGAGCAGTGCGCGGGTAATGCCGTGACGCACCGCGCCGGCCTGTCCGGCCACTCCGCCGCCGTCCACGTTTACCTGGACGTCGAACTTATTAACCGAGTCGGTCAAATGAAGCGGCTGTCTGATCACCATCCGATGCATTTCGTTTTGAAAGTAGTCTTCAAACTTGCGTTTGTTGACGGTGATCTCGCCGCTGCCAGGTCTAAGAAACACTCTGGCGGTCGCGCTCTTGCGGCGTCCCGTCCCGTAATTCTGAATAACCTCAGCCACTATGAACTCTCCTTCAAACTAAGGCCCGGCGTACGCGGGCGATTTACAAGTTAAGCGCCTCGGGTTGCTGGGCCTGATGCGGATGATCTGCGCCGGCGTAAACTTTCAGCTTCTTACCCATCTGGCGGCCAAGCTTGTTCTTGGGCAGCATTCCGCGAATCGCCTGCTCGAGGATGCGTTCCGGGAAACGCTGCATCAGTTTTTCCGCCGTAATCTCTTTGAGTCCCCCCGGCCAGCCGGTGTGATGGCGATACATCTTGTCCTTCAACTTGTTTCCGGTGAACACCACTTTCTCGGCATTGATAATGACAACGTGATCGCCAACGTCGAGATACGGCGTATAAGATGGCTTTGTCTTACCCATCAGCAAACTCGCGGCGGTCGTTGCCAGCCGGCCAACGGTTTTGCCCTCGGCATCGATGACGAACCACCGGCGCATTTGCTCAAGGTTCTTCCCGCTTGGAACGAATGTCCCCATGTTAAGAATCTCCAAATTTCCTGTAAAGAAGACGAACGAAAAGGATACGAAATGGTCATGATGTTGTCAAGCTGACGGGAGCAAGGGCTACCCCAACTTAAGGGTCCCGTTTCGAGGTCACCTTTCGCCGCCAACATACCCGCGCAAATCATGAAATAGTTGTGTCATGAAATAGTCATGAAATAGTTATTGACGAAAAACGCCTGTTCGTCTATCGTGAGTCATCCGCTGAAGCGATTCGATCTGGAGTGAATGAAACCCAGGCCGGATCCCAGGCGTAGAACGCTACGTCATGCGGAAAGAGATTTGATGAAGAGCACACACTACAAACAATCGTTTGATCTGATCGCCGACGTGACCGGCTTGTGGAGCGCGCGCCTCGAGCAACCGTGTCCTGCCGGCCTGACGTCGATGATCATTGTCGATCAAACCGTTCGTTCAGGACCTTAACAACTTATCAGCATCAATCGTGACAGCCGCCAGCGTCAGTTTGATGCTGGCGGCTTTTGATTTTATTGGGCCGCTTTTCAGGACAGACTCCCGGAAGAGCGACGGCCGCCGTGCCCGCGACCGTCCGGAATGGCTTCGCACGAGAGGCTTTGGAGCAGAAATGAAATCGGTCAGTTATCGCGATCTGCTAAAGGGCAACCGTAACTTTCGACGATTGTGGGCCGGCCAGGTCATCAGCGAGTTAGGCACATGGTTTTCGTTCATTGCCGAGCTTGGACTGGTCCGAATGCTGTCAGGCTCGCCGTTGATGACGACGGCCTTGCTGGTTGCGAGATTGCTGCCGTTCCTGCTGGCTGCGCCAATCGCCGGCGTTCTGGCGGATCGACGCTCTCGCAAACAAATCATGATCGTCACCGACGTGCTGCGAGCGGTGGTCGCGGTCGCGTATGTATTTGCCGGATTGATCGGATCGGCTTGGCTGGTCGTCGCGTGCAGTGCGTTGACGGCGTCGCTCACGATGTTCTTCGAGGGCGCCAAGAACGCATCGATTCCGAATCTGGTGACGCCCCGCGAGCTTTTGACCGCGAACGTGTTGATGTTTTCGACGCGATTCCTGCAATACACGCTGGGCTCGGCGATTGGGGGACTCACAGCGGCGCAGTTCGGCTATAACGCCGCGTTCATCGTGAATGCATTGTCATTCGTAGCATCGGCTCTGTTCATCTTGCCGATTCCAGCGAGCGCGACCCGTCAAGCGCAAGACATAATGGTGAACACCGGGCCGCTCGCTACTCCGATGTCCGCTGAGGCTGCGGCAATCACGCCGATCGCCGGAAGCGAGCAGCCGCTTGAACCGGCGAAGGCCGGGTTCTTTGCAGATATCCGCGAAGGACTGCGCTATATCTGGAGAACTCCGTTTGTGCGGGCAGTGATCATGGTGAACATCGGGTGGGGGACCGGCGGCGGAATGACTACGATTCTGTTTGATCGAATCGGCGGGCACCTGTTCGCGCAAGGCTCGGCCGACCGTGGCGACTGGTTCGTAGCCGCGCTGTTCACCGCGGGCGGCGCCGGCGTGTTTGTAGGAATGATGCTGACGCGTCGCGTTGGTCTTTGGATCTCAGACGAGCAGCGGGCAGGTCTGTTCATAGGGTGGTCGTTGTTAGCTCACGGCCTGCTCTTTTCGATCGCGGGTTTGATGCCCACGCTCGCATCCATGGCCGTGTGGGTAGCGCTCAGCCGTTTGGTGTTGGGAGCCGAGTTTGGCTTTCAGGAAACGTTGATGATGAGAATCCTGCCCGATGATTATCGCGGCAGAGTGTTCACGACGGACCGGTCGCTCGAACTTGCAACGATGGCAATTTCGACGATCGTGACCGGCTGGCTGTTGACGTGGTTTGGCCCGCGTTCGTTGATGATCGCGTCCGGCCTGCTTTCGGCGAGTCCGGGTGTGATTTGGCTGCTGGCTTTGTGGCTCGCCCGCTTCAGAGTGCCCGCGCGCGCTGTGCGCGAGAGCTACGGAGACTAGCAGGGATGATTCGCACTCGCTTTTGTGTGGAGACGTGGCGATGAATCTGGTTGGGTTGATTCTAATAGCGGCGCTGAGCGGCTTCATAGTCGCCGTGTCGCTACGCCTCCGCCCGAAAGAATCAACACCTGGCTTTCGGCTCGAAGTCGACACTCTTCACGAACACGAGCCTCATCATCAAGCAACGCCTCATCGCTCGCTTGTTAGCCGGGCGGCTTAACGCGCGATGCACGGCAAGAAACGAAGGCCGCCGGGACTCACATCCCGGCGGCCTTCAGTGTTTGAAGAGTTGACTCTTTCGTTTAGTCGCCAAAGCCCGCAGGCGTGACTTCGGGCTGCGGTTTATTCTTCTTCAGTTGGAGTTGAACCATCGGAGCTTCCGGCGCCGCAGGCTCTTTCAAAATGTGTTGCCGGTAGAGCTTGGCCATGCGCTCATTCTCCTTTTGTTCGTTGATTCGCGCGCGCTGCTTGTTCAGCTTCTCTTCGCGCGAGTTCTTGGCGATCCCCAACTCGTCCAGATCATGCTGTATCTCGTGAGTGACCAGCGATTCGTTGAGCACCAGTGAGTGCGCGGTGCTGTCCAGAGTGACAGACTTGCCGCCGGCGAAGATTTCGTGACGCCCGCGCTCTTCGTACCACTTGGTTAGCGTCGCCGTCATATGCATCTTCTCGATGATGTTCCGCCAGCCCACGCCGGTGTTATAAGCGCAGAAGGAAATCTCGCCTTCCTGCGTTGCGTAGGGAATGATGCACTGCTCGGTGCGGCGGAAGTCGTAGTTGAACAGATCCTGGAACCACATTCCCGCGATGAACAGGAAGTTCCAGCGATCGGCGCGGCGCTTCTCGATGTCTTCGGCTGTCCGATCGCCCGAGACTTTTCCGTAGTCTCGGCCGGTCGCGCCGAAAGTCTTATCGAATTTTTTGAGAAGATCCGTCAGCTTGAAGTGAGTCGGCGCTTGAAACGGATCGTAGTTTCGCATCAACGCCAAAGCCATTCCGACGACGGACAAGAATTTGCCGCGAGCCGCGTCGTTGACCTTCATAATGTCCTTCGCCAGTTGCTCCGCGTTAAGGAACGCAGTGACCGGCGCGGACTCCTTGGTTTCCTTGTCGATCATCACCGCCATGCCGATTCCGCAATTGGGATGGCATCCGCACGTAAGCTGACCCCAATCATTGGACGGTCCGTGAACAAGGTCGGCCCAATCCGTGAATGTGCTCATAAACGAAATCGGGAACCAGTCGCGAATGGGCTCGCCGAGACCCGTCTGTTTTTTCACATCGTGGGCCATGTGCGAGAGCGTGTAGCGTTGCGCGTGACGCCGCTCGTCGGTGATTTCTTCATCGCGGCCGGTGAATGAGACGGGTTGGAAGGAGAGGAATTGAATCTTCTTCGGATTGTCGAGCGCGAACTGAATGATGCGCCCTACCTGCTCGTTGTTGATGCCGTTGACGATCGTCGTGACCGGTACGATATCGACGCCGGCGCTGTAGAGGTTCTCGATCGCGCGCAGTTTCACGTCAAACAGATTGCCGACCTTTCGGTGTTCGTTGGCGGCGTTGCCGATTCCGTCGAATTGCAGATACGCGTAGCGAAGTCCCGCCTCCGCGGCTTGCTTGCAGAACTCAGGGCTCTTGGCGAACTCGATTCCGTTTGTCGCCGCTTGCACGCTGTTGTATCCAACCTTGCGCGCGTAGGCGACGGCATCCAGGAAGTAAGGCGACATCGTCGGCTCGCCGCCTGAGAATTGCACGGACATCTGGCGACGGGGCTTGATGGAGATTGCGTTGTCGAGCAGGGTCTGGATGTCTTCCCAGGTCAACTCGTGCACGAAACCAACCTGATTCGCGTCCATGAAGCACGGATCGCACATCATGTTGCATCGATTCGTAAGATCGATCGTCAGCACCGAGCCGCGCCCGTGTTTGATCGTGCTGGAACCGTGCTTGTGAAGGCGTTCATCGTTATGCGCGCGAATATCGCGTCCGGGAAAGACTTCTTCCAGATGCTTGAAGAAGGCGGGATCGATGGACATCACGTCTTCGAAGTGACCGTGCTTCTCGCAGTCCTTGACCATGAGAATCTTCCCGTCGCGCTCGATGACTTGAGCTTTGATTTCGCCGACTCGTTCGTTCAGCAGAATTTCGTGAGGCAGTTTGCCATCGACGATCTGCTGCCGGATTTCAGGAATGCACTTCGGGCACAACGAGTCGGTGGTTCTGGGCCAACCCAGGGGCGGCTTGGTCTTTTGATAGGACTTCAGTAGCGGTTTCTCAGACCACTTCGGTGTGAATGAGGGATTTGGTCTGATCCGGTTGAGCCTTTCAAACGCCGCCCACGCGCCGCGCGCGACGTAGGTCAATCCTTTTTCCGCATACTTCACTGGTTTCGACATGCTTTTTCTCCTCGTCTTCGGAGCCGCTCAAGTCCGCCTGATTCCGAAGACCATTGTTATTCTTTGCGCCCTTCAAGGCGCCGTCTATCTTTGCAAGGCGCTGGTCCAACATTCGACCGCGCGCGTTATTTGAGCTAAGCCTTCTCCGTCTGTTCGAGCTGATACGGGCCCTTAATCGCCTGCAACGACTCGCGCCGCACCATACCCTTGACTCCCAGGGTCTGCGGATCACGCCAGTTGTCGAACGTGGCTACCTGATGCACGCAAGCAATTGTGCAGTAGGGGGCGCACGCTTTTTTGGTCAGGTACTCCCGCTTGATGTCTTCTTTGGTATAGCTTTCGAGAGGAACACCGGGATAGCCTCTCTGCTGCGAACAGTAGTGCACAAGGCCGTCTTCGCAAACGTACAAGTAACGCGCTCCCGCGCGGCACCGCCACTTGTTGGGCTTTCCATCAGCAAGGTTCTGCTGAAAGCTATTCCATCGAACGTGCCCCTTCTTTCCAAGATTCTTCATCTTCAAATAGATCTCGCGTTCGATTCCTCTGAGCGGTTTGAGTGTGCCTAATGCATCGTGAATGATCCCCAGCGAACTCGAGAATCCGAGCTCGACCGCCCGCGTTCCTACAGTTAATGCGTCTTCGGGTGTCTTTATCCCGCCGCCAATCACCGAGTTGATGTTCACTCTGAACTGGGCAAGCTCGGAGAGCCACGCGAGTTTCTTATCCAATACCTTCAGGCTCTTCTTTGACACTTCGTCTGGGTTCACGTTGTCGATGCTGATTTGCATGTACTCGAGGCCCGCAGTGTTGAGTTTTTGAATTCGCTCTCTCGTCAGAAGGTAGCCGTTGGTAATGAGACAGGCGAGCATTCCTCGCCGCCTTATCTTCGCGATTATTCTCTCAATCTCGGGATGCATAAGCGGCTCACCGCCGCTGATAATAATGGCCGTCGTTCCGAGGTCCGCAAGCTTGTCAAGGCGTCGAAACATTTCCTCGGACGGAACCGGCTTTGAAAAGTCGTCATACTCGTTGCAATAGGTGCATGCCAGATTGCAGCGACGCATAGGAATAATGTGGGCGAGGATTGGATGATCCTTCGACAGCAGCCCCTTAGCCATAAAGCTGTAGGCGCGAACATACATTTTTATTCTGCTCGAAAGCTTCATAGAGAGACTGGAAAAGAATTTATAGGTAAATCAGCCTTCTACCGGCCGGCCATCGGAAAAACAGTCCATCTGAAGGCGTACTAGCCTTTGGAGCAATTGCCATACCCCCGCCCCCGTCCTGACCAAAAATCCTATAACTCTTGCTGTCACCGTGCATTAGCTACGCAGCCATCCCCCCTCACAAAAGCCCAACACAGTGTGCGGCCAAGTTTTGACTCATCCCCCAAAAAGGCTATGAGCTCGCGTGCGGCCTAATGACTCAGTCGAGGCCCCACGCTCTCGTCCGCTGTCACTTTGACCCGACTGCCTGATTTCTGTACCGTGCGAGCTTCAATTTGCGAGGGTTCGCGACAATAGCACACTGATCCAGACTTATCAATCCATGAGCACATATAGACCTGGTTTTGAACTGACGATGCTGTGAGTTTCAGGGGGGTCGTGGATGACACTGACCCGGCTCGCGTTTGCTTCAAAGTCAATGGTAAGGAGGGCGAGCAGAGGGGCTTGAACCCTCGACCTCCTGATCCACAGTCAGGCGCTCTAACCAACTGAGCTATGCTCGCCGCAACGTGATTTTGTCATCCTACTTTGGCTTATGCGGATGATGTTGTCAATGGCCGTATGAATTTCGCGGTGTGGGTGGTGTATGATTTGGAACAAATCCGGTGGTGTTGAGATCGATCCCCCGATGTTAGCGATGAAGGCGCATGCGTTGACACTCTCATCACACTCGGATTAGACTGCCTCTACCGGATTTTAGAGATGGACGGTCAACGCTGGAGTACTTGTAATAATCAAACATTGGGCAGACTAACCAGCGGTTCGGCACGTTCGAACGGAGGGAATCCAATGCTTCGCATGACTATGTTGAAAGCCATTGAACTCGGAGTGGTTTTGGTCTTGATATCGACTATTGTTTCGGCCCAGTCGGGGCAGGTTGAAGGAAACCTGAAGCTCAAAGCAGCCGATGGCTCAAAGAAACCAATTGCGGGTGCCGTCGTTGATATCTACCGCACCGATATTAAGGGACACTGGACCGTAAAAACCGATAAGAGCGGTCACTACATAATTCTGGGATTGCCGCTTGCCGGAACTTACCTGTTCATCGCCTCCGCTGCTGAGGCAACGCCTACCTACCTGAATAACGTTCGTATTACGCAAATGCCGGTGGTTGACATCATGCTGGATCCTGGAGACGGGAGCAAGCTGACAATGGAGCAAGTGCAAGCGGTCCTGGCCCAACAGAAAGGCGCTGCGGGACCACCAACAGCGGGTGGCCGGCCGGGACCACAGCCCGACAAAGCAAAACTCGAGGCACTGCAGAAGGAACAGGAAGCGAAGGGTCAGGAAGCCAAAGAGCTTCAATCCAACTTCGACCAGGCGATCAAGCATTTTAACACCGGCACTGAACTAAAAGGGGCAGGCAATTATCAAGCTGCGCTGACCGAGTTCGAACAGGCCGCGTCAATCGACATCACCAAGAACAAAGCCTTCATTGAAGTGGGGCATCGGTCGAATGCTCAGATTGCTGAGACGCTGTATCAAATGGGAGCCGACCTGTTTAACAAGAAGGACCGCGAAGGCGCGAAGCCTCTTTTCAAGCGATCGGTCGCGTCGGCAAACAAAGCGATCGAGGTTGCCTCGGCTGCCACCGAAGAGCCCAACGTCAAGAATGATCTCATCACTTATTACAGTATCCTCGAAAAGAGCTCGCGAGTGCTTGTCGAGAACTTTGGCGAAGTGGCTTTAGTCGATGATACCGCGAAGTCTCTACAAAAGGCCGAGGAACTCGATACCACGAACGCGCTGAAATGGCAGATATACCGAGGTAATCTCTACCGCTCCGGCGGGCGCACAGAGGAAGCCGTTGAGATCTACAAAAAGGTGCTCGCCGCGGACCCAAACAATCTGGATGCACTTTACAATCTGGGGTTGGCCTTGCTCGGTGCGACCGAGAAAGAGAAGATCCAGCAATCCGTGAACGCCTTGGCCGAATTCGTTTCGAAGGCGCCGGCAACCGACAGGAGAGTGGCGGATGCCAAGGCTACGATCGAGGCAATCAAGAATCAATTCAACGTGGAAGCGGAGAAGCCTGAGAAGGCACCCGCAAGACGGAAGAGGCCGTGAACTCTGCGTTATCGGTAAGTGGTTAGGAAAGAGTCACGCCAATTTGTGGCTCTTTCCGTGTAACACGCTCGAAGCTCCCACCATTTCTAATCCACGACGAGAAGAAGGACTCGTCGCCAAGAGTCTTGACCTATTCGTGGGCTTTTGATACATCCAATGTCTGTTGCGCTACCGAAATTCGATGAGTAAAAACCCGCTCACTCGCAAGTTGATGATCGTCGCTATTGCTGTGACCGCTTGTCTTCTGTTGGTGGTCGGCGGTGCATTATCGAGCTCCGTGTTGGCAGGTTCGGCGTCGGGACAAAAGGCTTCGGCCACTGTTGATGTAAGGCGTCGAGCGGTGCAGTCCGAGTTGAAAACTCAACTTGCTTCGCAGAGCGTCAGCGAATTCCGGCGGGCACTAGAAATCTTGACCCGACTCGACGCACCGGGGGCGCTCGAAGTGTGGCGAGACGCTCTCAAGAACCCTGACCCGCAACTCCAACGCGAAGCGTGGGCGACCTATCGCGAGATCCATGCCGAACTCCAACGCAAGGAGTTTGTGCCTCAGATCGCTCGCATCCGGGCTTCCGCCACCGAAGTCCTGCGCCTTGCGGAATCAAACGGACTAGAGGTCAATATCTGGTTATCCTCGGGCGATCAAACCTACGCTGCGGCTCCGCCCTATCTTCTAGAACGCCTCCGCAATGAAGGAATTGACACTTCGGTCATCTACGAATCCGTAGCCGAATGGCAATCAGCACGCGGTTCCGGGGATGCAATTGCCCGCGCCATAACTCCTGCCTACCAGTCGGCGGATGCGCAGTCCGAATTCCAGGTGCGTGTCGCGGTAATCGATCTTGCGGATCGAGTGGCAGGCGCACCCCGCCGTTCGGCCTGGCTTGGCGACCGCGAGAATATATTGATGCAGGAAGGTTCGCGTGTCGCCTACCTCGACCTCTTTGTTTCGGACGGTTCCCTCGCCTCTATTAACTCCCACAAGTCGCAGCAATACGCCGAGCGGGGCTTCAAGGTGACGGGCTTCTATACTCTCGAAGAGTTCGAGAATGTTGCGCCTCGGCTGTTTGGTGGCAGAAGCTTCAATTCAGGACGCCGCGATAAATCAAAGCGGACCGGCGAATTTCAGATCGAACTCTCAAACGGCAAGTTTCACAGTTACGACCAGACAGTGACGGAGTTCAAGGCGCTGGCCGCCACGCATCCGGAGCTGGCAAAGTATGTCAAGATCGGTTCGAGTTTCGAGGGCAGGGAAATCTTCGCTCTCAAGATCAGCAAGGACGCAGCCGTGGATGATGCGAGCAAGCCTGATATTTTGATCACCGGTTGCCACCATGCGCGCGAATGGATATCCGTTGAATCACCCGTCTACATTGCAAACAAACTCATCAATAGCTACTCAACGGACGACTCGATCAAGTATCTGGTCGATCACCTTCAGGTTTGGGTCGTTCCGATCGTAAATCCGGATGGGCTCCAGTACACTCAAAACACAAGCGACGGGTCGGACCCCGCAAGACTGTGGCGTAAGAATCGACACCCGATCTCGATCGCAAATTGTGTATCATCGGTCGGCGTCGACTTGAATCGCAATTATGAGTATCAGTGGCGAAATCGAGGCGATAGTCCCTGCGATGACTATTGTTCGCCGGATCGCACGTGCATCAATGACGACAATGGAGCGAGCGATGACCCGAGGAGCGAGATTTATCGAGGTCGCGACGCGGGCAGCGAGCCCGAAGTAAAAGCAGTTAAATCGCTGGTGGACGATCCAGCCCGTCATTTCAGGGCGCAGATCGATTATCACAATTATTCTCAGCTCATTTTATATCCCTGGGGTTACGCCCCGTGGAGCACTGATGACGCGCTGACGCTGTCGCGGCTTGCACAACAAATGTCCGACGCCGTGTACAGCGTTGACCGGGTGCGTTACCGCCCCGAACAGGCAATTGATCTTTATGCCACCAGCGGCTCGTCAATCGATTACGCATACGGCGCCAATCGCGTGCCGGCTCCGTTTATTGTCGAGATGAGACCCGACTGCTGCGAATTCACTGTTCCGGAAAACGAGATCTCGATCACTAACCAGGAGAACTGGGCGGGAGCTCGCGCTTTGATGGGATGGGCCGCCGGTCCCCCAATCCTCGAATCCGTGAAGGCGTACACGCCCGGGTCGGATGGAACATTTTCGAAGCTCGTTTACTCGGTACGGTGGAGCCCCTCTCCGTCCGAGCCGGCGACCCAGCGCGTTCCCGTCGTGGATACTCACTTCTCGGGAATCGATCCGGGAAGAATTCAGGTGCGGTTACAGTTCTCAAAGCCGATGAACACATCTCTTGCGCCTCGCGCAACGCTCGGACGCGACCCTGTCCTTGATGAACTCGCGCTCACAGTCGTAGGAGACAATGAAGGATGGCAGAAGACAACTTACACCGGCGACACCTGGATAGGTGAGACTGCGATAATTGAAGACCAGGATTTGACGACGCCTTGGCGGCTCGCCGTATCGGCGACCGATACGCTGAGTCTCTCTCTGGATGCGAAGCCGGAGACGGTCGCCAGTTACACCGCGGGGGCGAGCTTCTGGCGCCAATACGAAGATTCGACCGGAGGCGGGCATGGCGGCGGAACCGATATTCAGCACACGCTGGCGCCTGCGGTCCGAGGCGATTATCCAAGTGTCCTGGTCGCTACGCCGAATGGGGGCGAACGTCTCGCTGCGGGCGACAAATACACGGTTGTGTGGACGGCCCCGAACGCTCCGGGTTCGGATCAATCTCTGCTTCTTTCCACTGACGGAGGATTCAGCTTCCGCACGTTGAGTGAGAGGGTGCCGCCGACGGCGCAACGGTTCGAAGTCACTATTCCGCAACTCTCAACGACCCGTGGGCGGATTCGGCTGGTTGCCCTCGATCCCGCGTCCAGAAACTTTATTTTCGCCGGGAGTCAGGCGGATTTCTCGATCGGGACCAATGTCGGTTCGGCTGTGGAAATAACCTTTGCTTCATCTGAGCGGATGGATCTGAATTGGTCGGATACATCTGTGGACGATCCCACAAACACGCTAAGCGGAGCCACGCGCTTTGCGATCAACTTGAGAATAACAAACCAGGGAAGCCTGCCGATCGTGAACCCGTTCCTCAGAGTTGAAGAGCTGACTCGCAATATCTTGCTTACTCGCGACCCAAGATCCGGTTGGGCAGGCGGCGCCAGGATGAGTATCGATGCGGGCCCGGACAACACCCTGTCTCCGGGAGAGACAGTTGAGGCTCACCTCGTGCTCGGGCTGACGAAAGCGAAGAAGTTTTCATTTACGGCTGGTCTTTACGGTGTGCCGTTGGGCGGGACGATCAATCCGGCGGATGCCGTCAGTGTTTGGAGCGGCAAACCAAAGACCCGGTAGCAGAAGCTAACTCCTGCATCTCGTTTTAGCTGTTATCGCCACGCCATTGTCGCCAGTCCGGCGGCGCCAGCCAGATGATCGAATCGAATCGGTTCGCCCCTCAGGTCAATTCCAAACTGGGCGGGATCGAGAGACCCAGGCTCGCTATCGGTTGCATCGGCCACGGCGCGGCGAGCTTCAGCGGAATCAATTCCACCCAGCACCAGCATTCGAGTCAATGGATTGGCGGAAGAATCCTGGAGCCGATCCCGATAGTACAACGCAAATCGATGAAGTTCGTCGGCGGCCGACTCGGGCTCGCACACGAAAGTCCGTATGAGCACCGGTTCATGGTTTCGAACTATCAGCGAAGTGAACCCGCTCCGATTGGCGGAAACAAGCATCTTGTCGCCCGGTGAGTCATCCCACATAAGCCATTGCGCTTCTCCCATGTGCCTCGGCAGGATCAAGCCGGCATTCCATCCCATCCCTGAAAATACGGACTCGTATTGCGACAGCACTTCATTGTGCGCGACCGTCACGAGGTAGCGATCCTGTCCGCCGGCGGGACTTATTCTCTGTCGCGATATGTTTAGTTCCGCGGTGGGCACCGCGATCAGCCGCTCGATCTTCCACGCCAGCATTTCGTTGAGTTCGCGGCGATTCGCCGGACGGCTCTCGAGCGCAATGACGAGAGTTCGCGCGGTTGCGTCGGGCAACGCGACTGACCAGCGCTTCCTGTTCAGAAGCCCCGCTGCTTCGGCGGTCTGCGTTATGATCTGCGAGAGTTCCGCCTCGTCCTGGATATTCAAACTATCGAAGCGGGGCGTAACGAGTTCGACTGGAAGCTGAGTGACGGCGCTCGAAGCCAGCGAAAACCCCCCGCGTCCCCGCCGCAAATCGACCACCGCAAAGTTGTCTGCCACGAATCCGGCTGCAGTGCTGGGTGTCGGCGGCGCCACAAGTAATCTTCGCAAGGCTGTCATTGGAATGGACTCAGAAGATGGAAACGGATCTCGAAGATCGGGTAGTGTTCGAACACTACCGAAGATCGAAACCCCGCTATGACTCTAGTAATCCTTGTAGGCGACTCCATCCGAGCCGACGCCCCCGGCTGCGCTATGAACATCGACCACTCCCTGGCCGCCGTCGCGCGATATGGTGTCGTCGCCCATATCGACTATCCAGTCCTTGTCACCGGTTATCGGATCGATCGGTATCTCGCGGATATAGCCATGGGCCACAAGGTCATCGATCGAACTTGGAAGTTTTTCACGGTCCGCGGCGTACTCATCAATCATCTTCCGCATATCAATGAGGTCTTTCTTCAGGACCGTCTCGCGCGCTTTCAACTGAATGTGCTGATAGGAAGTGACGCCGATTGCCGCCAGCACAACGATGATCGTCATTACCATTACCAACTCTAGCAATGTGAACCCGGCGGAAGCGAGGATTGAGGATTGAGGATTGAGGATTGCCGTCGTCCGCGGGTCTCCGGCGATCCTCGATCCTCGATCTTCGAACTTCGTTCGCAAGTGATTTCTCATTACCAGTCCCTGTACTTCGTTCCGTTCTGTGCTTCGCCGTCACTCTTGCTGTACACATCGAACACGTCATCGCCTCCCCACGAGGTGGAATCGGGTTTGTCTTTATAAGCTCGCAGACCCCATTCTGTATCGCCGGTCATCGGATCGATCGGCAGCCGGCGAAGGAATCGGACTCGATTCTCGCTCGTGCCCACTACGTTGGCCGGCACGAACCCCTCGACGAGGAGCTTGAGCTCCTTTGGATATCCGCTCTGGGTTTTCCATTCGATGGGAATCGCTGAACCGTTCGACTGATCGTGGAATTGCTTATAGCGGTCTATAGCCTGACGAAGCTGCCGCAATGCGAGACGCAGTTCGCTTTCACGTTCACGCTTGACGCTGTTTCGCACCATCGGAACTGCTGCCGCTGTGAGGACCGACAAAATGGTGATGACGATGATAATCTCGAGGAGGGTAAATCCGTGCGAGCGACGATCTGTCGATTGTTGACTCCGAGGCGGCGCCACGATATTGATCAAGCCGCCGCCGTCAACGATTCGGAATTCGTGCTTTCTCATACTTCTCAATTCGCAATGCGAATTCCGCATGCCAATAGTTTTCAGCGGACCTCGACTTGTGAAGAATGCAGTGTGATCGGAAGCACCTGGCCGCTGGAATTGCGGAACTGACTCTGATCAGTGAGCGTCAGCGGCGAGTGCCCTTGTCCTTTCACGGTGAAAACGATCAGACACAACTGACCTCGCGCCACCACACCTGGTGTGCCTTGAGGCCGATCCATTTGAATGTTGAGCTGTCCATTGTCCGCGCTGAATTGAAGCTCGGCGCGGGCGCCCGCGCTCAGCATCCCGCTGTCTCGAACACCCTTTACTTCGAGCAGCGATCCGTCATAGGTCAGGGAGACGTGCGCGTTCGCAACTTCGCCGTTTCCGTTGACGAAGATCGCAACATAGAAGTCCTGCCCGCGGGCGGCAACGGCCGACGTCGGTCTTACGTAGATTGCCAGCGGGCCCATTGGTTTCTGCTGATCGGTTCCCGGTTCGTCATCATCGTCGTCGTCGTCATCCAGCACCCGGTTTGGCTGCGTGCTTGACTGAGCGTTGGGTTGAGTGGCGCTCTGGTTGGGTGCCGCCGCGTTCCCTACCGGAACCCCCGGCCTCGAGACGGTCGTCTTGATAATGTTTGGTTTGTTCGGTTGTGACTGCGCCGTTGGCGGCGGAGCTACCACGACCACACCGGGTGATTCAGTGCGAGTGACTGCCGGTGGCGGAGAGCTTACCGGCTGAACTTTTGCCTCAGCAGGAGCGGCCGGAGGGGCGCCCGCTGCTACTTGAGTTTGCTGCGCGTCTTCCTGATCGGCAAGGTACAGAATCTGATCAATCCTTAGCTGATTGGTCGCGCTTTGCTGATCGCCCGCGGCCCGCGCCAGATGATCCTCTTCGGTTATGTCGGCCCGGCGCAGGATGTGAGGCGTCACGGTAATGATCACGTCGCTTTGACGATTGTCGGTCTCCGGAGTGGAAAAGAAGCGCCCGAGTATCGGGATGAGGCCAATCAGCGGAAGACCTTTGACGACCTTTCCTTCGATGTTCTGGCTGACGCCAGCAACCAGAGTCGTCTGTCCGTCTTTGACGCGCGCCACAGATGTCATCGTGCGCTGATTAAATGTAGGCGTTAGCTTGCCGGTGCTTCCATCAACCGACGTTGACTCGACCTTCATCTTCATCTGGACATCGTCTTCAAAGACGTTCGGCGTGATGTCGATATTCAGTCCGACATTCTCATATTGGATTTGCGGAATGCCGACTCCAAATGCGCCGCCCAGGCCGAGCGACAGGTCATTGCTGGCGAGACCCGTCTGATTTGTTCCACGGTTGCGAGTGGTATCGCTCACATTAGTAAAAGACGGCAAAGAGGCCGTCTGGATGGGTACTCGTTGGCCGATACGCACGGCATTCGCTTCGTTGTCGAGCACATGAATCTGCGTCGAAGCGAGCAGTTTCGACTTGCCCTTGTTTTGAAAGAAACTTACCGTGCTGTTTGGTAGGCCTAAGGCAAAACCGAATGGGCCCAAAAGAGTGCGCGAGCCGACGCCCAGGATGGCCTTCTCGGCGTTGATTCCTCCCAGACGATTGGCTGCCAGAGGATTCGTATCGGTGCTCTCAGCCGTGAACTGGTTGCCGAGTTGAAGCAGGTCGGTGCGCGATACCTCGTAGATGTTGACGTCGATCAGCACTTCGGCTTTGCTCTTATCGATCGAGTTGATCAAGTTCTCGATGAGGTCAAGGTTGGCCGGCGTGTCCCGAACGATAAGCGCGTTGAGTTGCTTGACCTCGGTTATTTGCTTGGTCGCGAGCGCTCCCGTTATAGCGGTTTTTGCGGAGGCAAGCTCGGCATTTTTTATGTAGAAGGTGCGCACGGCAAAAGGCTCATACTTGGACCGCTGCTGAATGTTGTCGCTGGCGATGACGATCGTTCGCGAGTCTATCTGCGCATACATCAGGTTGTTGGTCTTCAGGATCATCTCGAGCGCTTTGGGATACGTTACATCGCGCAGCTCGACGGTGAGCTTTAGCATTCGCATCTGATTCGTCACCATCTGATCGAAGATGACGTTGAGCTTCATCATCTGAGCCAACTGCTCAATCGCGGTCAGGATATTTGTGTCGCGATACACAACGTCAGTGCGCGCGAAACGACGCCCGGGGATGTCGGGGAATTGAACGCGCATCGTTGGGTTAACCGGCGTCACTCCACCAGAGCCCGGCTTGTATGATGCCTTCTGGTTTTGATCCGTCCTGGGCCTGTAACTTGGACCCGCCGGATCGCCAATCTTCGGTAGATCGTTTATCGGCAATCCCTGCGCTTCCAGCATTCTGCGCATTTTGATCAACGCTAATTCGTTCGTAGGATCAAAAGCAAACGCCTGCCGGTACGCATTGTACGCGGCGTTGTAATCTTTCTTCTCGGCAAGGCTGTCGCCGCGTTCGACCAGCATTATTGCGGCGGCAACAAGAGAGCGCTGGAGATGAAGCTGATACTCGACGTTTGACGGCTTCTCTGCCACGGCAAGCGCGTATTCCTGGGCGGCTTTATCCCATTGACGGTTCTCTTCGTACTTCATTCCTTCTTTGAAGTGCTTTTTTCCATCGGCGGCAAAAGCCACCAGCGGAACCGCCAACGCAAGAGCAAGCGCCATCGCGAGTGCTTGCTGGATTCTAAATGTCTTTGCCATAGCAGAAGTCCTTACCTCTTGATCTTCAAACGGGAGCCACTCTTCAAAATATCGGCGACAGGGATTGCGGCTGGAAGTTTCCCCTCCATCACCCGCCCGAGTCTGGCGAAGTCCCGGGGCCGCATCGAGCTTTTATTTCCAAGAGCGTCTGATTTGGTTAAACCACTCTAGCACGCTTCAGTTTCAAAATAAACAACATACCGGCACTTTTATTTGCGTCGAGCCGGGCTATTCCACGAAGGTCACGCGATTGATTTCGTGCAGCGTCGTCACGCCCGTGAACACCTTCGCAATCGCCGACTCGCGAAGCGACGTCAGCCCTTCCGCTCGCGCCGCGCGCCGCACTTCTGATCCCGGGCGGCGCTCGAGCACGATCTCGCGGATATGATCCGTTACGTCCAGCAATTCGTGTATCGCAGTCCGGCCGCGATATCCGGTCGAGTTGCACACCTCACACCCGATCGACTTATAGAAGATTTCGTTTCTGTACTTGTCAGGATTCAAACCCGACTCGCTCAGATCCTGATCCGCCGGTTGATATCGCTCCTTGCAATGCGTGCACAGGATTCGAACAAGCCGTTGCGCCAGGACGCAGTTCAGGGATGAAACAAAGTTGTAAGGCTCGACTCCCATGTTCAGGAATCGGCCGATGACGTCGATTACGTTGTTGGCGTGGACCGTCGTGAAAACAAGATGGCCGGTCAACGCCGACTGAATTGCAATCTGCGCGGTTTCGGAGTCGCGAATTTCTCCGACCATTATCTTGTCGGGATCATGTCGCAAGATGCTTCGAAGCCCTCGAGCAAAAGTCAGCTTCTGTTTCTCGTTCACCGGAATCTGAGTGATGCCCTGGAGCTGATACTCGACGGGATCTTCGATCGTGATGATTTTGTCTTCGTCGTTCTTGATCTCGTTGAGCGCGGCGTACAACGTGGTCGTCTTACCGGAGCCTGTTGGCCCGGTCACCAGCACCATGCCGTAAGGTTCAGAGATGAACTTGCGAAACTTTTTCAAGTCCTGAGGCGCGAAACCAACCACGTCGAGGTTCAACTCCTTAAAGGCTTCGTTGATCTGTTCTTTGTCCAGGATACGGATGACCACGTTTTCGCCGTGGATCGAAGGCATTATTGAAACGCGGAAATCGATCTTGCGTCCGCGTATCATGATGCGAAAGCGGCCGTCCTGTGGAATTCGATGCTCGGCGATGTCGAGCTCAGACATTACTTTGATTCGCTGAACGATCGTCGGATGATGGCTGATGTCGATGGGATCGGCTGCTCGATACAGCGCGCCGTCGATGCGATACTTCACCACGACGTCCGAGTCGCGAGTCTCGATGTGTATGTCCGATGCGCGGCGCTCGAGCGCGTTCAGAACGACCGTATAAACCAGTTTGATTATCGGCGACATCTCTTCGTCGCCGGTCAGCCGTTCAAGATCGACTGCTTCCTCGCCGTGGTCGGTCTCTCGCAACAGCGCCATTTGATCGGTGCGAAAGCCGGCAGTCGCATCCTGCAACATCCGAGCCGCGGTGTCGCCTCGCTTCAAAGCGTCTTCCACGGCCGCCTGTGTCGCAAACGCGGTCTTCAATCGAACGTGCAATTGCGCTTCGATTTCGTCGACAACTTCGAGGTTGGTGGGGTCGGCCATCGCGACGAACAATGTGTCGCCGTCGCGATCCATCGGTACAAAGCTGTGCCGGACCATCAACTCAACCGGTAACTCGTGGATCAAATGATAGGCGGGCTCTTCGGTTTTGAGGTCGATGAACTTAAGCCGGTAGCGGCGGGCCTTTTCGCGCGCGGCGGCCTCGTCCTGGTTTATCGGCACTGCCGCCGCCGGAGGTATCGCTGAACCTTGAGTTTGATTGCTGTCGGGTTCGATTCTTTGAGACATATGGAATCAGGCTCCCTCGAAGCGATCGGCGATCAATGGGGCACCGCGTGCGTTTGACCCATGTTGCCGATCATGTAGAACAGCGGCATGTACATCGCCAGCAGGATCGTCATCACCAGGCTTCCCATGAAAACCAGAATAATCGGCTCGATAAAAGTTGTTATGGTGTTGAGCCGCACGTCGATCTCGGAATCGTAAAAATTCGCTACCTCGTCGAGCATTTCGCGAAGCGCGCCTGACCGTTCGCCTACGCCGATCATGTCAGTCGCAAGTTCCGAAATCCATCCGGAGGCCTCGAGGCTTTCCGTAAACGGGCGCCCTTCGCGAATGCCCGTCAACACGCCCGCGCTTGCGAGGCTCAGAGCGCGATTAGTTATCGACTCGCTTGCGATCTCGACCGATTCCGGCAATGTGATGCCGCCCGCCAGCAGCGTAGCGAGACTCCGCGTGAACTGCGCGATGGTCATTTGACGCACAGTCTCGCCTGCAACCGGCGTCCTCAGTATCCAGCGATCGATTGTGAGCCGGCCAGTTGGCGTGCGCCGCCAAACAAAGATAAAGATCAACGCCCCGATAGCTGTCGGGATCATCCAGATCAAATTCTTGCTGACGAACTCTGAGATGCTTACGACGGCAATCGTGATTGACGGAAGCTCCTGGGCGCCGACGCCGCTGTACAGCTTCATGAATTGCGGTATTACATACGTTGAGAGCACCATCACCAGCACGATTGATGCCCCGACGAGCACCGCCGGATACGCGAGCGATTTTTTTATTTTGCGCCGCGCCTCAGTGATGGTCTTCTGGTAGCTGACGTATCGAAGCAAAACTTCATCGAGTGTGCCCGCGCGTTCGCCGGCCAGAATCGAGGCGATATAGATTCGCGGGAACGCATCGCCCTGAGCGGCGAATGCCTTCGATAGGGCCTGGCCCGAACGGACCTTTGCCTCCACGTCTTCGAGGATCAGCCGCAGATGCTCGTTGGATACGCGCTTGCGGAGGATTCCGATCGCCTGAAGTATCGGCAACCCGGCTCGCAGCAAAGCCGACATCTGTTGGTTGAACAACAGGAAATCTTCGGTCTTGATTTTGCGGACGTGCTGTTCGCGTCCGAACGCGCGGCGGATGTTTATTGTGCCCGCCGCCGCAATTGAGAAGACTCGAAAACCCTCTCGTTCGAGCCGCGAACGGAGGTCGCGTTCGGCGGTTGCTTCGACCGTGCGCGTGATGACTTCGCCCGTGGGCGTGCCTAACCTGCAAACATATTCAGCCATCGGATTGAACCTTCAGATCGTACAGTAGCGCCTGACTCGTCGGAACTGGGGCTGTCGGCGACAAGGCGAATAATAACATAGCCGTGTTGCCCATAACCACGTTTTGGATGCCGATAATTGGAGGCACTTCGGTCAGGCGGTTCATTACACGCGCGGCGCGCGTGGCTGTTTCAAAGATTCGGCAATAATCTCGAGAGTCGTCTCGTTAGTCTAATCTTGCCGAAGCCGGCCCAGCACACTTACTCCGCCGACTACGCGATCTCCCTCGCGAACCAGTACCTCGATCTCAGCAGGCAGGATCACATCCATCCGCGAGCTGAACTTCATCAGCCCTACGCGCTCGCCCAACGCGACCCGGTCACCCTTCTTTTTCCAGAGCACAATACGGCGCGCGATCACGCCAGCGATCTGACGGAAAACGATCGTCAGCTTTTCGCCGCGCACGGTGACGATGTTCTGCTCGTTTTCGATTGAAGCGATATCTCGCGACGCGATGTGAAACGCGCCGGGCTTGTAGACGACATCGACGATTTCGCCAGCGATTGGCGAACGATTGATGTGCACGTTCATCGGCGACAGGAAGATGGAAATCTGCGTCGGTGAATCGTTGACAGTGTTATCCACGAGCGCCGCTCTAACAACGCGGCCGTCGGCTGGCGAAACCACTATGCGATCATCCCTGGGACAGATGCGTTCGGGATCGCGAAAGAAGAAAGCCATGAACGCAGCCAGCAACAAGCACGAAAGAGCGGCGATCCACCAGCCCAGCGCAAGAAAAACCAGGGCCGGCATCAAGAACAATGCGATGAATGGGAAGCCTTCTTTTGCCACGCGCTTCGATGGTTGATCGGGCAACAAAAATGGTCACTCTCTTGCGCGGTCTCTAGAGATATTCCAAGACCGTCCGCTCGTGAGTAACCAACGGTTGATTTATTATTTCGGCGCCAGTGCCAAATTATGATTGCGTCGGCGGCGGCTCGCTCGTCTCAGTGAGCTGACTGTTCTTTGTATCGCCGCAGCATCATTTCCATCTGGTCTTTTAGGTATAGCTTTTTCTTTTTTAACGTAGCTTCCTCCATCTGTTCCTCAGCGCTTGGGTAGTGCAGCGCGGCCAACTCACTCAGCCTCTTCTCGTACTGTCCGTGTGTCTGGGCCAGTTCCGCGAACTGGGTATCATTGACCATAAGCTGCTGCTTTAGCGCTTCGGTGTCCGAAAGACTCATTGGATTCTGCCCTCCTTCTGGATTAGAAAGACCAGTTCAAGATTTCAGCCAAATGGTACTGCAACCCCGGAGGCTGATGCAAGAAGAGGTAGGGTCGAATGGACACTCCCGTGCTCACACGAAGACAAAGCGGTCCGAAAGCGCGAAGTTGACCAGAGAACACAAGCCTATCGCTATGAGATTAGCAGCGCGGGGATCGAGTCTCAGCCCGCCCACCAGCAGAAACATAAAGACGAGATTCCCGGCCAGCGACATCGCTCCGGTGGTCGCGTTGAACCGCAGCAATGCAAGCGCGGCTCGCGAGGCGGGCCGGTCAGCCCAGGTCCATCTTCGATGCCAAACAAAGTTGTGCAGCACTGACAACTCAACGGCCGCCGCCGTAGCAAGCATGTAATGAATGTCTGAGAACCGAAGCAACGCCCCGAGCGCCGCTGTCTGTACGATGATCCCGCCTGCGCCCACTATGCTGAATCGCGCGAACCGGCGAAAAAAGTTTGCGTTCATCAAACCCTCTCGGCGCGATACAAAGTGATTGTGTTGCGCGTGACCGAGACGATCAGTACAACCGCCATCAGCGCAATTGCGACTATCGCTCCGATATCGAAGAACAAATAACGCTCGCCGAACATGTGCGCGGTCGGACGATACATCGCCCGGAGGTTGCCGATCGCCAGCAATATTCTCAGCTCCGTCGGGCTGAACTTGTAGAATGACAGCTTGAAGGTTCCGATCGTGTATGTAGCCAGGTATACGTCGATCGACAGCATGAAATAAACGACCAGCGTTGCGAGCGCGATCGTCCACGACATGTAGCCGGAAATCGCGAGCCCGCACAGCGCGAACAGGATCCCAAACGCATCGATGATGTGATCCACATAGAAGCCGTACCGCGGGCGTTGCTTGTTGCGATAACGCGCCAGGGTCCCATCGAGACTGTCGCCGAACCAATTCACAGCCAGGCAAAAGTTGACTATCAAGAATGCCGCCGGCCACCGCTCGGCGAGGCTGTAACACACCCCCGCAACAAACATCGCCGCGAAGCCGAGCAGGGTCAGATGATCAGACTTGACCCACGCCGGCATATGTCGCGCAAGCCACTGCAGTGAAATTCTTTCGAGCGGCGCGAGCAAACTTGTTTGCTCGCGAGTGGCGTTCTTGAAGCCCGGATCGGAATCCTTTGTTGAACTGCTGTTCACGGCAAGAGCGGTCATGATTGCCTCGCCAGGTTCTTCACTGCTGCGTACGCGTCGAGCGGTGAAAGCAGAACTATGATCAACCAGATGGGAATTGAGATAAGCGCGAGCGTCACCCGTTTGATGAAGCGACTCTGATTCTCTCTCGTCTCTCCCGAAAGCGCGCCCGTCACTACCGCGTTCACGAGCGGGCCTGAAACTCGACGATAGACTTCGGCGCGTGTCGCGGGCGCAAAAACCGACGTCTCTGGAATCACCGCAAGAGCGATGTCATCCCCTCCTTTGATTGGCGCCAAATTGCGCGCGCGCTGATAAGCGCCGCACCACCGGCAGAAGCGATCGCGTTCCAGAAGTCCCGCGTAACACGTGCTGCACTCTTTCACCGCGACTGTTTTTTCTTGTGCTTCTTCCATATCGCTCACCTTGAATCCACATGCGCCAGGGCAAGGGCGATGCCAGAGGTGACCAGCACGGCCAAACACCTGAAAGGCAAGGTCATTAGGACGAACGCGGTATTTTTGCGCCGCATGGACAAGCGCAGCAAAAGCCTGACAATCGCAATCAAGGGTGGCTTCGGGAGATCCGATCGGGATGGATTAATTCAATTGACGATTGGCTAGTCTCGATCGAAATCGATCCCATCCGTGGGTGACAGCTATGCCGGCTACCGGGAGTATTAACGCAAAGAACTCGACCACGTAGCGAGGCTCGGGATTTTCCATGCTTGTTAGCAAAGCCATCCGCGGAATTACCAGAAGCGCCAGCAGCAGCAACCATCGCCGCGAGGATTTGTCGAGCCACAAAATCACCGCACCGGCAAGAGCAAGAACAGTGTAAAGCCAGGTCAGAAACACAAAGGCCGGCAGGAAATATTGTTGATTGGTCTCGGTGTCCAACGACGACAGGGGAAGCAGCTCTCCCTGGAACGGGTAGTATTGTGAGTGAGTGTCGAACCAGAGCGACGACGCGCGTTTCAACGGCACGAGCACGTAGAAACGAATCGGGTGACGAGCTATTCGCTCCTCGGCTAACGCGGCAAACCCCGCGTCAATGTCCGGAGTCATCTCGACGGCCGGGGGTGTCTCCGGTGTTTCATCGGGACTCTCTTCGCCGCTGTCAGTCGTTTCGTTATTGTTCTCATCCGACTCTTCCGCGACTGAGTTAGGCTGTTGTGGCGCTTCGACCTTGGGCGGCGGTGGTACGGCGGCTGGGCTTGCGGACTCAAGCGTCTTCGAATCAGGGTTATTGTAGCGCTCGAACAGTGACGCCACGCGCTCGCGCTCCTGTTCAGAATCAAAGGCGTAATTGGGAACATCGTCGATGTGAAACGGCCGTTCGTCGATACCCCATTCAAGCGTTTCTGTGTATTTCACATCATCGACCCAGGTCTTCAGCCAAAGTATGTAGCCGCGAGGAACGAACTCATCCGGCATATTCGCCTGGGCCGGCGCGATGGGTTGAAAGACATGAAACATCCGCCAGTTGCGAATCGTCCACGGGCCTAACGCGATCATAAAACCGATACTCAGAATCGCGCCCGACACGAGTGCGCGAGTGAGCACCTCACGCGGCGCGCCGCCCAACGCATCGCGGCCGTCGGGAGCGCTAATTCGCCGTCGCGCTACTCGAGACGCCGCGATGATCACAAGCGAGAACCCAACACCCGCGACGAGCAGTCCGCTGTCGGGGCGCAACAACGTCGCAAGCCCGCCGGTAAGCCCGGCGAGAATCCACCACGCGAGGCTCTTCCGGCGCTCGTTTGATTTCAGCGCAAGCGATCCCGCAAGCGCGCAGGTCGTCACGAGGAATGTCGTGGAGACTTCCGTGAGAATCGTTGTGACGTAAATCGCCGAAAACGGGCAGGACGCGGCAGCTCCGAGTGCAATCAAGATCAGCAGCCGGCGTTTCCGTCCAGACCACGCCAAAGGCGCCCACGCGATCGCGAGCCACGCGATCAGCCAGCAAGTGGCGGTGTCCAGCACAGCCTGAATCACTCGCACCGCGCGGTTGTTGTCATGCCCAAACACTGAATATACGCCCGCAAGGAACAGAGGATAGCCGGGTACTCGGATGTAGGTCGGCGAGTAAGGTTCTTCGGTATCGATCGAGTAGCTTCGATGTACGAGCACGTTCATCGCTAGTCGCGCGTAGAGTCGTCCGTCATCGGGCTCGTCGTTGGGCAGCCTCAACGCCAGGAATAATCGAAACCCAAATCCCGCCAGAGTCAGAAACACTGCGATGGCGATGTATCTTTTCATGGCTCGCAAGAGCTCATTATACATCCCGTTTCGTCGTTCCCACTGATCAAGCAATGCTCTGTAAAGTATCAGCTAGGGAGATCGATAAACAGGAAAGGAGCTGTTCAGGCGTGATTGAGAGTGCAAGACGGTCAAAAGCGATGGTTGTGCATCTTGCGAGTGGCCTCGGACTAATCTTTCGTTGAACACAAACGGGCGCGCCTAAGGTCAAGAACGCGATCCCACGCCCTCTAATCATCGGTCGATAACGCGTACCGTTGACTTACCACGCAGGAACGCCGCGCTTGGCGGCATAATAGATAAGCAGGTCGATATCGCCGGGGGCGTAACCGAGCGATCTCAGCATCAGCGCAACCTGTCCGCGATGATGAACACCGTGACTTGCCGCGTGCTGCAACAGGTTCCCCAGCGGCATCGATCTCTTCTCGCCCCGATCATTCATGAATTCAACATCGCGGGCCAGATCTTCGTCGTTCAACACGGATAGGAACGCGCGAACATACCCCTCCACTTTGCTCCAGGTCCCTTTGAGTGTTTCCGCGTTTGGGTAGTCAGCAGGATTGAGACGAGGACCGCGCTCGGGGCCTCCGCAACGATTGAGCCAGCCCCATTCAGCGCTCAGAACATGAACCAGCGTGTTCCTGATGGATTCATGGCCTCCTCCCACCGGCTCAGTGAATTGTTCCGGTGCAAGCCGCAAAATCGCATCAAAGAGTCTTTCGTTCGCCCAGTATCCATAGTCGTAAAGAACTTTCATATCCGCGACGGTCATCGGCTCTCCCTCATGCCTCGCAAAACCAAACAATAGTTACAGTCTGACAGCACCTTATGCTACTATGAGCGCGCGAGGCTTCACCATGTCCACGAGCACCAGAGCTACAATCGAAGACCTCTACAACGTACCCGAAAACGCCAAGGCTGAGATCATCAACGGAGAGGTTGTACGAATCATGGCAACCGGAGGAAAGCCGGGGCGGGCGAGCGGTAATGTGTTCTTCAGCCTGCGTAGCTACGAAAAAACGAGGGGCGGCGGCTATGCTTTTGGCGACAACGTTGGATTCATCGTTGACTTGCCGAACCGGCAATCCTTCAGCCCCGACGCAGCGTGGTACACGGGTGAGCTCGAAGGCATGAAGTTTTTGAGCGGCGCTCCCGCTTTCGCTGCCGAGGTCCGAAGCGAGAATGACTACGGACCAATCGCGGAGCGAGAGCTTGCCGATAAACGCCGCGACTATTTTGCCGCAGGAACTCTTGTTGTCTGGGACGTAGACCTGCTCAGCGGCGATGTAATCAAAGTCTATCGCTTCACAGATTCCGAAACTCCGAAAGTCTACGCGCGTGGCGAAATCGCAGAAGCAGAACCGGCTGTGCCCGGGTGGACAATGCCGGTCGATGATCTGTTCGCGTAACCTCCATCAAACTCTGCCGGGCGATCTTCAGTGATCCGCCGATGCGCAGCCAGTCTTGAAGCTCAAAGCGTCTTCAAGAACGCGATCAACGCCCGCTTATCATCCGTCGATAAGTCCATTCCAAACTCGTGACCCGGGACCGCGCGAGTCTTCCTGCCCGGAGCCTTCCATCCGCTCGGAACGTAATCGTCTCGCAAGCGCTTGCGATCGAACCACTCGTCGAGCGTCGCAATCGATCCCGAATGCTCGATCAGGTTTCGATACCATAGCCCCTTGAGCGACGGCACCTTGTAATAACCGGTTCCCTTTCTGGTTCTCAGCGCAAGGTTCGGATCCGTGCCGACCGGCATTCGCAATATGTGAAGCCTCGCTGTGGCCGGATCGTCCTTGCGCGGCGTGAAGCCCGCGACAGGCGTGAGCATGTTGTTCGTATACAGCGGCGGTGTGTGACACATAGCGCAGCCTTCGCTGTCGAAAACCTTCTTGCCGCGCTCCGCGAGTGCGTCGAACTTGTTTGGATTTGGCGGAGGCTCGAGCGAGTAGACGAACTTGCCGATCGCGTACATCGCTTCATCGCTGAATCGATGAAAGAGCTTGCGCTGCCGTTCATCAAAGAACTTGTGTTCGCCGATTGAGCCGTCGTCGGCGACGCTTACAAGTATCCCGTATCGGGCGATGTCTTCTGGTCCGCGATTAACGTGAGTACCCGTGTGATCGATGTAGCGCCGGTCCTTCATGCCTATCAGATCTGGAATCTTTGTCATGAAGTAAGGGCTGCCGTTGAATCGAGAAAACGTTCCGGTCTGCGGAAAGCCGTCGACCTCGCCGATCTGTTGCGGGGTCATCGTCTTGAATCCCTGGTGAATGTCGTCCTTGAGCCACGGCATTCCATACGCCCCGTACTCGGATTGATTGATCGTGAGGCCTTTTCGTTCGATGTCCTTGCCGAATCCCTCGACGACCACGCCTACCGATTCAAATGCGAAGCCGAGGTTGCCCTGCGCGCCAAGCAGCAGCGAGCCGTCGGGCATGATTCGACTGTGACAACCGGAGCAATCCGCGAGCGAGACCTTCAATTTGCCGTCGCGATCCACGACCCAGCGTATCGCGGGAATGATTCCGTCTTTGGTGATCGAGTCGCCGCCCTTGCGCACGGCTTCCGCATCGCTGAGGAACTTCATTATGCGAGGATCATCGGTTCGCGTAACCGGGAAATCGAGTCCGCCGAAGACAACGCGGCCGGCTTCAATCCAATCGCTTTCGGTCTTGAGTTTCTCAGGCTCGATCAACCGTTGCGGGCCTTGCTTGAGCATCCACTCGCGATAGCCTTTGGGCTCTTTGTCGGGAGCATAGACCGGATAAGTGCGGACGTTATCAACCGGCGTGGAGTAGTACTCTTCTTCAGAATAAAAGTTCGCCGCAATGCCGAGGCTTGCGAGCGGCGTGGCCCAGGTCGCGAGTTGCTTCGAGTCCCAGATCTTTGGGATGGTGACGTTCCTTGTTTGTGCTCCCGCGGATAGGAATGCGATCAATGATAGCCAGGTGATAATTACCAGAGTCAGGATCGAGGTTCTTTTCATGAGGTCACCTCACTGCGAACGAAGTGTTGGGCGATGCTGCCATCAGGACTAACCTTTTGAGCCGTTGAAAAGTTACGCGCTCAAAAACTGAACTCGCATGCTTACACCGTTGTGAGGGACGCGCAAGACCCGCAACCTTGATACGGTTCGATTGCGTCGGCTATACTGCGAGTCGTTTGGAGAAGTCGCCTAGTGGCTGAGGGCGGCGGTTTGCTAAACCGCTATAGGCTGTAAAGGCCTATCGAGGGTTCGAATCCCTCCTTCTCCGCTTTGAAAAAGCCGGCGCGAGCCGGCTTTTTCAACGCTAACAACATCACAAATCAATCCAGCGAATCAACCCGCAAGCTGTTCTTCAGGAGGCCGGCCGCCGGCAACGCGCGAGCCGCTCTTCCGAAAGATTCGTAAGCCTCCGAACTTCGTCTGAAGCGTGTCCATGTACGTATAAAAGACCGGCGTCACATACAGCGTCAGAAGTTGCGAAACAACCAGCCCGCCTACTACCGCAAGGCCGAGCGCGCGTCTGGATTCGGCGCCCGCTCCAAATCCCAGCGCAATCGGCAACGTTCCCATCAAAGCCGCCATCGTCGTCATCAT
>Ga0070699_100000181_pt1 | contig 61068 bp, 56 predicted proteins | sample KBSK1503metaG_FD_65473 | JGI IMG/M metagenome (GOLD analysis project Ga0070699, IMG submission 65473) | Corn, switchgrass and miscanthus rhizosphere microbial communities from Kellogg Biological Station, Michigan, USA - KBS K1-50-3 metaG | ecosystem: Host-associated > Plants > Roots >... | reverse complement strand
GCTCGCCTTGGCCACCTGGTCATACGACACGAACTTCGCCCATCCCTTGTCGGCCGCCACCTTCGTCAGCGCCGACGTCAGCGTCGTCTTCCCGTGGTCGATGTGACCGATGGTCCCCACGTTCACGTGTGGCTTCGAACGATCGAATTTCTCTTTACCCATCGCGATACCGTCTCCGTCCAATCAGGCGGACCTGAAGGTCCGCCTCTACTTCGTACCCTGAATGCGGGCGACCACTTCTTCGCTGACGTTCTGCGGTGCCTGCTCGTAGCGATCGAAATGCATCGAGTAGGTCGCGCGCCCCTGCGTGCGCGAACGCAGGTCCGTGGCATAGCCGAACATCTCGGACAGCGGGACACGCGCATTGATGATCTGCGTGCCGCCGCGATCCTCCTGCGACTGGATGCGGCCGCGCCGGCTTGCCAAATCGCCCATCACATCGCCCATGTACTCCTTCGGGACCACGACCTCGACGCGCATGATCGGCTCGAGCAGCACCGGCTTCGCCTTCTTCGCCGCGTCCTGGAACGCCATCGATCCGGCAATCTTGAACGCCATTTCCGACGAATCGACGTCGTGGTATGAGCCGTCGTACAACTCGATCCGCACGTCGTCGATCGGGTACCCCGCGAGGACGCCGCGCGTGAGCGCTTCCTTGATGCCCTCGTCGACCGGCTTGATGAATTCCTTCGGAATCGCCGCGCCGACAATCTCGTTCTCGAACACGTATCCCGTGCCGGGTTCGCCGGGGTACAGGTGGATCTTCACGTGTCCGTACTGGCCGCGGCCGCCGGTCTGCTTCGCGTACTTCATCTCGCCGTCGGCGGGCCGCGTCAACGTTTCCTTGTAGGCCACCTGGGGCTTCCCGACGCTGGCCTCGACGTTGAACTCGCGCTTGAGACGGTCGACGATGATCTCCAGATGCAGTTCGCCCATGCCGGCGATGATGACCTGGCCGGTCTGCTGATCCGTCTTGACCCGGAACGTCGGATCCTCGCCCATCAGCTTCGCGAGGCCTACGCCCAGCTTTTCCTGGTCGCCCTTGGTTTTCGGCTCGATCGCGAGCGAAATGACCGGCTCCGGGAAGTCCATCGACTCGAGGACGATCGGCTTCTTCTCGTCACAGAGCGTGTCGCCCGTACTTACCTGCTTGATCCCGACGAGGGCCGCGATGTCGCCGGCATAGACCTCCTCGATTGGCTCGCGCTTGTTCGCGTGCATCTTCAACAGGCGGCCAACGCGCTCCGTGCGCTGCTTGGTCGAGTTGTAGATCGACGAGCCTCCCTTGAGAACGCCGGAGTAGACGCGAATGAACGTGAGCTGCCCGACGAACGGGTCCGTCATGAGCTTGAATGCCAGCGCCGAGAACGGCGCCTCATCCGACGCCGGACGCTCGATCAGCGTTTCTTCCTTCGCGTGCGGATCCAGCCCGGTGATCGGCGGCACGTCGAGCGGCGACGGGAGGTAATCCACCACGGCGTCGAGCAGCGGCTGCACGCCCTTGTTCTTGAATGCCGAGCCGCAGATGACGACGACGAAGGGCGCTGGTTCCTCCCGCACGGAATGCATCACGCGGTGCCGCAGCGCGGCCTTGATTTCGTCTTCGGTAATCTCCTGGCCGCCCAGGTATTTCTCGAGGAGCTTGTCGTCGTGCTCGCTGACCTTCTCGATCAGCTTCTCGCGGTATTTCTGCGCTTCGGCCAGCATCTCGGCCGGTATCTCCGAGACGATGTAATCGGCGCCCATCGTCTCGTCTTTGTAGGTGATCGCCTTCATCTTCAACAGGTCGACCACACCCACGAACTTGTCTTCGGCGCCGATCGGCAGCTGGATCGCCACCGGGTTGGCTCCGAGCTTCGTCTCGATCTGCTTGAGCGTCGCCTTAAAGTCGGCACCGATGCGGTCCATCTTGTTGACGAAGCACATGCGCGGCACGCGGTACTTGTCGGCCTGGCGCCAGACGGTTTCGGTCTGCGGCTCCACGCCCGAGACCGCGTCGAAGACCGCGCACGCGCCGTCGAGGACGCGCAAGGAACGCTCGACTTCTGCGGTGAAGTCGACGTGGCCCGGGGTGTCGATGATGTTGATCCGGCAGTCGCGCCAGAAGCAGGTGGTGGCCGCCGAGGTGATCGTGATGCCCCGCTCCTGTTCCTGCTCCATCCAGTCCATGACGGCTGTGCCCTCGTGGACCTCGCCGATCTTGTACGTGATTCCGGTATAGAAGAGGATCCGCTCGGTGGTGGTCGTCTTCCCGGCATCGATGTGGGCCATGATGCCGATATTGCGGGTTCGATTGAGCGGTGTCTGGCGCGGCATTGCTAGCGTTCCTAACCACGAACTCCACGAAATACACGACGGATCACAAGAATTACTTCGTGACCTTCGCGCGCTTCGTGGTTCATTGCCTGTTCCCTACCAGCGATAATGAGCAAAGGCCTTGTTCGCCTCCGCCATGCGGTGCGTGTCTTCGCGCTTCTTCACGGCGCCGCCTCGGAGATTGGCGGCGTCGAGCAGCTCGTTGGCAAACTTCTCCTGCATCGTCTTGCCGTCGCCGCGCGAGCGCGCGTACGTGACGAGCCAGCGGATGCTGAGCGACAGGCGCCGATTCGGATTCACTTCCACGGGCACCTGGTAGTTCGAGCCGCCGACGCGTCGTGACTTCACCTCGAGGCTCGGCTTCACGTTGTCGAGCGCCTTCTTGAACACTTTCAGCGGATCGTCGCCGGTCCGCTCCTTGATGATGTCGAAGCTCTTGTACAGAATGCGTTCGGCGGTGCTCTTCTTGCCGTCGCTCATTACGGTGTTGATGAACTTGGTGACGAGCGTGCTGCTGTACACCGGGTCCGCGACAAGTTCGCGCTTCGGAATCTCGCGTCTACGAGGCATATCTGTAATCCTGTCGGGATGCGGGTCCCCTCATTGCTTCGGCCTTTTTGCTCCGTACTTCGAACGACCCTGTTTACGCCCCTGGACGCCGACGGCATCGAGCGTGCCGCGCACGACGTGGTACCTGACACCGGGCAGGTCCTTCACGCGGCCGCCGCGGATCAGCACCAGCGAGTGCTCCTGCAGGTTGTGGCCGACCCCGGGAATATAGGTCGTGACTTCAATGCCATTGGTGAGCCGGACGCGCGCCACTTTCCGGAGCGCCGAGTTCGGCTTCTTCGGAGTCTGGGTAAACACGCGCACGCAGACGCCGCGCTTTTGCGGACTCACCTGCAGGGCTGGACTCTTCGTCTTCGTGACGATCTTCTTGCGTCCCTGGCGAACGAGCTGACTGATGGTCGGCATAATCGATTCTGAAATTGGCGAATTTACGGATTGCCAAATCTACGAATCGGGATTGCTCCATGGCAATTCGTCAATTCGGAGATTCGGAAATTCGTAAATTTCACGAATTCTCACGCTCATTCGCGTACAGACGGGAAAGCTGCGCCCGGCTGCTCCGCTTGACGCGCGAAAAAAGACTGCGAGCGTTCACAGCCTGCGCGGCGTTTCAGGCCTGAAGACCGGCACCCAGCCGGATCTGGCACCTGAAACTGATGACCCTATCTGTGTGATGCGCGAAGGCAAACCGTCTATCGACGGCACCGGTCGCGGCTATTTCCGAGTGCGGTTGGGACTAGATAGGGTGTCCTAGCCCCAAGAGAACCTGACGAATATAGCACGCGCATTCCTGATTGCGCAACAGTTTGCACGGGGTCCACGACCGGCCAGTCTGGAAAGTTAAGGCCATCTCTGGCGTGGGTTATCCTCCTTGCCAACCCCCAGGAGGGGGATGAGGTATATGGCTGACGTGCATTCGGTAGAGGCAACCACGCTCGAAACTGACTTCAAGCGCCAGCTAGGTCTGTTTGACTCGACGATGGTTGTCAGTGGATCGATGATCGGGTCCGGAATCTTCATCGTATCGGCCGCAATGGCACGGCAGCTCGGCAGCCCCGGATGGCTGCTGGTTGCCTGGATCGTAACGGGAGCCCTGACGATCACTGCCGCCCTGTCGTACGGAGAGCTCGCCGCGATGATGCCCAAGGCTGGCGGGCAGTACGTCTACTTGCGCACAGCCTATAACCCGATGTGCGGCTTCCTGTACGGCTGGACGCTCTTTACGGTCATTCAAACAGGAACGATCGCGGCCGTTTCCGTCGCGTTTGCGCGGTTCGCTGGCGTCTTGTTCCCGTGGATCTCCGAGAGTCGATACCTCATCCCGCCATTGCATCTGTCGTCCGGATATGCGCTCTCGCTGTCGACGGCACAAGTCGTCGCGATTGCGCTCATCGCCGGATTGACGTGGACCAACACATGGGGACTGAAATACGGGAAAGCGATTCAAAATATTTTTACAACCGCGAAGACAGGCGGGCTGCTGGCGCTGATCCTGGTCGGTGTCTTGATTGGTTGGAACACAGATGCGGTGCGGATGAATTTCGGCGACCTCTGGCGTCCGCGAGGTTTTGAGCCGATCGTTGACGGCGTGTCAGTGCTGACGGCCTACGGCGTATTCATCGCATTGTGCGTGTCGCAAACCGGGTCGTTATTTTCTGCGGACGCATGGAACAACATCACGTTTACGGCGGGTGAAGTGAAGGACCCGCGACGCAATATTCCCCTATCGCTGGCGTTCGGAACTGTCATCGTCATCTCCCTCTACGTGCTTGCGAACGTGGCCTACCTGGTCACACTGCCGTTTGAATCTATCCAGCATGCGCCCTCCGACCGGGTTGGGACAGCGACGATCGAAGCCATTGTGCCTGGTTTGGGTGGAAGCATCATGGCGTTGGCGATCATGCTTTCGACATTCGGCTGCAACAACGGCCTGATTCTGGCTGGCGCTCGCGCGTACTACGCGATGGCGCGTGACAAGCTGTTTTTTGACAGGGCGGGCAGACTCAACGACGCGAACGTGCCTGCGTGGGGGCTTGCGTTGCAGGGGGCCTGGGCGACTTTGCTGGTGATCCCCCGCACATACGATTCAGCGACGGCGCAATACGGCAACCTGTACGGAAATCTACTCGACTATGTCGTCTCCGCCGCTCTGCTCTTCTATATCCTCACCATTGCGGGCGTGTTTCGTCTTCGGGCCACTATGCCGACGATGCCGCGACCTTACCGCACCGTCGGCTACCCTCTCGTTCCAGCGCTGTATATCGCTGCTGCAGCCACCATACTTGCCGTGCTGCTTGTATATCGACCCGCCACGACATGGCCTGGGTTCGCGATCGTTCTGATGGGAATTCCCGTGTTCTTGTGGGTGAGTCGAAATGGGGAGGGTCGGCGGTCGTAAGCGGGGCGAGTCTTCATGGGTCGCCCGAGCCGCCTTCGTCGCTGCTCGGCTTCGGCGCGCCAGGAGGATCCGCGATACGCTGCTCAGTATCGCCCTCGTTTTGAGCGCCTGCGCGCGGCCTTCGCGGATCGACGCTCCTCCACCTCCAGCCAGTACCTCGACCGTCTTTGCAGTCGCAACGTGGAACATGCACGCCGGGCGCGGCGATCTGCCGCGCTTCCTCGGCGATCTCGCCTCGGGCGCACTGACAGGCACGCCGCCGCAGGCTTACATCGCGCTGCTTCAGGAAGACGTTGAGAGCGGTGAACAGAGCGCCGCGACGCTCGCCGCCCGGCACGGCCTCGCGAGCTTCTTTATTCCCGTCCGCGTCGACGGCGGCCTCGTCAGCGGAAACGCGATCCTCTCCACCCTGCCGCTCGGCAGTCCCTATGGCATCGGGCTGCCGCGCGAGCGACAGCCCCGCGCCGCTGCCCTGGTGTCGATCACCGTTGCCGGCGAGACGCTGTTCGTCGTCAACGTGCACATGGAAAATCGCGTGACCTGGTGGCGCGGGCTGTTCAGCGATACCGCGCGAGGCCACCAGGCCGAGGCGCTCCTGGAGACACTGCCACGGGACGGGCACGGCATTCTGGGCGGCGATCTGAACACGTGGCTCGGGCCGCGTGAGCCCGCATGGCGGGCGATGGCGAAGCGTTTCCGCGACACACCACCAGATCCACCCCAGCCGACCTTTCACGATCGGTTGGTACTGGATCACTTGTTCTTCGATTTACCCGAGGGATGGACCGCGATCAGCCGCGTGATCAGTGATTCGTACGGCTCGGATCATCATCCGGTCGTTGCGATTGTGACGGCTGCCACGAACGCCACAAAGACGGATTGGCCACAAAGAACACAAAGGTCTCTAAGGAAAAATCAAAAACCATAGTGTGCTTTGTGGACTCTGTGGCTAATTCGTCGTAGTGGCCGTTGTGGCATTCGTAGAGACTAGCGATTGAAACGCAGCGACACCGCAATCGCGGGATGCCGCTTGCGCTCGACGTTGGCGGCATTGCCGTAGACCGCGACATCGAGCGCGCTGCGGGCCCCGAGGTTGAAGCCCGCGCCGCCCGCCGGGTTCCACATCTCGCGCGTGTACATCGCGCCACCGCGCAGTTCCACCCCTCCAAGGCGATATTCGTAACCGCCGTGGAAGGAATTGCCGCCGAAACCCCTGCCAACTTCAGCGACCGCTGACCAGACGTCGGCCTCGTACCCAACGTTGCCGCGGTAGTTCACGGGAAGTTCGACGCGCACATCACCTCGCGGCGACGGAATGCTCTCGACGAAGTCCGAATCGCCGAGGAAAGGATTGCCCAAGGCATAGGTCGTCCGCTCGACGCCGGTCCAGTCGATCGCGTTCGCGATCCCGTTGACGCCAAATCCCACTTCCCACCGGTCGACCACCGCGCCGACACCGACGTCGATGGCGCGGCCATTTCCGGAGGTCGCGTTGTCGCGCGACACTACGAGGGGCGACGGGAGCAATGGGTTGACCGTGAGTAAGCCAGCTCGATCCGTATCGAGGCGCAACGCCAGATTCACGTCCTCGAACCGGAAGCCACGCAGGTAGTTGTAGTTTGCCGCGAGGTAGATGCCGTCACGATCAGACGTGCCGTTCGGCAGCGCGAAGCGCCCGCGGTATCCGCCGGTGATTGCGAGCGCCATCTGCGCGCGATCCGCGTTCCCCAGAAGCATCTGGGTGTTCGGGAGGTACAGCGGCGACGGCGCCCCGAGAATGTCGATGAACTTCTGATCGATGCTCACGTCGCTCTGCATCGAGAGGTACGGGCCGGCGCCGATGTAGATGCCCTGGAACGCTCCTCCAGGTCCGGTCTTGACCTTGATCGTACCGCCCCAGTTCGGCGACGCGAGCCCTTCGGCGCGCGGCTGGTTCGCTGGAACGAAGCCGCGGTACCGGTTCAGATCGCGACTGAGCTCCGCGTTTCGGATGTCGACAACAAACTGCTGGCCACTGTCGGTGGTGTCGCGGCCGAACGTGTAGTGCAGCGGCGACGCCGCGTACTCCATCGTTCGAATGAGATCGAACTCGTCGTTGGATGGATTGAGCTTATCGAAATCGCGGAAGACCTGGATGAGGCCGAAGGGCAACACGATCGATCGGTAATCACGCGCTTCCTCGATCATCTTCGAGGCGAGATTCTCGCCGCCACCGGGCGATCCGAGCGCCACCTTGCGGGCGTCGAACGACCAATTCTGCGCTGACGCCTGGCCGGCGGACAACGCGCATACCAAGACCGACCACAGAAATCTGCGTACTAGCACTAGTCACTCTCCTGAGAATCACGATTAGTGGGAGGCCCGTCGAGGTCCACTCCGTTCAAGGACTGTAACGACGGCAGAAGGACTTCGTATCACATGTCGGGCGAAACACCTTGAGCCTATAGGCTCGGGGCGGCAGGTCCCGGGACCCCCACGGTCGGTCCCACGATTCCGGGTGCTATTATTCGGCCCCCTGGAGATGCTCCGCACAGTTCGGCGCGGCCTCTGGCCGCCGGTCGATCGGGCCCTTGTCGATGCCGGACGCGAAGGCGAGCTGACGGTTGCCCGTACGCGCATCGCAATCGTGGCCCTGCTGGCGCTCAGCCCCGCCGCCACGCTGATCCGCCGTCCCGCGGAAACCCCGGCCGCGCTGGCGCTGGTCATCGAAATCCTGTTCGTCGCGCTCGCCGTCACGATCCTGCAGCTGGCGCGCCGTCACCCTCAGCCCGCGTGGCTTGGCTTCGCGGCCGCGGCGTTCGACGTCACTTTCGTCACGGTATACCACGCGTTGATCGTCGTCGGTGGTTTCGCGGTGATCGCCCCGACGAGCCGCGTCACATTCGCGCTGTATCTTCTGGCCATCCTCGCTACCAGCCTGCGGAACGACGGCCGTGTTGCGACCCTCAGCGGCGCGCTTGCGTCTGTCGCATGGTTCGGGCTGACGCAGTGGGCCAATCTCTCCGGCACGGCGCAGACCGCGGTCGCCGACGGAGGGGTCTACGGCGGCGGCGCTACGGCCGGGCAGGCCCAGGAGCTGATCATCATTGCCGCGTCTACGGCGCTGTCGTGGACGATCGTGTCGCGAGCGCGCACGCTGCGGTTGTCGTCGACCCGCGACAATCTCACCGGGCTCCTCAATCGCGCCCACTTCGAAGAGCGCCTCGGGACCGAATTGATGCGGAGCGCGCGGCACCGGCGTCCCCTCGCGCTCGGACTCATCGACCTCGATCGGTTCCGGAGCGTCAACGACTCGGTCGGCCCGGTGGCGGGAGATGAGGTGCTGTGCGAGGTCGCATCGCGGCTGAGGCGAACAGTGCGGCGCACCGACCTCGCCGCGCGGTTCGGCGGCGACGAGTTCGCGCTCGTCTTCATTGATACGAGCGTTGCGGATGCAGCCGCCAAGCTCGAGGAGATCCGCAGGACCGTGTCGGCGACGCCGATTCCGTTACGCGTGCAGACGGTCGTGACGCTCACCTGCTCCGCGAGCGTCGCTATCGCGCCGCTCGACGGTAGCCTTGCGGAATCCCTGATTGCTGTCGCCGAGTCCCGTCTGTCAGCGGCCAAGAAAGCCGGACGCGATCGGCTGATGGTGGCTGGGTAAATTTGGAAAATCCCAAATCCCAAATCCCAAGGCTGTTCACCCTTCATGGTTCGCGGCATTCGACGTGCTCTTGGAGGAAGACCTTCTGCCGCCAGACGGCGACGCGCTGATTAGCGAGTCGACTGAACCGGTCAAGATAGTGGCAACAATCATCCGAAACAACGCAGCGAAGGAAACGCGTCGATAACAAGCCGCGGTTTTTGGATTTGGGATTTGGGATTTGGGATTTAATGTAGCTATGGCACTCATTGAACCGGGCAAGAAAGCGCCGGCGTTCTCGCTGAACGATCAGAGCGGCACCACACACACCCTGTCGGACTACGCGGGACGCGCGGTGATCCTGTACTTCTATCCGAAGGACGACACGCCGGGGTGCACCAAGGAAACGTGCTCCTTTCAATCGAACCTGCCGAAATTCAAGACGAGCAAGGCCACGGTCCTGGGCGTCAGCATCCTCGACGAGAAGAGCAAGGCGAAATTCGCGGACAAGTACAACATCACCTTCCCGTTGCTCGCCGACGCCGACCACGAGGTCGCCGACAAGTACGGCGTCTGGCAGCAGAAGTCGTTCATGGGCCGCAAGTTCATGGGCATCGTCCGCACGACCTACCTGATTGGACCCGACGGCAAAGTGCAGAAACGCTGGGACAACGTGAAGGTCGACGGGCACACCGACGAGGTGCTCGACGCGTTGCCCTGACTTGTCTCCCGCTAAAGCCCGACGCTGCCGTGCTAGGCTCTCCGCGCAATGAGCGCGTACCTGCACGGCCCGAGCGTGACGCCGCTGCTCGGCGAGACGATCGGCGCGAATCTCCGCCGCGCCGTGGAACGGTTTGGCGAGCGGGAGGCGATCGTCGTGCGATCGCAGGGCTACCGTGCGACGTATCGTCAGCTCTGGGAGTCGACAACCGCACTGGCCCGCTCGCTCATCGCCTCCGGCGTGCAACAGGGCGACCGCGTCGGCATCTGGTCGCCGAATCGCTTCGAGTGGGTGATCACGCAGTTCGCCACGGCGCGCATCGGCGCAATTCTCGTCAACATTAACCCGGCGTACAAGACGGCTGAACTACAGTACGCGCTCGGCCAATCGGGTGTCTCGCTGCTGATCCACGCGAAGGCGTTCCGAACGGGCAATTACGTTGCCATGGTCGACGAGGTGCGAGATCGCTGTCCGGGTCTCCGGGAGTCTATCGTCATCGATACCGGGTGGAATGCGCTGATCGATCGCGCCGCGGGGGCCTCCGAGCGCGAGCTGGCCGATCGCGAGTCTCGCCTCCAGTTCGACGACCCGATCAACATTCAGTACACGTCCGGCACAACCGGCTTCCCGAAAGGCGCCACCCTTTCCCACCACAACATCCTGAACAACGGCTACCTGGTCGGCGAGATGATCAAGTACACGGAGCAGGATCGCGTCTGCATCCCGGTCCCGTTCTATCACTGCTTCGGCATGGTGATGGGCAACCTGGCGTGCAGTTCACACGGCGCGTGCATGGTGGTGCCGGCCGAGGCATTCGATCCTCTCGCGACGCTCGACGCCATCGCCGCGGAACGCTGCACGTCGTTGTACGGCGTCCCGACGATGTTCATCGCGCAGCTTGCGCATCCGCGCTTCACCGAATTCGACCTGTCGTCGCTGCGCACGGGAATCATGGCGGGCTCCCCGTGCCCGGTTGAAGTGATGAAGCAGGTGCAGTCACTGATGCACATGCCCGAGGTCACGATCTGCTACGGCATGACCGAGACGTCACCCGTGTCGACGCAGAGCAGCTGGAACGACCCGCTGGACCGTCGCATCTCGACCGTCGGCCGTGTGCACCCGCATGTCGAGATCAAGATCGTGGATCCGGAATCAGGCGCGATCGTGCCACGCGGCGTGCCCGGTGAACTGTGCACGCGGGGCTACAGCGTGATGATCGGCTACTGGGGAAACGAGGAAGCGACACGCGAAGCGATCGACGCGGCAGGCTGGATGCACACCGGGGACCTCGCGACCGCGGACGAGGAAGGCTACGTGAACATAGTCGGCCGCATCAAGGACATGATCATCCGGGGCGGTGAAAATATCTATCCGCGCGAGGTGGAGGAATTCCTCTACACCCACCCCGCCGTGCTCGACGTCCAAGTCATCGGCGTCCCAAGCAAGAAGTACGGCGAGGAAGTGATGGCGTGGGTGAAGCTGCGTCCGGGCACGATGGCCAGTGACGAGGAGCTGACACGGTTCTGCCGCGGACGGATCGCGACGTTCAAGATCCCGCGCTTCTGGAAGTTCGTCGACGAGTTCCCGACGACGGTGACCGGAAAGGTACAAAAGTTCAGGATGCGCGAAACGGCAATCGCCGAGCTCGGTCTGCAGTCCGCATCCGAACAACAAACGGCGTAGGCGGCCATGATATCGATAACGAGGTCGTCATGAAGAGGCCACCTGTGCTCCCGGCTGCGATTCTCGGGCTTGCCCTTTCCGCGAGCATATCGACCGCCACCGAGCTACGAATTGGAGTTGAAGGACCGCGAGTCGGAAAAGCCGAATTGCTTCTCTCGTGGTGGGGTGACACGGAACGGATCCCGCTCGGTTTTGAGATATCGAACGGACGCGCTGTATGGACGCTTCCTCTCGATGCAGACTGGCTGCGGACAATGGGCGTCAACGGCCAGCTGCCGGACCATTCGTTCGTCTACCTGCAGCTCGAGAACGGCTACGCATCGATACGATCCGAGTCCTTTGGATGGATAGCCAGGGAGCCGGGCTCGAAGACGGGGCCGGACAATTCGAAGGCCGCTGCCGAGACCACCGTAGATTTTGGGCGCGGTCAGGCGATACGCGTGCGCGCGGGTGAAGTGCGCGAACTCGTGTTGACGCCGCGCGCCGTCGTCTCACGTCAGCTTCGTTTCATCGACGACGACAACCGGCCGGTCACCGACATCACTGTCTCGGCGCACATGTTCTGGTCGCGTGAGAATCGCATGGGGGTTCTGAGCGGCATCCAGCCGCTGGTGGAAGGCCTCGTTCCGAATGCTCAGGGAATCGTGACGGTCCCCGATGGCGACTTCGAATATGCGATTGACGTGACCGGCGCACACATCGACATCAAGGACCCGGATGCCGGGCTGTACCTGACCGTCGTCACGCGTCTGACGACCGCGGAGCGAATTATCCGTATCCACCGGCATCGTGTGTACACGGTGACGGTGCAGGTTCTGATCGGAAATGAACCGGCAAAGGGCGCATCTCTCACTGGATCCGTTCTGCCGCAGTGTTCCGGCGCGTGCTCCGGCTTATTTGGAGCGTTGGACGATGAAGGCCGGATTACGTTGTCGGGTTTCGACCCTGAGGAGCGAACCGCGTGTCTCGGCGACCAATCCGGCAAGCCAATCTGGTGGCTGACGCCTGAACCTGCCCAGCAAATTGTTCGATTGCCTGCCGCCACGAAGCTCGGTACAGCCGAGCATTGCTACCGACCGTAGGTGAAAAAGGGTAAGCCGCTCAGCGGCCGCGGAGCAGCAAGCCCAGAAGCAAGGTGAATTGTGCGGTCCAGAACAAGAACGTCCATTTGAGGAGGTCGAAGCGCAGATCGCCGATGGCCTTTGTCATCTCGAGTCGAAATGCGCCGATCTCCGTATTAAGCCGGTGGTCGATCGTTCTGTTTATCTCTGCGAGACGGAGGTCCAGGCGACGTTCGAATGAATCGGCGGCATTCTTGTGCGCGTCGTCGAACATCATGACCAGCTCCTCGGACGCCTCGTTGCCGAGCTTGTCCCTGACGAGGGGTGGAACTTGGAGGTACTCCATGTGAACTCCTGTTCTGCACCCGACCCTCGCACCCGACGACGATGTCATCGTCGGGGGAGGCTGTCAATACAACTCCGCCCTTTTGTGCCTCCGGCGGCATCGCTCTTCCCTCTATAATCCGCACGTCTCCCTACAAGATGGCCCTCGCGTCCAGCGCTCGAGTCGGACCGTATGAGATCATCGGCACCCTCGGGGCGGGTGGTATGGGCGAAGTGTAAGTGGGCAGTCGGCAGTGGGCAGGAAGTAGGAAGCTGCCGGCTGCCAGCGGCCCGCCGCCGGCTAATTCGTGGCCGCCTGATCGCCCTTGAGCAGGCGCTGGCGCGCCTTGTCCACTTCGCGCTGAAACACGAAGAGGTGATCCGCGTTTCCCTCCGGATCCGTGAAGTTGTACTGCTTCCCGCCCTTGACCTTCACCTTCAGGTTCTTCTCCAGGTAGTCGATCTGAAAGGCCTCGAGGTTGGCGAGCGGCACGGTGAACGCATCGCCCTTGTTCGTCGTGTCGTAGCGCAGCCCCTGCGCCGTCGCGACGAGCGTCCCCCGGCACGATCCGATGCCATGCTTGTGGATCACCTCGGCCTTCATGTCGAGCCGGACTTCCTTGAATCGCACCATGATGTCGCGCGGCCCCGGCGAAACATCGATCGACTGCGCGTATCCGTCATACCCGGGCGCCGACACGTTGATCTGGTGCGTCCCGGGCTTGACCTCTGACGTCGTCACCGGCGCGGCGCCAACGAACTGCCGGTCGATGAACACCTGCGCGCCCGGCACGTCGCTGTCGATGTGGAGCGTCACGAGATCCGCCGGCGGCGGTGCTTCGATCGGGGGAGGCGGCGCGGCAGCGGGTGGTGGCGCGGCAGCGCGACGCGTTGAACGCGGTGTGTCAACCGGCGCAGGCGCTGGCGCGGGCGGCGGCGCGACTGTGGGCTCGGGCGCAGCCGACACGGGCGCGGGTGCGGGTGCTGGTTTCGGTCGCGAGATCAGGAAGGCGCCGATTCCACCGCCGACGACGATGATGACGACAAGAAAGATGGCGAGTTGGCGATTCACGCGAGAATTCTAAACTACTCCGTGGCCCGTGACACTCCCCGAGCGGATGCCAGGCACTTCCACAATCCGGATTTGCCCGGACGCCGGTGGAGTCTCGACCGCGCGTACCAGCGCATCGACCATCTCCTGCAAGGTGACCAGCCCGAGCCGCTCGGCGCCTTGGCGTCGGGAAGGAATCAGCCGGGCGATCGCGTACAACGGCACAAGTAGCACCGGCCAGCGGTGGCCCGGGCCGAGTACGTACCACGGCCGCACGATCGTCGCCGTCAAACCCGCTTCGGCGATCGCGCGCTCCCCGGCGGAGCGCGCTTCGATGTAGGCATGCATGACCGGCGCGGGGTGCGCCACGCTGACGTAGACGAAATGCGGTACGCGGACGAGGCGGGCCGCCGCCACAGACGCGCGCGCCGACGCGAGGTCAACACGCTGAAATTCGGCGGCCTTCGACGGCGAGGGATGCGGCGTGCCGACGAGGTGGACAATCGTGTCCGTGGGGGTCACCGCGGCCGCAAACGTCGCAGCATCAAGCGCATTCCCCACGACCGTCGTCACACCGGCAGAGACGCGGGAGGCCGACTCCGGCCGCACCAGCGCCCGAACACGGTGGCCGCGGGCGACCAGCGCGGTGACCAGGGGGCGGCCGATATAACCGGTCGCGCCCGTGACGAATACGTCGCGTGGGCTCGGAGTGGAAAACGTCAAAACTGGAAAAGTAAGTATTCCACTTTTCCACTTCTCCCCTTGCTCCGAAGGAGCCTAGACTGGTGACATGCGCCGCCGCCGGCCGTCCCGGCTCCTGATGGCTCTGTTCATCGCGGCCCTCGTCTGCGCGGCCGCCACCGTGGAGGCGCAGCGTCGCCGCGGCGGCGGGCGCGGTGGGTTCGGCTTTACGACGCGCACGGCGACCCCCCAGGATTTCGATGGCCGCTTCCACTTCTGCCGCATCGTCTTCCGTAACTCGCTCGAGGGAGACGGTGGTGGCTGGAGCGTCGACTACCCGCGCGCTGACATCAACCTCTCGGTCCGGCTGTCGGAGCTCACGAAGACAGAAGTGAGCAAGGACGTCACGGGCGAACCCAACCACCTGCTCGTACGGCTGACTGACGACGAGTTGTTTGACTGCCCGTTCGTGATGATGACCGAGCCAGGCGGAGCCGGCCTCGACGAACAGGAAGCCGCGAGGCTGCGGCTCTACCTGGAAAAGGGCGGCTTCCTCTGGGCAGATGACTTCTGGGGTGAGTACGCGTGGAACGTCTGGGTCAGCCAGTTGCGGAAGGCGCTGCCCGCGGCGGAGTATCCGATCGTCGATCTATCGCTCGCGCATCCAATGTTTCACACGCAGTTCGAGGTGACGAAAGTCAAGCAGATTCCGTCAATCAACTTCTTTTTCGGCGGCGGCACGTCGGAGCGCGGCGCCGACAGCGCCGTGCCGCACGCGCGCGCAATCTCCGACAAGAGCGGCCGCATGATCGTCCTCATGACCCATAACACCGACTTCGGTGATTCGTGGGAGCGCGAGGGCGATGATGCGACCTACTTCCTGAATTTCGGACCCGACGGCTACGCGTTCGGGATCAACGCTGTTCTGTACGCGTTGACGCATTGACCGCGCCGCTCGTGATGAGCGCGCGCGTCCGGCTCGCCGTCGTTATCCTCTTCGCGCTGCTGAGCGCCATCTATCTGCCCGATCTCGGGCATGGCTTCGTGAAAGACGACTACCGCTGGATTACGGCGAGCCGTGTTCAATCGCTCCCTGACCTGGCGCGCCTCTACACGACGAATGTCGGCTTCTACCGACCGCTCGCGTCCACGACATTCGCCGTCGACCAGGCAATCTGGGGCTTGAATCCCGTTGGCTACGCGCTCACGAACGTGGCGCTGTTCCTGGCGGATGCCGTGCTGCTGTTTCTGCTCGCCAGCCGGTTGTCGCTGCCGCCTGCAGCGGCGCTGTTTGGCGTCGCCGTATGGGCATTCAACTTCCACGGCGTCAACATGGCGGTGTTGTGGATCAGCGGGCGAACGGCATTGCTGCTGTGCCTGTTTGGCCTGGCCAGCACACTCGCGTTTCTCAGCAACAGGCATTCAGCTGCTGCGCTGCTGGCGTTGGCGGCGATGCTTTGTAAGGAAGAAGCCGTCGTTCTTCCCGCGCTGTTCGTGGCACTCGATTTGTCACATGCGGCGGGACGCAAGGGCAGCGAAAGCGGCCGCGGCGTCCTTCGCACGCTGCCGCTCTGGGCGGCGCTCGGACTGTATGGACTCCTTCGCGTCAACAGCGGAGCGTTCGGACCCCTGGATGCACCCGACTACTATCGGTTCACATTGGAACCGAGGGCCGTGCTGAAAAACGTCGCGCAGTACCTCGATCGTGGCGGCACCTGGCCTGCCGTGACCGCCGCCATCGTCGCGCTTGGTGTCCGGACACGCCGCGCACTCAATGACGATGAACGGCGGGTCATTCGCGTTGGCGTCCTCTGGTTTCTGGCCTTCTACGCGATCACCGTGTTTCTCCCGATCCGGTCGAGCCTCTATGCGCTTGCGCCTTCCATGGGCAGCGCGCTCGCAGCGGCCGCATTGGCGGCGCGGGCGTGGCGCGAAGACCCGCACCGGTTCGGGCGTGTGGCTGGCGCACTTGTGGCTGTCGTGGCGCTGCTGCTGCCCGTCTACCGTTCCAGGAATCACGGATTCGTGGAGCCCTCGGATCTCGCGGCCCAATCGCTTCGCACGATCCGGGATGCGGCACGAAGCCGAGGCCAGCGCGGCGCCATTGTGATCGTCGATCACACGGAGGAACCCGTGACGCTCAATGATGCGTTCGGCAACCTCTTCACGGACGCCGTTCATCTTTTCGTCGGGCCTCAATGGAGCGGCGAAATCGTCCAGGCGACATCGACGCGCACATCAGGGGATGACGACGCCCTCGTCTTCGAGCTTCGCCGTGGCGGTTTGATTCAGGTCGAACCGTGACCGCGCGCGCCTTGCGCGCGGATCAAAGGCATGCCTGCCGACAGCATCGCGTCCCAGCCCGGTTGCCGCTGAATATCGGCGAGCAACATCGGAGGCTGCGGTGAGGCGGGGGGGTCCTTGACCGTGAGATGCCACCAGCCGACGTCGTGCCACACGCCGGCCTTGTACCCAATCGTCCGGTAGACGCCGACCGGCCGAAATCCCAGCGATTCGTGCAGGGCCACGCTGCTCTCGTTCGGCAGCGTGATGCCGGCATAGGCATGGACGAAACCCTGCGCCGCGAGAATGGCGAAGAGCGACGTGTAGAGCCCGCGGCCCACACCCGCACGTCGAAACGAACCGTGGACGTACACGGACACCTCGACCGACCACTGATAGGCCGCGCGGGCGCGATGCTTCGTGGCATACGCATAGCCGGCCACGGTGTCGCCGCACACGCAGACCAGCCACGGATGCGTGATCGTCGTTTCCTGCACGCGTCGTCGGATCTCGTCGGCCGAGGGCGCCTCTGTCTCAAAGGAGGTCGCGCTCGACTCGACGAACGGCGCGTAGATGTCCGCGATCGCACGCGCATCGCGGTCGGAGGCGAGACGAATCGCCACCGTCATCGCCGCCCTCATTCCTCCGAGAACTGCTGCACCAGGGTGTCGAGCGCGAGCGGCAGCGGAGGCCGCAGCGCGGTTCCCGCAAACGATGACGCCAGCGTGCGCGCGAGCCGACCATCGCGTTTGTAATGGCGGCCGCCGCTGAGGGCGAAGAGCTCGGCGCACAGCTTCGTCGCCTCCTGCGTGACGTACGTCTTCGTGCGGAGCGCACGCGCAGCGTATGTGGGACCCGCGCCTGGCTTCCACGCGCGCGCCGTCTCGTGCAAGTACGCGCGCAACGCTTCTTCGCGCATCCGGGCGTCCGCAAGCCTGAGGCGCAGCGCCGGCGATTCCGGCGCCGGCGTGGACAGCTCGCGACGGATGGCTGCGGCGCATCCGAGCGGAATCGCGGAGAACAGCGCGAACACATACGTCAGCGGCTGCACAATCTCGATGAAGTTTGGAAACCCGACGATGTCCTCTGCGGGCGCCGCGGCGTACCTCACGGTCTGGCTCTCGGTCGATCGCATGCCGAAACCATCCCAGTCGTTCATGATGTGAACGCCTGGCGACGTCGGACGCACGAGAAACAACTCGACCACGCCGCAGCCGGGAAGCTGGGAAGGATCGACTTTCGCCGTCGAGAAGAACATGTCGGCGTGCCCGCCGAACGAGACGAGGATCTTTTCACCCGTCAGCGTGAACCGCCCGTCTCGCCGCTCCGCGATGGTTTTCGTCGCGGCCAGCGATCCACCGGCGCCCTTTTCGGAATTGCACGCGGCGTACAGTGCACCGTTGCGGTAGTCCGCGGCCACGCGTTCGATCTGTTCCGTCCACACGCGGCGATCCGAGGGCGGCGCGATATCGGGGCCGGCCGAATAGGCGCCTGCCAGGCCGATCGGCATCGCGGCAAGAAGCGCCGTGGATGGCGAAGCGGATGCGATCACTTCGACCGCATCGACGGCGTCGAGGAGGCTGCAGCCGGCGCCTCCCGCGGCCGTGGGAAACGGCGCGCGGATCACCCCCGCACTCACCAGGTCGGTGATGTTGTCCGCGGGGTAGTGTTCAGGGTCCGCCGTATCGCGCTGCGCGAGTCGCGGCGCCAGCGCGCGAACGGTATCCGCGAGGCGGCTACCCACGGCCGACAAAAGGCATCTTCGTCGCCATGACGGTCATGAACTGCACGTTGACGTCGAGTGGAAGTCCCGCCATGTACATGACGGCCCGGGCGACGTGCGCCGCGTCGATCGTCGGTTCCGGCGCCAGTGCGCCGTACGGCTGGAGGACCCCAAGCGGCATCCTCGCGGCAAGCTCTGTCGCCGCGTTACCGATGTCGATCTGGCCGCACGCAATGTCGTGCGGGCGCCCATCGAGCGAAGTCGATTTCGTGAGGCCCGTAATCGCGTGCTTCGTGGCGGTGTACGCCACCGAATGCGGACGCGGCGCATGGGCGGAGATCGACCCGTTGTTGATGATCCGCCCGCCGCGCGGCGTCTGCGCCTTCATGATCCGGATCGCCTCCTGCGTGCACAGAAACGTCCCGTTCAGATTCGTATCGACCACGGCCTTCCACTGCTCGAACGGCAAGTCTTCCGTCGGAATCGGCGGCGTCCCGATGCCCGCATTGTTGAACAGCACATCGAGCCTGCCGAATTTCTCCATTGTCTTCGCGAACAGCGCACCTACGGAGACCGGATCTCTTACATCGGTGGGAACGACCAGGCAGCGCGATGCGGCGGCGCCCGCGCTCTTCAACGCCGAGTCCAGGCAATCGGCGCGGCGGCCCGCAAACACGACGGCGTAGCCATCCTCGACGAGCGCCAGCGCCACCGCCTTGCCGATGCCGCTGCCAGCGCCTGTCACGACCGCGACCTTCATCTGATTCATGTGATGGGTGTGCGATGCCGATCGAACCACAGCGCCCAGATGAGCAGCAATCCGGCGCCGACGACCGCACTGACGATGAGCACGGTGACGCTTGGCGGCGGGGGCCCGAGACTGACAGCGTACGTTGCCAGCAGAAATCCTACGAATGCCGCAAAGCCGCGGCGGCCGACGCGATCGCGTGCGCGTGTGGCTCGGACATACGCCCATACGCCTGCCGCGAACATGGTCAGTTCGACCGCGATGGTACCGGGCACCGAGTTCCAGAGTCCCAGTCCGAGCTTTTCGCTGCCCGGATAAAGCGGCATGTCGGGACGATGCGTGATCCAGTCGAGCACCCAGTGGCTCACCCCGAGCGCGGCGATCCACCCCACCATGCGTCGGTCCCTCGCGACGCCAGCGCCGATCAGGCCAAAGAGCACGCCCCAGATGACAAGGAACACGAGCGAGTGCGAATAGGGGTAGGAGACGAAATCAAGCGGCGTGAACGCCGTGATACCCGGTTCGATGCGAACCTGCTCGATGCCGGCCGCCAGGAAAAATGGCCACATCAGATCGGCGAGCTGCGCCGCAGCAAAGAGTACCGCCAGCGAAAGCCGCGGGGCGGCGCGCTTTGCCGCAAAGCCTAAAGCGAAATGACCGATGAACAGGAGGCCGTCCCTTCGAAGGCGGACCTGAAGGTCCGCCTCTACGATCGTAGAGGACTACGATCGCAAGGGCCGACCTTCAGTCGGCCTCATGCGTCGGAGCGTACCAAGAGACGCAGGTGCTGGCAAGCGCCACGCAACTACTTGCCGGTGGTCGTCCCCTTTGTCGCCCCACCGGTCGAGACAACAGGCTGGGCCGTCCGGTTGGGCGTCGGTTCGACCTTCCCCACGCGGTGAATGGTGCCGGAGTCGATCGTTGCTCCCTTTTCCGTAATGGTCTGGAAGAACAGATCGTCACCGACGATCTCTACCAGCATGAAGGTGAAGCCCGTATCGAAACCCTTATCCGAGAGCGCGGACGGCGCGATGTTGCCCGCGCGCAGCTTCGCCGAGCTGCCCGCGATGAAGTACGCGATGCCCTTCTGCGGTTTGATGCGCTCATAGAAATGCTCATGGCCGGTGAAGACCGCGTTCACGCCGTACTTCACGAAGATCGGCTCGACCTGGGCGCGAAGCGTGGTGTCCGACCCGTGCGCCTCGCCCGACGAATACGGCGGATGGTGGAAAAAGCAGATCTTCCAGTCGGATCCGCTCGCGATCAGCTCCTTGTCCAGCCATGCGAGCTGCTTGTCATCCATGTAGTTGCTGTCGAGCGCAAAGAACCGGACGCTCGAGTTGGCCGGTTTGAACGAGTAATAGCGCTCGCCGCCCATATTGAAGGGCTTGTAGAAGCGCTCGCTCGGATCGTCGTGATTGCCGAGCGACGCGTAGAACTTCACACCGGCTTCGGTCAATGGTTTGTAGGGAATCGCGAACTTCTTGTCGTAATCCTTGGGACCGTTCCCCCCGTACAGGTTGTCGCCCATCATGATGACGAACTCGAACGGGAACTTGCCGCGGTACGTGGCAAGCTGCCTGGCGACAGCGAGCTGATGGCTATCGCCGGTCCCCGTGTCGCCTATGACGGCGAATTTTACGGATCCCATTTTCATCGGCAACTTCAGGTCTTGCGCGGGCACCGCGGCCGTCAACCCGACGAGCAACAGCACTGACATGAGTAAGCGGCGCATAGTGTCTCCCCGGCCTTCTATTGAATCGCGTTCGGAATGAAGTCGACGATGATATTCGCCTGCACGTCGCGCAGAATCAGGTTCTTCTCGACGATGCGGTACTCGAGCTCTTCAGGAAGCGGCGGAAGGGCCGCCAGAATGTTCGGCGGCGTCGTCGGCAACGCGTTGCCTTCCGGGTACGGCGCATTCACCTTGTAGGTCATCTTTTTGGGCTGGCCTTCATCCTTTTCCTTCACGTCTTCCGTCAGGTTCTCTCGGGTCTCCTGTCCCGCCTTCCCTTTCAGCTCCGGATACACCAGCCGCCGGAACTTGTTGCGAATCTCAGGCGTCAGGATGTCACCGGCGCGTGCATTGGCTCGCGCTGCCCGGATCTTCGCCGCAAGCGCCAGCTGTGCTGCTTTGATGTCTCCGGGGTTCTTCGTTTCCTTGATAGGTAGCGAGTCCTTCGCGGCGGCCTTGTGAATGGCCATGTAGGCCTCGATGCGCTTGGTGAAGTCCTGCAGTACCAAAGCATCCGGATTCGAGTGTGTTTCCGCGGCCTTCGCCTTCGTTGCGTCAGAAATCTGCGGCTTGGGCGGCGAACTCTGCGCGTGAGCAGGGCTGGCGCCGAGAACGCACGCCACACCGATCACGCCAAACGAACGGATGACATTCATATGCAGCCCTCCATGGAGCTCGGCATATGGCTTCACGATTTGTGCCCAAGAGGTCGATGAGCACGCCTTGGGAAGCTCGGCCGTTAGCCGCAGGAATCGATATTAGCGAACCTCCGTAACTCCCTGGTCCGTCTCATGAGCAGCTCAATGGCCGCTGACCAGAATAATTCCAACGGCGGTTTTCGGGCGCGAGAAACTGGATCTCGTTGAGGCGTCCGTCGCGTCCCTCGACTGCACTCGGGACGCCCCGAGCGTAAGTCGAGGGGCGGCGCCGGAGCCAGTCAGCCACGGCCTCGCGCAGTATTGGCGCGCCCTCCGGACTCCGGATTTCGCCAAGCGGCCCGGCGGGTGCGAGGACCCCGTCGCCGCCGCTCGAGATGAAGTCGCTCGTGACGATTGTGAGCCGCTCGTCGGGTCTGATTGGAGCCCCGGACTTCCGACTGAGCGTGACTCGCAGCATCCCCGACTCACACGTCGCGTCGACGCGAAAGCCGGCGATCGACAGGATCTCGGTGGGCGGCTCACGCCGCTGGAGGTTGAAGGCCACGATTCGCGCGAGCTGATCGCCGGTCAGCGTGAGCGTGACAAGACGATTGTCGAACGGATACACCTCGTACACCTGTCCGTACGTCAGCCGACCCGCCGGCAGATCAGTGCGTAGCGCGCCACCGTTGCCAATCGACACGTCAGCACCTCGAGTCGACTCGAGTGTGCCATCGGCGAATAGATCGGCGAGCGCTGACTCGGTCTGGTCGGTGCGGCGGATTGGCGTCTCGAGGAACACCCCAAGCGGCTCGTTCTTGACCGCGAGCGCACGGCGAACGGCGGGCGCGATCGCGGCTGCCGCTGCCGCATCCGGCGTCACCGGGCGGTTCTCATAACGGGCGGGCACTAGCTTCGCCGTCCGCGCCGCCGAGGCATCGCATGCGTGGGTTGCCGGATCCTCGCGCGCGCAGAGATCCCGCGGCGCGAATATCTGCTTGCCGGTCACTTTCGAGGAGGCTCGATCGATTGTCAGGTCGACGCGCGAGAACGCACGACCGGTTGAATAGGCTTCGACGATGGCGATGCCGGCGATGTCGTGGGCCATCGCCTGGTGCGCGTGGCCCGCCGCGATGACATCGACGAGACCTCGAGGAAGCTGGTGCGCAACCTCGACGATCTCCGCCATCGGATCGCACGAGCTCGTGTCCTCGGGATTATCGAGCCTCGCGCATCGCCCTCCTGCGTGGGCAAGGACGATCACCACGGACGCGCCGCCAGACCGCAGCGACGTGGCCTCTTTCTCGATCGCAGGCGCAAGCGGCGCAAACGTGAGGCCGCGAAGGTTCTCAGCGATCGTCGTCACAGACGTCGACCGTGTCGTGACGCCTATGATGCCGACACTGACGCCGCCGGCTGTGACCATCGTCGATGGCTTCACATTGCGCCACGCCACCGGCCGACCGGTCGCATCGTCGATGACGTTGGCCGCGAGAAACGGAAACCGCGCTTCGGCGGCGCGCGCCTTCAGCGCGCCTCGCGGGTCATCCCCTGCCTTGCGCGGCGTGGCCTCGGGGCCGGCCGGACCAAAGTCGAACTCGTGATTACCAATCGCGGCCGCCGCGTATCCAAGCCTGTTGTATGCGCTGACCACCACCGCGCCTTCATTGAGGTTCGATTCGAGCGTGCCCTGAAACATGTCTCCCGAATCGACGAGCAACACGGCGCCCAGATCGCGGAGTCGCGCCGTACGAACGTTGCGCACGTACCCGCCGAGAAGCGCCAGCCCTCCGCGCTCGCCGCGCTGAATGATGCCGCCGTGCAGATCGGTCGTCGCGATGATGGAGAGGGTGAACGTCCGTGGCAGCGCCTGTCTGGTCCCGGATCCGGAGGGTCCGCCTCGCGCGGAGGATGCGGGTGCTTGCCGTTCAGGAGCTGCGGGCGCCGCGATGGCGCAGACTATGACAAGGATCAGCGTCGAGACGCGCGCGCGGGACACCCATCGAATGCTAGCACGCGCTTATCACCGCGGCGATGATCACGGCGACCCCGGACCAGAATGCGATCGGCGACCATGTATAAATCGGGTACGGCGCGGCGCGGCTGATATAGATCCCCGGATCGCCGGCCACGCGCGAAGCGGTCTGTGCGCGCTGCTCGGGTGGCCAGCGGGGCGGAACGCGCGACGCGTACGATGGCGTGTCGAGGACCGGCGCAAAGAACACCTCGAGAATGCGGTTCTCCCGCCACGCCGTGAACGGGTCGCCGGCGCTCCACGCCACATTCCTCGACTGCACGTGCCACAGTGCCTCGCTCAGGTACTGATCCTCGCGCGAGAGTCGATGCAGCACCGTGGGCGGCTGCACGCGCCAGCGCGTCACCCGATCGGCGGCGGAAGCGACCAGATCGCGGGCGGTATATCGAGACCAGAACACGCCGATATCGGGCTCGTACACCTGGTGCCCGAGGTGCACGACCTGGAAGAAGAGCGCAAATGCCAACAGCACGACGCTGAGGGCATGGGTGATTGGGCGGATGGCCGCTGGCTCCAGCGGCGCAGCGAGTCGGGCCGGCGGGTCGATGCTTGCCGCGAAGCACAACCCGCACGTCACCGCCACGCCGTTGAGAAAGATGTCGTGTGCTTCGCCGACGCGGGCCGGGACGAACCATTGGAGGAATTCGTCCGCGATCCCTACGAGGACGCCGGCGAGCAATGGCCACACGAGTGCAAGACCGTTGTCGAGGGGACGCCACGCGCGATAGAAGAGCCAGGCGATGACGCCGTATTCGACGAAATGAACGTGTTCGACGACGTCGACTTCTCGATTGCCGGTGGCCACGATTCTCGCGTATAGCGCCGCACCGCCAATGCTCGCCGCAAGTACTGCGAATCGCCACGCCCGGCGATCGCGGACGCGGACGACCGCCGCGATCAATGCCACGACGACCGCTATGGTGACCGCACCCGAGACGATGGTCTGGAACTGCGTGGGAAACGCGGCTTGTATCGATGCGCGGAACTCGCCGATGAATGGAGACGACAACACGACCGCCACCGCCCCGATCGTGGCGGCCGCGAGGCGGCCGCGATGGACCTTAGCCACGCAACCTCAGCGGAATGCTAACCGTACAGTTCGCCAATCTTGCCGGGAAATGTCTGTGGTGAAAGGGGCACGTTGAGCGCGGCCTTTCGGAAGATGAAGCGGAGCGGCGCGCGTGGGCAACGGTCAACAAGGTGCACCATGGCGGCGAGAAGCCCGGAGGCGGGGGATATGGCAAATCCGAGAATCACGAACCGATGAGAAAAGGCGGCCGCAGGAGTCACGGCTGACGTCGAACCTCCTACTTGATGACGTCCAGAATCACCTCGGCCGCGTGCTCGCATTGCGCGCGCGTCACGTCGAGGTGCGTCACGGCGCGGACGATCCGGGGACCGAACGCGACCACCAGCACGTCGTGGGCGCGCGCCGCGGCCACAACGGCGGCTGCGTCCGGGGCCCCTGGCGCCAGCGAGAAGATCACGATGTTCGTCTGCACGGTGCGCTCGTCGAGGACGACGCGTGCGTTTGCGGCGAGGCGGGCGGAAATCACCTTCGCGTTCGCGTGATCGTCGGCCAGCCGCGCGAGGTGATGATCGAGCGCGTAGAGACCGGCTGCCGCCAGAATTCCGACCTGCCGCATCGCCCCGCCGAACATGCGCCGGTGGCGGACGCAGTCACGAATCACCTCGCGTGTTCCGGCGAGCATCGTTCCCGCAGGCGCCCCGAGCCCTTTTGACAGCGCCACCGTGGCCACGTCGAACGGCGCCGCGAGATCCATCAGCGATCGGCCCGAGGCCGCCGCTGCATTCCACAATCGCGCTCCATCGAGAAACGTGGTGATCCGCCTCTCGCGCGCCGCCGCGCAGATGCGAATCGCCTCATCCTGGTCGATCACGATGCCGCCGGCGCGGTTGTGGGTGTTCTCCACCTGCACGAGCGTCGTCGGCGGATAGAGCATGTGATCGCGGGGCTTTACGGCCATCACGAACTCTTCCGCGGTGAAGCGTCCTCCCTGCCCCGCCTCGGTGAACTGCACACCCGCGTTCGCGCCGCCCCCTCCGGTCTCATGCCAGACCGCGTGACTCTCGCGGCTGACGATCACATCGTCGCCGGGCCGAGTCAACGCGCGAAGCGCGACCTGATTTGCCATCGTGCCCGACGGAAGCCAGAGCGCAGCTTCCTTGCCGAGCAGCGCCGCGATCCGAGCCTGCAGCTCGTTGACGGTCGGGTCTTCACCGAACTGATCGTCGCCGACCGGGGCGGCCGCCATCGCGGCGCGCATGCCTGCCGTGGGACGCGTGACGGTATCTGAGCGAAGATCGATCGGCGCGGCACCCGTGCCCGCGCTCACTGGGCACGTACCGTATGCTCGCGGAAGAACACGATCATATCGGTGCTGACTGCCGGCTTCGCCCCCAGCTGCCGCAGCATCGTCGCCACTTGTCCGCGGTGATACGTTCCGTGGTTCACGACGTGGACGATCATCTGCCAGTAGGGAGAGGTCGACGACTGGCCGGTCAACGACTTGTATTCGATCATACGATGCAGGCCGGCGGGTCCAAGGCCGTCGACGAATGCCTTGATCTGCGCCTCGAGCGCCATCCACTTTTCGCGAAGCGCGGCGACACTCACGAGCTCGCTCGTGTCGGGGCGGGCAGATGGAGACTCCCCCTGCCAGCGGCGGTACCAGATCCACTCCGCAAAGTAGATGTGCACGAGCGTGTCGAGCACCGAACTGAAGGAGCTTCCCAGCGGTTGCGACAGCTGCTCCGCGGACAACTGTTCCGCGGAGGCAAGCACGCGATCGCGTGCCCAGTAGTTGTAGTCGACGAGAATGTGGATGTAGTCGGAAGTCATATTGAAAGCACGAATATATACCGCGTCTCGGCTAGACTGAATGCCATGCCTCGCCGATGGCGCCGGCCCCTCACAATCGTCGTCGCGGCCGCGATCTGCCTGAGCGCGGGTGTGGCGGCGGCGCAGTTCGGCCGGCGCGGGTTCGGCGGCTTCAGGGCGTCGTTCGCCACGGCAAAGGATTTCGACGGCCGCTTTCATTTCTGCCGGTGGGTCTACCAGTCAGCCCTCGACGGGGACGGCGGCAACTGGAACGCTGACTGGCCGCGCGCCGACATCAACTTGTCGATCCGGTTGTCGGAGCTGACGAAAACGGACGTGAGCAAGGATCCAACCGGCGAGCCGAACCACCTGCTCGTTCGCTTCACCGCTCCAGAGCTCTTCGACTGCCCGTTCGTGATGGCAACGGAAGTGGGCCGCGCCTTCATCACCGATGACGACGCCAAGGCCATCCGCCTGTATCTCGACAAGGGCGGCTTCCTGTGGGTGGATGATTTCTGGGGCAGCTACGCGTGGGACCACTGGGTGGCGCAGCTTCGCAAGGCGCTGCCTGCCAACGAATTTCCGATCTTCGATCTGCCGCCAGACCATCCCTTGTTCAGCACGCAGTTCGAAGTAACCTCGGTGCCGCAGATTCCAAACATCGGGTTCTTCAGCGGTACGGGCGGGGGCACTTCCGAGCGCGGTTCCGACAGCGCCGTGCCTCACGCGCGCGGCATCGCGGACAGCCACGGTCGGCTGATGGTGCTGATGACGCACAACACCGACTTCGGGGACTCGTGGGAGCGCGAAGGCGACAGCCCGGCGTACTTCCTCGCGGTCGGTCCCAGGGGGTACGCGTTCGGCATCAATGCGCTCCTCTACGCACTGACTCATTAGAAAATCCCAAATCCCAAATCCCAAGTCCCAAGTCCCAAGTCCAATCCCAACCAAATCAACACGTCACAGTTGCAGGATGTGACAGATGGTCTCGACGGTGTTCCAGTTGCGCGTCGTCGCGACGCCGAACCCTCGCTCGAGGACCGCGTTCGGATAGATCGGCGCGCCCGGCTGCCGCCGCCAGACGCTGGCGACGAGCCGTCCTGAGACAGCAACGATCTTGACCTGCCAGCTGCTGTTGGCGGGATAGGTCACCGGAAGCGGCGGCACGGCCCTGGACCGCGTGAGCATGACGCTCAGGAACCGTTGTTCGTTGGCGGCAGGAGGCCGGCGCCCGAAGGGGGCACTGGCCGCGAATTCGACCAGCTCCCGCTCCTTGACGATCATGATGTCGGCCTCGAACGCCAGACGCGTTCGTATCGCTGCACGCAATGCTGCCTGCGGCACCGGCGCGCGTACAACGAATGTGCCGGCGGCGCCGATGTTGACGACGTCGTACACCGCGAGATCCTTCGCAAGCGTCGCGGGCATGAATCGTTTATGCCGGCCGACGTTCACGCCTCTTAGAAACACGACGACGGACATTGGTAATTGGCGATTCGTGATTCGTGATTAGCGATTCGTGTTCGCGCGACTCGCGATCCCCACAATCACCAATCGCCAATCACAAATCATTAATCACAAATCACAAATCAAGCTCATACCGCGCCACATAGTACGACCCGACCTGGCGGAAGCTGTGGAACCGGAACCCGAATCGCTCGTAGAGAACCCGGAGGCGAGCGCGTTCCGCGTCGCAATCGAGACGCAGATACTTCCTGCCCAGCGACCGTGCGTGATCGACGGCCCATCGAAGCAGCGCGGTCGAGACACCTTGTCCGGCATAGTCTCGCCGCACCGCGAGGCGATGGATGAAGGCGGAATTGTTGGTGGCGAGATCGGGCCAGAACAGCTGATCGTCGAGCTGGAACTTCAGCGTCCCCGCGATGTCGCCGTCGCACTCCGCGACATGGAAGAGGCCGGCTTGGACTTCTGAGGCAATGCGACCCTCGGCGAGCTCGTCATCGACCCACATCGTGGTGCCGTCCAGCTGTTCCACCCACCTCGCAGCGTCCGTGAGAATCGTGGTCACGGCCGGCGCATCTTCAGGTATTGCCTGCCGAATCCGAATATCCACGTACGTGGGGGCCTGCTGTAGTCGCCCCTGCAGTAGGGCCGGCATTAGCCGGCCCTACTGTGAGCACAGCCCTCAGAATTCGAAGCGCACGCCCAGCTGCGCCGTCGTCGGGATCGCTCCGGCCCGCAGGGCAGTCAGATTCAGGAAGTCGGTCGACCGGCGATCACCCGTCGGGTTGTCGAAATTCGCGCGGTTCGTCACGTTGAAGATGTCTGCAAAGAGATCGACCGATCGTCCGGCGGAAGGCCGCAGGCGATAGCCCAGCCGGACGTCGACCTGAAACAGCCCAGGCCCGGTCGCGCCGTTGCGGCGGTTCTCGGCGTCGACGTTGAACGGATTGCGACCTGCGCTCGTATACGCGCCCGCCGGCAACGGCTCGGAAAAAGACCCGTTGCGATCCGGATCGGTCGTGGAGTCGAGCACCGTGAATTTCGACCCACTCAGCGCGCGCGCAACCCAGGCGAATGTGAGACCGTGAGCCTTCGGCACCAGGGACTGCCCGCTGATCACCAGATTGTGCCGGCGGTCGACGTTGGTCGGTCCCTCATTGAGCTCGAGGTGCAGGTCGTCCAGCACCTGGAAGCCGCTAATGGGAATGCCAGCACCCGAGGTGTTCCCGCGTGAGTAGCCGAGCGTGTACGAGACGCGAAACGAATAATCGGATGCAAAGCGCTTCACCAGCGCCGCCTCCAGCGCGTCGTAGTCGATCTTCCCGGCATTCACCGGCTGGTTCACGGCCGCCGAGAACGCCGGATCGATGCGGACGAGTGTCGCGGTGCGCGACGTCGATGCGCGAAGGCCCGGGTTCAGATCTTTCAGCATGAGTTGGTCGCGGGCACGGGCATGGACGTAGTCCGCGCTGACGGAGACGTTCGTCGAGAGCTGGCGCTCGTACCCGGCCGTGAGCTGATCGGTGTACGGGACCGTGCGTCCCGGATTGTCCAAGGTGACGTTCCCGGTGTTCTTAATGGACGCTCCCGGCGGGAAGAGCCTGGCCAGCAGCGCCCGATTCACGGTCGGGCCGCCGACGAGCATCGGGTCGGTCGGCACCTGACCAAGAGACGGCCCGGGATCGAAGCTGTTGGTTGGGAAGTTGACCTGGAAGGAATCCGAGAAAACCCCAGCCGTGAGGATGTTGGAGATCAACTCGAAGTGCGTCTTGTCGTAGAACCGACCATAGCCGCCGCGAACGGCGGCCTTACCGTCGCCGCTCACGTCGTAGGTCAGACCTACGCGCGGACCGACGTTATTCCGGTCCACAGGGTAGGCGTTCGGGTCGGAGAACGCCGGGTTATTGGCTTCCAGGAGCGGCTGCACTTCCAGGTCGTATCTGACGCCCAGACTGACCGTCGTGCGGCTGTTCATGTGCCATTTGTCCTGCACGAAAAAGGCGGCGAAATGCGCCTTCTGATCGCGGTTCAGGGCACCCGGCACGCGAACGGACAGCCGCTCGGGATACGTGCGGAGATCGTTCGCATTGAAGGGCAGATCGGTTCTGAAAATAAACGTTCCGTTCAGGTTGTCCTGCGCGGTCGATCGAGCAATGACATATTCGTACTGCCCGCCAAACTTCAGGTCGTGATCACCGCCATGCCCCGGCACAAACCAGGACATCGTGTCGTCGAACTGATACGCGTTGTTGACGCGCGCCTGCGCCACCGCGTTCTGCTGATCGACGAAGGTAAGGTAATTGAGCTGCGGCTTCAACGCCGCCTGGTCCTGGCCGTTGCCGTTGAAGCCGGGATTCGCGAAGGCGACATCTTCACGTGTGAAATTCACACGTACCGTGTTGAGCCGGTTATGCCCCAGCACCGAGTTCAGGGTGCCGACGACCGTCTGGTCGATGTCATGTTCTTCGCGCGAGGCATTCTGGGTCACCTGGAGTGGAGCCGGGAGCGTGACATTCGCGGCCACCGTCACGGGGACGATCTGGTTCAACTGCGGTGACGCCTCCCGCAGCCAGCGCACCGTCCAGATGTTGTTGACGTTCATTTGGTGATCGAAGCGCGCCAGCGTATTCCACACACGATCGCGCGTCACCGGTGAGCTGTTGAACTCCGGATGTGAAGGGATGGTGATCGTGTTCGATCGGTTGACCATCACGCGTTCGAGGTTGAAGAAGAAATGGGCCTTGTCGCGGACGACCGGGCCACCGAGGTTCGCGCGGTAGGTCTGGAACTGCGTGTTGGGCTTAGTGAGCCCGTTCTGCTTTACGAAGAAATCCTTCCGTGTGAAGTCCGCCCGCTGCCACAGGCCCGCCCCGGTGCCGTGAAACGCGTTGGTTCCCTGCTTGCTGATGGCGTTGATGATCGCGCCGGTCGTTCGTCCGAACTCCGCGTCGTACTGATTCGTGACCACCTGGAATTCGGCGATCGCCTCCACTGGCGTCCGTGCCTGCGAGCCCGCGCGCTGCCCGATGACGTCGTCGTTGTTGTTCGCCCCGTCGAGCATGTAATTGTTGTTGCGCGAGTCCATGCCGTTGACGCTGACCGCGTCGGAGCCGAACGACTCGGTGCTGATATTGGCGATCACCCCCGGGAGCAGCGCCACGAGCCCGACAAAGTTACCGTTGACCGACGGCAACGTCCCCGCTTCCCGGCTCGTGACGTTGCCGCCGATCTCTTTCGATGTGATGTCCACCAGCGGCGTCTCGGCGGTAACCGAGACCGTTTCCGTCAGCGCGCCGACATCGAGCGTGAGATCGAGTGTCGTGGTTTTCCCGAGGTCGAGCCGCAGGTCGCGGCGGCTGTATTTCTTGAACCCCGAGAGCTCGGCGTCGATGGAATAGATTCCAGGCGCGATCGCCGTGATGAAGTACGTGCCATCTCCATTGGTGACGGTCTCGCGATAGACGCCAGTCGCCTGGTTGGTGATCGTGACGTTGACACCGGGGAGAACCGCGTCTTGCGCGTCGAGGACGCGACCGCGGAGTTCCGCCGCGCTTTCCTGGGCTGAGGCCGCGCCTGCGGTTGCGAGGGAACATGCGAGAAACAGGATCCTCACGAGAGTTCGTTTCATCCGAATCTCCTCCGTGGACGGGCGCGAAAGGGCGCCCGAATGATTTCAGCGCTTCATTTTACCGCCGGTGTTTGAGGAACAGCGACACGCCAAGCCCGATTCGCGAACATCGAGCCCGACGCGAAGCCGCCGGCGGCCGTAATGTTGAGCAGCGTGTCCTTGTTCATGTGGCGTGCGGCCGTGCTGGATGGGTCCTTCAGGACCCGCCGGGATCCCCTGTCACGAGCGCGACCGCGAAACCGTCGTATCCCTTGCTGCCGACGGTCTGCACCATCGTTGCGCTGACACGCGTTTCCGCGGCGAGCCGCTCGCCGAATCGGCGGACGCCCCTGATGTTCGAATCCGTGCTCGCGGAGTCAATGACCCCGCCTCTGCGCACAACGTTGTCAACGAGAATGACGCTTCCGCGGCGCGACAGCTTCAGCGCCCACTCAAAGTATTCCGACAGGTTCGCCCGATCGGCGTCGATGAAGATGAAATCGAACCGGCCTTCCCCGTGTTCCGCGAGGAGCGGCAGCGTGTCGAGCGCCGCGCCAAGGCGGACCTCAATGCGATCCGTGAGTCCGGCACGCGCGAAGTTTGCGCGGGCGATGCCAGCGTGCTTTGGATCGGACTCCAGCGTGATGACACGGCCATCCGCCGGCAACGCACGCGCGAGCCAGATCGTGCTGTAGCCCGCGAGCGTGCCGATCTCGAGGATGCGTCGCGCACCCAACATCCGGGCAAGCAGGTGAAGCAACTTCCCCTGCGCCGGGGTGACGCTGATGGGTGGAAGCCCCGCCGCCGCGCTGGCCTCGAGCGCCGCATCGAGCTCGGGGTCCGAAGGGACGACCAGGTCGTTGATGTACTGGTCAACCGCCGTCCATTGATCCTGGCTCACGTGTCCAATGCTACTATCGGCGCTCCCACTCAATCAGGAGTCAATCATGCGCTGGTATCACTACTTGGCGCTTTTCTTTGCTGGCGCCTTCCTGGTCAACGGCGTCCCGCATTTCACCAACGGCGTTTCCGGCCGCCCGTTTCCGAGCCCGTTCGCGTCGCCGCCCGGCCAGGGGATGTCGTTGCCCGTCGTCAACGTCCTCTGGGGCAGCTTCAACCTGATCGCCGGTTTCGCGCTGGCGCGGGCGGGACGTTTTGACTCACGCCAGCTCGCCCCGCTGCTGACGGTTGCCATCGGCGGGCTGCTGATGGGAGTGCTGCTCGCCAACGCCTTCGGCCAGGTATTCGCCGCGCGCTAGTCCTGCCGTTCCCGGGACTCGAGGTGGAATTTGTGCATGTACCGGTGCATCAGGGGCGCAACGAGGATGCTGGCGGCCACCAGGACGACCATGCCCGCGTATAAGGCGTAAAAGCCCGCGAAGAGCTTGCCGCCCGTCGAGTGCAGCTGCGTCTCGACCGGTCCCATCCCGCCAAGGAGCATCGCGGCGTTGAGAAACGCATCGATCCAGTGCATCCCCTCGAAGTACCAGTAGCCCCACATCCCGACGACAAGCGATCCGCCGACCGCAAGCAGCGCAATGGCGGCGTTCTCTGCCAGCCGGCGGAGGAACAGGTTGCGTGGGGCCAGGCGCGTATGGCGAGTTTCAGACATATCTGCAGATGTTATTGGGTTTGGGGATTGGGTTGGGATTTGGGGTTTGGGATTTGGGATTTGGGATTTCCCATGTGCTAGCATCCGGCGCTTGGAGGTGACTATGTCACGCAGACTGATTCTCGCAGGGGTGCTCTTCTCGCTCTTCGGGTCGCTGGCGGCGGCACAGGATGCGAAGACGGTCATCGCCTCCGCATCGAAGGCGATGGGCGCGGACACGCTGAACACAATCGAGTTCTCGGGCAGCGGCGCCGACTTCGCGATCGGGCAGGCGTACAACGGCAACTCGCCGTGGCCGAAGTTCATCGACAAGACCTACACGCGCCAGATCGATTTCCGTGTGCCGTCAACGAAGATGGATCGCATCCGGATGCAGGGCGAAAACCCGCCGCGCGGGGGAGGGCAGCAGCCGGTGCGAGGCGAACAGCCGCAAAACCAGACCATCGTCGTAAACGCGAACACGCCGTGGGCGCAGCAGCTCGAGATCGTGATGACGCCGCAGGGCTTCCTGCGGGCCGCCGCGGCCAGCAACGCCACCGCGAAGACACAGACCGTCGGCGGCAAGAAGTACACCGTCGTGTCCTTCACCGGCCAGAACAAGGCGGCGGTCAACGGCTACATCAACGATCAGAACATCGTCGAACGCGTCGAGACCTTGATCGACAACCCGGTCCTCGGCGACATGCAGTTCGAGGCGGTCTACAGCGACTACAAAGACTTCGGTGGCGTGAAATTCCCGATGCACATCGTGCAGCGGCAGGGTGGTTTCCCGATTCTCGATCTCACCGTCAGCGACGTGAAGCCGAATGCGCCGGTCACGATCCAGGCGCAGGGACGCGCGGGCGGAGCGCCGGCAGCAGCCGCCGCGGCGTCGCCAACACCAGGCGCGCCGTCAGAGAAGCTTGCGGACGGCGTGTACCTCATCCTCGGCGGCTACGCGGGTGTCGCGGTTGACTTCAAGGACTACATCGTCGTGATCGAAGGGGCTGCGAGCGATGAGCGTTCCAACGCCGTGATGGCCGAAGCGAAGCGGCTGATCCCGAACAAGCCGGTCCGCTACTTCGTGAACACGCACCAGCATTTCGATCACGCCGGCGGTGTGCGCGCGTTCGTGGCCGAGGGCGCGACCATCATCACGCACGAGGTTCACAAGCCGTACTACGAGAAGATCTGGGCCGCGCCGCATACGCTCAACCCGGATCGGCTGGCCAGGGAGCCGAAGAAGCCGACGTTCGAGACGGTGTCGGAGAAAAAGGTCCTGACCGACGGCAATCACGTCATCGAGCTGCATCACCTGCAGGGCAGCGGTCACAACCAGGGGTTGATCGTCGCGTACCTGCCGAAGGAGAAAATCCTCGTCGAGGCCGATGCGTTCAATCCTCCCGCCGACAAGAACGCGCCGGTCGCCCGGCCGGCCAGTCCGTACATGCTCAATCTCGCCGACAACCTCAGGCGCCTGAAGCTCGATGTGCAGCGGATCATTCCGGTTCATTACCCCGTGGACAACCGGGTCGTCGAGTTCGCCGAATTCACGCGCGCCGTCGCCGACACTGGAACTAACTGAGGGAAAATCCCAAAGCCCAAATCCCAAGGCAACGGGCCACGAAGGCACGGACGGGGATCTGAGACACAGAGAAGAGTTTTTCTCTGTGTCTCTGTGTCTCTGTGTCTCTGTGGCCCGTCTCAGTCTCGGTGGCCCGTCTCAGCGACGCTGAAGGCGAATCATCGGCTCGAACAGCCGTGACCCCTTGCAGGCCGGGCATCGGCCGGGCTTCGACAGCTTGTCTTCGCTGAACACAAAATTACACGATTTGCAGCGCGCGGGAACGATCTCGATGTCGTGACCCGCGGCGCGCGCCGAGCGCAGCGCATGCCGAAGGTGGTCTTCGATGTCGCCGCGCGTCATGCCCAGCTCACGCGCGAGCCACGACACGGACCGAAATTCATGAGAGAGCAGATCGATCAGCTGCCGGCGAAACGCCACGTCAAGACCCTTGCCGGTCTGCGCATCGGACGCACTGAAGTTCCGTGCCGATGTATGTCGCGCGCCCTTCGGGTGTGGTCACCCACGGACGCAGTTGCCAAGGCGGATCGTGCCGCACGTGCTGACCGTGGCCGCAGTTCAGATCCGCAACCCAGTGCCCTTCATCGTCCTGGTGGAACGCGATGATGCGGCGCGGGACGCCGCGAGTATCAAGCGCCAAACACCTTGAACTCTACTCGCGACGCAGCCGATCGACCAGTTCGCTGAAGTCCGCCGGGAGCGGCGCCTCGAAGTGCAACACGCTGCGGTCGGCGGGGTGCTCAAACGCCAGCCGATACGCGTGAAGCGCCTGGCGGGCAAACGCAATCGGCCGCAACGCGTCGGGGCCATACACGTAGCGCCGCTCGCCGACGAGCGTGTGGCCACGCAGCCGCGCCTGGATGCGAATCTGATTGCGCTTCCCCGTCTGGAGTCGCACTTCGATCAGTGACGCATCGCGAAACGTCTCGACGACGCGATAGTCGCTGATGGCGTCGGTCCCCTCCGGATCGCGCGGGTGGGTTTCCTTCTGAATGAGCGCCTTGCGGTCCCAGACCAGGCGATCGCGCCATGTGCCGGTCCTCGGCTCGGGATGGCCGTACACGACGGCGAGGTACACGCGCTCCGGTTCGCGGCGGCGGAATTGCCCCTTGAGCGCCTCCTGCGTCCGTGCGTCCTTTGCGAACAAGACCACTCCCGACGTGTCGCGATCGATCCTGTGGACGACGAACGGGTGGCGCTTGCCACGTGGACGGAAGTAGTCCTCGAGCTGGTCGTACACCGAAGACGCGCCCATCTTCCGCTCGAGCGGGACCGACAGCAGCCCGGCCGGCTTGTTCAACACCAGCAGCACATCGTCTTCGTACAGGATTTCGAGATCTCCGGTCTCGCTTCGCGGCGCGCGGCGGGCGCTGCCCGGCCGATCCATCCAGACCCGCACGACATCGCCCGCGACGAGACGCCTGGCGGCGTCCACGAGCGCCATCTCCTCGGTATTCAGGAAGATTTTTCCGCGTTCGAGCGCGGTCACCGCGCGGCCGCGCGAGCCGAGCCGATCGGCGGCGGCAAGAAACTTGTCGAGCCGCGCGCCGGCCTCGCCGGCGTCGACGGTCCACTGGTCGCTCAGGGCGCTCCAAGAGCAAGCGCGATCGCGCGCTCGGGTGAAATGGTCCGTCCATCGGCGGACGCCGCCCTGAACGTGTCCGGCGCTATGAGCGTCAGGAGCCGCGCTGTGTAGTGATCGATGTCGAGCTGATCGTCGGGGTCGAACGTCACGTTGAAGCGCTCGAGCATCGCGAGAGCGGCACTGTAGAGACGCGCAGCCCGCGTGCCCTGTTTCTGCGCGACCGCGATCGAGGCAAAACCGGTGAGCGTGTAGGCGATGCCGGCGTCGTCCTGCAGGTCGCGGTACTTCTGCAGGCTTTCGGTGAACAGCGTTCTCGCGGCGTCCGCGTTCCCCTGACGCAGCCGCACGTATCCGAGGTTGAACAGTTCGGCGGCAACCGGAACGTCCCAGCCCGCGGCGCGGTTCGCAGCCAGGCTGAACTGGTACAACTCCGCCGCCTTGCCGTACTGTCCCTGGATTCGAGCGACAGCCGCAAGCATGTGCATGGCGGCCGCTTGTCCGGGCTTGTCGTCGAGGTCGCGACGCAGCACGGCGCTCTCTTCGGCGTACCGCCGGACCGAGGCGTAATCCATCTCCCGCAGCGCCGCGCGTGAGAGACCCAGGAGGGCCGTGGCCGCCCCTTCCTTGTCCTGCAGTCGTCGATAGATCCGCAGGCTCTCGGCGTTCAGCTCGCGTGAAACGGCTTGATCGCGCTGCCTGAGCGCGAGGGCGCCGGCGTCGTACAACCCCTTCGCCCGGATCTGTGTCTGGGCCAGGGCGCTTGGCAGCCCCAGGATTGTCGTCAGCAGATCCCGCGCCTCCTCGACACGCCCTTCGTAGGTCCAGAAGTAGGCGAGCGGCACCGCGAGGCGCAATGCCTGGTCGCCCGCGGCATTGCGAGAGAACCAGTCGAGGCTGTCGCGCAATGCGGGCTCCTCGGTCTTCACACGCTGGCGCCATTCCGCACCGCGCGGTCCCAGGCGCTCGGCGTACGCCTGCTCGACCTGCCCTACGCGATCGAGCGCAGCCTGTCGTTGGACCTCGAAGTCATTCTGGGATGCAATGGCAGACGCCGCCCAGAGCGCACCTATGATCAAGACAATGGCGGGGTCCCGCAGCATGCGGGCTTCAGCTTACACCGACACGCCCAAGGTGATCGTCGCGGTGTAGCCGCTCGTGGTGTCTCCGGCAAGCGTGGCGAGCTCAGTGCTCGTTCCATCCGAGAACACCATGTCCGACGAATTACTCGTGGGATTCTGGCCGTGCGCGGCGTAGACGCCGGTTCGATACACCTGTGCGCTCACCGACTCCGGAAATGCGACCTGGGTGGTTTTTACCGAGCGTCCGTTGACGAAAATCTCGACATGGATGTGGGTCGCGCGTCCCATGTACCAGCCAGGGTAGATCGTGCGGAAGGTGACCAGCCCGCTTGCATCGGTGGTCTGCAGGCCGCGGAGGAACGTCTGTCCGGTGCCGTTGTATCCGGGCTGCGCGTATTCCGAGTAGTGACCCTCAGCATCGCACTGCCAGATTTCCACGTTGGCCCCGGAAACCGCTGCACAGCCGGCGGCCGCATTCACGATCGTCATCGCCAGCGTCACCGGCAGGCCGCTTCTGCCTTCAGTGACGTCGCGTCGGAAGAAGGCGGCGTTGTTGATCATGCCCGTCATGTCCGGGTATGGACCCTGCGTTTCGCTGGCTGCAACGGCGCACGCAGCGGAGCTCGGCGCGCCCCCGGGCGTTGTTGTTGTCGTCGTAGTGGCGACGGTGGTCGGTGATGTGGGGCTGGATCCGCCACAGGCACCCATGACCGCAGCTCCAGCGGCCATGCTGAGCGCTTCAAGCGCCTGCCTCCGGCTTACTCTCTTGACGTCGTCTTGATGCATCGCGCGGCGACAGTGCAATTGAAAGACCAAAAGCTCGGCCGCGGAAATACTGATCACGCGGGTCCGCGTGTCCACAAATACGCCAGTCGGTTCATGTTACAGCGTCACCCTTTTTTGCTTACCGGACCCGACGCTGTTCCAAAGCCTGCACGGGTCATTGTCACAGTAACTGGTTGATAGAGCTAGGCATCGAGTCTGAACACCCCGTGGGAACGGTCGTTGCCCCCATCAGCTCGACAGCTTTGCCAGGAGGATCGAATGACCCGTGTTCGCTTTCGAGTTCTTCTCCTTGTCATCTCCACTGCCGTGGCGGCCGCGTGCGGCGGTAACGCGTCGATGTCGCCGACGGCACCATCGGTAACTCGTGCTGGCGCATCTGGCGCCGTCATCATCGGGCAGGTCAGCGGCGCGTTCGCGACCACGACGCCGCGCGACGCATCCGGCACGCTCGCCGAGTCGTCCTTCGGCACACTCGCCACGTCGACGATCACCGTGAAGATCACAGGCACCAACATTTCGACGACGACCGACGGCCAGGGTCAGTTCACTCTGACCGGCGTCCCACCCGGGGACGTACAGCTGGAATTCAGCGGCCAGGGGACCAGCGCGAAGATCGTGATCTCAGGGGTCAGCGCGCAGGACGAGATCCGTATCTCGATCACGCTGAACGGCAACAACGCGCACGTCGATTCCGAACGGCGCAACCGGCGTGAGGACCGCGACAATAATCAGGCCGAAGTAAAGGGCGCGGTCGCTGGCTTGAGTGGCACATGCCCCAGCGTGACGTTCACGGTGCAGGGCACGAGGGTGATGACGACGGCAAGCACCAGGTTTGACGACATCATGTGCGCGCGTGTCCAGAACGGAATGATCGTGGAGGTCAAGGGCCCGCGCCAGAAGGACGGTACCGTGGCGGCCACGCGCGTGGAATTCGACGACTGATAGCGAAGCGAAAGGCCACGACGGCCAGCGCCTATTTCAGCGTGGCGCCCGTCAACCCGGCAATCGCGCCGAGCGTCGTCTGCGCCGCGTTGAGGCCCAGACGGAAGTCCCTGTCGGTGTACGTGGCGAACACGTCGGTCGGCTGGTGCCACTGTGGATCCCACCCGCTGCCGATCTGCGTGCCGCGCTCGTTCTCGCGCAGGCTGATCGCGGCGACGTCGTCCATGAACGGGTTCGAGTCGGTATTGGTCATGTGCGGACCAACGGATGCGGGATAGTCGGTCGCGTATTTCTCGTTCGCGCGATGGAACACCCACGCGAGCGCCTGCGATTCGGGCCCAAGCCTTGAATTCGACTGGAACTCAATGTTGACGTCCGCTTCGGCCCTTTGTTCAGGACTCATCGTGCCGTCGGCACGCGGCATCCCGTGGTCGAAGAGCATCATGTCGTGCTGGATCATGCCGAGCCACTTCGGCTCCGGAAATCGACCGGAGCCCGCCGGCTGCTCCTGCCCTCTCAGATCCCGTCGCTGCTCGACGTAGGCGCGGCTGCCATTCAGTCCGCTCTCTTCGTTGTTCCACAGGATGAAGCGAATCGATCGCTCCGTCCGCACATCCGACGCGCTGAACATGCGCGCCAGCTCCATCACCAGCGCGGTGCCCGACCCGTCGTCGTTCGCCGCTTCGCCCCAGCCGATGCCGTCCATGTGGGCGCCGATGATGTACATCTCGTCGGGGCGGGTGGTTCCAACCTTCGTGCAGTACACCTCTTCGCGCGGTCCCGGCACGGTTGCCTCGGCATTCAGTTCACGCAGCCTCGGATCAGGCTGCGCATTGGGATCGTTGTTCACGCCTGTCCGGGTCCGATTGCCGCGCGGGCGCCCTCCACCAACAGACGTCGGCGGGTTTGCGGGAGGAGGAGCCGGGGTCGGGGGCGAAGGCACAACCGCGGGGGGCGCAGGCTGAAAGGTGTACTTGAGACGCTCCGTGTTGGTGCAACCGTAGCTCTTGAGCTGCGCCTCGATCCAGTCGACCGCCGCGCGGTTGCGCTGAGTCCCCTGGCGCCGGTCGCCAAACTGTGTCAGCCCTTTGATCGTGGCTTTGTATCTCTCGAGATCGAGGCGCGACACGAGCACGCGGATCGGATCATCTGTTTGCGGCGCGGACTGCGCGAACGCAGGTCCCGTCAGCAACGTCGCACCGAGGACGAATACCACCGCGGCCACGAACAACACCGCGGTTCCGCACCCGCTTGCGTTCCTACTCGTTCCGGCGGCCAGTGCGGGAACGGAAGGTGATTCGCCGCGCTCGAGTGCCTCCACGTAATCCTTGGCTTCCTTGAGTCCAAGATTCGTGCGTGCGCGGACGACTTTGATCGCGCCGATCTTGTCGCCAGCCTGGATTCGCTGCTGCAGCTCCGCATCGGGCTGGAACGATCCGGCAGCGCTCAGCGTGCTGCCACAGTACCGGCACTTGATGGCGGCGTCCTGGATTTGCTCGGCGCAGAACGGACACTTCTTCATCAGCGTTGAAAGACCGGCGGCGCTTCCGGAATGGCCGCCCCGTCGTGCCGCGGTTCCGAGCCGCCGTAGTGCACGCCGGTGCCGTCGCTCATCACCGCCTGTCCGTACCCGAACACTCCGCTGCGCGGCGGCACGACGGTGATCCTGTGTCCCAACGCCGTCAGCTGCGTGCGCGCCCGCGCCGGCACGAGCGCCTCGACGTAGAGATCGCAGCCGTCGAACGTCAATTTCGTGAAGCGGCCCGCCTCGAGGGCGTCCTGCACGTCCATGCCGTAGTCCGCGATGTTGGCGACAAACTGCGCATGTGCCTGCGCCTGGTTGAACCCGCCCATGATCCCGAATCCGATTTTCACGTCACCCTTCGACATGAACGCCGGAATGATCGTGTGCAGCGGCCGCTTGCGCGGCGCGAGGAGGTTCGGATGGCCGCTCTCCAGTGTGAACAGCGCGCCACGGTTGTGCAGCATGAAGCCGGTGTCCGGCGGCACAACCCCGCTGCCGAACGAGGAATACAGGCTTTGAATCAAGGAGACGATGTTGCCGTCCTTGTCGATGACGGACAGGTAAATCGTGTCGGCACCGGTGGCTGTCGTCAGCCCTTCGAGCTTCGCGGGCTCCACGGTGCACGCGGCTTTCGCGGGATCGATCAGTCGGGCGCGATCCCTGCCGCGCTCCTTGCTCAACATCGGCAGCACCGGCACCTGCGAGAAGCGCGTATCCGCGACGTAGCGCAGCATGTCGGCGTACGCGAGCTTCTTCGCTTCGATCATCACGTGGAGCGCCTTGGCGCTGTGGAAGCCGTACTCTGCGAGCGGATACTGCTCCATCACGTTCAGCATCATCAGCGCCGCGATGCCCTGCGTGTTCGGCGGCAGCTCGTAGACGTTCCACCCGCGATAGGTCGTCGAAATCGGATCGACCCATTCCGGCTTGAACTCCTTCAAGTCGGCCGACGTCATCGTTCCGCCCTTCTCACGCGACGTGGCTAGGATCGCATCCGCGGTCTTCCCCTCGTAGAAACCGGCCGGTCCCTTCGCGGCAATGAGACGCAGCGACGCGGCGAGGCGAGGATTCTTGAAGACTTCACCCGCGCGCGGCGCACGTCCATTGGGCAGGTACGTCTCGGCGGCGTTCGGATCGGCGGAAAGCTTTTGAGTCTGCCCGGCCCACGCATCGGCGATGACATCAGTCACGGGAAACCCATCGTCGGCGTAAAAAATCGCGGGCGCCAGGACGTCCGACATCGAGAGCTTGCCGAAGCGCGTACGCATCGCGTCCCAACCGGCCACGGCGCCAGGGACGGTCACGGTGTAGATCCCGGCGCCGGGCATCCGCTGAAGCCCTTTCGCCTTCAGGAGTTCCGGCGTAAGGCCGGTCGGCGCCCACCCGCCGGCGTTGAGTCCGTACAATTTGCCGGTGCGCGCTTCGTAGTAGATCGCGAACAGGTCACCGCCAATGCCGTTGTTGTGCGGCTCGACAAGCCCCATGACGGCGTTGGTCGCGATGGCCGCATCGATCGCGTTGCCGCCGCGCTCGAGGATCTGCACTCCGGCGCGCGCCGCGAGCGGCTGGCTTGCGGCGACAATGCCGTATTTCGTCGCGATTTTCGAGCGGCCGGCAATCACCTTCGGGTCCGGACCCGCATCTTCCTGGCCGACGACGACCATCCCTGTCAGCAAACCGAGGACGCCGATGGCGACAAACAGCAGGTGCAGTCTCATGAGAACTCCTGGACATGCGGGGCGGACCCTCGAGGTCCGCCCGTGCGAAAGGCCGTTCGATTATCGCCCAGATGAGCCCTTCTGCACTGGTCGCGCTACACTCTGTTCCGGTGACCTCGCGGCACATCCTGTCGAAGCGGCTGCTGACCCTGGTCGGCGCTGCCGCGATCTGCGCAGCGTCCGTCAGCGCGGCTCAGGCGCAGTTCGGGCGGGGCGGCTTCTTCGGCCGCGGCGCACGGATCGCCACGCCCGAGGACTTCGACGGCCGCTTCCACTACTGCCGCGTCGTCTATCGGCAGGCATTCGAGGGAGACGGCGGCAGCTGGAGGACCGACTATCCTCGCGCTGATACGAACATCATGATCCGCCTGTCGGAGCTCACCAAGACCAACGTCAGCTTCGACCAGGCCCGTCAGCCGATGAACCTGCTGGTGAACCTCGGTGGCGACGAATTGTTCCGCTGCCCGGTTGCGGTGATGTCTGCCCCCGGCTCTGCGTTGATCAGCGACATGGAAGCCGAGAACCTGCGCGAGTACGTGCTCAAAGGCGGCTTTCTGTGGGTCGACGATTTCTGGGGCTCCTACCAGTGGGATCACTGGGTGAGCCAGCTGCGCAAGGTCCTGCCGGCCAGCGACTATCCGATCGTCGACCTGCCGATCGAGCATCCACTGTTCCGCACGCAGTTCGAGGTTCCGTCGATTCCGCAGATCCCGAACATCGGGTTCTTCATGCGTTCGGGCGGACGCACATCCGAACAGGGCGCAGACAGCGCGGTACCGCACGTGCGCGGGATTGCCGATCGGAACGGCCGTCTCATGATGCTGATGACGCACAACACGGACATCGCCGACGCGTGGGAGCGCGAAGGCGACGACCCGACGTATTTCATGACGTTCGGTCCGAAGGGATACGCGCTGGGCATCAACGCCTTCCTGTACGCACTCACCCACTGATGCTGCCGGAGTTTCACCGGGATCTTCTGGCCGACACCATTCGCACCGACGCCTACCGCACCGCTATCCGCTCGGTGGTCACGCGTGACAGCGTGGTGCTCGACCTGGGCACTGGAACCGGGATCCTCTCGTTTTTTGCATGTGAAGCCGGCGCGCGGCGCGTCTTCGCGATCGAAGAGGGCGACGCAGGGGTGGCCTCGATGCTTGCGCAGCACGTCGGCCTGTCGGATCGCATCGAGATCATTCATGCCCGCTCCACCCAGGTGGAGCTGCCCGAGCGCGCTCACGTTCTCGTCACGGAGACACTCGGCGCGTTTGGACTCGACGAACACATTCTCAGCTCCGTCATCGACGCGCGCGCGCGCCTGCTCGTGCCTGACGCGGCGATCATTCCCCGTCGTCTCGCGCTTTGCCTCGCGCCCGTCGAAACGGCGTCGCTGTATGCGCAGCAGGTCGCGTGGTGGGACGAAACGCGATACGGCTTCGACCTCAGTCCGATGCGTACGCTCGCCTCCAACCGGCTGTGCCTGGCGGACGCAAACCCCTCGGGGTTCCTGGCACCGCCGGCAACGGTCATCGACGTCGATCTGGCTGCGGCGTCTTCCTCGATCGTGTCTGGGACGACGCGGTTCGAGATGACTCGCGGCGGCGAGCTCCACGGGTTTACGGGATGGTTCACCGCAACGCTGATTCAGGGCGTCACCTTGAGCAACGACACGGCCGGACGGACGCACTGGGATCAATTGTTTCTGCCGCTCGAACACCCCGTGGAGGTCCACGCGGGCGATGCAATCGATTTCGCATTGAAGTCGTTCGACGGCGACGTGTGGGTGTGGGGCGGCACGATCGAATCGAACGGCCGGACAACCACGTTCTTGCAGAGCACGGCGTTCGGCGCGCCTCCCAATGCCGCAAGGTCCACCACGTAAATGAGTCGACGATCGCTCGTCCTCGCTGGATATCTATTGGTCTGCTGCAGCACCCATGCGTCCGGGCAAACCAGCGAAGACACGCGGACGCAGTACCCGGCGCTTCTCCAGAATTCGTTTGTGACGATCAACGCCGGGGCCGTCAGCCAGCCGTTTTCGCAGGACCAGCTCCAGCCCGGATTCCGGGCCGCCTCGATAGGCGTCCCGCGCGCCGCGGTGCGCGTGATGCTCTTCGGCCACGAATTCGACAGCACACTTTCCGTTCAGGCCAGCTACATGCGGCCCGTGAACTACGTCACCTATACGGGCGTCAACGGCGCGGATGCAGGCCGTTATCACGTCCGGGTGAACTTCGGCAGCGTCACGCTCAGGGCGCGGAGACCGGTTGCCGGTCGAATATCTGTGTACGGCGAGGGAGGCCTCGGCTTCACGAGCCGCACCGGCTTCAATATCGGCGACAGCCCCGTGGTGACCGATGCGCACTACGCGTCGATGCTTGTCGGCACCGGGCTCGACTATCGGCTCAGCCCGGCGTGGGATCTGACCGGCGGTCTCACGTATTCACCCGGCAAGGCGAGCGTCGCTCACCCGCACACACTGTTTTCCTCGGGGGGGTTCAGGTACACGATGCGGCCGATCCCGCCGGAGCGAGTGGAGGCCAACAGGCGAAGCGGCTTTGTTTTTCCACGTCAGATCCTTCAGCTGGAATACTCGTCGGGGTCGGGCTATTCGGTGAACGATTTCGTGTCGCGGAAGGTACCGATCTTCTGGGGTGGCCACGCACGCGTGGACTTCGGCGTGGCGCCACACTACGAGCGGAATGTTTTCCACACACGGAAAGTCTTTGCGCTCGACGTCGGCGCGAGCGCCGGATTCTACAAGACGAGGCAGAACAACGATCGGTTCTACACGCTGTCGCTGTACCCGCTGTTCCGCTTCACATTCGTCCGCATGCGCCCGGCGGACATCTACTTCGCCTACTCGCTGGCGGGGCCGACATACATTTCGAAAATCGTGCTCGACGATCTCAACACCGGCCGGCACTTCACGTTCCAGGATTTCATGGGGATTGGCGTCTTCGCGGGAAAGAACCGAAATCTCAACGCCGGCGTCAAGATCAACCACTACTCGAACGGCAACATCTTCACGCAGAACGCGGGCGTGAAGATCCCGCTGACGTTCAGCCTCGGATACGCGTTCTAGACTGTCTTTCGCTGTGACGGAACACCCACCTTCGCCGAGGCTTCGGCGGGCAGGCCGAGGCACTGAGGCACCGAGGTAAAACCGAATGTCCCGGTGTCTCGGTGTCTCGGCGGTACGTCTCGCGGACCCGTAGGGTCCGCGCCGCAGCCGAAGATTCCGCGCCGCAGCCTGAGAGTCCGCGCCGCAGCGGGAGGCTTACCTGGAAGCCGTTGCCGTAATCTCCTTGATCGCGCCCGTCGCCTTACCCGCCTGCACCAGGCGGTCCAGGTTGCGCTGCGCATCCTCACGCAGCATCAAGCGCCTCGCGACCATGTCGTCGATCGCCTTCTTGACCGCGTCGTAGTACGCGGAGAAGCGCGGGTACCGTTCCTCGATCGAGAGCCTCGGGTCGCCACTCGCCATGCGCTCGGCCTTCGTCTTCGCGAACGGGATGTACTGCCCGCTCCCCTCGCAGCCGTCGCCCGCCTGTGCTCCGCCGCGCAGCGCCCAGCCGGTGTAGGTCGCGAGCGGCACGGTGACGTCAGGCAGCCTGAGGCCGGCGATATCGTTTCCGTCGCTATCGGTCTTCGGCACGAAGCTCGGATAGATCGGGCCATTGGCTCGATTGTCCTGGTAGGGCGGGGTCATCACCGGTGGATTGATCGTCGGAATTCCGGTCGCGTAGAAGTTCGGCCCGTAGTTCAACAGATAGCGTGTCGTCTTGAGACCGTTGTTCATCACGCCTGGAATCGTCGGGAAGCCCGTCGCATTCGCCGGAACGAGGGTGCCGTCGGAGAGCCTGGGCACCTGACTAGGCGGCGGGAGCGTCCCCTTCGTCGACCATTCGTCGAGCGCGATGAACAGCGCTCTCTGCACCGGCGCCGAATCGAGCGGGTTCTGGAACTGCTGGCAGGCGCCCTTCGCGGTAGCGTTACCGGTTCCGTGCTGATGGCTCGAGATGAAATAGATCCGCGTAAACGGAGAATCGGGCAGGTCCTTGGTCCCTGTCGGATCGGTATGCATCAGCGACGCGGCCTTCACCCAGTACTCGTTGGCCGAGTAGATCTCCATCGCGAGCGGACAGCTGTTGGTGGCCGCGCACTTGTCGTAGCGACTGCCTGTCTTACCAGTCAGCGGATCCGTCGTCGACACGTTGGCGAACGGGAACATGCCTTCGACGTACAGGTGGTCCTGACGGTTGCGCTCGGTGCGGCCGGGCTGCGAGAACCGGTAGTTCATGTTGATGCCGTCGCCCGCGGCAATCCACTGCATCATGCCGTCGAACACCTTCCTGCCGTTCTCAGCCTGGTTGAAGCCAAGACTCCGGAAGTCGTTGAGCATGCGGCCTGGCTGCGACCTCACTTCGGTGTAGATCCGCGTGACGTCGCCCGCCAGCGGATTCGCGGTGCCGGAAGCGTCTTTCGTCTCATACCTGAGGAACGAATTCCAGTCGCGGACGGCTGCGAAGCCCAGGCCGTTGACCGTTGGATCTTTCGCGGTGTATGAAAACTCGTAGATATCGGCGGCGACGAACGACGTGCCTGCCGGCAACAGGCTGATCGCCGTGCCGGTGGCGTTGTACTTCCAGCCAGAAGCGGGAATGACCTGCGGAGTGTCATTCAGCCTGACCCGGTGCGTCAGGGTCGCCTTGGTCTGATCCAGCGTTGCCGCCGGATAGTTCAGCGTGTATGACATTCCCTGAGCCACGATGTATTCGTACGCCGGCCCGGTGATCGACGATCCGTCCCGGTTCTTCGCAATCGGAAACGTCATCGTCGAAACGTAATCTGCATTGTCGGCGCCTGCCGAAAAGTCCCAACCGCTCCAGACCATCGTGTAGCCGCGCGGCATCAGGAACGAGTTCGCCAGCTCCGTCGGGTTCGTAATCGAACCCGGATCGTCACCGCCGGAGGAGACGCGTCCCAACGTCGTCCAGGTCTTGCCGCCACGATTCGGCGGTTCGTACAGGACTTTGTGCGCGCCTTTCGTGAGGTCGATCGGTTTCAGGATGTAGAAGTCGAACGAGTACTCGACGCGACCGTTGGCGTTTCGCGGGGCGAGGAGGATGTCGACGATGACCGAGTTCTTCGGGTCGGCCGGATCGACCTCGCCAAAGGCTTTACCGACAATCTTTTCGTATTGCCCGACGCCGGGCCACGAATAGCCGCCGAAGGTGGGCGATTCCTTCGTGGTGATCTGGATTTTTGTGATGCGAGCATCGACGTCGGACGCCAACATCAATATCCCGACCACGCCCAGAACGGGGATGCCAAGGTGCCGAATTGTCAGCATGATGACGTTCCTCCAGTGGATGAACGGACGCCTGAGACCAGCAGCAGGCTACACCCCGCGCAAAGTCGGCGGCAACGGATTTTACCGCCATTCCCCCGGGGCTGGGTGTATAACCAACGCATTCCGGACGGCCTCGACGAAAGGATGAGAGATATGAACGGTAAATTCACCCGAATGCTGTTTGGCGCGCTGGTTCTCGCCCTGGCGGTGTTGGCGGTAAATGTCCAGCCGGCTGCCGCGCAGGCGGCGCCGGGCGCGGCAGCGCCCGCACCGGTTCCGACCGCCGCGGACAAATCCGAGGTGTTTTTCAAGAACATCCAGGTGTTGAAAGGGCTCCCGGCCGACCTCATGCAGCCCTCCATGCAGATGATGGAGATCTCGCTTGGCGTGCACTGCGTGTACTGCCACGACCCTGACGCAACCAAGCGTGACCTGGATACCAATCCCAGGAAGGAAGTCGCGCGAGGGATGCTCCGGATGGTTGATGAGATCAACAAGACAACCTTCAAGGGTCAGGCCGTGGTCAATTGCTACACGTGCCACCGCGGGCAGACCAATCCGAAGGTTGTCATGCCGTACAACGACGAGTCGCACGAGTCGATCTCGACCCGGGCCACGCCACCGACCGTTGATCAGCTTCTCACCAACTACACAAACGTGCTCGGTGGTGCCGACAACCTCGCGAAGCTGACCGGGGTCACGATGAAAGGCGCCGTGACCAACTACGCCCACATCGACGTGGTTCATCCAGAGCGCGCGCCGACGACGGTGACGCCGATCGACATCGTCGCCAAGGGGCAGGACAAACGGATGGTGATCCAGCACAACATCAACGGTGACGCCGTGAACACCTACAACGGGGCGGCCGGCTGGATCCGGGCCGGAGCGGCTCCCGCGCGCGGCATGAGATCGGATGAGCTCGCGGTTGCCAGACTCGAAAGTGCCGTCATCGCTCCGAGCCAGTTCAAACTGCTTCTCACGGGGTTGAAAGTCGACGGGCTGGAAAAGATCGGCGACCACACCGCGTGGGTGGTCAGCGGAAGCAATCCGCAACTGCCGGACGTCAAGCTCTTCTTCGATCGGGACACATCCTATCTGCTCAGCGTGCAGTATCAGCAGAAGTCATACTTCTGCTGCCACGTGTTCCGCATCGACTACGATAACTTCTACATCACGAACGGCGTCCGGATGCCGTTGACGTGGACGATCAACGGGCCGCGGGAGAACAAGCTCGTATACACGATCGACACGGTGCAAGTGAGCCCGGTGGAAGACAACAGATTTGCGCGGCCGGGTGTTCAGACCGCAGCGAGATAGCAGGCAGGTAGGGTAGGGGCGGGTCGTACGACCCGCCCCTACCCTACCTACTCGACGGCTTTGTCGGTTATCTCCAGCCCGCGGTCGATGATCCCAAAAGCCTCGCGCATCTCCGCCTCCGTAATCGTCAGGGGCGGGTTCGTGAAGAAATAGTTCCACCGCACGAACGTAAAGAGCCCTTCCTGGCGGAAGAACCTGCCGAGGGCGGCCATCTCTGGAGAGGTGCCGTTGAACGGCGCCATCGGCGCGCGCGTCTTGCGGTGTCGAATCAGTTCGATGACGCCGAACAGCCCGATCGAACGGACCGCTCCCACCGATGGATGGCGCTTCTCGAGATCGGCCAGCAGCTCCGCCATCAGCGTGCCGGTCCGCTTCGCTCGATCGATCAGACCGTCCTCTTCATAGACCGCAATCGTCGCCAGCGCCGCCGCGCAGGCGAGCGCGTGGCTGCTGTACGTCAGGCCTCCTGGAAACGGCTTGTCGTTGAAGTGATCGGCGATCTTCCGCCTGAGCCCGACGGCGCCAAGCTGCACGTACGCGCTCGTGATCCCCTTTGCCATCGTGATGATGTCGGGCACGACCTTCCAGTGATCGATGGCGAACCATTCGCCCGTGCGCCCGAAACCGGACATCACTTCGTCGGCAATAAGCAGGATGCCATGCTTGTCGCAGAGAGACCGCACGCCCTGCATGTAGCCGTCGGGAGGAATCAGGATTCCGTTCGTACCGGTGACCGGCTCGAGGATGAATGCCGCAATCGTCGATGGTCCTTCGAGCTGGATCACTTCTTCGAGGTGCCGCAACGACGGTTCGGCGGTGTCCATACCGCGGTCGACGCCGTGATACCAGTCGAGGACGTGCACGATACCCGGCATCGGCGGCTGACTCCAGCTGCGCGGCTCGCCGGTCGCCGCCATCGCCGCGGCCGTGGCCCCGTGATACGAGCGATAGCGCGCGAGGATTTTCTGGCGGCCGGTGACGGCGCGCGCGATCTTGATGGCATTCTCGTTCGCCTCGGCGCCGCCGTTGGTGAAGAAGAAGACGTCGATATCGCCGGGCGTGATCGTCGCAAGCTTGGCGCCAAGCCGCGCGCGCGGTTCCGTCGTCATGCCACCCGGCGTCACATAGCACAGTCGCGCGGCCTGCTCCTGGATCGCTTTCACCACGCGCGGATCGCTGTGGCCGATATTCACGCACATCAACTGGCTGTTGAAGTCGATGTAGCGCTTCCCTTCCGGCGTCCAGAAATAGATGCCTTCGGCACGCTCGACCGGAATCGGATCGACCGCACCCTGAACGGCCCACTCCGAGATGGTGTGCTTCTTCGACAGGGCAATGATTTCGTCGCCGGTCATCGGTTTCCGCTCCCACGGGCCACAGAGACACGGAGACACAGAGACACGTGAAGGACTCGCTTCGTAGGAGGCCCCACGCGTCGACACGTCCTCTTAAGGATTTCTCTGTGTCTCTGTGTCTCTGTGGCCCGTGATTGTGCGAGGCCCATGATCATCGTGCTGCTCGTTTGATGAACGACCCGGATCCGGCGCGGCCGACAAACTTACCCTTGTCGATGATCACGCGGCCGCGAGAGATGACGGTGTCGGTCGCGCCTGTGACTTCGCGCCCCTCGTACGGGTTGTAGTCCACGTTCATGTGCAACGTCTTCGCGGAGAGACGCACCTTCTTCTCCGGATCGAAGATCACGATGTCCGCGTCGGAGCCGGGGGCGATCGTTCCCTTCCGCGGAAAGAGACCGAAGATCTTTGCGGGCGATGTCGCGGTCAGCTCCACAAAGCGATTCAGCGAAATGCGACCGGGCCTCACGCCGCCGTCGTACACCAGGCTCATGCGCGTCTCGATCCCCGGCGCCCCGTTCGGGATCTTCGAGAAGTCACCCTTCCCCATTGTCTTCTGCTCTTTCATGCAGAAGGGACAGTGATCGGTCGAGATCGCCTGGAGGTCGTTGAATGCCAGGCCGCGCCACAGGCGCTCCTGCGTTTCTCTTGGCCGGAGCGGCGGGCTCATCACGTACTTGGCGCCCGCGAAGCCAGGCTCCTCGTAGTTCTCGTACGACAGGAACAGATATTGCGGGCACGTCTCCGCGAACGCGGGGAGTCCTCGGTCGCGCGCCTCGGTCACCATCTCGAGTGCCTCGGCAGCCGACAGGTGGACGATGTAGATTGGAACGTCCGCGATCTCGGCAAGTGCAATGGCCCGATGCGTCGCCTCGGCCTCCGCGCGAGCAGGGCGCGTCAGCGCGTGATACTTCGGCGCGGTCTTCCCTTCGGCCAGTGCCTTCTTCACGAGCACGTCGATGACGCCGCCGTTCTCCGCGTGCATGCAGATCGTCCCGCCGTTCTTTCCTGTCCGCAGCAGCGCCCTGAAGATACTCGCGTCGTCCAGCATGAAAACGCCGGGATACGCCATGAACAGCTTGAACGACGTCACACCCTGGCGCACGAGCGCATCCATCTCCAGTTCCACCTGATCGGACAGCTCCGTGATGATCATGTGGAAGCCGTAGTCGATCGCCGCCTTTCCCTCCGCCTTCTTCATCCATGTGTTCCACGCGTGGTGCAGCGTCTGACCCTTGTACTGAATCGCGAAGTCGACCACCGTCGTGGTGCCGCCGTGCGCAGCGGCGATGGTGCCGGACTCGAAGTCATCCGCCGACGTCGTCCCGCCAAACGGCATGTCGAGATGCGTGTGCACATCGATACCGCCGGGGAAGAGGTACTTGCCCTTCGCGTCGATGACGCGATCCGCGTTCATCGCCAGCGACGTACCAATGGCGGAGATCGTTTCGCCGTCGACGAACACGTCGCCTTCGTAGAGATCGCTGGCGGTGACAACGATGCCGTTCTTGATGAGGAGCGTCACGGGAGTTGCTCGGCCACGACGAGCTCATCCTTATCCTGCGATCCCATGGCGATGAGGTTACCGCGGGGATCGACGAAGTACGATGAGCCATCGCAGAGATACGTGCCATCGTTGTCGTACACCGCGGCGGTGATCACCATGTGATTCTTTTTCGCGTCTTGCGCCATCAGCTCCGTCGTGGGACCCGGCACCGCCTCGGCGATGTCATACCCGTAAGCGTCCTGCCTCGCGTCCTCGATGAGCGGGATGTGCGCAACGATCGCTGTGCGGATCGTGTCGATGGGCATGGACCGATCTATAAGGAAGTGCGGCCGCCTGTATGAGGCCCGCCAACCAGTTTTCGGGGCATGATTCCTCCCGCCTTCGCGTATTGCGCTTCGGCGCGGCAAGCCGACGCGTGTCATTACGGCGCAGCCTCGCCGCAGCCGCAAGGCGGAGGCGGGGACCAATTCTGCTATATAGTCACGCTTTCCCAAAGGGGGACTTGCCATGGGCGTAGACCTCGCGACGACGTTCACGGGCCTCCGCTTCGAGAATCCGTTTCTCCTGTCGTCGGCGCCGCCGACCGAGTCCGACACCAACATCATGCGCGCGTTCGACGCGGGCTGGGGCGGCGTCGTGACAAAAACGATCGGGCTTCATCCGGTGGTCAACGTCGACGGGCCGAAGACGAAATTTCTGCGCGCCGCGACCGAGTCCGCGCGGCTCTCGATGCAGAAGCGCCCTGGCACCGTGCTCCACTCCTCGTGGAACTGGGAGCTCATCTCGGACAAGACGCTCGACTGGTGGATACCGCGGATCGCGCGCATCAAGAAGGCGTATCAGAATCGCGTGCTGGTCGCATCGATCATGGCGGGGTCCGGGAGCGACCAGGAACTGGCGAACTGGCAGACACTGGCCAAGGCGTGCCAGGACGAAGGGGCCGATGCCCTCGAGCTGAACTTGTCGTGCCCGCATATGGACCGCAAGGACATGGGCTCGAATATCGGCAAGGACGAGGAGCTCATCTCCGTCGTCACCGAGGTCGTCAAGCAGGTCGCGCGTATCCCCGTCTGGGCCAAGCTCACGCCGTCGACCACCGACATCGTCGTCGAGGCGCGGGGCGCGTTCCTCGGAGGCGCGGACGCGATTGTCTCGTCGAACACCTTCCCGTCGCTCCCCCCGATCGATCCGGAAACTCTCGAGTTCGAGATGAATGTCGACGGGCTCGTGTCGAGCGGGGGACTGGGCGGCCCCGCGATCCTGCCGCTCTCCATGGCCAAGATGTCGCAGCTCACGCAGGGGTTTCCCGATAAATCGTTTTCGGGGATCGGCGGCGTAGCGGACTTCACCCAGGCGCTCAACTATTTCCTTCTCGGGTGCGGCACGGTGCAGGTGTGTACCGCCGCGATGCTCGACCACGCAATCGGCCCGAACGTCATCAAGGCGTTGACGTCAGGGATGCGCGAAACGATGGAGCGGCAGGGCTGGAAGACGCTCGTCGATTTTCGAGGCATCCGCCGCGATCGCGTCGTGACGCACTCGAAAATCCGGCGTCGAGACGCGAAGGACTATCACGGAGGCTACGACGCCGAAGGGTACGCCGCCGCCGAAGCAGCCGCAGAGCGATGATTTGCTCCTGGGGTCAGACTCGGGTGACGGGGCGTGCACGAGTCAGACTCGGGTGACGCCTTGTACCCGAGTCTGACCCCAACTCAGGATTTCGTCGAGGTCACCGAAGACCTCTCCGGCAGTCCTCTCTGGAACCCCGACCTCGCGCCGACCGCGCTCGCGCGCCGCACCTGGTCGACCTATCACATCGCCGCGCTCTGGATCGGGATGAGCGTGGTCATCACCACCTACACGCTGGCCTCGGGACTCATGCAGCAGGGCATGACCTGGTGGCAGGCCATGCTCACGATCCTCCTCGGCAACACCATCGTCCTGGTGCCGATGATCCTCAACGCACACGCTGGCACGAAGTACGGGGTCTCGTTTCCCGTGCTCTGCCGCGCGAGCTTTGGCGTAAGCGGCGCCAACATTCCGGCGATGCTCCGGGCGCTCGTGGCCTGCGGGTGGTTCGGCATCCAGACGTGGATTGGCGCGCTGGCGTTGAACGCGCTCCTCGCCGCGGCGTGGCCGGCCTGGAGCGGGATCGCCGCCGGCATCTGGATCTCGTTCGCGATCTTCTGGCTAATCCAGGTCTGGATCATCATCAACGGCCTCGAAGGCATCAAGAAGCTCGAAGGGTGGTCGGCGCCGCTCCTGCTCGCCGGAGGCGCGATGCTCCTCGCATGGGCGATATTCCGCGGCGGCGGACTGGGACGCATCCTGAACGAGTCGGTGCGGCTGCAGACGGCGCACGTGCCGTTCTGGCAGCTCTTCCCTGCCGCGCTGACCGCCAACGTCGGCTACTGGGCGACGCTCAGCCTGAACATTCCGGATTTCACCCGCTATGCGCGGAGTCAGAAGTCGCAGGCGCTCGGGCAGGCGCTCGGGCTGCCTGCAACGATGACCGCATTCGCCTTCATCGGCGTGGCGGTCACCAGCGCGACGATCGTGCTCTTCGGGGAGGCCATCTGGGACCCCGTGGTGCTCATCGCGCGCATCGGCAGCGCGCCGGTCATCATCCTCGGCGCGCTCATCATCCTGCTCGCGCAGTTGACGACGAACATGGCGGCCAACGTGGTATCGCCGGCGAATGACTTCTCGAGCCTGGCGCCGCGGCGTATCAGCTACGTCACCGGCGGACTCATCACCGCCGTCATCGGCATCGTCATGATGCCGTGGAAACTGTACGCGGATGCGGCCGCGTATATCTTCACGTGGCTGATCGGCTACTCGAGCCTGATGGGAGCCATCGGCGGGATCCTGATTGCGGATTACTGGGTGGTGCGACGTCGCGAGTTGTCGCTGGCGGATCTGTTCAAGCTGCAAGGGCGCTACACCTACTCGGGCGGCATCAACCCCCGGGCTGTCATTGCGCTCGTGCTCGCGGTGCTTCCGGTCGTGCCCGGCTTCCTGAGGGCGGCGTTGACGCCCGGCGGACAGGTGGCGAACCCGACATTCCTCGATTCGCTCTACACCTACGCGTGGTTCGTGACGTTCGGCCTGAGTTTCGCCATGTATCTGCTGATGGCTGGCAAGGCTCGTATAAGCGCACTAGGGAGGTCAACATGAACACGAAGGTCATTGCTGTCCTATTGAGCGGAGTGGTTATCAGCGTTGCCGGTGTCGCAACCGGGGCCGATGACGATCACAATCCGGCGTGGCTGCCGACGAACGCGACATTTACGACGCTGACCGTTACCGATCTCGCGATCGAGGGGCTGACGGGCGACGCGTACGAAAACCTATACACGACCGGTCGCGCAACGGCGCCGGATAACTGCCCCGTCTGGAAGATCAGCTCGGCCATCCCCTCGTCGGCGCCGCACACTGTGGTCGGCTTCATTCCAAACAATCCGGCGCCCAACGCCTGCAATCCTTCCGGCATCACATTCGACGGAGCGGGCAATTTGTATGTCGCCGACGCGGCGTCCGGCGGAATCGTCTGGAAGCTGACGCCGAACGAAGCCAACCCGCCCATGGCCAAATCCTTCGCCACCGGCGTTCCCGGCACCAACGGCCTTGCCTTCGATCGCAGCGGCAACCTCTGGACCGGAGACGGCACGACCGGACAAGGAAGGGTCTGGAGAATTGTGCGTACAGGGGGCACGTGCGAGCCGACCTTCGTCGGTTGCAAGGAGATCTTCCGCATCCAGCCGATGTCCAACGAAGTGAATCTGGTCCTGGGAACGGGCGGCGTGGGCCGGGACGTCCGGGCTCTTCCGCCGGGAACGATTATCGTGACGCCGACCAGCCGGAACGCGACGAACACCGCGGGATCCCAGCCGCTGGTAGCCAACGGGGTCGCATTCGATCGCGCAGGGGATCTGTACATAGCAGATACGGCGCGCGGGGCGATCTGGAAGGCGGAGTTTCACCTGAATGGAGACCTCAAAAGCGCCATCGGCTGCGATACCACTTTCACCGCCAACACGCTCTGCCTCGATAGCGTCTTTGTGGCGCATCCTTATCTGGAGGGCACGGACGGCATCGCATTGGACCGGGAGGGAAATATCTGGAGCTCCGCCAATGAGCGCAACGCCATCGTTGTGGTGACAAAGCACGGGAGCGTGGTGGAACTGTTCCGCACTCCGGTCAACGCCGCGAGACTCAGAAATTCGGCGGACCCCGCAGTCGGAAACGATCACATCCTCGAGTTTCCGACGAGCCCGTTCCTTCTCGGCAAGAAGTTCTGCACCTCCAACTCCGACGGGGACAGGCGTGACAATTCGCCAAGGGCGGCGGGGGAGATCAATGCGGGTGGCCCGGTCGGCCGGAGAGGCAAGATTTCCTGCATGGACCAGGAGCTGCCGATTCGAGGCCTCCCGCTGCCGATCCGCTAAGACAGCGGGCTGTATCTGCCGCCACCCCACGACGCCTCGCGGTTCACGGGGATCGCGCGAGGGACGTGACGGCACGAGTCACGCCCATTCGTACAGCTCGCTCAACAACCTTACCAGCTCCGTTGGGGTGAGGACCCAGATGCCTCGCGCACGCAGTTCCTCGCTGCGCCCTCGCAATACGAAGTCGTTCACGTTGAGCGTCACAAATACATCGCTGCCAGCCAATACGTGACGCCTCAGGTGCTCGATATCGGAGGCCTGGTTGTCCGTCACTGGACGGGCGTCGGGAAACAGAATTTCCTCGAGCTCGGAACGCAGATCGGGTCCTGCGAGCACGTCCGGCCCCTCGAGCACACCGGGATCCAGACTGAACAGACCTGGTTGGGCACTGAGAGGGCGGGCCTTCATGACCCACGCCTCGCCGTCCAGCTCCCGAGGCATCGCGTCGGAACGTTGGAGATCGATTTTCCCTTCAGCCTCCCAACGCTCCAACGTATTCAGCTCGGGGGTCTGGCCTTTCGCGTTGATGCTCCCGGTGTCCACGGTGATCCGCCGTATCCAGAACGACGTCGACTTCCAGGCGGGCAGCGAGAAAGGCCACGTGCACCGGACGCACGCCTCCACGCCTCCGACGTTTTGCTCGCCGCACTTCACGCACTCCATGTCGCTCCCTGACCTCCTGTGTCGTTCGTTTCAAATTAAACCATTGTGCTCAATCTATTTCGTCGTCGCCATCAGCTCCATCAGCGCGGACGAGACGGCATCCGGCTTTTCGCGCGGCAGGAAGTGCCCGGCACCGCTCACGATGCGACGCGCGGCGAGAGCCGTGAAGGACGCGCGTTCGCCCGGCGAATCCGCCGGCGGCGGGCCCCCGACGCCATCGTCAGCGCCGAGCAGAACAATCGAGGGCACCTGGATCTTCGGGCGCTTCGCCAGCTGGCGCTCCACCTCGATGAATCGCGGTTCACCGGGCGCGTTCATGTTCCGGTGGCGATACGAGTGGATCACGACATCGACAAAGTCCGGGTTGTCAAACGACGGCGCCGTTCGCGCGTATGTGTCGTCCGTGAAGTGCCACGTCGGCGACCATAATTCCCACAACAGCCGGCACAGCGGGCGGCGGTTTGCCGCCAGCCCGGCGCGCCCCCGTTCGGTGTTGAAGTACCACTGGTACCAAAGGGCCCGTTCGCGTTCCGGAGCCACGGGCTGCGGCGGCGACACGGTGTCCTGGATCGTGTACCCGCCGATCAGGACCGCTGCTCGCACGCGATCCGGGTGAAGGGCCGAGGCAATGCATGCAGCGCGGTTACCCCAGTCGTAACCGGCCACGGCAAATCGGGGCAGTCCAAGCGCGTCGGCGAAGTCGATCAGATCCTGGCCAATCGCCGCCTGTTCTCCCATCCGCGGAGCCGTCGCATCACGAAAGCGCGTCGGTCCATAGCCGCGCAGATACGGAACGATGACCCGGTGTCCCTTGCCCGCGAGCGGCGTCGCCACTTCATCCCATGCGCGCACGTCGTCCGGAAAACCGTGCAACAGGATGATCGGGAAGCCCTGAGGATCACCGCTTTCTTCGAAGCCGATATTCAGGACAGGCGTCTGGACCGTACGCGCCCGTGGAACCGTGGCGCCCTGGGCCCTCGACCTCGCTCGGCCCAGGGCCCATGCGTCACGCCTGCCCAGGCCACCGCTCAGCGCGCCGACCGCAACTCCGAGCTTGAGAAAATCTCTGCGGCTGTGTTGCATGAGTTCCCCGTCTACTATCGAATTCCTGTGTCGAAGGTCAGCCGCACGACGGTAAGCGGGCCGGTGTCGCCAACGGTGACTTGTTTCGCCTGCGACGTCGGCGACAGGAGAGGCGCATCAGCGTTCGGCACGACCGAGTACGTTCCCGGCTGCAGGTATACCGTGAACTGGCCAGCCGAGTCCGATTGAAACTGCGCGACCTGCCGTCCGGCACGCTGCACGGTGAAGCCGGCGCTGAAAGGCGCGTCGCAGGGCACGTCGATCCGGCAGACCGGCGTGATCGGTCCGCGCACCACCACTCCCGTCAGCCCAGTCGTCGGCGAAGGCGCAGTACCGCTGCACGCGGACGCACCGAGTGACGCAACGAGCAGGCCGGCGATGAGAACGCGGCTATCTGGCTTCAGCGGTTTGAATGTGATTGCCCGGCGCCGGCGGCATCGGTCGCGACGAAACGTAAGCGGCGATCGCGACGAAGTCTTCGTTCGTCAGCTTTGCGACGACGGGCTTCATCAGCTCGCTCCACTCGCCGTGACGCGTGCCCGCCTGCATGTCGTACATCTGTCGCGCGAGATAGCTGGGTGAGCGGCCCGCAATGCCGGGAACGGTGCCGAGGCCTCTCAGCTCCGTGCCGTGGCAGATCGTGCAGCGGATCGTCTTGCCGTTGCCGCCGGCGGTCACCAGCGACTCGCCTTTCTTGATGCTGCCGACTGGCGCATACGCAACAAATCCTGAGCGCGGATTGCGCAGCGGCTCGGTCTCTTCGTTGTTCTCAGGCACCTCGATGATGCGCATACCGATCGGCTCGGTTTCGTTCCCGGGCAATCGGAAGAAGATCGACCCTTCTGCCTCGGTCTTCGGAACCATGCGCGTCTCGACGACCCTGATCCATTGAGTCCACTGCACCGATCCGAAGTACGCGGCCGCGGTGCGCATCTCTTCTGGCGTCATCGCCTTGGCAAACGCAATCATCTGATTGACGTTCACCTTCCGGGGATCGCCGGGTTTCCTCAAGCCGTTCTTGAAATCGTTGAGGGTCTGTACAAAGTAGGACACGGGCAGCCCGGCCACACCGCCATTCGACGAACGCCCCTTGCCGTTGGGGTAGTGGCAATAGGCGCACGCACGAATCGCAGGCTGCCGGCCTCGCGCCACGATCGGCGGCATGACGGGGTGATCGTCAGGGAACCAGTCGGCCGGTTCGTTGAGATCGGCGATCTGGGCGATCGTGAACGTGCGGGTCGTGCCCGGAATGTGCTTGAGCGAGGTATCCGCGGGTTCGCGCGGCGCGGGAGGCGCTCCCGGTGGAGGCGGCGGCGTAATCGCATAAGCCCATGCCGGGTAGCCGGGGCCGGCGGGGTCATCAGCCGCGCGCAGCACGACCGCGCCCAGCGCGGCTACCGCCGCGAGCATCGCCACACAGAAGTATGTTTTCATTTCGCCCTCTTGCTGACGCCCTGCGTCAGCGTCTGGACCTTGAAGGCCGCGCCTGCTCCAACCATGTACAGGGTCTTCTTTCCTGGTCCCGCAAACGCGACATTCTGCGGCTTGCGCAGCATGAACGACTCACCCCCCCAGATGGCGGGGATGACGCCCAGCAGGTCGCCCTTGGGACTGAACACCTCGACGCCCACGTTGGTGGCGACGTACACGCGCCCGTCGTTGTCCACCGCAAGGCCGTCCGCACCGTTGTCTTCCGCGAGCAGCGGATCCTTGCTGTCCTTCTGCGTGACGCTCTTGTACTTCGCGAAGTTGCGGCGGTTGGTCAGCGTTCCGTCCGGTTTCGCGTCGAAGGCGAGCAGGTACTCGCCGTCCTTGTTGTTCGCGTAGAGCGTCTTCTCGTCGGGACTGAGCTGCACGCCGTTGGGATTCGGAATCCCGTCGATCACCTTCTTCACGGCGCCTCCGCCTGCGGGCAGGTAATAGACGCCCTTCCCGTCGGTGAAGTACACCGCATCGTGCGACGTGACGACCAGGTCGTTGAGGCGATCGAACGGCATCCCGTCATGCCTGTCGGCCAGCGTCGTCACCGCGCCGGGCGGGTACAGAACGCCGACGCGCTCGTCATTCGGCTTTCGCTCGACGGCAATCAGACGTCCCTTCGTGTCCCACCCGAGCCCGTTCGCGTTGTTGGACACCTCGACGAAGGTCGACGCGTTCCCGGCCGGGTCGAGTCGCGTGATGCTGTTCGTATTAGTGAAGACGATACCGCCGTCCGGCATCGCGACCGGCCCTTCCGTCCGGCGGAGGTCGCCGTTCACCAGCTGGACTTTCGTTCCCGGCGCGATCACTCCGGGAATTGCCGGTGCGGCAATCTCCGCCGGTGGTGGTGGTGGTGGTGGTGCATTGCCCCGCCCCCGCTGCGCGAACGCTGTCGCGGCCGCAAGGAGCACGCAGAGTGTTGCGAAGGCGAACGCCGCAAGAATTTTTGCCATTATTTCTGTACCGCCTGTCTCATCTGCCGGTTCCGGCCACGCCGTCATAGCGCATCACCGTGCCGTCGGCCAGCATAACCTCTTTGATTCGACCAATCGGCGCGCCGCTCTTCGCGACACCATCCTAGAAGCCGAACTTGACGCCGTCGAACTTGTCAGCGCAAAGCCGCGGCCTTAATAGCACGCGCCATTTCTGGCTGTCAATACAGCAGCGAGCCTGGTGCCGCTCTTCCATTTGAAATCAGGCGGGTTTCGTGCTCCAATCTCGCGCCAGTTTGATGATGACATCCCAACGTAACGTACGTTGCGTCGCTGCAACCGCGCGGTTCCAGGATGCATTTGATTCGCCGCCAGCAGGTTGGAGGAATTGAGCGTGAAACGAGGAGCAATCGGCGTAGCGATGAATGTGTGTGCGGCGCTGGCGTTGAGCGTTGCGGGCATCGCAAAGGTGACGGGGCAAGCCCCGCCGCAAGGAGGAACGCAGGCCCCGCCTTCGCCCGCCGACGGAGTCGTCCTGGCGGAGCAATACTTCAAGAACATTCAGGTGCTGAAGGGCATACCGGTTGACGAGTTCATGGACACGATGGGGATGTT
>Ga0070699_100000177_pt1 | contig 61679 bp, 52 predicted proteins | sample KBSK1503metaG_FD_65473 | JGI IMG/M metagenome (GOLD analysis project Ga0070699, IMG submission 65473) | Corn, switchgrass and miscanthus rhizosphere microbial communities from Kellogg Biological Station, Michigan, USA - KBS K1-50-3 metaG | ecosystem: Host-associated > Plants > Roots >... | reverse complement strand
GACGATCGCCTGCAGAAGCTGGTCGCCAGCGGACAACTTACCCGATCCGATTCCGACCACTACGCTCTGCCGCAAGCGAGTCCCAACAAGAATTTGGTGGCCGGCCGTTTGACAATGCACCGCGATGGCTTCGGCTTCGTCATTCCCGACGCCAATTCGATCAGCCCATCCTTCAAATCGCGGCTGGTTGGCGACATCTTTATCGCGCCCCATCAACTCGGGAACGCCATGCACGGCGATCAGGTACTGGTCGACATTGGCGCGATCCGTCCTGATGGACGCGCGGAAGGCCGTATTGTGCGATCGGTCGAGCGCGCGCACTCCACGGTGGTCGGCATTTTTCACCATGGCAGCCGGCACAATTACGTGAAGGCGATCGACAGCAAGATCACTCAGGAAATTATTATTCCCCCCGGCATGGAGATCCCGCCGGGTCAAGGCGGTCAAATTTCTTCGGCGTCGGCGCTCACCACTGTGGCTGGTTCTGAGGGTGATGCCCGACAAGCGCACAGGACAGACGGTGCCGAGAGGAAGACCGAGAACACGCGATCCGTCGACCGCGTACTAGGCGAGGAAGCTGCGCGGCGTCTCGAATGGAACGACCTTGAAGGCGTGGTAGTCGATGTCGAGATTATCGACTGGCCGACGACCACGCAGAATCCGCGCGGACGCGTGATCGAGATTCTTGGCCGCGAAGACGATTTTGGCGTCGATGTCGAAATCATGATCCGGAAATTTCACCTCCCGCACCGTTTTCCCGCGGAAGTTCTCGAACAAGCCCAGTCCGTCCCAGCCGTTATTCCAGGTCACGAACTTCATCATCGCCGCGATTTCCGACATCTCCCTATGGTTACCATCGACGGCGAGACGGCGCGTGACTTCGATGACGCGGTCATGGTGTCCACACTGCCGAATGGCAACTTCGAATTACAAGTTCACATCGCGGACGTGGCCCGCTACGTGACGCCGGGCTCGCCGCTGGACCAGGAAGCTCGCTTGCGGGGTACCAGCGTTTACTTTCCCGACCGGGCCGTGCCCATGCTGCCGCTGGAGCTTTCCACCGACATCTGCAGCCTCCGACCGCAGAGTGACCGGCTGGTCATGTCGTGCGTTATGGAGATCGACCATCGCGGCGAAATCCTGCGCTACGAGTTGTGCAACGGCGTGATTCGCTCTGCCGAGCGCATGACGTATACAGCGGTCAACGCCGTGCTCCAGGGCGATGCCGTTGTGCGCGAGCGTTATGCCGCTCTGGTGCCAAGGTTCGAACTCATGCGTGACCTGGCTTTGATCCTGAACCGCAAACGCCATCGACGCGGATCCATCGACTTCGACCTGCCAGAGCCGGTGATCGAATTCGACGAGTTCGGACTGATGAAGAGCATCACGCGCTCGGAACGCAACATTGCACACCGGCTGATTGAGGAATTCATGCTCTCCGCCAACGAGTGCGTCGCCGAATATATCGAGTCGAAGCGCACGGCTTCGCTGTACCGCGTTCACGAAAAGCCTGACGCCAAACGGGTCTACGACTTCGAAGTCATCGCAGCCACGTTTGGGTATTCGCTGGGTGTGGGTCCGCTGCCAATCCAGCGCGTGCACCTGAAAGCCGACCGGCGATCGTCTTATGGAACCGGAAAGCGCGTCCGAGAGATCGAAGTGCCCAAGGAAGTTCACATCACGCCCCGCATGTATCAGAAATTGGCGGAGAAGATCGCGGGGAAGCCGGAGGAGCGCATTCTAAGTTACCTGATGCTACGGTCGCTCAAGCAGGCGCGGTATTCGGAAGAAAATCTGGGGCACTTCGCGTTGGCGGCGACTAGTTACACGCACTTTACTTCGCCGATCCGACGCTATCCGGACCTCATCGTGCACAGGATTTTGAAAGATGTGCTGCGCGATTCAGCGGAAAAGCGGGAAGGCCAAGTACCGGTGGGAGCCTGGCCTCGCCATGGAAACGCCGCTCCGCGGGGCGCGGCTACACCTCATTCAAGCCCGGACAGCGATGCTCCCTCTCCATGGTCGAAGCGTCGCGATCAGGCCGCTCATCGCCAATCCCACGAACCTCTCGGCGGACCCATTACGCTCGACGAGCTTCACAACATCGCCGAGGAGTCCAGCCAGTCCGAGCGCCGCTCCGACGACGCCGAACGCGAACTCATGGAATGGAAGAAGGTCAAGTTCATGCAGGAACGCGTGGGAGAGGATTTCGACGGTCTCATCACCAGCGTTACCAAGTTTGGTTTCTTCGTCGAACTGACCGACCTTTTCATCGAAGGGCTAGTCCCGCTCAACACCCTCACCGACGACCGGTATCTGTATCACGAGAACACGCGGCAGATTATTGGACAACGCACTCGCAACACTTACAGCATGGGCGACCGCATACGGGTGCTGGTCGACCGCATTGATCCGGTGGAGAAGAAGATCCAGTTCGCCATGCTCGACGATGCGCCTCCCCTGCTATCTCGTGCATCAACCGGAAAGTCTTCCCGAAAATCGAAACCCAAGCGGAAGTAAACTCTTCGAACCATCCCCACTTCTGCTATCGTTTTCTCCTATGCACCACAGACTCACTACCTTGCTGCTGGTTCTCACTTGTGCGTCTATTGCCTTGGCAAAAGATAAATACCAGCACGCGGGGCGGCTCCGCCTGGACCGCAGCGGCGAGAAGTGGGCCGAAAAGACTCTGCATAAGCTGACGCTCGAAGAAAAGATCGGCCAGGTCTTCATGATCTGGTGCCGCGCCAGCTTCCTCAACCTGGAGAATCCCGAGTATCTGCAATTGCGCGAGGCCATGCAGAACTACCACGTTGGCTCCTTCGCCATGACGGTGCACGTGGACGGTCCCTATTTGTTGCGCAGCGAACCGTTTGAAGCCGCCGATCTGCTTAACCGGCTCCAGCAGGATTCCAAGCTTCCACTCTTGTTCGCGGCCGATTTTGAACGTGGCGTCTCCATGCGCTTGCTGGGGACCACAGTCTTTCCTCACGCCATGGCTTTCGGCGCGGCAGGAAGCGAAGAGTATGCCCAGACATTCGGCCGCGTCACGGCTGAAGAAGCGCGCGCCATCGGCATCCAATGGAATTTTTTTCCCGACGCGGACGTGAACTCCAATCCTGCCAACCCCATCATCAACACACGCTCTTTCGGTGAGGATCCCAAGCAAGTGGGCGATCTGGTGGCTGCATATATCAAGGGCGCGCACCAAGGGGGGATGCTGGTCACCGTGAAACATTTTCCCGGGCACGGAGATACGGCCACGGACTCGCATCTCGGAGTGGCAAGTGTCAACGTAGACCGCGCGCACCTTGACTCGATCGAACTGCCTCCATTCCGTCACGCCATTGAAGCCGGCGTCGACTCGGTCATGGTGGCACACGTTACCGTGCCCGCGCTCGATTCTGACCCCAATCATGTGGCGACGATTTCGCCGGCCGTTGTCTCAGATCTGCTCGAAAAACAACTCGGCTTCAAAGGCCTCATCGTTACCGACGCACTTGACATGGCGGGCCTGACACACCTGTTCCAAACCAACATCGGCCGTGCAGCGGTGGAGGCCTTCAAGGCGGGAAACGATTTGTTGCTGATCCCGGCAGACCTCGGCGCATCCTACAACGCCATGCTCGAAGCTACCCGGTCGGGAGAAATTTCGCGCCAGCGCCTCGACCACTCGGTCCTCAAGATATTGAAAGCAAAGGCATCCCTTGAGTTACAGAACGCCCGACTAGTGGACGTCAACGCGATTTCGACGTTGGTGGGCAAGCCCGAGCATCTGGCATTTGGCCAGCAGGTCGCAGATGCGGCCGTAACGCTGGTGCGTGACAACGGGAAGATCCTGCCACTAAAACGTGGGGGAACTGTTCAGTCAGGACTTCCGTATATGACAGTGGAGGAAACGCACAACCGTGTCGTGGCTGTGCTTTTCTCCGATGATGTGCGCTCCGATTCAGGGCGGGCTTTTGGACGCGAGCTTCGCGCTCGGGTGCCGGATGCGCGCGTGCTCTATGTCGATCCGCGAATCGCTGCCGGCATGAGTGCCGACGTCTTGGAAGCAGTAAACGAGGCACAGACCGTGGTTGCGGCCGTGTACGTGGTTCCGACCGCAGGCAAAGTGGCCAGTTCTCCGGCGGCGGGGGCGCCCGGAAGTCCCACCTCGGGAGCTATGAAAAATTCGGTTTCGCTGGCCGACGCCACAGGAGAGCTGTTGCAGCAATTGTTGGATCGGGCAGCCGAAAAAACCGTGGTCGTTGCCGTGGGTAACCCGTATCTTGCGTCGGACTTTCCTGCGATTCAGAATTACATGTGTACGTTTTCCAACGCCAATGTTTCTGAAGTTAGCGCAATAAAGGCGCTGTTTGGAGAAATCGCGATTCGCGGACATCTTCCGGTAACGGTTCCCAATGTCGCACAGCGCGGCGCCGGGATTGAGCGCCCGCTGCAAGTTGCCAGTAAGGAGTAGGAACATGCGCATCCCCATACGGCTGTTCGCTAGGATGCATCTGAGCTTCACTGTATTCGCCGCGTTATTGCTTTTGCCCGCCCGCGGTGCCGCCGCACAGAACACAAACCGCGACGACCAAGACAAAAATCTCGACATCCAGCTTCACGTGGGCAAAGACGCCGACGCCCAGAAAGTTGGATTACCTTTGTATCCGGGCGCGCGCCTGAAGCACGAGGAAGAAAATCAGAATCGCGCCAATTTTGCGCTTCTCACCGGCGCGTTTGGCATGAAGTTGGTGGTCGCCAGTTATGATTCCGGCGACGCTCCCAGCAAGGTCATCGCTTATTATCGGGAGCAATTGAAGCGGTACGGCCGAGTGCTCGAGTGCCGTACCAAAGAGTCCGGCGGCGATGTTCGCGCAAACGTTCACACTCAGGATTCTAAAGATTCCAAACAACTCACATGTGACGGCGACAATGCCGGCAACGTCGTGGAATTGAAAGCGGGCACGCAAGACAACCAGCACGTGGTCTCCGTCGAGCCTTCGCAAAGCGGCAAAGGATCGACTTTCGCCCTCGTCTATGTGTACACCCGGGGAAAGCAAGGAGACATCTGAAAAAGACATCTGAGGTGGAGGATCTCAACATGCCGATTCCAAGATTTCCACACGCGGCTAATTCTCGATGGTTGTTCGCCGCCTCAGTTGTAACCCTGCTGCTGCTCCTGCCCGCCTGCAGTGTCAATGTGAAGAAGGAGGCGAATGGCGAGGACAAGCAGGTTGACATCAAGACTCTGGTCGGGGGTATTCACGTCAGTAAGCAGGCCGACGCTTCCGATGTTGGCTTGGCCATTTATCCCGGCGCGCGACTGAAGCTCAAAAACTCCGACGGGGATAACAAGAGCGCGAACGTTAACATCTCCGGCTTTGGCTTTGGTGTGAAAGTCGTTGCTTTGGAATATCAGACGGACGACGCGCCCGCCAAGCTCATAGCCTTCTACAAGGACCAACTGAAGAAATATGGAAGCGTGCTCGAATGCCACAGCTCCAAGCAGGTGAGTGTAGACGCGAAGTTTTCCGGCAAATCTGGCGGTGAATCCCACGAACTGACCTGCGACAGCTCCAGCGGCAACCACGTCGAGCTCAAGGTCGGCACCAGAGAGAATCAGCACATTGTGGCGGTCGAGCCGGAAGGCAAGGGATCAAGCTTTTCCTTGGTCTACGTGCGCACTCACGGAAAAGACGCCGATATTTAGCCGGGATTCGTAGCCGGTGGGAATGATCCGCGCCTTCAAGGTTGCGCTTTTCTGGATCGCTGGAGCGGACGACGCGGTACCGGTGCACCCTTGAGTTTCCTTGTCTGCCGCCGTGCATGCGATACTTTTCACTCCAGTCCTGACGCTCTGCTTACGATGGAACATCCTTGTCACAGTTGCCATCAAGCGGTCGAAGATGGTGTGCCTTTCTGTCAACATTGTGGAGCGCCGCAGATTCGTGTGGCGACCGTTGAGCCGCTGCTGGCGAGCGAGTCCGCCGGTGCGGAGGGTCAATCAGCGCGGGACTTGGAGGTCATTCAAACCACCCTGCCTGTTTCCGAAGTCGCTTCGCCCATGCAATGGTCGAAGGCACTGCCCGCATGCGCCCTGGCTGCTGCAATCGCCGCTGTGCTGATGGCCCTGGGTTTGATGGTCCCCTTTCTGGCGGTCGTCGGAGCCGGATTTCTCGCCGTCGGCTTCTATCGCCGGCGCAATCCGGGTGTTCTGATCAAGGCAGGAGTGGGAGCACGGCTTGGCGCCGTGAGCGGACTGCTCTGTTTCGGAATGTCGGCTGTCCTCGAAGCGCTAGCCCTTGCGATATTTCATAAGGGTGCAGTGCTCCGCGACAAAATGCTCGAGGCCATCCAGCAGGCTGCCTCGCGCACCACCGACCCCCAAGCTGTGGCCATGCTCGATTATCTTAAATCTCCGGCAGGCATGGCAGTAATGATAGTGTTGGTGCTGATGTTCGCGTTTGTTGCCTTCGTGGTTCTGAGCAGCTTGGGCGGGGCTTTGGGAGGGATCCTTCTCGGCCGCGCGAATCGCCGGTAACCCCCATCGTTTGCCTCGTGGATCGTCAGCTCGCCCTTGCCGCACGCGACGCCGCCCGCGTATGATGCAGCGTTCGTAACTCTAGCAAATGAACAAGCCTGCACGCGGTTCGCTGCTCGCTATCGAATGCCTCGAGGCGAAAGACATTCTCGCCCTGCTGAAGTTGGCGCGAAGGATGAATCCCCTCAAGGCTCGACCGCTGCTGCGCAACAAGCGCATCGTGCTGCTGTTTTACGAGGCATCCACGCGCACGCGATCGTCGTTTGAGTTTGCCGCCAAAGCGCTGGGCGCGACGACCACGCTGGTGCAATCGGCTGGATCAAGCATCGAGAAAGGCGAATCGCTGCTCGACACCGGCTATACCTTGCGCGCCATAGGCGCGGATGCGATCGTGATCCGTCATCCCTCGGCGGGGGCGCCGCTGCTGATGGCGAAGCATCTTGACATTCCGGTCATCAATGCGGGCGACGGCATGCACGAGCATCCCTCGCAGGCGCTGCTGGACGCGTTTACGATCCTGAAACACAAGAAGTCTTTCAAGGGGCTGCAAGTCGCGATCATTGGAGACATTTACCATAGTCGCGTGGCGCGCTCGGCTTGCCATTTACTCAGCAAATTCGAGGTGAAGATTACGCTCTGCGGTCCGCCTGAATTCGTGCCAGAGGTTGCGGCAACGCTTGCTCCTGGGCTCCGCGTGTCTCGGTATATGGAGGATGCGCTGCGCGGCACAGACGTGGTGATGCTGCTCCGGCTTCAGAAAGAGCGCCTCGCCGGCCAGAAGATCCGATTGCAGGACTACATTGCGCGCTACCAGATGACGTCGGCGCGATTGAAACTTGCCCGCCGTGATGCCATCGTTATGCATCCAGGGCCGATTATCCGCGGCCTGGAGCTGACTGCCGAGGTGGCTGACGGTCCGCAGTCGGTGATCGTGGATGAAGTTCAGAATGGCGTGCCCACGCGCATGGCGATCCTGGCGCGAGCGTTGGGAAAAGCGGGATAGCCATTGAGGCGGGTATCTCCGGATCGAAACGCGTTGTCCTCGGCGGTGCCGGACATTTGATGGATCTGGAAAAGCCCGCCACCATTCAGCATCAGGTGATCGGTTTCATGGAATCGAATCGCTGCTGACTGGACGAGGCAATCTAGTTGCGGGGATTTTGGGTGGCGCGACCTTCAGCGCCGCCATGGGCGATTAGTGAGGCTTGGGGCTTCAGCCCCTCAGGTTCTACCAGGGTCAGCATGCCCAAGGATAAATCCAAACCGAGTTCCCTCCTCCTCAAGGGCGGCCACTTGATCGATCCTGCCGCAAGGATCGATGCGCCCATGGACGTGTTGCTGAGAGATGGACGAGTGGCGGAAATTGCCCTCCCTAACCAGATCCGTGGCAGCGCGGATGAGAAATTCGATGCTCGCGGATTGATAGTCGCCCCCGGCTTCATTGATCTCCACGTTCATTTGCGTGAACCGGGACAAGGTTACAAGGAGACTATGGTCACGGGGACAGAGGCCGCAGCAGCAGGTGGCTTCACGTCAGTGTGCACAATGCCCAACACCACTCCGGTGGTAGATACACCCGAGTGGGTCGCCTGGCAGCGACAGCCGGAGCGAGGAGGGGTTGTGAATGTGTTTCCCGTCGCCGCCGCCACCCGCGCCAGTCGCGGGGCCGCGCTCACCGACTTCGCCGCCCTGCGGCGAGCCGGGGCAGTGGGCGTGACTGACGATGGCAAACCCATTCTCGATGATGAGATCATGCGCGGGGCTCTGCTGCTGGGAGCCGACTTGAATTTGCCCGTCGTGCAGCACGCCGAAGATACGCGCATCACCGAAAGCTGTTCCATGCACGCAGGTCCTACCAGCTTCCGTCTTGGTCTGCGCGCCATGCCGAGCATCGCCGAGGCCAGCATCGTTGACCGGGATGTGCATCTTGCGCAGCGGATTCCCGGCTCGCGCCTGCATGTGGCGCATCTTTCGACAGCGGACGCTCTCAAGGCTGTGCGCCGCGGCAAGCGTGGGAATCATAAAGCCCGGGTCACTTGCGAGGTCACTCCGCATCACTTCACTCTGCTCGACGAGGATGTAGGCGAGTACAACACTAATTGCAAGATGAACCCGCCGCTGCGCTCGGCAGCGGACCGCGAAGCTATCCTGGTTGCGCTCGCCGACGGCACCGTTGACGCCATCGCCACCGACCACGCTCCTCACGCGACACACGAAAAAGAGGTCGAGTTCGACCGCGCCGCGTTCGGTGTCACCGGACTCGAAACCGCGTTGGCTTTAGCCATCACAAGACTACACCGCGAACAGAAGATTCAGTTGGCCCGCATCGTTGAACTCTTCACTGCCGGACCCGCACGCGTCTTCAACCTCCGAGGACGCGGATCGCTCACGCGCGGCAATTTCGCCGACGTAACCATCTTCGATGCCAAGAAGCGCTGGACGTTTGAAGCTGCGAAGTCGCGGTCGATGTCGCACAACACGCCCTTCGACGGCTGGCAGTTAACCGGAAAGGTTGTCGCAACCATCGTAGGTGGGAAGATGATATACGGCGCGGAATGAAACGACTAGCCTTGTTGCGGAGAGGGTAGGGCCACGGTCGGAGACGCCAGTCGCAAGGCGACGGTATTCATCAGCCCGGCACGTAGGTGCCAGGTAAGCCAGACCCAAGAGAGGAACCTAGTCCCGGGCGGGGACGGATGGCACCAAACCCTTCGTTGGCGACACTGTAGTTCTGAAATCCAGCTGGTGGCCTTTTCCCCATCGCTCGAGATATTCGCAGAGTCCGTCGAAATCTCCGTCCGGCTCGACCTCAACGGCGTAAAGCTTGCCGTCCGAGTTCTCATGCGATGCTTTCCACTCCTGAACTTTTTGAGGACCTCATCCTTCTCGATGTCGGTGCTTCTTGAGAAATAAAGTGCAAAGTTCTGTGACCGCTACGGCGCAACTCCGTTTCCCTGAGCTTTGAACTAACTTACAATCCCCATTCTCTTCCCCACCCTCGACAGCAGCTCCAGCGCCCGCTCCAGCTCCTCCCTTGTATGCGTCGCCGTCATGATGGTGCGGATGCGCGCTTTGCCTTCCGGCACCGTGGGAAAGGCGATGCCGGTGCCTAGAACTCCCGCTTTGAAGAGTTCGCGGGAGAAGTCCATGGTGAGCTTGCCGTCGCCGATGATGATCGGCGTGATCGGCGTCTCGCTGGCGGGCGTGGCATGCCCGCCAATATCGAAGCCGAGCAGCCCCAGTTCTTTTTTCCAGAAGCGTGTGTTCTCCCACAGTTTCTCCCTGCGCTCGGGTTCGTTTTCCAGAACATCGAAAGCAGCGATACAGGTCGCCGCGACCGACGGCGGATGCGATGTCGAAAACAAAAAAGGCCGCGCCCGGTGATAGAGAAAATCAATCAGGTCGCGGGTCCCGCAGACATATCCGCCAAGCGCGCCAATCGCCTTGGACAAAGTTCCAACCTGAATATCGACGCGCCCGTGAACGTTGAAGTGGTCAATGGTGCCGCGCCCGTTTCGGCCCAGCACGCCGGAAGCGTGTGCGTCGTCAACCATCATGATGGCGCTGTACTTCTCAGCCAGATCGCACAGCCCGGGTAGCGGCCCGATGTCGCCGTCCATGGAGAACACGCCATCGGTGATCAGCAGCTTCTTACCCGGTTCGCCCTTTACGCTGGCGAGTTGCTCTTCCGCGTGCGAGATGTCTTTGTGGCGGAAGACCAGAATCTTCGCTCGCGACAGGCGCGCGCCATCAATGATCGAGGCGTGATTCAGCGCGTCGGAGATGATGAAATCTTCCTTGCCCAGCACCGCCGAAACCGTTCCCGCGTTGGCGGCGAATCCCGATTGAAAGACCACACATGCTTCCACATTTTTGAAGCGCGCAATCTTTTCCTCCAGCTCCATGTGAATCTTCATGGTGCCGGCAATGGTTCGCACCGCGCCCGACCCCGTACCATACTTGCGAGTCGCTTCCAAAGCTGCCTCACGCAGCTTGGGATGTGTTGTCAGCCCCAGATAATTGTTCGACGCTAGGTTGATGACTTTCTTGCCATCGAACGTGCACACCGGCGCCTGCTCGTCCTCAAGCACGCGGAGCTTGAAGTGCGTGCCTTTGCTTTTGAGTTCATTGAGTTGATCGGTGAGATAAGACAGCGGATTAGCACGGGTTGCTGTCGTCATTTCGGCCTCGAAACTTCTTTCATCTGTGGAGTGAAGACTCTTCAGGACCAGTGGGGATCGGAATCAGGATCGGAACCACGGGCATTCTGACTGCAATATCGCTAAGTACTTACCTAACCCCATTGGGATACACCAATATCTTGCTGGCCTCGCCCGTCTTGAGCCGTTCCATGCCTCTGGAAAAATCCTTCATTGAGATGCGGTCGGTGATCACCGGATGCAGATCGAGTTTGCCGCTCTTGAGCAGAGCGGTCATCTGGTACCAAGTCTGATACATGCGGCGTCCGTTGATGCCCTGCACCGTGATGCCTTTGAAAATAATGTCTTCGGAAAAGTTCAGCGCGACCGGTTTCGAGGTCAGCCCCAGAAGGGAAATCCGTCCTCCGCGCCGCACCACATCGAAGGCGGTCCGAATCGAGTCAGGATGGCCCGCCATTTCGAGGACCACATCCACGCCGAGGCCTCCGGTCTTTTCCATGACAATCGCGCTGGCGTTTCCCTTGGAGGGATCGAGCACGTAGTCGGCCTTCATGTCGCGCGCGATCTTGCGCCGGTACTCATTCACTTCGATAGCGAACACGGTCGTGGCGCCCACTGCCCTGGCAACTGCGATGGCAAATAACCCAATTGGTCCGCAGCCGGTAATGGCAACGCTCTTGGCCGCAATTTCGCCGGCCAGCACGGTATGCACGGCATTGCCCAGCGGATCGAGAATCGAGGCATACTCCTGAGGCATGGCCGGATCGAGCTTCCAGATATTGGACTCGGGGATCACAACATATTCGGCAAAGGCGCCATCGCCATCGACGCCAATGATCTTCACATTCTGGCAAATGTGTGCCTCGCCGGTGCGGCACTGCAGACACTTGCCACACGCCACGTGCATTTCGGCGGAGACAAAATCGGCTTCCTTGACGCTGGTCACCTCGTCCCCATAGGCTGCGACCTCGCCGCAGAATTCATGTCCCGGAATCAGCGGAGGATGAATGCGGTTCTGCGCCCAGCGGTCCCAGTTGTAGATGTGCAGATCGGTACCGCAAATAGAGGCGACCTTGACCTTTACCAGCACATCGGTACGCCCAAACGCGGGAACTCTCACTTCGCGAACTTCCGCCCCGGGCGCGGCTTCTGGCTTGACAACCGCCAGCATGGATGTCGGCATGAAGGAAAACCTCACTGCGGTAAAAAAGGAGGCCTTGCGGCCATTCTCGGCGCATAGCCCCCTTTAAGCAAACGAAAGATTGTAGCATCGGAGCCAACCACGACGGGCTGTCTCTGATTGCTCCGAGGATTTCTAGCGGCCGCTGCCCGCCTATTCGTCCTTCGGCAATCCCTTGTCAAACCTTCGAGGTGAGTTAGTTTTGAACTCCTCGGACCGCCCCCGCGGAATGCTCAGAGTCTGCCATTCACTGGATCGCAGGTGTTTTGCCAAAAACACAATCTGCCCGATGTGTTGAGCATAGTGTGCGATCTGGCGGTTGATCGCTTGCAGCACAGTGTGCGGCTCACCGCGAATCGTCACCGTGCGCATGGCGTCTTCTGGCTTGAGCGGATCGAGCGCCGCAAACACTCGCGCCCATCCTTCCTCCCACCAGCGCATCACTTCGCCACGCGTCGTCGCCGCGTTCAGTTCAAACTCCTGATCACGATGGCGGTCGGGCTTTTCACCGTCGCTGGTGAGGAAATCCGTGAAGCGCGAGCGCATATTGCCCGCCAGATGCTTGACCAGAATGGCAACGGAGTTCGACTCTGGATCCATCGTGAGGAACAAATCTTCCTCTCGAAGCTGCGCCATTGCTCGTTCGCCCATGCGCTTGTGACCGCGCAATTGGCGGCGTGCTTCATCCAAATAATGCGCTGCCATGTCCATACATTAAGGGACCTGCCTCGTTTAAAGATGAGATGCCGAGGACAAAGCTGGCGAAATCACGTGCCCCATCCCCCGCCACCCGGGGACTCAACCCTAATTCTCTCGCCTTTGCGCAAGCGCGTGCTGAATTTGCCGGGCATCCGCTCGACCGACCCGTCGTAGCGCTGGACGCTAGCGTTTCCCGGGGCTCCAGCGCCCCCACCGACCAAGCCCCAAGGACCGTTGGACCGCCGGTCTGCAAGCAATGTGACTTCGCAGTCGGTGAGCACCTCAATTTCTCGGACGATTCCATTTCCCCCACGATGCTTTCCCCGTCCACCGCTTCCAGGGCGCAGTGAATATTGTCTAACCCTCAATGGATAAGCGTACTCCAGCGCCTCCGCGGGGGTATTCAACGAATTCGTCATGTGGGTATGGACGCCGGAGACGCCGGGCTTGACGGGTCGGGCTCCCATACCTCCGGCGATGGTTTCGTAATAGGCAAACGGCTGTCCGGTACGCGGATCAATACCACCGATGGTAAGGTTGTTCATGGTGCCAGCAGCCGCGGCGGGAATTCGATCGGGGATTGCCTGAGCCAGCGCTCGCAACAGAACATCGACAATGCGCTGCGACGTCTCCACATTCCCACCCGCAACCGCGGCGGGCGGGCGGGCGTTGACCATCGTTCCCTCCGGCGCGATTATCTTGATCGGCCGCATTAGCCCAGCCGTGGCCGGCACGTCTTCTGCAAGCAGACAGCGGAGTACGTAAAAACAAGCCGAATAGGTGATTGCCTCGACCGCGTTGACGCTCCCTTGAACCTGAGGATCTGTGCCGGTGAAATCGATTGAAACCATTGGCTGAGAAGCAGATTTCGGGCGGTCGTGTCTAACCTTCACCGTCACTGCAATCTTTATTGGCTTGTCGCTAATGCCATCATTGTCGAGGAAATCCTCCGCGCGGTAGGTTCCTGTGGGGACGCTCTCTACGAATGCGCGCATTAATTGTTCGGAATATTCCAATAGCTCGGATGCCGCGCGCTGGGCGCCCTCAACTCCATAACGGACACAAATTTCCTGCAGACGCTCGGCGCCAGTGTGACAAGCTGCGATCTGCGCACCCAAGTCGCCCTCGCGCTCTTGCGGCGTGCGGACGTTGTTCAGCAGCAATGCCAGGATATCGCGCACGATTTTGCCGGCGCCCATGATCTTAACCGGAGGGACGCGCAGCCCTTCCTGATAGATCTCGCGGCAGAGTCCCATCGAGCCGGCGTATGCACCGCCCACGTCAGCGTGGTGGGCGCGCGAAGCCACATAAAAGTCAGGAGGCTGGGCTTGGCGCGCGCGAACCCGGCGGCCGTGCCCCACGTGGGCAGGGGCTACGAGGGTGATGTCGGGTAAATGCGTGCCTCCGCGAAACGGATCGTTCAGCATGACCACATCGCCGGGGCCCATCTGGCACGCTGCAATCGCGGCGCGAACCGACATCGGCATCGACCCCAGATGAACCGGCATGTGATCACCCATGGCGATGACTTCGCCATGGCTATCGAACACGGCGCAGGAGTAGTCGCGCCGTTCTTTAATGTTCGGCGAAAATGCCGTCCGGCGCAGAACCGCTCCCATCTCTTCGGCGATCGAATGGTAGAGATTCTTGAAGACTTCCAGTTCGATGGGATCGCGACTCATGAAACCTGAAGTTTACTCGAAGCCACAACGTGATGTGCGAACACCAACAACACGGAGTCCCACATCCGGCTTTCCCTACTCAGAAATTTCCAAATGCTCCATTGGAAAAACAAGATGGGCCGCAATTATTGTATTGACACCTGGGGTGTAGTACCGCAATATCTTGGATCAAAGCAGCTATCACCCTACAATGAGTAGGGTTGCTTCAGGCAACGGACCCGGGAGTTGAAACATTTCCAAGGGAAAATCGTTCACCGGAGGAATCTTCATGGCAACCAAGAAAAAAGCAAAAAAGAAGAAACATTAACCGCCCAGCGAGGCGGCACCTCGCAAAACCGAGAAATTTCACTGGCCTCTCAGGGGAAGCACCTCTTGAGAGGCTGTTCCTTTTTCTGCCGGCGTCCACGAATTTTGCCATAACCGCGCCGTCGGATGTGTCACAATAAGCAGGCGCCACACGGGTTTTGACGGAAATGAGCGCAAAGAAGAGAAGCGCGGGTAAGGCCATGGGAGGGGAGATATTCATCCCGGATAAGCTTTACTTCCGCATCGGCGAAGTGGCGAGCCTGTGCCGGCTGCCAGCCTATGTGCTACGTTTTTGGGAGACCGAGTTTCCGCAATTAAAGCCGGTGAAGAGCAGCACGGGCCAGCGCATGTACCGCAAACGCGACGTGGAAAATGTGCTGCGCATCAAGCAACTTCTGTACGACCAGGGCTTCACCATCAGCGGGGCCCGTCAACAATTGCGATCGGAAACCAAATCCGACAAGAGCCAGAGCACGATCCCGTTCCCCGCGCAATCAGCCGCTGAGATTCGCTATATCCGCCAGGGATTGCGTGAGATTTTGAACCTGCTTTCAACTCGCCGCACGGGATAGGCCAATTCCCGCATTGCGACTCTCGACCATGCCGTGGGCCCATTATCGATGGGGTCAACACCGCACCATCGCGATGGCTACTTCAATGGCCATAATAAAGATCTTCCAAAGCCTTCTTAACTTTGGCCGATAGCGCTTCCATGTCGCGCAATTTCAGCCCTGCAGTCGAGATTGGCTCGCCTACCCGCATCTCCAGCGGGCGGGGCTTGATGTGGTAGGTATCCATGGGCAGCAGTTCGTAGGTGCCGACCAGCGCGACAGGAACGACATCCACTTGCGCCTTGATCGCCAAAAAAAAAGTTCCAGGCAGGAACGGCTTAATCTCTCCATCCGGAGTGCGGCCGCCCTCGGGGAAAATCACCAGCGGCATGCCTGCCTGCAGACTCTTCACTGCCGAGCGGATACTGGCAATCGATTTCGTGGGCTTTTGCTGGTCAATGCAGACCTGTCCCGAGCGCTTGAGGTGCCAGCCTACCACCGGATATGAGAGCAATTCCTTTTTGAACACAATGCGGAACTGAAACGGCAGGTTCACATACAGGACTGGAATATCCATCGCCGAAGCGTGATTTGCGGCGTACACCTGTGGCTTCAAGGTATCGATTGTCTGCATGCCGGTCACCTCGACCGGCGACGCGATTGTCTTCATGATCAGCCACGACCAGGCGCGCGAAAACCAGTGCAGCAGTCGCCCCCCCCGGTCAAATACACCAATCGGCAACGCCGCCAAACCGAGAACGACCGTGTAAAGCCATATCAGCGGATCAAAAACTAAATAAGAACGAAGGCGGCTGAGCCAACCGTATTTGTTTGCTGAATGCGCAGGCTGCGATCGGAGGTTCTGAACCGGCGGCGTGTTACGATGCGCGGAACCAGCTGGCGCTGTCTCCGGAGTCTCCCCTAACTGATCAATCGATGAATTCGCTTCGACCACACTTCTATTTTAGGGGAAATACGTAAAAACTGCCGATTACTCGGAAGGTATCAAACTTTCGCTCCCAAGCTGCGCATGGCTTCGCCCACCACGTAGATCGATCCGGTGATCACAACCACTGTTCCCAGCTTGGACAGCGCCCGCGCACGATCCAGGGCGGAGGCAACATTCTCGGCCGTTTCGATCTCCGTCGACGACCGCTTCGCCGCCTCACGGATCTCCTCTGGAGACGCCGATCGAGGATTCTCTGCTTGGACGGCGATGACCTGCTCCGCCAGCGGAAACAAAATCTCCGCCATCTCCGAAATCGCCTTGTCGCGCATGGCGCCAAAGACAAAGATCAGTGGACGATCTTCGTATTGCGCTGAAAGAGCTGACCGTAGCGCCCACGCCCCTGCCGGATTATGCGCCACATCCATGACGATTTCAGGCGCCCCGGCCCGCGCCGGAATTACCTGGAATCTCCCAGGCCAGCGCGTTTCGCGGATCCCGCGCTCAATGGAGGCTGCCGTGATGCCAGAAGATCCCCGGTCCCTCAATTGCTTCGCCGTCGCAATCGCCAGCGCCACATTCCGCAACTGGTGCCGTCCCACCAAGGCGGTCTCGACAAGAATCTGTTTGCCCATGACTTGCATCGGGTAGCGATGAATGTACCCTCGTCCGTGCTTCTCAGCGCTGTTCGCTGTCGCCACCGCGATCTCTGTGTCCAGAGGCTCGTCTTCCCCGACCTTCGCTCCTCGGCACTCCGTACTCGCCACCACGTACTGACTGCTAGCAGGAGAAACCGGCGGCACGTATGGCACCGCGCTCAGGACCCGCGCACCCAGCTCGAGGACTGTGTTCCCGATCACATCATTGGCCTCCGGCTGCTGGGGCAACGTTACTACCACGCCGCCGGGACGGATGATCCCCACTTTTTCCCCAGCAATCTCGCCCACCGTGTTGCCGAGAAACTTCTCATGGTCCAGCGCAATGTCGGTAATGACACTCACTTCGGGTTCGACGACATTAGTTGCATCCAGACGCCCGCCCATGCCGACTTCCAGTACTGCCATTTCGATTGCCTCTTGGGCGAAGTGCTCAAACGCAATCGCAGTCATCATTTCAAAAAAACTCGGATGCCATGGCAGTTGGCCCTGCTCGACTAATCGCTTCGCTGCGCCATCGATTTTGCCATGCAACTCAGCAAAGTCGTCATCGCCGATCTCTGTTCCGTCCACCCGGATACGTTCATTGATCCGCAGCAAATGCGGCGAGGTGTACAGCCCGGTCTTGTAACCCGAAGCTCGCAGGATGGATGCCAACGTCGCCGCTGTCGAGCCCTTGCCGTTCGTACCCGCGATGAGCACGCTGGGGAATCGACGCTCCGGATTCCCCCGCGCTGCCAGCAGAACCCGCATGGCTGCCAAGTCGAACTTTTGCGACGGCGTATTGCTCAGTTCGTGCCCAAGGGCAAACATGCTCGCGATTGCGGTTTTGTAGGACATAGAAGCAGCCGTTAACTCTTGGCTCTTAGCTTTTGGCTCAGGCCTCTAGCTTACCAATTCCAACTTACAGGTACGAGTCTGAGGGAAATGGGAGAAGCACTTGCCAGGTCAGGAGGATCCAAGTGCACGGCTAACCGCTAAGAGCTTTCACGCCGTCATAAAGTCTAGCGCTCGCACAATGTAGGGTTTCAGCTGCTTGCGATGCACCACGGCATCGAGCATGCCATGCTGCAGCAGGAATTCACTGCGCTGAAATTCGGGCGGCAACTTTTGCCGGATGGTTTGCTCAATCACCCGCGGTCCGGCGAAACCAATCAACGCTCCCGGTTCGGCAATATTCAGGTCTCCCAGCATGGCAAACGATGCAGTCACACCCCCGGTGGTCGGATCGGTCAGCAATGAGATATATGGAACTTTCGCCTTATCCAGGCGCGACAGTGCCGCTGAAATCTTGGCCAACTGCATCAGGCTGACAACGCCTTCCATCATGCGCGCCCCGCCCGACGCCGAAACAATAATGAGCGGCGTGTTCGTGTCTATGGCGCGCTCCACGGAACGCGTAATCATTTCGCCAACCACGGTGCCCATACTGCCGCCTATGAAGCCATACTCCATAACGCTCATGATTACCGTTCGCCCGTCGACCTTACCTCGGGCATTGATCACAGCATCTTTCAAGCCCGTATCTTCTTGCGCCCGCCGCAGGCGCTTCGAATAAGGTTTCAGGTCCACGAACTTCAGCGGATCCGTGGAGACCAGATTCCCATCAAAAGTTTCGTATTGGTTATCGTCAAGCAGTTGCGCCAGACGAGTGCGGGCGTCGATGCGGAAGTGTTTTTCGCACTTCGGACACACATTCAGGTTCTCTTCCAGGTCCTTCTTCCAGATAATCTGCCGGCACCCGTCGCACTTTACCCACAACCCTTCGGTGCGGACTTTCTTCTCGCCCGAAGTATCCAGTTCGCCGGATTGTCGTTTGAACCAAGCCATAGGAAAAAAATCGTTGAATTGGTAATGTTGACTGTTGATTAAGACCCAGAGGCCCGACCTGGGTTCATGGGCTCTTCATTCAACCATCGGAAATCAACAATCAACATTGATCTCCTTCAATATTCGATCCCTCTCTGCGCCATTACACCCTTTTCGTAAGCGTGCTTTACCTGTCGCATTTCCGTGACCGTATCAGCGGCCTCGATAATTGTGGGGTGTGCATTCCTGCCCGTCAATATCACATGCACCATTTCCGGCTTCTTTTTGAGGCTCTCCACAACCTTCGCGGGATCGAGCATTCCATAGCTTATGGCGTAACTGATCTCATCCAGCACCACCAAGTCCCACTCCCCTGACTGGATTGCGGTTTCGGCTTCCGCCCAGGCATCCTCGACCATGCGGACGTCTTCCGGGTCCGGCTTCTGCGCACCGACCTTCACGAAGCCGCGTCCCATCGGCTTCATCACAAACTTGTTGCCGAACGCCTGCACTGCATCCAGTTCACCGTAATGCCACGAGCCTTTTAGGAATTGCAGCATCAGCACTCGCATCCCCTGGCCCACTGCTCGCAGGGCTGTGCCCATGGCCGCTGTCGTTTTGCCCTTCCCCGGCCCGGTATTCACAATAATGAGACCCTTACGAATGTCCGCCATGTGGAAATCGGAGGCTTGATTCTACTCGTTCCGGGCATTTCTGGGAAAAAAGGGAACCAAGCACCGGGTACAGCGGTCTTTACCACCGTGACAAAGCTTGAACAGTTCCGGCAACCTTCATAAATTGTGCAGGTGAACCTCAAAGTAGTGAACTTTTCCACGGAACCGGCGCATCCAAGGTTGCGTAACTAGATCCAGCCGATCTCCTCGCCAATCTTGCGGAGGTCTTGTCGTGACTAACAAATGTATCGTGTTATTGTGCTGCGCGCTTGCGGTCGTTCCAGCCTTTGGGGCGCAGCATGTGACCATGCGTCCCCGGCCGTCCCTCGATTCAGCCGATCAGGAACTGATTCGCGAGATTGTTGACTTGGAGCGCCAGGCCAAGGAGGCTTCCCTTCGTCGCGATGCTGAATTCTCCCAGCGCACGCTAGCCGATGATTATGTCGCTATCACTCCCTTGGGCCAGGTCACGACCAAGCAGGAAACGATTGGTGCGCGCAGAAGCGGCCAGCTCCGCTATGAGGCTATGAACATTACCGACATGGTGGTTCGCGTCTATGGCGACACCGCCGTCGTCACCGCCCGCGCCGACGTGAAGGGCCATCAGCTCGGAGAGGATTTCAGCGGACCTTATCGCTATACCCGCGTCTGGGTCCGCCGCAGCGGGCGCTGGCAGACGGTAAGCTACCAGGCCACTGTAACCCAGTAGACTGACCTCGAAGACGGCAACGGCAGTTCTTTGTGCTTTTTCCTACTTTGTGTCAGGACCTGCCCTAGTCGAAACTACCAGTGCGTCTTTCGCGCGCAAGCATCTCTGTCGTTCTAAAATGAAAACTCGTTTCCGCGTGGAGCGCTCAATTCATGAAGCTACATCAAAATTCTGTACTTCGATTATTCTCTGCCCGGCTCCTGCAGACGGCACTCTTGCTCGCCGTCCTGAGCGCGACCAGGTTTTCATCAGCCCAGGAACCCAAACTCTCTCCCGAAAAGCAACCTCAGATCGAGGCCGCGATTTCAACGTTCATGGCTAGCACGCACGTCCCTGGCCTCTCCGCCGCGGTGGTCGAAGACGGACGGTTTGAATGGGCCGCGGGCTTCGGCATGGCTGACCTGGAAAACAACGTTCCGGCCACTGAACATACTCTCTACCGGTTGGCGTCCATTTCCAAATCACTCACCGCAACGGCGGCCATGCAGCTGTTCGAGCGCGGGCAACTCGATCTGAACGCACCCGTTCAGAAATACTGCCCATCGTTTCCGCAGAAGCCGTGGCCGATTACCACCCGGCAGGTCATGGGACATCTGGCTGGAATCCGGCATTACAAGTCCGGCTCGCAAGACGATCCCGAAGTCGGCAATACCAAACACTTCGAAAAACAGATCGAGGCTGGGCTGAACTTCTTTAAGGAGGATTCTCTCCTGTCCCAACCGGGTACGCAGTTTCACTATTCGACACACGGATTCACGCTGGTCGGGTGCGTGATCGAAGGCGCCTCCGGCAGCAGGTACGTTGATTTTTTACGGCAGAACGTTTTCCTTCCAGCCGGGATGGCGCAAACTCAGTTTGATGATCGCTTCGCTATCATTCCTTACCGCACTCGCTTCTATGACAAGACTGAATCCGGCGTTGTGAGAAATGCCGATTTCCTGGACTCGAGCTACAAGGTTCCCGGCGGAGGTTGGTTGTCCTCAGCGGAGGACATGGCGCGATTCGAAGTCGCCATTGTTGACGACAAGCTAATCCGTCGCACCACGCGCGACCTCATGTGGACTCCGCTCAAACCGACCGACGGCTCCAAAGATGACTACGCGCTTGGCTGGGGTAGCGGTATTGAGAACGGCACCAAGGGAGTGGGTCACACTGGAGGCCAGCAGGGCACAAGCACGGCATTTCTGATCGCGCCGGAACAGCGGGCCGGAGTCGTGGTGTTGACCAACATGGAAGGGGCGCCTGCCGGCAACCTGGCGCGGCAGATCCTCGCCATTGTTGTTGCTGCGCCGGCGAACAAACCGCGGCCCTGAGACGGGTCACTATTCGGCCACTGACGCCCCAATAACGGAGAGCCGCCGGCTAACAGATTTCGTCCTGTGGTTGGGGGCAGGGTCAACCACCACCAGTTTGGAGTCAATTAGAGATCGAACTGGGTGCGGTCCTAAGGCAGTTCCACAGCTTTCCGCGGCATCTCCAGTGGAAGGTGTGGAGGCGCGGCGGACTCCCCTTCCAGCAAAGGCAGCGTAATACGCAGCGCTTCGATTTCCTTCTTAACCCGCACCAATTCCTGCTCTTTAACTCTTAGCACCTCGAAGGGACTCTTCATCGCGACTCCTTATTGTTTGCAGGGTGTAAGACTCGGCTGGCGCGGCCGACCATTCACAATTGTAAGCCATGAGTTTACCCAGAAACATATCACGAAGGGGCAAGTGGAAAACATTTGTTTGTCTCAATGCCCGGAATGGTAGGGATGACCCTTCAGGATCGTGAGCGCTCTATAGACTTGCTCGAGTAAAACCACCCTCGCCAACCCATGCGGCAGCGTAATCTTTCCTAAAGACAGGGTGTGCTGCGCCATAGCTTTTGTCGCCTCACTGAATCCGTCCGCGGGTCCGACTGCAAAGACCAGGGGCAGCGGATTACGGTCCTGGTAATCGCGCAAAAAACCTGCAAATTGCTCGGACGAAAATTCCTTGCCTTGCGAATCCATCAGAACCAGCGTGGACTTCGCACCGCTTGCCCTCGTGCCGCGTCTGGAAGATGCGACCCGCCCAGCACAGTCGAGCAGCGCCTCGTCTCGCAGTGCTACCCCCTCCACGGCAACATAGCGTGAGATTCGCTTGAGATACTCCGCGGTTAGCGCTTCGATCGCCGGTTCCTTCGTCTTGCCGATCCATGCAATCTTGATCTTCACGGGGTGGTTCAATCACGGCCTTCGGCGGAGCCCACTGCGCGACCGGGTGCCTCGCTGGGAAGGTTTCTCTTTTTCGCACTCAAAGAATTCTTGCCCCCCGAACGGAAAATCGCGGAGGACTGTGTGGCCCCTACGGCGTTGGTGCTTACGCTCTCTTCCGCCGGGCGATGGTTGCCGCGGTACGCTTGCGCCGCACAGCCACTGGCTTCAGTTCGGCAGGTTGCAACCGCTTAGCTGATTTCCACAGGCGTTCCAAATCGTAAAACTTACGCGCCTTCTCGGAGAAAACGTGTACGACGAAGTCTACATAATCAATCAATATCCACTCGCCCTGGTTGTAGCCCTCGACATGGGTCGGCGGAATGGCCGCCGCCTTGAGTCGCATCTCGACTTCGTCGGCGATGGCCTGCACCTGGCGCGGATTGGTCCCGCTGCATAGCACAAAGTAGTCGGTGAAGGCGCCCGACCCTTTTTCCATTTCCAGGATGGTGAGCTCCTCGGCTTTCTTGTCAAGGCAGGCGTTGATAGCTGCGGCTACTTGCTTCTTCAGATCATTCTTCTTCATGCGGTGATGAGGTTGTCCTTGGTCGTTGGTCGTTAGCGGCGTTAAATGCTGGCTTGAATTCCATTGTAAATGACTGCAATGTTCCGCGTTGTTTTGAGTCGCGCCATGCTTTTCTCATGGTGTCCATAAAGGTTCACAACGCAGTCGGTGATCACCCGGCAACGTCTAATGGCTATTTATAGAGGCCCATCTTCTTGATGTACTCGGCCACGAGCGGGTCGAGGAAGCGTCCTAGCGGTTTGCCCGCGGATACGGCCCGGCGGATCGCCGTCGCAGAAACCGGTTGGTGAACGTCGTCTAGCAGATGGATCGTGGCTCCATGCAAAACCAGATCTCCTGTGGCAGCATGCTTGCGAAATGGGCGCGTGACTTCGGGCTTGGGACGAAGGCTCTCAGGCAGCGCGTTGGCCACGTCGGCCAACGAATATCCAGGGCGGCTTGCGACGACGAACTCGCACTCGCGGAACAACGCCTCAGCGTGGTGCCACTGGGCAATATCAGCGAAAGCATCAATACCGATCAAAAGCAGGAGGCTGTCGCTTTTCTTGAGCGACTGCTTAAGCCGCTTAATCGTATCAATCGTGTAATTCGGTTTTGGCGGCCGCTCTCTGCCGCTCGCGCCGGTAGCCAGCTCGTCCGGCGCCTCCAGCCGGGACGGAATAAAAGCCCTTTCCTGAGCGGTGGCCAGTGCCAGCATGGCGTACCGGTGGGCGAATGGCGAAAGCGGCTGCTGTTGCTTGTGCGGCGGAACGCTCGCCGCCACGAAATAAATCCGATTCATGCGGCATCGCTCAAGCGCTGCCCGTGCCAGCGCCATGTGTCCGCGATGAATGGGATCGAACGTCCCACCGAAGAGGCCGATCTTCATGCCCGCCTAGTGTCTTGATTTGGGGTGCGAGATGCAAGTGGTCAGTGGCGCAAGTGTCAGTGGCGCAAGCTCACGCAGGTGCGGTTCCTGACCACAAAGCCTTCCTGGAGCGGTACCAGAGTTCGAGATTATGCGGGTCATTGTCCGACCGGCCAATGACCTAGCGCTAAGGCCCATCCGCTGAATACCTGATGAACTCCTGTAACTCGATTGTTTCCCATTTTGGACATAGCATTGTTCTGCTATGCGAGTGACCCTCCCCCTACTTCGCTACGTTCCGCCTACTCGCGCTCCGATTTTGCGCTACGGAGTGGCGGTGCTGAGCACGACGCTGGCCCTCATTCCTTCCCTTTTACTGACCAACGTTGCGGAAAGCCGCCTCGCCGTATTCGCTGTCGCGGTTATGGTGAGCGCGTGGTATGGCGGCTGGAAGCCCGGTCTGGTTGCCACTTCGTTTGCCCTCACCGTCAGCGCATATTTTTCGCTCTCCGGACCGCACACACCGGCACAGTACCGCACGGCAGTCGTCCGGCTGGCGTTGTTCGTTTTTGTTGCGCTTCTCATCTGCTGGTTCAATGGCGCGCTTCGGGCCGCTCAAGAAAGCCTCCGCCGGTCAGAGATCAATTTTCGCTCGCTGGTGACCAACGCTCCTTACGGTATTTGCCGCTGCGATTCCACAGGCGAGGTGCGGGATGCGAACCCGGCGCTGTTGACGATGCTCGGCTACTCAACAGCATCGGAGCTGGTGGGTCGGCATCTCGGAGGACTGTACGTAGATACGCAGCAATGGTTCGATCTCGCGGACAATCTCCGCTCAAACGCGGCATTCAACGGCGTGAGCGCTGAATGGCAGCGCAAGGACGGCAGCACGGTGGGTGTGCGAGTTTCCGGACGATCAGTCGCCGACGGCGATCGCCAGAGGGTATTCGAGCTCTTTGCCGAGGACGTGACCGAGCGGCGCGCGTTGGAACAGCAACTGCGCCAGTCGCAAAAGATGGAAGCCGTGGGCCGTCTAGCGGGCGGCATTGCGCACGACTTCAACAACCTCCTGATGGTGATCTCTGGTTATTCGGAATTCTTATTGGAGCACGTGGGTCCTGATCCCACTCTGCGCAACCCAACCCAAGAGATTGCCAGCGCGGCCGAGAGGGCGTCGTCGCTGACACGGCAGCTTCTTGCCTTCAGCCGAAAGCAAATGTTGCTGCCCAAAGTGCTTGATCTGAATGTCGTGGTCACGGAAAACCTAAAGATGCTGACGCGCGTGATTGGCGAGGATATCGACTTGGTAATGATTCCCGCCTCGAACCTGGGAGCAGTGAAGGCCGACGCGGGCCAGATTGAACAAGTCATCATGAATCTAGCGGTGAACGCCCGGGATGCCATGCCTTCTGGCGGGAAGCTCACGATTGAAACCGCCAGCGTCACTCTGGACGAAGACTATGCCCGCTTTCATGCGCCACTACGGCCCGGCGAATACATCATGTTAGCCATCAGTGATACCGGTGAGGGCATGGACGCGGAGACCCAGTCTCACCTCTTCGAACCTTTCTTTACCACCAAGGGGCTAAAGGGAACGGGGCTCGGTTTGTCCACAGTGTACGGGATCGTCAAACAAAGCGGGGGTTACATCTGGGTGTACAGCGAGCCTGGCAAGGGGACGGCGTTCAAGATCTATCTGCCGCGCGTGGCCGAGCCAAGCGAGAGTGCAGCAGTAGTGGCTAGATCCAGCGAAACTCCCAAGGCTGAAGATGGCAAGGAAACAATTCTCCTGGTTGAGGATGAAGACAATCTGCGGCGCTTGGCCCGGCAATATCTCGAAAAGCAGGGATACAACGTCGTTGATGCTGCGGACGGCGCGATGGCGCTGGAGATTGCCGTCGCGCACGAAGGCGTCATTCACTTGCTGCTCACCGATGTCATCATGCCCGGGATGAACGGCCGGGAACTGGCTCAACGGATGATGGAGATACGCCCCAACGTGAAAGTGTTGTACATGTCGGGGTACACGGAAAACGTAATAGCCCACAACGGCACACTGGATGCGGGCGTAAGCCTGCTCCAGAAGCCCTTCAACCTTCGCGACCTGAAAGACAGAGTGCGCGAAGTGCTCGATTCAACCCCAATCCCCCGGGAGGTTGCAATGTCCACTCAAAGCGCTCGGACCAAGCACGCGGCGCAAGGAAAGGGGCAGTTTCCCCCTTTCCGCGCGCAACGATTCCAACTCCATTTGCCTTTGCGTTACCGCCGGCTCGGCGAAGAGAACTGGCACGAAGGCACAACCGAAAACATCAGCCGCTCCGGCTTGCTCTTCGAAGCAGAAGAATTGCTGCAGCCCAGAGCGCAGTTGGAAATCAACCTTGTGTTGCCAGCAGAAATTGCCGGCCTCTCCCCGACGGAAGTGGTTTGTCGCGGTGAAGTCGTGCGTAACGTTCAACCGAAGGGTGACGCGGTGAGTCCAGCGCTGGCGGCGAAGATCTTGCAGTATCGCTTCCAGCACGGATCGAAGACTGCGCACGCTTAGTCTTTCTTAACTTTCTTTAATAGGGCCTGCCTTCTGAAAGGTAGGCCCTTTTTTCTTTAGACAGAAGCTCGGATACTAAGAGCTTTTCTCGGCCTGTTCGTCACCCGCTTCTCGAGCCGATTCCCTTAACTTCTCAACCTCATCGGCGATGGCGTATTTCAACTGTTCGATGCCTTTGCCCGTGACCGCGGAAATCTCGTATAGCTTCAGCTTCTGTCGCTTGCAGTACCGTTTCAGCTTGACGACCTTACCTTTGTTGGCCACGTCAATTTTCGATGCGATCATGATCATGGGCTTTTCTTCGAGATGCGCTCCGAAGCTGGCAAGTTCGCCGAGGATAACCTCTACGTCCTTCACCACATCCGCACGGCCACTCGCATCCGAAACGTCTACCAGATGCACCAGCAGGCGCGTCCGTTCGATGTGGCGCAGGAACTGCGTCCCGAGACCCGCTCCCGTATGCGCACCCTCGATCAAGCCGGGGATATCGGCCACCACAAAGCTGACTTCATTCCTGGCATCGCCCACCGCGACCACGCCCAGGTTGGGCTCCAAAGTAGTGAAAGGGTAGTCCGCGATCTTGGGGTGGGCGGCGGAGATGCGAGAGATTAACGTTGACTTGCCCGCGTTAGGAAATCCTACCAGTCCCACGTCGGCCAGCAGCTTGAGTTCGAGCCGATAAGTATGCTCTTCGCCAGGACGTCCAGCCTCGTGTTCGCGAGGAGCCTGGTGCACGGACGTGGCGAAACGGGCATTGCCGCGTCCACCGCGTCCGCCGCGAGCGATTACGATGCGTTGGTCGGGGCCTGTGAAATCAAACACTTTCTCGCCGGTGTTGTCGTCATAGACAATCGTTCCTACCGGAACTTTGAGGAGAACATCCTCGCCTTCGCGCCCCGTCTTGTTCGAGCCTTCACCGTGACGTCCGCGCTGGGCCTTGTATTCAGGATTAAAGCGGAAGTGCACCAAGGTGTTGTGGCGTTCGCTGGACTCCATGATGATGTCTCCGCCCTTGCCGCCATCGCCACCCGAGGGTCCGCCGCGCGGAACGAACTTCTCCCTGCGGAACGCCATGCAGCCATTGCCGCCGTCCCCCGCCTTCACCCGAATTTTGGCTTCGTCGATAAACATGAAGCAGTTTGGTTAAGCGACGCCGGATAGCTGAGCCAACAAAAAAGCCTCGTCCCGAAGACGAAGCTGTGGGTCGTAGATAATTCGCCGGCAGCCGCTGCGCAGACTCTGTTACGTCAGTTTGTCCGAGTTACGCTTGCCGCGGTGGCGAGTTCGCGGAGGGGATTACTCCGCCTCAAGAGGCTCAACCGTCACGAACTTGCCCATCGAGCCTTTGTTCAGGAACTTGATGCGGCCGGTGATCTTGGCAAAGAGCGTGTCGTCTTTGCCTCGGCCAACATTCAGGCCCGGCTTTACCCGCGTTCCGCGCTGCCGCACGATGATAGTTCCTCCGGGGACTACTTGTCCGCCGAATGCTTTGAAGCCCAGCCGCTGCGCGTTAGAGTCGCGGCCGTTTCGTGAAGTGCCTTGTCCCTTTTTGTGTGCCATAGAAACTCATTTGCCTGGGGCTAGTTGCCTATAAATTTTCTCGGGCGGGCATCTAGCCCATCCTACGGGATCAAAGATCCAAGCTGCATTTCTACTTCTTTTTCTTCGGAGCAGGCTTCTTGGCCGCCGCCTTCTTGGGAGCAGCCTTCTTCTGCGCCGAGCCCTTTGCCGATTTGGCATGAGCCTTGGGCGATTCTTCGGTCTCTACGTGGGCAGCCGCTACTTTCTTGGGCTTCGCCTCTCTCTTCGGCTGCTCAGGCGCCCTGAAGCTCTGCCCGTCGAAGGCGATTTCCGTGATGCGCACGGCGGTGAAGGCCTGGCGATGTCCGCGCAGCTTCTTGTACTGCTTCTTGCGCTTGTAATGAAAGACCAGAATCTTGGGAGAGCGGCCTTCTTCCACCACCTCGCCAACTACGCGAGCCTCTGACCGCGGTTTGCCGATCTGGCCCGCTTCACCAGATACTGCGAGCACGTCGGGGAATTCGACTGGGCCGTCGCTGCTAGTGAACTTCTCCACTCGAATTACATCGCCGGGCGCCACCCGGTATTGCTTGCCACCGGCGCGGATGACCGCGTACATGCGTCTGCCTCCATCAATATCGGTCGAAAAGTCAGCCCACACAATCCTAAAGATCAAACCTCCGCGCACACGAGCGCACTTGGGCAGCCCTGACTTTCTCTTGCTTGCTGTGTTTCCACCAAGGCGTTTCAGCAGCCACGGCAGGCCTTCCCAGAACGGGTCGGCAAGTACAGGCAAACTCAACCATTCTAGCGTGCTGCGCGGAAGATGGTCAATGAGCACTTTTATGGAGCACTTTTACGGAGGGTAGTGGGCTACTCTGGTTTATCGCCGCCAGTGGTGATGCCACCACCACCACTCGCCGGAATGCCCGCGCCGACCAAAGCGCCGACAATGGCTGCAATGGTTTCGCCATTGAGAATCTTCTGCAATCCCAGAATCACTATCAGCGGGACGATGAGGCACACAGCAAGGGTTAAACGAATCTGTGGTCCGATGCTCTAGCGGCACCTATGCGCAATACCATTGCTGCACAGCCCCCACCGACTAGAATTGATGCAATCTCGATATATCCGTGTTCCGTCAGCATGATGAACTCCTTTTAACTACGCCGCTTTTTCCGCCCTCCGCTTCTCGTAAGCTTCCCAGACTACCCAACCCTCTACGCTCCACAGTCGCTCCGTGACCCCCGCAGCCATGGCCGGGGAGGTGCGAAGGGTACGATGAATCTCGATGAAGTTGTAGGCGAAATAATTAAGGGCTGTGGCAGCCGCGCGGTTCTCCATCTTCCGGCTGAATCCATTGGACAGGCGGCTTACGCGCAACGACACAAGATTTATCGTGCGCCACTGGAAAATGAAACGCGCTATTCTCTCGCACTTTGTGTCGGCGGCGATACGAAAGAAGTCAGCGGACGCCCAGACTACATGTACCGCGTCTTTCGTGGAGCGCCGGGGAGCGCCGGAGTGTCACTTTACGGAGCTACAGCGTCTATGCGAGAATCCCGGGCGTCAGTCAGCAGCCTGCTCTGGAGGAATCCAATGACGAATCGGCATCGTACTGTTTTGCTCTGCCTGTTTATTCTTAGCCTTTGCTGCCTTGCGCAAATCAACAAGCCAACCACTAAGACATCATCCACCACCGGCGCGCCTGATAAAACTTACATGCAAAAGATCTGGGACGCCTGGGGCACCCTGGACCCCGCCAATGTGGCGAACTTTTACGCATCAGGCCGGCATACATTTTTTGATATCGCCCCGCTGAAATATGGCGGCTGGGACGAGTATCAAGCAGGCGTAAAAAATATCCTCGCCGGCTACAAGAGCGCAAAATTCACCGTCAATGATGACGCCGCCATGCACCAGCATGGAGACCTGGCATGGGGAACCGCCACAATAAAAGAGGAGATGACCACGAACGCCGGGAAGGTTGAGATGGGAACCTTCCGCTGGACGGTGATCTGGGAAAAGGAAGACGGCAAGTGGGTGATCGTGCACGAGCACGTTTCGGCCCCGATGGGGTAATTCGGCCAAGGGTCTGTACCCATGAGTACGGTAAGCCTTCCGTAATCTCCTAGCTCGCGACTGCTCTCTCGTGACGCATGCAGCGTACTCACTGATAACATCTCTAACAATCTGTCTCGGACTCACTCACAAAACTACTTTAATCCCTTCGACTCTACGCGACCTAAGACAATCCACCACTGTCCCGAAATTATAACCAACAGAAATCAACTTCTTGCTAACCCAGGCATGGAGCTCTCGTCCAAGCATTGTGAACAGTGCTGAAAGCGATTCGGGAACTTTCAGCGCGAGCAGTGCGTAGTCAGGAATGAAGCGAGTGGCGAGGCACCCAAGGCGCGAGCTCGATATAGTACCGGAAAATTTTGCGGGGTTCAGGGGATCTTCCCACACTCGGTTTGGCGGCCCAGGTGAGAAAAACCCCCACTCGAAGCAGAACAGGCCTGGCGGCCTGTTTGCCGAACCCCAGCGGCTGCATTGTAGGCGATTCGCGAGGAAACACAAGAGTTTTCTCACGATGGTCGTGAGCCGGGCCGCCCCAACCGCTTCCCGACGTATATTCGGGAAAGAAAAAAGGAGCAGTCATGAAGTTCGCGGCAGTGTCGAAGAGTCTGCTGATGGGGTCGGCGTTGTTCTTGGCGTCCAATGCTTTTGCGGCCAACAAAGCCAGCATGCAGGTGCAATCCCCAGTAACAATCAACGGAGCAACGTTGAAGCCGGGAGACTACACCGTCGAGTGGAATGGCAGCGGTTCCAATGTTGAACTCATCATCACGCAGGGCAAAAAGGTGCTGGCGAAGGTACCAGCACATGTGGTCGATCTGCAGACCACATCCAACAGCGATGCGACAGTCATCAGGAGAAACGACGACGGAACCAATTCTCTTACTGGCGTTCGCTTCGGCGGTAAGAAGTTTGCCCTGGAAGTGGGCGAGGCCAGCGACGGCATGCAGAGCGGTTCGAGTAAGTAAATGCAATTGAGAGAGCCTAAAGAATAGGGAAGCACCCAAGGGGGCTTCCCTATTTCTTCGGACTGGCGATGCGAAGCCGGCAATCGTACCACGGGTAGGTTACTCCACCGTACAGTCGTAACCTCTTCCATTGATACCGTTGATGGAATCCGCAGACCCTACAACATAAAGAATATATTCACCTTTCTTGAGAGTATCGGTCGTAAGCTTATTGCGCCACCGATCGGCGCGGACTCGAGGTGGCATCTGCCGGCGGCATCGAAGGCAAGAGTGGAATCAGAGCCGAAGCAATTCGGAAAACTTCTGCGAAGGCCAGCATCGGTACGCTTCAGCCTATTTGGGATTGGAGACCGATCCCGCTCCGCGGGGGATAAAGCCCGTCGCCCACGCGAACTTTAGGGGAATGGCTAAAGCCATGCCCGGATACGAATTGCTCGTCGCACAATACAGACGATTGAAAAAGCCTTCAATACTTCGGCAGCTTCGGGTCCACGCGTTCGGCCCAGGCGTTAATTCCCCCAGCGAGATTGTGGACTTTCGTGAATCCCGACTGGCGCAGGAAATCAACCGCCTTGGCGCTGCGCCCGCCCATCTTGCAGTGGGCGACGATCTCGCGGCTGGAGTCGAGTTCGTGCACGCGCCCGGGTAGATCGTTCAGCGGAATGAGATGTCCCCCGATGTTGCAGATCTGGTATTCGTGGGGCTCGCGCACATCGAGAACAAATATATCGTCGCCCGCATCCAGCCTGCGCTTGAGCTCTTCAACCTGCATATCTAGAGGCGCGTTGGCCACCGATTTCTCCTCCCCGCGAATGCCGCAAAACTCGTTGTAGTCTATCAGCTTGGTCACCGTGGGGTGTGTACCGCACACCGGACAGTCGCGGTTCTTGCGCAGCTTGAGCTCGCGGAACTTCATGTTGAGCGCATCAATCAGCAGCAGTCGTCCAATTAATGGTTCCCCTTTGCCCAGGATGAGCTTGATTACTTCCGTGGCCTGCGTCACTCCCACCAGCCCCGGCAGGATGCCAAGCACACCGCCCTCGGCGCAGGAGGGAACCAGGCCCGGCGGTGGCGGTTCAGGATACAGGCAGCGATAGCATGGACCGTCTTCGGTAGCAAACACGCTGGCCTGACCTTCGAAGCGGAAGATGGATCCATAAACATTCGGCTTGCCCGTCAGCACGCAAGCATCATTGACCAGGTAGCGGGTGGGGAAGTTGTCGGTGCCGTCGGCGATGATGTCGAAATCCCGAAAGAGCTCCAGAGCGTTCGCGCTGCTAAGCCGCGTATCAAACGTCCGTAGATTCAGAAACGGATTGATCGCCTTGAGCTTGTCCGCTGCGGAGTCGAGCTTCTTGCGTCCCACATCGGCGGTGGAGTGAATGATCTGCCGCTGCAGGTTGGTGTAATCGACGACGTCAAAGTCGACCAGGCCCAGCGTCCCCACGCCCGCGGCCGCCAGATACAGAGCCAACGGTGAGCCTAACCCTCCAGTGCCGATACACAACACACGCGCCGCCTTCAGCTTCAACTGCCCTTCCATGCCGACCTCCGGCATGATCAGGTGGCGTGAATAGCGCAGGATCTCTTCGTTGCTCAGAGTAGCGGTTGCGGGTTGGGTTTCAAGTGCGGTGGCCATGGAATCCTCAGGTGACGAATCGCGAGTTGCTCGAGTTCGAATTAACGAATGAAACAGGTCACCAGTAGCGGCGACAACAGCGGCGAGTTGTGGAGATGGTTTTCAATTTCTACAATCTAAATCGATCAATTCGTAACCGTAATCCCGCCTCCGGCGATCGAAGGCACAATTGAAATGCTATCACTATCAGTCACTGCCGTCGCTTCTTTCTGCAGGTAACGGATGTCTTCATCGTTCAGGTAAAGGTTCACGAACGCGCGCAGCTTGCCATCGTCAGTGTAGAGATGCCGCTTCAGATCTGGATGTTGCACTACCAGCGTCTTCATGGCCTCACCCACGGTCGCAGCCTTCACTTCAACCGTAGCCTGCTTGCTCGCATACTGCCGCAAGGGCGTAGGAATATGGATCTTGCTCATAAGTTTAACAATATAGAGATGCCTCGCCCACAGCGCAAGATTCAGCCTCCTCCCATGTCGTTGAGCCCAATGCCTGCTTTCGCCCCAGCCTCTCCCAAGTCACTTATCCCATGGCTGACTCCGCCTTATGATCATCTGGGGGAGAACTGTCATGACCATCTTTGATCCAGCTCGGGGACGAATTATCGAAGGCGGAGGCGGCCTCGGTTTGTTTCGTCTGGTAGCGTTGGGAGTTGCTGCATTCCTGCTTGTGATCCTAATGTTCAGTTCCGTGACCAGGGTGGGCACGGGGCACGTCGGCGTTCTCACTCTGTTCGGAAGAGTCACGGGCGAGACTCTGGGGGAGGGCATCCATCTTATCAATCCGCTGAAGACCAACAACGAAATGTCCATCCAGACGCAAACCATCAAGGAATCGGCGAATGTTCCTTCCAGCGAAGGCCTGATGATGAGCCTGGATACCTCGCTCATCTATCATCTTAATCCTGACCGTTCTGCAGAAGTCTTTCAGAAAATCGGCGCCGACTACGAGAACGTAGTGGTAGAACCCACGTTGCGCGCAGCCATTCGCGAGGCCACCGCTTCGCACACTGCCAACGCGCTCTACACCGGTGAGCGGGAAATGGTAGCCAAGCAGATTTACGATCAGCTGGTTTCTGAGTTGAACAAGCGTGGGCTGACGGTGGAGAACGTCCTGCTCCGTGACATTCAATTACCCGCCACGCTGAAAGCCGCCATTGAAGCCAAACAGCAAGCCGAGCAGGAATCGCTGGCCATGAACTTCCGCCTGCAAAAAGAGACGCAGGAAGCCCAGCGCAAGCGTATCGAAGCGGCTGGCGTCCGCGACTTCCAGCAGATCGTAGCCCAGGGCATCACGCCGTCACTGCTGGAGTGGAAAGGAATCGAGGCCACGGAGAATCTCGCCAAGAGTGCCAACTCCAAGGTTGTCGTGATCGGTAACAATAAGAATGGCTTGCCGCTGATCTTAGGCCAATAAGTGCCCACGGGGAGAGAGCCGCTCCCGGCTGTCCATTCGCCACAGGGCGAAGGTTTTGCCGCGCTGCTACCATGACATCGTGTCCCCGCTTCTCGACATCCGACACCTAAGCATTGAGTTTCCCACTGCCGTCCTGGGGGCGGCTGGACAGGCGAGGACGGCTGTTCCCACACAAACACTTCCCGCGGTCCGCGACCTCAGCTTCTCCATCGCCCCCGGCGAAGTTCTGGGCCTTGTCGGTGAATCCGGCTCCGGCAAATCGATTTCTTCCCTGGCCATCATGCGCCTGCTTCCGCCGCAAGCTCGGGTGTCGGGCGAAGTTCTGTTCACCGAGAGCCCAACCAGAAACGACAACCACTCTCTTACCCGCGACCTACTGGCTGTTTCCAGCGAAACCATGCGTTGGTTGCGCGGCTCGCGCATGGCCATGATCTTCCAGGAGCCGATGACTGCGCTCAACCCCGTGATGCGCGTTGGCGATCAAATCGCCGAAGCCGTATGGGCTCATACCTCCCTCTCAAAAAATGAAGCCCGGCAGCGCGCCGTCCAAGCCATGAAAGACGTCGCCATCCCTGACCCCGATCGTCGCGCCCGGGATTATCCTCACCAACTCTCCGGCGGCATGCGCCAGCGCATCGTAATCGCCATGGCCATCGTCAATCGCCCGCAGTTGCTGATTGCCGACGAGCCCACTACCGCGCTCGATGTCACCATCCAGGCTCAGATTCTCGACTTGCTAGCAGAACTCCGCGCCAAGTTCGGCCTGGCTATGCTTTTCATCTCGCACGATCTCGCGGTAGTTTCGCAGGTCGCCGACCGGGTTGCGGTGATGTATGCCGGCAATCTGGTGGAACTTGGCTCCAAGCACGACATTTTTCAATCGCCCGCGCATCCCTACACTCGCGGCCTGCTGCGCGCCGTCCCCGACCTTAGGATCGACCGCGCCCGACCTCTCCAAACTATCGAGGGAACCGTACCCCCTCTGCAAGCTATGCCGCCGGGCTGCGCCTTCGAGCCCCGCTGCGAATTTCGAATCGCGGATTGCGTGCGCCAACTGCCGCCCTTGGTCGAAGTCGCTCGAAACCACTGGGCTCGATGCCCGGTGCTGAATGCAAACTAAGTATTGCCTACCTCAAAATGTTCCGGCATTTCCCTGTCACGGACAAACAATCGCTACCCTACCGCCACCGTCGCGCTTTCCAGGTCTATAATCGGCAACTTGTCCGGTGACTCGTGCGCATACTTCTGCTCAGCGACATTCATGCCAATCTGGAAGCATTGGAAGCCTCCCTGGCCTCTGCTCCATCTTTCGACTTGGTGGTGAATCTGGGGGACATTGTAGGTTACGGCGCGAGTCCTAACGAAGTAGCCGACCGCTGTCGTAGTCTGGGCGAAATCTTCGTCCGCGGCAATCACGACAAAGCCGCCACCGGCCTGATCGATTTGCGGGATTTTAATCCCGTGGCCGCGCTGGCTTCGCTTTGGACTCGGGACCATCTAACCGAGCAAAATCTGCAATGGCTGCAGGCTTTGCCGCAAGGACCACTTGCGCTGAAAGATCATCCTCAGGTGCTGTTGGTCCACGGGTCTCCCCTCGATGAAGATGAATATGTTGTTTCGCTGGGGGATGCGCTCACATCCCTAATGACGTCTTCTGCGCTGATTACATTTTTTGGCCATACGCATCTCCAGGGCGGATTTTTTCTGAATGATTCTGCCGACGGGTTTCGCCCCGAATACCGCACTGTAGGCCAGGCTGAGTCTGCCGGTCTGCAACTGAAGCCTGATACTCGTTACATGATCAATCCCGGCTCCGTCGGCCAGCCGCGCGACGGAGACTGGCGTGCCGCCTCTGCACTCTTCGACACCGAAACGCAGATTGTCCACTTTCTGCGCGCGCCGTATAACCTGAAAGCCGCTCAAGACCGTATATTCGCCGCCAATTTACCAGCGCGCCTAGCCACCCGCCTCGCTGCTGGACGATGACCAACCGAGAGCGATTGCCCTGCAGTCTGTTCCCCAAGTTCCCTCGGCGTCCTCTGCCCCCTTCTTCGCCCCCGCGATTCAAGGCTTTTTGTCTGCGTGTTCGCTGGAGGCGTCTGATTCCACCTCTGCGTTGTAAACTTCTTTCGTGCCCTCTTCCCGCAAGCCTGCAGAGACCGATTTATTCACATCGCGGCGCCCGACGACGCCCGACTCGTATCTGGTAGCACACATCGACGGCGGCGCTCGCGGAAACCCCGGACCGGCCGGCTACGGCGTCGTCATTAAGGATCAGTCTGGCCGCAAAGTTGCCGCGCGGAGCGAGTACTTAGGCCACCAGACGAACAACTTCGCTGAGTATCAAGGATTAATCGCCGCGCTCGAATTCGCGCTAGCCCACGGCCCGAAAGCGCTCAAGGTGATCAGCGATTCCGAACTGCTCGTACGCCAGATCAAAGGCATCTACAAAGTGAAGAACGCCGTGCTAAAAGATCTTCATGCCCGCGCCAAAGAGTTGATCTCCCAACTGGATTGGTTTTCCATCGACCACGCCCTGCGAGAGCACAACCGCGAGGCCGACGAATTGGCAAACGAAGCCATGGACAAAGGCACGGGACGCACCTCCGACCGCGCGGCGCGAGCACTATCGCCCCCGGATTCCGCAAGGCGCGTATCCCAAAACCCGCAAGGGCTCGAAGGGATCGTTCGTGGCGGAGTCGTGGAGCTACTGGATGGGGACCTGCCCGAAGGAACAAGAGTCCAACTGCGGATAAAAAAGTGAACGCGCTGACCTGAAGAATAACAAAAGGAGCTAAAGGCTAAGAGCTGACTTTCTCACTCCGCCGCCGAAGTATGATCATGCACAATCTTCCATCCATCGGGAAAGGTGCGAAACACCAGCGTGAAAAACCCATGCGGCGTCTTCCCATCGGGCATCGTCAGATGCCACGCACCGCGGACAAAGGCCGCATCACTGCCTAGCATCTCAATGCGCAGTCCGGAGAACTCCAGCTTTCCCATCTCATGACCAGGGCTTGCGTACGCAGCGCGATAGCGGTCAAGCGTGGCCTGCCACCCCTTGTGTTCGCTCGCACCGGAGAAAAAAGTCAGTTCCGGCGAATTCCAATAGCCAGCCATAAAAGCTTCGAGGTCATGCCGATTCCACGCACCCTCCTGAGTTCGCAACACGCGCTCGACCGCACCCCTGCCGACGTCCGCCTCATTCGCGGATCGTGGTTTCGCGCCTGCCTGGAAAGGGGACAGCGGCTGGACCGAAGTCCAGAAAACCAAAAAGAAAAGAACACGCGCGGGCATGAAAATCCTCCAGGCGCATTAGTGTCGCACAGCGAGGGGAATTAAAGGGGGCGTGGGATGACGGGCGTTAGAACGATTCAGTGGGAACGATGATTTGGACTAAGGGGGGAACCGAGGATGTGGTCTAGCGGGTGAACTGGACTCGCTCCTAGGCTCGCCCTTTTTTCGCCGCGAGCACCGCCGCTGCTCCCGCCACTTCCCAAGGCCGCTTCGGCCGATCAGTCGCCTTTTTGTCGCGATCTTCGACGCGGTCGTATTGATAAGACTCGCTCACCGTTCCTAGAGATTCGTTGTACAGGCTGGGTAGGCCAAGCGCGACCTTGAGCTCTTCCGCAAATGAATGCAGCGCCTTCAGGTGCTCGGCAGTCGCTGGCACTTCCGTCTTGGAGGTCTTAAGAAACTGCTGGTAGCCGCGGTTCACCAACTTTGAGATCTCGCTCCCTATCAGGTAGCCGGGGTAAGCGAAGATTTTCACTCCATCGTCCGGAGTCTTCTGAATGGCGGCAGATACATTGTATTTTCTGAGAAACACCCGCCCACTCATGCCGGGGGCTTCGGTGACGTCAAATCCGTGGTCACGCAACCAAGCCAGCGCTTCTTCATACGACCGTGCTTCAATCGTTTTGGCCATTTCTCTCTACTCAAACCCTTTCTTCGTTCTTGCCATCTTTGATGCAGACTTTGCCCGCAACGCTCCGCGCTTTGTATCATCTAAAGCAACATACTTAGATACCGCGTTTTAGCCCTTGTAGCACATTACGATAGTCACGATAGTCACGATCGTCCGGTTCGCGTAGTTGCTCGGCGTTACAATGCCGCTTGGCATGGCAAAGACTTCAACCAAACTTGCTGAGAAGCATGCCGCGTCGCCTGCGCCCAGGCCAGAAGGTACAATGCCGCCGCTCGGCCAGAGCACGCTGCAGCGGATCGGCAACACTCCGCTTCTCCGGCTCGACCGCCTGACGCGCCACTTGCCCGGTGTTGAGATTCTGGGGAAGGCCGAGTGGTATAACCCCGGAGGCTCGGTTAAAGACCGCGCCGCCTCCCACATCGTCGCGGAAGGCCGCCGTAGCGGAAAATTCCCCCTCGGCAAGACTCTGCTCGATTCCACCAGCGGCAATACTGGCATCGCCTACGCCATGTTGGGAGCGGCAGAAGGCTTCCCGGTGACGCTGTGCATGCCGGAAAATGTCTCCCTCGAGCGCAAGCACATTCTGCATGCCTATGGGGCCAACATTATTTATACCGATCCCGCCGATGGTTCCGACGGCGCCATGCTCAAGGCCCGCGAACTAGTGGCGAGCCACCCGGACACATATTTCTACGCCGACCAGTATTCCAACGACGCGAATTGGAAAGCGCACTATCACAGCACGGCCAACGAAATCTGGCAACAAACTGAAGGACGCATCACGCACTTCGTCGCGATGCTCGGTACAAGTGGCACCTTCGTCGGTACCACGCGGCGGCTTAAAGAGCTGAATCCCGCCATCCAGTGCATCTCGCTGCAGCCCGATTCACCGTTTCATGGCATCGAGGGTGCCAAGCACATGGCCAGCGCCATCATCCCGAAGATTTACGACTCCCACCTCGCCGACCAGGACATCGGCATCCCGACAGAAGAGGCTTATGGGATGGCAAAGCGGCTCGCCCGTGAGGCGGGAGTCCTGGTGGGAATTTCAGCCGCAGCCGCAGCCGTCGGGTGCGTGAAAATCGCTGACGGGCTGCGGCTGAAAGAGGCAGAGCAAGCGGTGATCGTCACTATCCTCTGCGACTCCGGTGACAAATACCTGAGTGAAAGATTCTGGACAGAAGAATGAATGCTCGAGTTGTGATTCTCCATGACCGATAAAAGATGGCGTGCTAGGCGTTTCCATCAAAAAATCAACAATCAACAATTCATTTCATGCTGAAGATTAAGCAGACAGACCACGCCTCCATCCGCCGCCATGGCGAAGAAGCCTACCCTAACGAATGCTGCGGCGTGCTGCTCGGCCGCGTAAATGACGACGGCACGCGCATGGTGACCTCCACCGCTCGCTGCGGTAACACCCGCACCGACTCGGCCCACAATCGTTACAACATTGACCCCCGCGATCTGGTCCGCATCCAGCGCGAGGGTCGCGAACGCGGCGAGGACATCATCGGCTTTTACCACTCCCACCCCGACCATCCTGCCCGCTGGTCGGCGACCGATCTTGCCGAGGCTCATTGGTTCGGTTGCTCCTACGTGATCACCAGCGTGGAGAAGGGCAGGGCCGTTCTCACGAACTCCTTCGAACTCACCGGCAACGACGAGAGCGACAAGCAGCTTTCGGATGAAACGATCGAAGTCATCTGACTCGGAGAACTACAATCGCCCTACGTGACGCTGAAACCGCTCGATTTTCACAACCCTCCAGTCATTTTGTGCAGGCGCACACAAATTAGCAGGAATCGGAAATCGCCGGAAACTCCGCGCGCCAGTCGGGTTTTTACGGAAGGGTTCCGCGGGCTGTGCACCAAATTCGGTCACAGCCCTGTGGACGGGCTGCACTCGATTGAAAACAAACGCGATAAATTCGCACGGATTTTGTTGACTCTAAAAACGAAAAGAGTAGAAGTGAATCGTTCTTCGACAGCTTCTTAAGTTTTTCCGGTTGGCATTGCGTCCGGGGCTCAAGCGAGGTCACTCTCAGTCATTGCAAAATGAAGTGAGAGAGGGCTAGCGAGGGTCTATAGCAACGCGCTGGTCGAGGAGAACGGGAAGTAAAGTCGAAGGCAGGATAGAGTTCCGAGGCGTTGGGTAGGTTTATCCGGTTGGCGGTGAGCCCGGAGCCCGAGCGAAGATCGTGCGCAGCGGCCCCGCAAGGGAAGCAGCGAGAGCAGGTCGAGCAAGGGTCTAAACGCGAGCTACTGGCTGAGACGAATGCACCCAACATCACCTCGGAACTCTCTATTTTTGCGCGTACGCGCGTACACTTCCCTCCACCCCCAGCAGTCATTCGGTTCTGAACTCCGTCGTCCGCCTAACATCGTCCTCAAGATTGCACACGCGTCATTCTGAGATAGGTCTCATGACGTCCAGCCCTAAAATGATCTACAACCTGATTCTGCAATCAATCAACTATCCCAAGCTGTAACCTAACCTCCTGTGCCTCAACACATCGGCATTGACGCCTGCAGCGCCGAAGGTGCGGCCCTCGGCTACCGCACGATTTCCTGCATGGCGCCGATCTGCTGGAGGCCGCACAATCATGCGGAAATCTCGATGCACGCCCATCCTTTCGCGGAGTATGTGAAGTGCATTTGCGCCAACCACTGGGCGGGCGTGGCCGAACTGATGCTTTCCTCCTCTCAGAAACGTGCCCAGACTGGCGCGGACTTTCTCATCGCCCCGGCCAACACCATTTACCAGGCCTTCGATGTTGTCGAGCATCGTTCGCCGCGACCCTGGCTGCATATTGCAGTCGCGCTGGCCAATGAGGCGAAGCGCTGTCCTTACAAGCGCCTCGGTGTCTTGGGCACGAGTCAACGCATGGAAGGCCCGGTCTATCGCGACCCTCTGAAGAGCGCCGGCATAGACCATCGCGTCCCCCGGAGCCGAACAGCGCCAACCGCTCAACCCGATCATCTTCGGCGAGCTGATCAAGGGAGAATTCCTGCCCCGCAGGCTGGCCTATTGCATCGAGGCGACGCCGAGCCTGAAAGATCAAGGCTGCGACGCCCTAATCCTGGGCTGCACGGAAGTCCCGCTGCTCCTATCACCGGAGGCGGCTCCGCTCCCGACGCTCGATTCGAAATGCATCTTAGCCCGAGCCGCGTTGCGCAAGGCTGTAGAAGACTGAACGTTTGATGGAGGATAGCCGGCTCGCCTGTGCAGCCGAGCGCGGTCTCGGAGTGTCATGAAAGAGGACAAGAAAATGCCCGTTGCGCGCGAGGAAGGCGAAAACCCCCAACTCCCCGGTCGCCGACAACTCAAGTTCCGCTGGCTTCCTGGCGCGTACGCCATCGTGCGCATGGATCCAGAGGCAACTGTTCCGGACTGGGCAACCAAAGGGGTCTTTTCTTCTTTTCTTCCGTCACTCGCACCGCGGATGAACTGTCAATCGTGTGCCCGGCCGATAAGCTTCCCGCTAACCTAAGCTCCGAATGCCACTGGATTTGCTTCAAGCTCGAAGGGCCATTCCCGTTCTCGCAAACTGCAGTGCTGCTCTCTTTCATCGAACCACTGTCCAATAACGGCGTTCCAATCTTCGCCATTTCGACCTACGACACCGACTACGTGCTGGTGCAAGAAGAGTTTATGGGCGTTGCTCAGCAAGCTCTCGGCACCGCGGGCCACGCCCTGATCTCCGACGATGACGGGTCCTGGCGCAAGCTGATCGAGTAGTGGCACATCCAAAGCAACTGCCGGGATTCCCCATTCACCTCCAGATTTCCTCCGAAGGCTGTGCCAACAATGCACTTAGTCCTCCTCTATGCTGTAATACATGGACAATTCCCGACATGCCCGCCCGCCCGACATCTCTGCGCCGCCGTCTGAACTCGCTCCACCGCAACCTGCGCGGAGCGAGCATGGTGGTGCGTGCGTTCGCTTCCACCGATCACCCGTTGCTTGCGCATATTATTCCCATTCGGCGCTGCAACCTCGCATGTACCTACTGCAACGAATTTGATGACGTCTCCCAACCCGTGCCCACCGGCGAAATGTTCCAACGAGTGGACAAGCTCGCCGAGTTGGGCACGTCGGTTGTCACCATCTCCGGTGGCGAGCCACTGCTGCATCCTCAACTCGATGACGTGATTGGCCACATCCGCCACAACGGCATGATCGCCGGCCTTATCACCAACGGCTATCTGTTGGTTGCGGACCGCATTAAGCGACTGAACCGAGCCGGCCTCGAGTGGCTGCAGATTTCCATCGACAACGTCAATCCCGACGATGTTTCCAAGAAAAGTCTGAAAGTTTTGGACAAGAAACTCCAGCTGCTCGCCGAGCACGCCGATTTTCATGTGAACATCAACTCTGTGGTCGGTGGCGGGATTCCGAATCCTCAGGACGCGCTCACCATTGGCAAGCGCGCGGTCGAACTAGGGTTCAGTTCAACTATCGGCATCATTCACGATGGCACAGGCCACTTGCAGCCGCTCAACGACGAAGAGCGTCGCATCTACCACGAAATGAAGGCGATGGAAAAGAGCAGCTTCACCCGCATCAACGCCTTCCAGGACAACATTGCCCAAGGCCTGCCCAATGATTGGCGCTGCCGCGCTGGCGCGCGTTACCTCTATATCTGCGAAGACGGTTTGGTCCATTACTGTTCACAGCAGCGAGGCTATCCTGCGATCCCGCTGGCGAAATACACCCGTGATGACATACGTCGCGAGTACCTAACCGAAAAATTCTGCGCCCCCCATTGCACCGTTTCCTGCGTGCACCAGGTTTCAATCTTCGACTCCTGGCGAGCCCCGCAACATCTCGCATCGCCGAGCGCAAGTCCGGTCAATGGCGACCTTGTTCAAATCAAGTAAGGCGCTCCTTCTGCGTTCTCCGCGGAAATTCCTCCGCGAACTCTGCGATTGAATTGCCGGGTTAAAACTATGTGCGCAGAGTGCGAAGAGGCCATTCCGCAGAGCGCACGAAGGAAATCCGCGCAGCTCATTTGGCAGCAGTGAGCCGGTTTCCACTTCGCAAATCTTCATTCCCTGCGAATCGACCAGAGCCACCTATTTTTTTGCTTGTGCCGACGGGGGCAGGATGTTATTCAAGCGCAAATACATGGCGGCAGCCGCGTAATGGTCGGCCCAGCCGCTGGCCAATCCCAGCGCGGCCATCGCGCGAGGAAACTGCCGGCCACCAAATAGTTCGACGCTATCACCCAGTTTGGAGTCGTCCATTTTGGCCAGCGACTCGCCGCAGAAATCGAAAGAAGCTTTGGCGGCCGCGAGCAGCTTCTCTTTGGAGTCCGTTTCTTTCGCCGCTTCAGCCTTCGGCTCCGGCACATCCGCCGCTTTGGCGCAAAGGAAATAGTTCGATTCGATGATGTGCGTGACCAGGTGGCCAAAGCTCATCTGCTCGGCCGTGGGCTTGAACGCGAACTTGTCACCGGGCATGGCCTCAATCGCTCCCACAATGTTTTTCTGCGACCGCGGCAAGAGCATACGCACCGAGGTCGCAACGGGATCTTTCGTTGCGGCCGCGGGGCTGGGCATGACGGCCGATTTTGGCGCGGCAGGCGGACTGGCGGGTTTTGCCGCAGGCATATCCTGTGCGTGCAACATGGTGAATAGACCGGAAGCTAGAAGAACAAAAAGCGCGAGAGCGGGTTTCATGGAAAAGTCTCCAAAGCTGTCCCTAGCATACCTCTACAACGGTTGCGGTTGTGGCCTTGAGGACGGAAATGTCATAGCAAAAGATCAGTTCAGCCGGATAGCGGGCTCAACCGGGCCAGAGCCAGGACATGAGCTAACTATGGCATGGCGGTTGCCGGCATGAGCATCGGGAGGTTCCGGTTGCGATGCCATCGACATTCGAGAAAGGTCATCTGCCGCTGCCAGCAGTCTTCCAGAAGCTAGACCTCCACCTGGGGAGTAGCTTCCAGCAGGCTGCGGGTGTAAGGATGCGCAGGACGTTCGGTGATCTGCTCGGTCGATCCTATTTCAACAATCTTTCCGCGGTACATTACGGCAATACGGGTAGCCAGATAGCGCACGACCGGCATGGAGTGCGAAATGAATAAATACGTCAGGCCGAAGTCGCCCTGTAGTTTCGCAAGCAGGTTGACGATCTGCGCGCCCACGCTGACGTCGAGCGCGGAGACCGGTTCGTCGGCCACGATGAACTTGGGCCTCAACGCCAGGGCGCGGGCAATGCCGATGCGCTGGCGCTGTCCCCCGCTGAATTCGTGGGGATAACGGCGGAGCGCGGATTCATCGAGGCCAACCGCGCGCAGCAACACGATAACGCGAGTGCGGATGTCGAGCTTCGCTCGACCAGACAGCCGGGGGCGGCTGTCCCCACATGACTCTGCTGGTGCATCCTGTTCCTCGCCGTGAATGATCAGGGGCTCGGCGATGATGTCCTCCACGCGATAACGGGGATCGAGTGAGGCGAATGGATCCTGGAAAATAATTTGCATGTCACGGCGGAGACGGCGCATTTCGCCGCGGCCAGCGGCAAGCAGGTCCTGCCCCTCGAAGCGGATGCTGCCTGATGTCGGCGCAATGAGGCGGAGCGTCAGGCGTCCCAGCGTACTCTTGCCTGATCCCGATTCGCCGACAAGACCGAGCGTTTCTCCGGCATGGATGTCGAGCGACACCTCGTCGACGGCACGCACATCATACGGGGAACCACGCGCCTTTGCCGCGAAGACAGACTGGGCGTGCGGAAAGATTTTTGTCAGGTTACGGATTTCAAGCAGGGGCATTGAGCGGATAGTAGCAGAGCTAGCAGAAATCAAGCGACGGATTCATGCGATCTTCACGGATCCTCGGCTACCCGGGACGACTGCTCGGGACGCGAGTCGAGGAACGCTCCGCCACAAGGATCTATCCAAGGCAAAGAATCCGTGTTGCTGCAGGGAAATCTGCCCCCCTTTATCCCGCTGCAATCATGGGCACGGCTGCCAACGCCGCGACCAAGCCCACGAACTTCCATCGAGTGAAGTGCTCTTTGAGGAAAAGACGCGCCCAAAGCACAGTGATAGCAGGATAAAGCGATGACATCACCACGGCCTTATCGAGGCGTCCGGACTGGCTGGCAAGGATGAAGAGCACGGTGCCGACTGAATCGATCGAACCGGTAAGCACTCCCCAGCCCCAGCCGGCGGGAGTGATGTCTTGAAATCTCCGCTGCAAAAGAACGATGAGCCCGGTAATGAGCAACCCGCCAGTCCGCGTCAGAGTAGCGATCCATAAAGGTGACGCCTGGCCAGCTTGTCGGATGCAAAGGTAAAAACCAGCGAAACCAATTCCAGCGAGAACCGCCAGTCCAACCCCTTCAGGGCGGCTGCCATCTTCACTGCGAGTGAGGAGCCAGAGTCCGGTGCCGGCGAAGAGGAAGCCGGCGATGGGAAGGCGGCCGGGCAAACCCTCGGTGGCTATCGAAAAAAACGTCGGGATCGCGGCGCCCGTAACCGCCGCCACCGGCGCCGTAATTCCCATTCTGCCGGCCGCGAGCGCGCGATAGAAGATCGCGAGCGAACCGCCGCCCGAGATTCCGCCTGCCAAAACCCAGGTCACGCTGCGGGCAGAGGGGAAAGGAGTGTGGCTCGCCCCCGCCAACGTGATCATCAGGAGCAGTCCGCCGCCATTCACGATGCTGGTGAACAAGAATGGGTTCGCGCGCCGAGTGGCATAGCCACCCAGAAAGTCGCTGCTCCCCCAAGCCAAGACTGCGGCCAAACTATAGGCAACAGCTCCGAATTGTGGTGTGGCCGACATGAACGTCGAGGGTAGCATGACCAGAATGCAACCACGACCGTGTGCCTCTTCGACTGAAGTTGAAAGCACCTCCAGCACAGCGGTATACCGCGCTTCCGCATTCGCAACTCGGTACTCAGCAGCGCGCATGACCGTGTTAGAATTTCCACAAGCAGTTTCCTACGAGAGCCCCGCTTCTAGGTTCTGAGAGAACACGTTTGATCGAACTGGCACCGTCGATTCTATCGGCTGACTTTGCCCGTCTGGCGGAGGAAGTGCGCGCCGCGAGCGAAGGCGGAGGAAGTGTCATCCATGTCGATATTATGGACGGACATTTCGTTCCCAACCTGACCGTCGGACCTCCGGTGGTGCGTTCGCTGCGGAAGGCGACAAAGCTGCCGCTCGACTGCCATCTGATGATTGAGAATCCTGACCAGTTCATTCCGGACTTCGCCGAAGCCGGGGCTGATTGGATTTCGGTCCACCAGGAAGCTTGCCGGCACCTGAACCGCACTCTGCATCTGATCAAAAGCCACGACTGCTTGGCTGGGGTGGTGATCAATCCCGCAACGCCGGTCGGTACCCTGGTTGAAGTGCTGGATATTATTGACTACGTGCTGGTCATGTCGGTGAATCCGGGCTTTGGAGGGCAGAAGTTCATTCCCTCCACGTTACACAAACTGCAAAGGTTAGCGGAGATTCGCAGCCAGCAGGGGCTGAACTTCCGCATCGAGGTGGATGGCGGGATCTCGCTCGACACGGTGGCCGATGTGGTTCGCGCCGGCGCGGAAATTCTGGTGGCGGGCAACGCCGTGTTCGGCGGCGGCGATCCAAGAAAGAATGCGCAGGCAGTGCTGAAGGCGGCGACCGAAGCAGCCCTGGCCAAGGTATAGCAATTTTAATTGCCGATTGAAGACCCGGGCGGCCTTTCAAATCGAAAATTGGCAATTGACGATTGAAAATTCTGAGTTGAGGTTTTATGTCACGTCGAATTCCGTTCGTTGCGTTTTTCGGAATACTGCTGTTGATCACGGCGGCTTGCACAAATAAGAAGTCAGTCAACCCACTGTCTAATGTCGGTTCCAAGCAGCCGGATAAGGTCCTTTTCGACAAGGCCATGGACGCCATGAAGCACAACCGCTTCGACGTGGCCCGCATCACGTTGCAAACTCTCATTAACACATATCCGGATTCCGAGTTTATCGCGCGGGCCAAGCTGGCGGTGGGCGATTCCTGGTATGCCGAAGGGGGGACGGCTTCGCTGGCGCAGGCGGAACAGGAATACCGCGATTTCATTACGTTCTTCCCCAACATGCCGGAGGCCGCCGAAGCCCAACTCAAAATCGCTAACATTCAATATCAGCAGATGGAGAAGGCTGACCGCGACTACACTCACGCTAAGCGTTCGGAAGACGAATACCGAAACCTCATCTTGCAGTTTCCGGACAGCAAACTGGTGCCCGAGGCAAAACAACGCCTCCTCGAAGTGCAGGAAGTGCTGGCCGAGCGCGAATATATAATCGGACGCTTTTACTACCTGCGTCCGTCATATCCCGCGGCAATTGCGCGCCTGCGATCGCTGGTCGAGCGCTACCCGCTGTACAGCCACGCCGATGAAGCACTCTATCTTCTGGGGCAAACCTATGAGGGCGAAATGGCGCAAGTCCGGTCGCGCCCCACTTGCACAAAGCCCAACCAGCCGCCAGGCTGTATCGACGAAGGTACAAAGGCACGAATGTTGGACTCCTTCAGCAAGAACGCTGCTGATGCCTACTCGCAGATCATCAAGCGCTACCCCATCATGGATCGTGTCGATGATGCGAGGAAACGTCTCGCCGCATTGCACCAGCCTATACCCAGGCCAACCAAAGCCGCGGTCGCCCAGAACAAGGCAGAAGATGCCAGCCGACGCGACACGGGCACGTTCGGACGTCTGACTGGGATGTTCATGAAACATCCCGACGTAGCCCAGGCCACGAAAGTTGGTGATCCGGCGTTGGTCGATCCCACGCCCGTCAGTGCGACCGAGGTCACGCGCGAAACCGTGCGAGCGGCGATGGCAGGATCCGGAGAGCACAACGTCAGTGTTGAAAAAGTGGAGGGAGGCACTCCCCCGCCCAACGAAGCGGCGCCACGCTCGGATACGCCGCCGGCAAACAGTTCTCCTTTCGCCCGGCCGAACACGGGAGCAGGCGGCAGTGATCTGCAGCCCGCCGCACCCCGGCCCGCCAGCCCGACGTCCAGCCCAGCGGCTGATCCCAACGAACTTAAGCCCGACGCTCCCAGCACAAACGATCAGGCCCTTCCGCCCCCCGCGCAAGTCAACGAGATACAGCAGGGCGCCGGACAGCCGGGCAGCTCGGCCGGCGCTGACTCGAGCTCGCGCGATCAATTGGCGGACGACAGCGACCTATCGAGCAGCAAGAAGAAGAAAAGGAAGGGGTTGAAGAAGATCGTTCCCTTCTGAGGACGAGCTCAATCCAGTTTCGCCAAGGCCCGTCCCTTCGGCATCACCCACCCACAATGCGACTCGCTGCGAAAGACGCAGTAGGCGCTGGCCACTGGTAACGTGGTTACCTGCTGTCTACTCATTGACTTACGTTGTGGCTCAGGTTACCTTCGCGTTATCTCCCCTCATTAGAGGAAATTCCCTTTGGCTAGGAAGATACTGCTCGCCGATGACAGCGTGACCGCCCAGAACATGGGGCGAAAAATTCTCGCGGACGCGGGCTACGAGGTCATCACCGTCAACAACGGCTCGGCGGCGCTGAAAAAGATCGCGGAGCAGAAACCCGATCTCATCATCTTGGATGTTTACATGCCTGGCTACAGCGGCCTGGAGGTGTGCCAGCGCCTCAAGGAAGCCACCGAAACTGCACGCACCCCGGTCCTGCTGACTGTAGGAAAGCTGGAGCCTTTCAAGCCCGAGGAGGCAAAACGAGTACGTGCCGAAGGCTTTATCGTCAAACCATTTGAAGCCAGCGAATTGCTGAGCGTTCTCTCCAAGCTTGAAGACAAGATCGTGCATAGAGCCGAGCCCTCCAAGCCGGGTCGGTTCGCGCGGGCAGTTGCGGCCGTGGAGCATGCCGATCGTCCCGGCAGCCCGCGCTCCGCGAACAAAGAAACTGGATGGGAAAAACGGATCGCATTCCCATTGAAGAAATCGAAATCTGCTGAGAAAGAAGACGACTCCGAAACTTACAACTCGGGTAAGCCGGATTTGCGCGACGTCATCGAAAAGGACGAGAAGCAAAAGGAAGAACCATCCAAGCCCGCTGAAGACAGGCTGCAGGTTGCGGCCATAGTGCCGGCGGATCTTCCCAAAGACGTCACGCCGGAAGAACTTGCTGCGCTTGCGGCAGCCGCAGCCCAAGTCCAAGCCAAGTTGGCCGCGGTGGATTTGGAGAAAGCGCATTCAGAGGCCGACACTGCCATTACCGACGGCGTAGCCAAGACCGAAGAAAACAGCGAGGCTGTCGCGGAAGTGAAGTCTTGGAGACCGTCTGAGGCAAAGTGGGATGCTTCCAGCCCAGCTTCGCCTGCGGCGAAGCTAGATGAGGCGGAATCCAGCCGAGAATCCGCGGGGGCGACCTTTGCCGAGGGCGCCAACGAAGAAATCGCCGGCGCGGCACTACCGACCCGTGACGAATACCGGAAACATTCGCTGTCAGCCGTTGCCGGCAGGGACGCCGAGGTAATGGCCGCCATCGCCGCTCTCGAGCCGGCGAATGGCAAGGCATGGGACACGGCGAGTTCAACCCACGAAACGGAGAAAGCCGCCGAGGATCTTTCCCCCGTCGCCGCCACGGCGGAGGCATTGACTACCGTGACAGGGCCGCGGTGGACCGCGGTGCCGATTGCGACCAATGAGGATGAAGCGACACTTTCGCTCGAGCACGAGATGCACAAGGCTTATGCAGCCTTCGCAGCCGCCGACGCCGGGCACTCAACTCTAATTTCCTCAGTTCCTGTCGGACCGTCAATCGCGACTCCGAACTCGCGAGAAGAAATTGCAACAGCGCAGACGGCTGCTGCAGAATCCGCGCCGGCTAGCACGGCTGAACAGACTACGCCGGCTGCTGAGATGCCGCTGGTCAGTGCGACTGAGACAGCTCTGCTCGTCAATGAAAACGCCCACGAAACGACGGCGCAGGCGGCTCCAGAAATGCCGCAGGCAGTAGAGTCCCAGCCCGCAACGCGGATCGCGGAAACGGCGCCGCCGGAAGAATCCGCCGAGCATGCAGCTCCTGAGGCGGAGGACGCTTCCGGTACGAATACGTTCGAATCTGCGTCCGTGCCGGAGCTGGCCTCCGCTGTTGCTGAGCTCACCGCCGGCTGGAACAATTCTGATGACAGCGGCACGCAGGAGACGGCGCAGAAGAAAGATTCGGAATTAGCCGCCACCACTGTGGCAGCCTGGGCAAGCTGGCGACAAATTCGCGAAACCGCCGACTCCGGCGCCAGCGAGAATCCGGAACGGGCGAAGGACTTGGCGGTCGAAAATCCTCCTGCCGCAGAACCCGAATCCGCCGCCATGGCGGTTGCCGCGGGCGCAGAAAAGAGTCCAGAGGAAGGCTCTGCCGCGGATTCCACTGACGAAGCTAAGAACATCGCAAGCCTAGTCGACAGCGTGATGGCCGAGCTGCGACCAAAGATCGTGGCGGAAATTTCCAAAAAGCTGGCAAGCGAAAGGAAATAAGCGACTACTGGCTTTCCATCGTTCGGCGTTTTCGGCGAATGTGTGACTGGGAATTTAAGTGAAAGCGCCGTCCATGCCGTTGTCAAAATTACTGGTCCCAGTGCGAATTCTAAGCCAACAGTGGCGTTTCGGCTTCCCCGCTACGCCGACTCGATTTCGAGGCCGAGGTCCGCTCCCGGACAGCTGCATAACTTGGATGACTAACATAAAAGGGCTGCGCGTGCGACATCTTTAGCCCCAAGAATATTTAGTACCAAGAATAAGAAAGTGGGGAGGGCACGCTTGCCCTCCCAGATGTTTTCTTGAACCGAATCCTTACGGTTTAACCGTGAAAGCGCCGGAGCTAGCGGCTGTCCCTCCAGCTGTAGTGACTGTGATTTTTCCGCTCTTGGCGCCGCCGGGTACAGTGGCAGCTGCCAACTGTCGGAATTCACGGTGAACGCGCCGTTCACTGCGCCGAAGGTCACTTTCGTCGTCTGTATGAGGTGTCCCCGGCGTCAGGCCACTAAGTGGTTCGAAGGCTGATGGAGATGTGTGATTGAAGCTGTAGACAACTGAGTGTGCCCGAGGGTGTGATCTTGAACACTGTGCCGCAGAAAGAGCAAAAACCGCCACCGGTTTCGCTCTCCGTGGCTTCTCTCCCCATCCGTACAGCGGCTTGGCTTCGCATCCTACCGCTTACCGGTAGCCGCCCACAGTAATAGACGGGATTTCCTTGATTACCGAAGTAAAGTAAGTCCCGCTGTTCTGTCCTGCTCACATCTGGGCGAGACTCCTTAGCGCCTCCGACCGCCAAACATTTCGTCCGGATTCTGCTGCACCTGTGTGAAGCCCGCCGGAGTGTCGAAAAGGCTGTTATCCAACGAGTTGTTGGAGAAGGATGTGACCTCCATGGTCATGTCCATCATGGTGTTGCTGGCAGAAGTGGGCTGCCCCGCAGGTGCCGAGCCGCTGGTTGATGCGGAGGAATCCTGTGCGGGAGCCGGTTGCGGTTGTTGTTGCTGATCCTGTTTCTTTTTCTTGCCGAAACCATCAAACATGCCGCCCAAACTTTTGCTGATCGCGTCCTTGGGAGAGGCTGGGGCCGAGTTGTCCTGGGCCTGTGGTGGCGAGGATGGCGCTGGTTGCCCAGTTTGTGCCGTCTGCCCCGTTCCTTGCCCGGATGGCATACCCGTCGGTGCTATTCCGAAGCTGACGTACTGCAGCAGTGGCATGCCATTTATTTTGACTGCGTTCTTGCGGAACTCCTCCATGGCCGGACCTAGTTGCGGGCTGGCCATATTCATGCTGTCCGCCATAGTGCTGGGGAGCCAGTCCAGTTCTTTCGCCATTTTCAGGTAAAACTGCCGCATCTCGTCGTAGCCGGGCACGGACGGCGCTATCCATGAGTCCGAGTTCATCCAGTACGAGGCGCTCTCCGTCTGCTGCTTCACTTTGGGATCATCGGACTGGATTTCCATTTCCATATTCATCTTCATCTCGTCGGTATTCAAGCCGAGCACGGTCCGCGTGGCTCCCGTCGCCTTGGCGTCAAATTTGGGAATCAACTTGACGTTCTGCGTTTCCGGGTGCTTGGACATTGCCTTCGCCTGCTCTTCCTTGGCGCGCTCCTTGGCGCGTTGCACGGCGGCGTTGAACTCGTCGAAGGTCATGACAGTGTATGTTTTCTTTGCCGGGTCGATGCGGATAAAGCGGCGACCATCGAGATCAATAATCTCGATCTCGCCGGTCGCGCGCTCCTCCCGCAGCCGGTTGCCTTTCAACATAGTGGTGCTGGTTTGCGGCTCGGTGACCTGCCGCATGTTCTTGCTGAATACTCCGAGCGTCTTGGTCATGCCCACCAGGGCGCCGCCAGTCACCTTGCTTTGCTGCGTGTACTTGAAGTCGGCGCGGCTCGGGTCGCACATAAGGAACAGCGTAATTATCAGACTCACATTCTTGCTGATTCTCATAAATCCCCCCCAAGATCATTCTGGCTTTCCTGCTCTTTAGCCCACTCCGTCTCCCTAGCTCCAGTGAAGCTGTACAGCCGGCAAACCACTTTCCAGCGTCAGGGCCTGTTGCACTGTAACTCGCTGTCCAGCTCCGTCAAACCTCTGCACTTTCTCATCAGGTTTCATGGCAGTCTCCCGCCTTCACCCGAATTGTGGCCTCGTCGATGAACATGGTCAACAGAATGATCTTACAATGGATAAGGAAGCCGGTCGGGAATACGCTTCTGGAGGAGAATTTGTGCTGCACAGTGCCATCGGAAAGTCAATTGTTCTGATAGCGGCAACTCTGGTGACGTTGCCTCGAGCGCCGATGCCCAACAGACGCCCCCGGCTCCAAAGAGTGCTGCATCCCCGGCGCTCCCCGCTCCCGCTCACCGGAAACTTACAGCCGAGCAACAGCGCGGAAGCCAGCATCCGCGCTGGTGTGACTGCGAAGCTGGTTGACTATTACATTGGCAAGAAAATCTTTTCGTAGGCGCAGGAGCTTCTCACGCGGACTGCCGATGGAAGCGATTATCGGTTCGAGGCCGCCACGAAACTGGTTAAGGCGCTGCCCAAGGGAAGCTCCGCTGACCGGCTCACGATATTTACGCAGGCACAGAACAATTTTGAGCGGTACGGTTCGAAGGAAGCCCTTTTCTCAGAAGATTTCGGCAACATGATTGCTGCGGCTTGGGAACAGTTGCCGGCGAATGTAGTGTTGGGAGCCATCGATAAGGTCCTGGAAGAAGCCAAAGAACATAAAGGAACGGATCAGATGCAGGTAAGCCTTGTGGCGAAAGGGGGCGACACTGCGAACCTGAGCTCAATGTACGAAGTCCGCCTGTTTCAAGTGCTGCCTATTTTGCGGGAACTGGACTGGTCGCGGGCGGAAGCCATGCTCCGGGACAACGCTGCTGCCCGTGCCAATCTACAGCGCTTCCAAACGGGATTGCTACTCCCGACTCTATTTTCGGTTCATTCTGGAGATTCTCGTTCCGGTGAAATGCAAATGAACCAGCAAGTCCAGGCGCAACTTCGACAGGGGGCGGAGCAAGTGGTCGAGGAGGCGGAAAAGAATCCACAGCAAGCGCTGAGCGACGCGTTGGCCCTACCGCTATCGGAGGGACGACCCCCGGCCTCTTCTGCCAGCGTCTAAGCGCACTCGAAGGTATTGCCCGTCACCAAGGCAAGAAAAATCCTAAGGCTGCGAAATCTGCTTTGGATGAGATGGTGAAACTTGCCGACCAACTTTCGCCACGGCAGGGTCTCAGTTTCACCGACGTGCCGGAGCTGTATCTGACAATTGGAGACAGCGATGCTGCGAAAACGGCGCTCAAGTCGCTATCGAAGATCGCCGAAAAGGTCTACTCCCAAGACACTAATCCTGACGATCCAAATTTGGCTTTCAAAGGGATTTGGCCTTCCAGCAGGTTATGGCGCAGCTGCGTACAAACGGCGGAAAAGGTTTCGGCAGAGCTGGCATCAGAAATCATTGCTGCAATTCCCGACGAAGATTTTTCCGCATTTCAAAACATCACGTGCGCGAGTTCCCTGTTGAACGCCCCAGCCTTCCCAGCGACTTGGGCTGAACGCCACAAGAATGGGATCTCGTTGGTCCAGATGCAGGGACCTACCGAGCGGTAGTCTGGCTCTCACTCTGCGACGGTTCGTTGCTTGTCTTCATGCAGCCTCCCGACTAGAATTCCATCGAACTTCGAAGGAGACGTCTTTGGCCACCGCTCCGGTCTTACCCAAGTCGCCCGCTTCTCAGCCCGCCCCGCTTTCCGAAGGTGCGCGCATCATCAACACCTTCATCGCGCCGTCGAAGACTTTCACGGACCTGCGCCGCAGCGCGGCCTGGTGGGCGCCGTTCCTGCTGATGGTGGTTGTTTCTGTCGCGTTCGTGTATATCGCGGGAGAGAAAGTCGGCTTCCGCAAGGCCATGGAAAATCAGATGCAATCGCAGCCCAAGGCTCAGGCGCGCCTCGAGAATCTGCCGCCCGACCAGCGCGAACAACAAATGGAGCGAGGGGCTAAAGTTACCAAGATAATTGCCTATGCTTTCCCTGCGATTCAACTGCTCATATTGCTCTTCATCGCGGCGGTCATGTTCGCCACATTCAAGTTTGCCGCCGGCGCGGATGTTTCCTTCAAAATCTCTCTCGCTATTGTGATGTATGCAAGCTTGCCCGGTCTGCTAAGGGCGATTCTCGCCGTCGTATCTCTGCTGGCGGGCGGCAATGTCGATTCGTTCACGTTTCAGAACCCCGTGGCCACGAATCCTGGCTATTTCATGAATCCAGCAGATTCCCCGCTTCTCTACAGCCTGGCTTCCTCATTGGATATCTTCCTGATCTGGACGCTGATCCTTACCGCCATCGGCTTCACGTATCTCAGCAAAGTGAAGCGCGGCACAGCGCTGGCCATCGTTTTCGGTTGGTGGGCGGTGTTCACCCTGACAGCTGCAGCACTTGGCGCGGCCTTCTCCTAGAAGAAACTCTGGGAGCGCATTTGCTTCGCCATCACGGAATTTACGCCACAGCCCTTCGCAATTTGCGCGTCTTCTAATTGAATACCAAGAGCATCCCGAGGCGAAGAGTCTGGCTCCGGATGGAACGCCCTGCAAAGGCAGACACGATAGGACTGCTGGGGCGTGCTCATGTTATTGCGGGAGAGCTTCGCTATGTTGGGAAAGAAACATCGAAAATGGGAGGAGGGCGATGACATCAGCGTTTTGGAGTTCACGACGACCGAGTACGGCAGATCGACAAGAGTGATGGCCAGCGCAGAAACAAAGAACAAAATTATGGAAATTGGCATAAGTAAATGTGCTCGCGAGAGTGGATTTGATCGCCGCCTTCTCAATTGCCTGACACGCTCGCGCGTGATATCGAGATCTCGGCTAACATCTTCCAGTGTCGCGAAGGCTCCATTCCATAACCCGTAGCGTCGAGCGCCAACACTCGAAATCTTGCCGCCGCAAGTGTTCGAGCCTGCTTCTCCACGTGGCGCCTTGGTTCCTTCAGCTGCGTGGGGTGGTGTAGCCGAATTTTTCCCGGTGGGTACTACCCCCTCTCTCGTTTGACGAGATATGGTGTAGCGCCGACCGTTGGGTACACGCTCTTCCATTTTTTTTCGATTCAGCCTGTGTTTATGCTGGTCCAAGCACTAGGACAAGCGTTCTACCAGCGTCGTTCCATGCTCAAACGCGCATTGATAAACATCGATATAATCCTGACTGTCTAGTTACTTGGTAGGGAATGGTGGAAGGGTTGGAGAGACGGAGCCCATTGGATGAACCCACATTCGACCGGTTTGCGGTGGTTCCAACGAAGGCTTCACTTGAGCCAATAGCTATTCGCGATAGCATTAAGATTACGATTGATCGCCTCAACTGGCTCCGCTCCATCGCACCGTCGGGGAGCGCACAGCGAAAGTACGACGAGCCACGCAATTGCCTCTCCGGCATCCAACAAGTGAGTCGAAAATCATGCGCCGCTCGAAATCAATGTGGCGGTATTCACCCCCAACGAGCAACCCAGCTTAACAGGCCGTTCGCGAGCTACTGACGAAAGAAGGGTAGAGTGCTGCTTTCTGTGGCTCGGTACATTTTTCTCACCAAGCTGTCGGGCAAACTAGTGTGACGTTCTGGTTTTGCGATAAAGCCGCCCCTGATTTTCGTTAGGTGTGTTGTTGGAGGTATCACTAATGGCGAGCGTTGTCCCGGAATTAAGGTCCAAGAATCCGGCATTCGCCAAGAACCAGTTTCTCACTTCGCCCGCGAGGATGTCAGCGATTTGCAGACCTGGAGCGCTCTCCAAACGTAGATCGTATCGCACCGATCTGAATTTTTCGCCCCTTTCGCGCTGGATCTTTTCAAGACGGTAATCGTATATTTGCGAATTGCGTCCGCGAGACGTTCGTCTTCAACACCGCCGCGAGGATTCGAGCGTGACCGAAAAAGAAAGCGATCGCCGAGCTACATAATTTGTTGCAGCGTTTGTTGGGAGAGAAAGCAACCTCGACAAGATGGGCGATCGCCCCGCTGCTCCTTGTGCCCCTGTCTTTGCCAGTTGGTCTCGACGTTTGTCATGCAGTTCTTGCCAGTTCTGCGGCAATTCCTCGCTGCCTGCCTGTACTACATCCGATCGGATTGATTCCAATACGAACCCTCTTACTTCCTGGAATTCGCCGATCACAAAGGAATTGGTGATGCGTTAGATGTTTCGCATCTGGAGTGCCAATTTCCTTCGTTCCACAAATGGGAGGCGGCGGAATAATCCTGATTTCGGCTCCGGTGGGACAGGCTCGCCTAGTTTGGTGACCACGAGATTCTGAAACTTCCGAAGCAGCTGTGCATGATAAACAGTGTAGGGACTGATTTGTGAGGCAGGTAATCCGTGGATGAGGTAGCAAAAGTTCCCGTTCGGATCGTCAAGACCCCAAAATCTGTAAAAGGATTCATCTACGTGGAGTTCGTAATGTTCTGGATCGCTTGGAGCGGATTGCGCGTTCGGACCTGCCACTCACTACCGGTGCTTCTTTCTTGTACGAGCAGAAGTATAGACGAGACTCATCCCCGCACGCCCCTTCGCGCCCCCGTACTTACTATTTCTTCAGCATGCACGGCAGTTTCAAAATTGCACCGTATATTAACGAACGATCAAACAGTGGTGCACCGGGTGGGGCGAGCGAGCGGGGGCGCGCGAGCGGGCGCGCAGTGGGGGGCGGGAGGGACGGGCAGGGCCGGACGGCACAAGCCAAAGTAGACATTTTTTGTCGAACCATTCACCCATGGAGGTGACTGTCGAGATTCACTAACTCTCCTCCAAACGGCTGCTAGATTTTTCATCTTGACAGGACCACTCCATGGACTATCATACGACCGCTCATCTAAGGGGCCCTTTCGGGTACGCGTAGTGTCCGGTTCGTTGCCTGCTGCAACAAGAAGTTAAGGAAAAGACCCAAGACCGAATTGATGCTTCATACACGGAGGCTCCCATGAGCCCAGCGTCTTCTCGTGCAATCGTGAAGTGGACAAGTGTCCTTTCCGTTCTTCTGGCACTCTTCTCATTTGCAAGTCTCGCATTCGCACAGACCCGTGGGGTCTCGGAGCGCAAGCTCTCCAGTGGCCATTTGGTGCTGAGCGAGCGGCCGCTGGCGGGCGCGGCGGCGGCGGGCGCGGCGAAGCCTAGCGCTCCGCCTCCCACTACTACCGCGGCCTGGACCGGCTCGGGCGGAGACAACAACTGGGGCACCAGTACTAACTGGAACCCTAATGGCGTGCCCAATAGCAGCACCGTCCTGGTCACGATCGGTACGACCACGGCAAACGTGAACCTGAACATCAACGCCACCGTTGACACACTTACCCTGAGCAACTCTGGCGACGTCTTGGGAATTAATAACAACCAGAACCTGACCGTCGATGGGAACATCAGCAACAATGGCCAGATCAACCTGAACTCGGGCGGGAACCTCACCGAACTGATCATCGGAGCGTCAGGCATCACGCTCAGCGGCACGGGCACCCTGAACATGTCGAACAACCCCAACAACGTTATTTTCGGCGCTGCCGCGGCGGACAAGTTTACCAACCAGCAAACCATCCAGGGTGCGGGAAACATCGGCAATGGCCAGATGGCGCTGGCGAATAGCGGAACCATCGATGCGACCCAAACGAACAATCTGATCGTCCAGACCAGCAACGGAGACACCAACACCGGTACGCTGGAGGCCACGACCGGAATTTTGGTACTCCAGGGAGACACGATTACCAACACCGGCGGCACGATCAAGTCCACTGGTTCGGCGGTCCAGTTGAACGGGGTGACCGTCAATGGAGGCACACTTACCACTACGGGAAGTGGTCTGATTCACACGGTTTCTGGGCAGACCGCCACGCTGGAAAACCTGACGAACTCTGGCTCTTATCAGGTTGATAACAACGGCATCACCAACTTGATTGGCACCATCACCAACAACCGCAACATCAACCTGGCCTCTGGTGGCAACCCCACCGAGTTGGTCATCAATGGCAATGTCACGCTCAGCGGGACGGGCACGCTGACCATGTCGAACAACCCCAACAACTTCATATTTGGTTCCGCAGCTGCCAATGTGCTCACAGTTGGAAGCGGGCAAACCATCTCGGGCGCGGGAGACATCGGCAACAACCAGATGGCGCTGGTCAACAACGGCGTCATCGATGCGAACCAAACGAATGCCCTGACCATTGACACCAGCAACGGCACTACCAATAACAAGACTTTGGAAGCCACAGGTGGCGGCACGCTGATCCTATTCGGGCGAGCCGCAAACACGATCACCAACACTGGCGGCACGATTTCCGCCGCCGCCAGTTCGGTCGTGGATCTCCAGAATGGGATCGTCATCAACGGCGGCACGATTACCACGTCGGGAAGCGGCCTGATCCACACGCAGAGCGGGCAGTCCGGCACCCTGGAAAATCTGACCAACACAGGCAACTATCAGCTTGAGAACAACAGCACCACCACCCTGGTCGGCACCATCACGAACAACGGCAACATCAACCTGGCTTCAGGGGGCAACGTCACGCAGTTGCTCCTTAGCGGCAACGTGACGCTCAGCGGCTCGGGCACGCTGACCATGTCGAACAATCCCGAGAACTTCATTTACGGAGCTTCCCTAACCGGTACTGAAGTGCTAACCAATAAGATCACCATTTCGGGTTCAGGAAATATCGGCAACGGCCTCATGGTCCTGAACAACACCAGCCTGGGCACGATCGATGCGAACCAGTCGAACATCCTTAACATAAGCCCCTCCGCTGGCGGCGCGACCAACACTGGACTCCTGGAAGCCACCTCCGGAGGTACGCTCGCGTTGAACAGTGGAACCTACACCAACGCGGTTGGCAGTACCCAAGGCACCATCCTGGCCAACGGCGGCACTGTGAACTTGGAACCCGGCGCCAACATCGTGGGGGGTACGCTGAAGTCACAAAATGGCGGCGTGATCCAGAACGTTGGCAACGCAGCTACCCTGGACGGTTCGACCAGTACGGGCGCGGTGACAGTGGTTACGGGCTCCTCTCTGGTGGTCCTCAACAACACGGTTCTCAACCTGAAAGGCTCCATCGCCAATAACGGCACCATGACGCTGAGCTCCGGCGGCAACATTACCAAGCTTGTGGTCGCTGGCACCAGCGCGACCCTCAGTGGTACGGGCACGTTGACCATGTCGAACAATAGTCAGAACTTCATCTTTGGCGCCGTTGCAACCGACACCTTTACCAACCAGGAAACGATTCAGGGTTCGGGTAACATCGGTGCGGGCCAGATGGTGTTCGTCAATTCTGGAACGGTGAACGCGAACCAGTCGAACGCTTTGGCTATTCAGACCAGCGGTGGCACCACCAACACGGGAACCCTGGAAGCGACGGCTGGCGGCACCCTGCTCCTCGACGGGATCAGCGGGGGCAACATCACCAATACAGGTGGAACCATTCAGGCGAACGGCGCAGCCGTGAATCTGCAAGACGGCATCACCATCACGGGCGGTACGATTACCTCCAACAGTTTTGGAAGCTTCAATGTATTGGCCGGGGGCGCCACCCTGAGCGGGCTGACCAACGCCGGCACGGTGAACATTGTAAACAACGACGTTCTCAATCTGGCTGGAACCATCGTCAACAACGGCGCGATTAACTTGAACTCAGGCGGGAACAACACCGAACTGATTTTGAGCGGCAACGTCGCGCTCAACGGAACCGGCACCGTGACTATGTCGAACAATCCCCAAAATTTCATTTTCGGAGGAGTTGCCGCCGATGTTCTGACGGTGGCCAGCACCCAGACCATCCAGGGTGCAGGTAACATCGGCAATGGCCAAATGGTGCTGGTGAATAACGGCACCATTAACGCCAACGTGTCGAATGCTTTGACAATCAACGTCAGCGGCGGCACCAGCAACACTGGAACGCTGGAAGCGAGTTCCGGCGGAGCCTTGTCGCTTTTCGGAGGCACCGTCACCAATACCGGCGCGGGCAAGGTCGTGGCCAACACCGGTGGCACGGTGTTTCTGCGAAGCAACGTCATCGTGTCGGGCGGATCACTGACCGGAGGCGGGACCTTCATCGAGGATGGCTCAGGCGGCGGCGCTACCCTCAGCGGATTGACCAACGCCTCGACGGTCCTGGTTAATAACAATACGGCGCTGACGCTGGCTGGAACCATCACAAATACCGGCTCCATTCAGGAGAATTCCGGCGGGAACATCACCGAAATCCTGCTCAGTGGCAACGTCACGCTCGGCGGCACGGGAACACTGACCATGTCGAACAATCCCGAGAACTTCATTTTTAGTTCTTCCGGATCGACTGACATCCTCACCAATGCCAGCACCATCCAAGGCTCGGGAAACATTGGCAACGGCTTGATGGGCTTGGTGAACTCGGGCACCATTAACGCCAACCAGAGCAACACGCTCTTCATCGACGTCAGCTCCGCGAACTTCAACAATACAGGCACGATCGAGGCGACCAGTACGGGCGGCCTGGTTGTGGAAGGCCCCGCGAACTCCTTCCTGAACTACAGCAGCGGCACCAACACCCTGACCGGCGGGACATATATTGCCAACGGAGGCAATGTAACTCTGCCGCTCGGTTCCAGCGGTGGAATTGCCACGCTCTCCGCGAAAGTGACCGAGGAAGGCGGCAGTCAGATCCTCAACTCTAATAACAGCAACGCCAACGCGCTCAACGGCCTGACCAGCATCACGTCCACCGGCGCGCTGACCATCGGAGGCGTGGCCTTCACTGACGCAGGCAGCTTCAGCAATGCCGGCTCGCTCACGATTCTCGCTGGCGAGAGCTTCACCGTCGGTTCGCTGACGCAGATCAGCGGCGGCTCGCTGACGGCGGGTACCTACGTGCTGGATGCGAATCTTAATCTGTCAGGCACAGCGCAGACCATCACCACGAACGCGGCCACGCTCACGCTGGCGGGCGGAACCATCCACAACAATTCCGGCAGCACCAACGCCCTGGCCGGTCTGGTCACCAACACCGGAAAGCTGACCATTGGCGGCGCCAGCAATAACGTCTCGACCACGGCGGCAAGCTTCAGCAATACCGGCACGCTGACCATCAATGCCGGCGACAGCTTTACCGCTGCCAAGTTGACTCAGATCGGCGGCTCGACTCTTTCCGGCGGCACGTTCGTGCTCGGCGGCAATCTCGATCTGACGACCAGCGGCATCAATGTCACCACAAACTCTTCCACATTAACTCTGCAAGGCGGCACGATCATGTCGGGCGCGACGAACGCCTTGGCTAACCTGAATACGAACACCAAGAGCTTGACGCTGGCGGGTAGTGCGAATTTCACCACCACGGGGAACTTCACTAACAGCGGCACGATGACGATCAACGGCGGGAGCACCTTTGCTGTGATCTCGAGCGCGAATCTGACCAACTACAACAGCACCACGAAGACGCTTACTGGCGGGACCTATACCGTCGGCGGAACGCTGTCTGCCGCCGGTCTGGACATTGTGACCGACTCAGCAAACATCACTCTGAACGGCACCGGCAAGCTGGTAAATTCGACCAGCAGCGCGAACGCCCTTGCCAATTTGAACACTAT